>Ga0134126_10000190_pt1 | contig 80805 bp, 86 predicted proteins | sample KB31752_FD_96881 | JGI IMG/M metagenome (GOLD analysis project Ga0134126, IMG submission 96881) | Terrestrial soil microbial communities with excess Nitrogen fertilizer from Kellogg Biological Station, Michigan, USA - KB3-175-2 | ecosystem: Environmental > Terrestrial > Soil > Unclassified ...
CCGGCCCCGCAAAAGCAGCACTGAGCAAGACACCTGCCCAGGTGGCGGAACTGGTAGACGCACTACCTTGAGGTGGTAGCGCCGCAAGGCGTAGGGGTTCGAGTCCCCTCTTGGGCACCAACAGCGGAAATGCAGTAGGACACCACTGCACTACAAATCGCCCCGGAAGCCGCGCCGTTGTGCGGTTCCCGGGGTTTTTCTTTGGTGGGGTATTGGACGGATCGCAACGCATTGCCCTAGTCTAGTTCCCCACGATTTACCCAGCGTGGGGAGACATGGCGAGCATCTACAGGCAGGGACGGCGCTGGCGGGCGCAGGTGTACGTGCGTGGCCAGCGGGCCTCGGACGTGTTCGACACCAAGGCGCAGGCCGCCGCCTGGGCGCTGGAGCGCGAGGCAGAGTTGGCGGGCGACACGCTGCCGGACAAGACGCTGGCGGAAGCGCTGGAGCGGTACGCGCGCGAAGTGGCACCGGGCCACAAGGGGTATGTGTGGGAGTCTCGGCGGCTCAAGGCGCTCGGTACGCATGCGGTGGCGCGCAAGCGGCTGCAGGCATTGGCGGGTGCGGACATCGCCGGCTGGCGTGACGACCGGTTGAGGAGGGTGCAGCCGGCGTCGGTATTGCGCGAGATGAAGCTGCTGCACTCGGTGCTGGAAAGCTGCCGGCGCGATTTCGGCTGGCTGCGCGACAACCCGATGAAGGATGTGACGCGACCCACGGCGCCGCCCAGTCGTAAGCGGCGCGTCACCGCGGACGAGATCGAGCGGCTGTGCCTGGGCTTCGGCCTGGGCGAGCAGCTGGCCGCGGAAACGGCCACGCAGCGCGTGGGGCTGGCGTTTCTGTTCGCGCTGGAAACCGCGATGCGGGCCGGCGAGGTGCTGGGGCTGCACTGGCCGGATATCGAACTGACCGGCCGCTATGTGCGGCTGCCAAAGACCAAGAACGGCGACGCGCGCGAAGTACCGCTGACCTTGCGCGCCGTGGCGATTCTGGAAGTGCTGCCGGTGACCGATGGTCCGGCGTTCGGAGTGGCCGAGCCGACGCGTGATGCGCTGTTCCGCAAGATCCGGGCGCGCGCCGCGCTGGATGACCTGCATTTCCACGACAGTCGCGCCGAGGCAATCTGGCGATTGTCGAAGAAGCTGGATGTGTTGCAGCTGGCCCGGGTTATCGGGCACCGCGACCTGAAGTCGCTGATGATCTATTACAACGAGAGCGCGAGCGAGCTGGCTAGGCAGCTCGATTGACGCTGCGGCGGTAGTTTTCCGCCCATTCCTCCACCTCGGATTTTTTCCACGTCTTGACCTTGCCCAGCGGCAGCGGCTTGGGGAAGTTCGGCTTGCAGGCGATCGTTTCGAGGAAGGTTCGGCGCGTGATGCCGCCGAGGTAGGCCGCGCAGGCATCGGCGGAAAGCCAACGATCGCCAGTAACCAGGGCGGCGATCATGGCAACGGGGTCGTGGTGTTCGTTCATGCGGCGATCCGCTCCGGCAATTCTGTCTGTTCTGGATTGACGCTGGCGGTGTCCTGGTGTCGCGGGCTGAGCAAGCGCGGAAGCGCGCGCCGGAGGCCGTCGAGCACACGCGACCAACCGATGCGCGGATGCCACGGCCGTCCGTCGACGACTGCGCGGTAGCTGTCGATGCGCTGCGTGCGGAAAAGCTCGATGGTATGCGTTACAGGCGTGACGCCATCGAAGTCTTCAATGGTGATACGACGGCGAAGCAACGGCGGCTGCCAAATGGGCTCGCGCTGTTCTTCGGGCTCGACATCGGGTCGGTGCCGTTCGCGTCGTGCTTGGTATTTTCGCGTTCGCCGATACATTGCAGACCTTCAACGGTTCGGATAATGAGGGTTAGGCGTCACTTGAACTTTTCGCGGTACGGGCGGCAGCCGTTGCTCATGAAGTGCGCGCTAAGCCCCTGCACGCGCGCTTTGGGGCACTCCGGCACATCGTCCGTGCTGTCGCCGCCATACCACACGTTTTCAACATCCGGCCGTGCGTGCAGGAGCATCAACACCGCGCACAGTTCGGGCCACGGTCCGCGCTCGTATCCTTCGCCGTAGTAGCGCGCCAGCGTGTCAATCTCGTGCGTGGCACCCTCTGGTGCGCGTTCCTGGTCTGCGGGTTGCAGCGTGTAGCCTTTCGGCAGTGGAAACTCAAATTCGTCGGTGGCGTCGCGCAACCGTGCGTAAATGCGTGCATCAATTCCCATTGTTGTCTCCTGTTTGGTGGCGCCTAACTCTGCGGTCAACCGGAAGCTCACCCGCTACGCGGGTTCGCTCCGGTTACCTTGGCCGTTAGCCGGCAGGCTCGGATCGCGTGTGATGTGCTTGCCGGCTGCGTCGTAGTACATCGTTTCGGCAAAGTCGCCGTCATCGCATTTGTCGCATCGCACTTCCAAGCGCACCGCTTCCGGGTAGTCTGTATCAGTGCGCTCCGCTGCCATCTCGCGCTTGCAGTACGGGCAGCGCAGCAGGATGTGTGTTTCAAGGTTCACTGGTTGGCCTCCCGGCTAACTCTGCGTCCGAGCGGACCGGGTTCCCCGGCCGCTCAACTTGGTCGTTAGGCGGCAATCGCTTGTTCCACACTTTGATTGCAACATCCTCGGTCTGGCATGGAGGGTCAATGGGTCCAAAATGGCATTCCATGTCTTCCGCGCAAGCAGCAAACCAAAGCTGTCCTGCTTTGTAGGTCTTCGCTTTGCCACCGCAAAACGGGCAAGGCATGCAGTTTTCATTGCTCATGTGAGTGCTCCGGGGTTGCCCCCTAACAATTCATTCAAGGCGGACGGCTGCGCCGCCGCTTGATTCAGGGGGTTACAATTCCCCCGCCGCCACGTCTGCCCTTTCCAGATGGCATGGATCGCACTTGGGTTGACGCCGTGGCGTTCGGCCAGCAGGCGGGCCGTGTGCAGGGTGCGGCTTTTGTGGGCGCGGCGGATGTCGATCACGTCGGCGGGGGTGAGCGTGGCGCCGACGCCGGCGCGCTGGGCTTCGGCCAGGGGGATGGCGCGCAGGTGCGCCGGGTTGCAGCAGGTGCGGCTGTGGCAACTGGCCACCACCACCAGCGCTTCCGGCAACGCACCCCATAGCGTTTCCCACATCCAGCGCGCAGCGGTCATGCGGCGGCGGCGGTGTTGCTTGCGCGCGTAGCCCTTGGCATCCACGGTGCCCAGCCATTCCCAGCAGGCCGTCGGGTCGCGTGGCAGCCGCACCATCGGCTTGATGGTGGTGCCCTCAACGTGCGGCATGCGCGCCCTCCGGCATCGTGTCGTGGGCGCCCTGGCGCTGCCGGCGATCGGCCTTGCGCAGCATGCGCAGGCGGCACTGTTCGGCGTGGCGCACGGCGCGGTCGATGGCGCGGATGCAGTCGCGCAGGTCGTTGAGCGCGGCGAGGTCCAGCCGGCCGTGTTCGGCGTGCAGAAGCGCCTGCTCGATGTGGGCCTTGGCCGCAACAGCGCATGCGGCGGCGCGCGCGGCGAACCTGGCGCGGCGGTGGAGCTGTTCGGGGGTGTTGCGAGGGATGTTCATGCGGCGGCCTCGGGGTTTTCGGATGTCACGGCGCACGTCAATGGATGGGGCTGCCGCTGGGCAGGATGACGCCGGCCTGCTGCCATGCCAGCTCGCTCAACAGATCGTCGAGGCGGCGCTGGTCGCGCTGGCGCATGGCCAGTTGCACGTCATGCCATGGCGTCAAGGACGTGGCGCCGACCGGTCTATCCGTATCGACCTGCCGGGTGCGCATGAGTCCGTACTTGGCCAGGTCTGCATCGGACAGGTCCTCCAGAACATCTTCAACATCAACTTCAGTGGAAACGGTGACGTACATGGCATCGCCTCGATGGTAGTGGTGGCGCGGAAAGCCGGTGGACTCAGCAGCGCCCTGCGCGGGGCGGCTCGCGCCGGGCCTGCACGTCCAGGGGAGGAAACGCGTGCAAGGCGCTGGTGAGTGCCGCGTGTGGAGCTCCGACGCGGCGGCGGGCAGGGGCGTAACCGGCGAAGAAGGGCGCGCGCTGCGTGCGCCTGCACGACGTGCAACCGGTGTTCCCTGCGGCCGGGGTTTTCGAGGATGAAGGCCTCGGGCACTGGCCGGCTGATCCCACCGGTGGGCGACCGGCGGCGCGGTGTGGCATGGGCACGACGGGCATGCATCAGGTGGGGAAATGAGGCTTGCTGTGCAGCGGCATCGCCGTGGCGGCCACGTGGGGCGCATCCAGGCGCCCGGCGACGCATTCGCCGGCCAGCGCGGCATAGGCGGCCTGGTCGACGTAATCGTCGACGTGCAGGCGGCCGCCCGCGCCGCGCGCCATTTTCAGCAGCGCCATGAACTGCCAGCCGTGCTGTTCGGTGAGGTGGTGGCCGTACATGGCGTTGAAGGCGCGCACGGCGCGGGCCATGCTGCGCTCGCCGCTGGGCTGGTCGCGCAGCTGGGCGCGCTGGTCGATGGCGTCGGCAGCCTGGGTGAGCAGATCGATGGCGGTGACGGCGTTGAGATCAGACATCGGTGGCTTCCTGGTGGGCTTGGTGCTGGTGGTCGGCAAGATCGCGCAAGGCATGGCGATGACGCTCGATGCAGCGCGGTGGCGGCACATCGGTGTCGCAGTAGCGCGGATCGCCATGCAACCAGATGCGCCATTCGGCGAGCAGGGCGGCGGAACCGTCGAGGTCGGGTACCAGGCTGGTCATGCGCCCGGCTCCCCGCGCAGGTGGGCGATGGCGGCCTGCGCCTCGCGCCGCGCGCTGCGCTGGGCCAGTTCGTTGCCGGCTTCGCGCTCGGCGTGGATGGCGCGTACCAGCGTGGCCACGTTGTGGCGGATGCAGGCGACTTTCTCGGCCAGCTGTTTCTCGCCGGCCAGCACCAGCTCGAACTCGGCGCGGCGCAAGGTGTCGCTGGCGTGCGGCACGGTTTGGCAGGTCATGGCGCGGCACTCCCTTGCAGGAAGCTGGCGACGAACAGGCCGAAACTGGCGGTACTAACCGCGGCGTAGGCCAGCAGCCAAAGCAGCCAGTAGCGGCCGAGCACCCGGGGGATTTCGGCGAAGCGATCGACGGCGGGTGGCATGGCGCGCGGCGCGGTGGTGCGCGCGGCTACCGGCAGCGCGGTGATGGTGGCGGCGCGGTGGTGGGCGTGGCGCTCCACGGCGTGCATCGCGGCGCGGCGCGTATGCAGGTAATGGATGGAAGCGGTCATGATTCACCCTCCATGAGAGCCCCCGCGGCGAACAGGATGGCGAGCAACAGCCCGGTGATGGACTGCGCGATGCAAGGTGCTGCCCACCGGTCTGGCAGTGCGCATAACAGCCAGATCGAGCCTAGGAAGAGCGCGCCCGAGGCGATGGCGGCAAAGGTATAGCCAGCGGCGCGGGTCATGCGGCACCGCCGACGCGGGCGACGGCTGCGCGAAGCGTTGCCAACACATCCACCGGCGCGCTCATGCCAGCGCCTCCACGTCGGTGAGCTCGCGTCCGGTGGTGGCCTCGATGTGTTCGCGCACCTTGTCGGCCACGCCCTGCCAGCTGCCCAGCTCGAACGGGATGGCGTCGTTTTCGCCGTGGTCGTGGATGTTCATGCCGCGGCCCTCAGTTGGGCGGCGCGGCGCGTCATCACGATGCGGGCGAGGCCGCGCAGCGCGCGCTCCAGCGTGGCAGTGACGGCGCGGGCGCCGTCGTGGCCCAGGTAGATGTTTGCGCGGGAGTTGGCGGTGTCGGCGATGATGAAATCGTGCATGCGCAGCTGCACGATGAGCTGTGCCGCCTGTTCGGGGCTGAAATGGAGGCTGATGCCATGGCCCGGCTCGGGCCGCAACGTCAACAGGATGCAGGCGTACGCGTCGTCGGGGTCGTGCGACGCCATGACGGAATAGTCGACGCCGTTGCGGATCGGCGTGCCGTGGAAGTGGAGGCGGCGGATGGCGTGGCTCATTACGCAGCACTCCGTGCCCGGCGCGCGCGCAGCGGCAGCGCGAGCTGGGCGTAATCGGTGCCCCACTCGGCCTCGGCGGCGGCGAGATGGTCGTGGCGCGCGGTGCGGGCACCGCAGCGGCATTCCAGGCTGTGACGGGCCTCGGCGGCGATGAACTGCACGGGCTCGCGGCTGCTGCGGCCGGTGATGCGCACGTGGCGCGGCTCGGCACCACACGCGCGGCAGCGGCTGAAACGGCCGGCGGGGTGGGTAACGATGCGTTCAAGCATGGCGGTTCTCCCTGGCCGTGGTGGCGGCGTCGGGAGAACCTACAACCAATAGTTGTGGCATGTCAACAACTATCGGTTATATCTCTTGCATGCGGCTATGTATGAATTTAGGTTGATCCGGCCGGCGCGTGCTGGTTGGGTCAATGGAGAAGGCCGATGCGTAGGGGGAGTCCGTTGTTGTTGACGGTCGCGCTGCTGGGCGGCTGTGCATCCGTGCAAGTACCGCCGAATGTGCAATTGTTCCAGCGAGGCGATGGGGCTGGGATGATCGAGGCGATCGACTTTTCCTACATCCCGGAAAAGTTGCCTGAGTTTGGAAAATTGAAGCTATGCGTGGCGCAGTCAGTGCAAAATGACAGCACTGTTTTGCACGGCGGCAAGACGATTTACACGCCCTTCGGAACCGTCACCGGCAGGGAATCGGATGTTGTCGGCGGCGGATCGGTGTTCAAGTACATCGACGACGAGCACCAGCAGCTGGTGGCAAGTGGCACAGCCAGCGGCGGGACAGATCCGCTCGGAATCGTGTCGTACAAAATTCGCTATCAGCTGCAGGCGGGTCTGCAAGGTGGAAGCGTGCAGCTTCGATTCTCGGATATCAAACAGGCGGCCACCGACAGCGGAACCATGGAAAACAGCGGATTCACCCCTGTTGGTACATGGGCAGGTGGGCGCGCGATGAAGGTATATTCGGCCGTCCAAATGGAAGCCGAAAACGTCAAGGCCTGCGTGGCTCGCTGATAGCGTCAAGCATCGCGGCGATGCCCTGCGCAAGCTGCGGTGTCAATGAACCCATGCGATAGGCTCTGTCGATTGCGCGCTCCAAAGGCGCATTCGCAGTATCGGTGTGCCAGGCGAGCACATACCTAGGCGCCCCGGATTCGGCGATCTTTGGTCCATCTGGTTCATCCTGGCCAGACAACAACCAGTTGGCTGCCACGCCTAGCTCTTGCGCGATGCCCTGGATGCGCGCGGTATCCGGCATCGATTCACCGACGAGCCATTTACGCGCTGCCTCAACGGAAACGCCGAAAGTCCTCGCGATCCAGCCGCGACGGTTCTGATCGTCTGGAATACCCGCAAGCGCCAGCGCCCGCGTCAGGCGGCTCGCGAATTCCAGCTTGGCGGCCCGCTTATCTACAACCATAGGTTGCATGGTAAGGCTCCTCCATGCACGCATCGGTTATTGACGCGCGCAACTATCGGTTGTAAGTTGGCCACCAGTCACAACTGGGCGGGCAGCAAAGATGCAGGCAAACAAGCTCAAACCGAACATCAGTGGGCTCGTTGCTTGGGTTGAGGTCAACGGCCTTGGACAGCTGGCAACCGACTGCGACGTGACCTATCAGGCCGTTCAGAAATGGATTCGCAAAAAGCGCGTCCCGGCCGAACGCGCCCGCGACATCGAGCGCGCCACGCAGGGCAGGGTGACCCGCTACCAGCTGCGCCCCGATGTGTTCGGCAGTACCGCGCCCACCGTCACTGATGCGCGGGAGGCCGGCTGACATGCGCATCGATGATCGCGCCCGCGCCGAACTGGGCGCATTGCACCTGGATGCCACCGTGCAGTTTGTCCGTGCGTTGCGGCTCAGTGAGGCGGCGTCTGAAAGTCCGCATCCGGTTCCTGCATCAGCGCGCACAGGCGATGTGGTTGTGCGTTTCATCAGGCCATGGTTTGCCGCTGAGTTCATTCCGTGCAGCTGCGAGCATGGCGGCGATGACAATTGCCGCCATGTGTTGGCCTGGGCCGAGCGCAATGGCATTGCCGTGCGCATGCGTGAGTTCGCGCACGGCGTGCTGCGCCTGACGACGGCAGGGCTCGATGTCAGTGCTGCCCGAGCAGTTGCCGAAACGCGGACAGTTGTTGCAAATACGCTTCCTGCATGGTTTGCCCAAGGCCGGGATGCCGCTGTTCCGTCTTGCGGAGCAGATCCATGCTGAGGCTGTCGAAGGTACGCAATTCGGCAAGCAGCGCCAGCTTGTTCTGGTGCGTCGCGCAGAGCGCGGCAATGGCTGCGTTCGCGGCCAGTATCTGGCCGAACGCTTCCTGCAGGCGTGCATCGATATTCGTTTCCATGCGGCTCTCCGGTGGGTTGGTCGGTTGGCGCTTGCCAGCTTACCGGCAGGGCCGCGCTTTGTTCGTTCCCCATGTGCTCTCCCCAAGGTGATTGTCATGTACGACGACCCCGCCCATATCCGCGATCACGAAATCAAGGTGCGGCTCAACGACGCCGAGCTGGCCGTGGTGGATGCGCTGGCCCGCTACAACCAGCGACAGCGCGCGGCGTTCGTGCGCGAGCTGGTGATGGCCAGCGTGGCGCGATTCGAACAGCAGGCTAGCGGGCAGCACGCCGCCGCCTGAAGGCCCATTTACGGGCCTTTAAGGGGGGCTTGTGCCGGACATCGCTATCCATTTGACCGCCGAGGAAAGCCGCCGCCTGCAACAGGCGGCGGCCAGCCTTGGCACCACGCCGGAGCAACTGGTGGCGGATGAAATCCGCCGGCGCTATGCGCTGGCAAGCCGCATTGGCCAGGTGATTCCGTTGCACAAACCGACGCCGCGCGGGGAAAGTCGATGACCGACGTGATCGACCTGGCGCAGCAGCGCCAGCAGGAAGATATCGAGCTCGCCCTGGCGGCGCGGGCTGCGCCGAAGCCCGGCCGCACGTGCTGCGCAAACCTGTCTTGCCGCGAGCCTATTGCGCCCGCGCGCCAGGCGCTCGGCGCGCAATTGTGCCTGGAGTGCCAATTGATCCACGAGCGGAGTGCGCAGCAATGCGCGCGCGGGGTAGGCTGAGGTGGCGGCCACGAAACCCGCCGCCGCTGTCGCCGGCGGCGCGCGAAGCCATCGGCTGCATCCGGCGCTATTTGGAGCACGGCTGCACGGCGCAGGAACTGGCAGCCGCGCAGGCCGCACTGGCCGAACCGCCGCAACCGCGCCAGCGCAGCCTGCCGCTGGGGCCGCGCCGGTGACATGGCGCAACCCGGTGCCAATGGGTGCGCGCAGTGGCGTGCGGGTATTCCGCCCCGGCGATCCGCTGCAGCGCGTGGTCGAGGCCGTCTGCATCGGCGGCTGTCGCGGCTTGGGCGTGCGCGTGTATGCGTGGCCGTGCGGCACGCTGGCCGTGGTGCCGCGGGATACGGACAGCGATGCCCGGCTGTTCCAGCTGTGCGGCGATCGCCTGCATGGCACCTATGCGCGCCGCATGACGCCGGACGGCCTGCAGGGCGGCCCGCAGTGGCGGCACGTCGCCATCGAGCTGCAATGGTCGAGGGCGCACGCATGAGCGCGCCCGCTTCCATCGCCCCAGCTCCCCGTGGATCAAGCATCGCGCAATGCCGCGCGATTCGCGCATGCCGCTGCGCGCAGGCGCCCTCAAGACCTGCACCGGCATCGCGGGTCCTTCATGGCCTGCCCGCATGCGGGTTGCACGGCCGCAATTCCTGTGTAGTTAGCGAAGTGGGAAGTTACTGAATGGCCGCGAGCAACTACGGCGACGTGCTCGACCAGCTGCGATCCTGCGGTTTGCAGGTGGAAGCGCTGGACATCGGGCGCATGGTGCGCTGTCGCATCGAGGGCGACCGCGAACGCCGCGGCTGGTACATGCTGCACGAGCTGCAAGCCCAGGATGGCGGGCTGCTGATCGTCGGCAGCTACGGCATCTGGCGCGGCAACGACAACGGCGCGCAGAAGGTCACGCTGGGCAAGTCGACCGCGCTCACCACCGAGCAGCGCGACGCCATCCGCAAGCGGCTTGCCGAGGATCGCAAGCGCGCCGATCGCGACCGCGCCGCCGAGGCCGAACGCGCCGCCGAACGCGCCGCGCGCACCTGGGCGAAGTGCTCGCCCACCGGCGACTCCGACTACCTCGCGCGCAAGGGCGTGCAGGCGCATGGCCTGCGGTTCTCGCCGTCGGGCGCCTGCGTGGTGCCCATGCTCGACACCGCGGGCAAGATCCACGGCTTGCAGGTCATCCGCCCGAAGAAACAACACGGACGCGACAAGGATTTCTGGCCTACCGGCCTGGTGAAGAAAGGCCACTTCCACCTCATCGGCACTCCCACGTGGGTGGTGCTGATCGCCGAAGGCTATGCCACCGCGGCCAGCCTGCACGAGGCCACCGGCCTGCCGGTGGCGGTCGCCTTCGATGCCGGTAACCTCGGCCCCGTCGCCGCCGCGTTGCGCAAACGCTACAAGCAGGCCAAGATCCTGATCGCGGCGGACGACGACATCTTCGCCAGCTGCCCGCACTGTTCGAACAAGATCAATATCGCGCCCTACGCCGCGCCCAGCCTGTGCAACGTTTGCGGCGAGTACCACGGTCGCAGCAACACCGGCGTCATCGCCGCCAGTGCCGCCGCGCTCGAAGTCAGCGGCGCATGGATGGTGCCGCTGTTCGCCGATGTTGGCGCGCGCGCCGATGCCTGGCTGCGCCGCGGTGCCAAGCCCAGCGACTACAACGACCTGCACGCCGCCGAAGGCCTGCACGTGGTGCGCACGCAGGTGGAGGCCCGCCTCACGGAACTCGGGTGGTCGCCGGCTGGCCGCAAGCCGCGGTCACCGGCCAACGGGGGGGCGGGGAACAGCGAACTGCGTCCCATCGAAACCCTCGACGAGTTGCTGGAACGCTTCGCGCTGGTGTACGGGCAGGGCGGCACCGTGTTTGATCGGCAGGAACATTGCCTGCTCGCCCTCAGCGACATGCGCGACGCCTGCATGTCGCGCGAGATCCACCGCGCCTGGGCCGAACACCCCGACCGCGCCATCGTGCGCGTACGTGAGGTCGGCTTCGACCCGGCCGGCGACGACCCCGCCATCAAGTGCAACCTGTGGTCGGGCTGGCCCACCACACCGCAGGCCGGCAGCTGCGACAAGCTGCTGGAGCTGCTGCGCTACATGTGCAGCGGCGACGGTGCCGCGCGCACCCTGTACGACTGGGTGCTCAACTGGCTCGCGTACCCCATCCAACACCCCGGCGCCAAGCTCAAGACCACCCTGGTGCTGCACGGCCCGCAAGGCACCGGCAAGAACCTGTTCTTCGAGGCCATCATGGCCATCTACGGCCATTACGGCCGCGTCATCGACCAGACCGCCATCGAAGACCGCTTCAACGACTGGGCCAGCCGCCGCCTGTTCCTCATCGCCGACGAAGTGGTCGCGCGCTCCGACCTCTACCACGTCAAGAACAAGCTCAAGGCCTTCATCACCGGCGAGTGGATCCGCATCAACCCCAAGAACATGGCCGCCTACGACGAGCGCAACCATGTGAATGTGGTGTTTCTGTCCAACGAAGCCATGCCCGTGGTGCTGGAAGAGGACGACCGCCGCCACGCCGTCATCTGGACGCCCGAGAAACTGCCGCCCGACTTCTACGCCGCCGTGCTCGCCGAGATCGCCGGTGGCGGCATCCCCGCGCTGCACGACTACCTGCTGCACCACGACACCGGCAACTTCAGCCCCGGCATGCTGCCGCCCTACACCGACGCCAAGGACGAGCTGATCCACCTCAGTCTCGACAGCACCGTGCGCTTCGTGCGCGAGATACGTCAGGGCGAACTCACCGGCATCAAGGCACGCCCCGCGCTCGCCACCGACGCCTACGACCTCTACCGCGTCTGGTGCGCCCGCACCGGCCACCGCGCCGGCCCCATGCCGCGGCTCGTCAACGCGCTCGCGCGCCGGGCCGACGTGCGCAGCGCACGCAAACGCTACAAGGACCCCATGGGCACCGACAAAGGCCCGCACGGCGTGCTCTACCTCGGCCAGCACGACGAATGCCCGCCCGGCGAAGCCGAGGCCGCGTGGCTGGGCCAGCACATCGAGGCCTTCCGCAAGTCCGTCGGCGTCTACAAGGGCGACAGCTATGACTGAGGCACGCTCGCTGCAACCCATCCTGTGCGGCATGTGCGGCAACACGTGCGGCATCCCGTGCGGCATCAAACCCTTGCGGCGCCTCGCTGTGCGGCATGTGCGGCATGCCCTTACGCAGGCGCGTGCCCGCGCCCGCACCTGCGCGCACCCGCGCACACACGCACGCCCATGCATGCCGCACATGCCGCACATGCCGCACAAGCGCCACACTGCGCCATTTCATGCCGCACGCATCACCGCACACCATGCCGCACAGTCGCGCGCGCGCGTCCAATCCCCCACTTTCGCTACGCGAAAAGAGGGAATGGTGGTGGAGGGCAGGACATGACCGCGCCCGATACCGCCAGCTTCGCCGGCTTCGCCCGCCTGCTCGGCGTCAAGCCGCAAGCCGTCACCGCCCTGCGCCATGCCGGCCGCCTGGTGCTCACCGCCGACGGCAAGCGCGTCGACGTCGCCGCCAGCCAGCAGCGCCTGCACGACACCGCCGACCCCAGCAAGGCCGGCGTGGTCGCCCGCCACGCCGCCGCGCGCGCCGCGCGCATGGGGGAGGCAGGGCCGGGCGAAGCCGCGGCCGCCAGCGGCGGCGAGGAAGGCGAGGATGGCGACGGCAATACCCCCGCCGGCCACGACTACCAGGGCAGCCGCGCGCGCCGCGAGCACTACCAGGCGCTGGAAGCCCAGCGCGTCTACGAAGTCGCCATGGGCAAGCTCATGGACGCCGGCGAAGTCGCCGCCGCCGTGGCCAGCGCCGCCACCACGCTGCGCACCCGGCTGGAAAGCCTGCCCGACGTGCTCGGCCCACAGCTCGCATCCATCAGCGACGAAGCGCAGGTGCGCGCCACGCTGGCCGAGGCGATCGAGCACGCGCTGGAGGAATGCTCGCGACAGTTCGGCGCGCTGGCGCGGGAGGTGGCGTGATGCGCAAGCATTCCCATCCCTACAAATCTCGCCCCGTTGCAGCCTCACACACGTGGTTAACTCCTCCGAACATCATCCGTGCGCTAGGGCCTTTCGATCTGGACCCGTGCGCTGCGCCTTCGCCGCGTCCATGGTCCACTGCAATACACCACATCGAGCTTCCGCACGACGGTCTGGCTGCAGACTGGCACGGTCGTGTCTGGTGCAATCCTCCGTTCGGTGCCCATACGAACAAGTGGCTTGATCGCATGGCCGTGCACGGCAATGGCATAGCTCTGGCCTTCGCACGCACTGACACCGCAATGTTTCATCGCAGCGTGTTCGATTCAGCGCATGCCGTGCTGTTCCTATCGGGCCGTCCCCACTTCCATCACTCCGATGGAACCAGGGCCAGCGGCAATAGCGGTGGCCCCATTTGCCTGATCGCCTATGGCGAAAGCAACGTCAACTCGTTGCGCGCTTCAGGATTGCCAGGCGTGATCATGCGTTGCCCGAGGAAATGCGCATGACCACCCCCGCCGCCCCGCGCATCCACGCCGCCATTGCCCGCGCACTCGCGCCGCGCAAGCCGCTCACCGTGTCGCAGTGGGCGGATGCGGAGCGCGTGCTGTCGAGCAAGGGCAGCGCGGAGCCGGGGCGCTGGCGCACGCATCGCAACCCGCCGCTGCGCGAGCCGATGGATTGCCTCAGCGCGCGCAGCACCGTGCAGGACGTGGTGCTGATGTTCCCCATCCAGTTCGGCAAAACCGAAGTCGCCGTCAACGCGCTCGGCTACACCATGGACCACCACCCGGGCCCGGTCATGGTGTGCCTGCCGGGCGAAGTGAGCATGAACAAGTGGGTGGCGCAAAAGCTTAACCCCATGCTGGAGGAAACCCCGGCCGCGCAACGCGCGCTCACCAGTGTGGCCAGCCGGGACAGCAGCAACACGCGCACCTTCAAGGACTTCGCCGGCGGCCAGTTGTACCTGGAACACGCCGGCAGCCCGTCGCGCCTCAAGTCCACCACCGTGCGCACCCTCATCGTGGACGAGCTGGACGAGTTCGCCGGCAACCTGCACAGCGGCGACGACCCGGTGGAGATGCTCAACGGCCGCACCAGCGCGTTTCCCGCCACGCACAAGCGGCTCTACATCAGCACCCCGCAGATGCAGGGCACCAGCCGCATCGAATACCTGTGGGAGCGCAGCGACCAGCGCCGCTACCACGTGCCGTGCCCCGACTGCGGCCACGAGCAGCCGCTGGAGTGGTCGGGCCTGCACTGGACGCCGGACGGCAGCGCCTGCTGGTACGTCTGCCGCGAGTGCGGCGTGTGCATCGACGAACACCGCAAGACCGCCATGATCGCCGCCGGCCGCTGGGTGGCCGAGCACCCGGAGCGCAAGCTGCGCGGCTACACCATCAACGCCCTGTACTACCCGCTCGGCCTCGGCCCGCGCTGGCTCGACCTGGTGCGCATGTGGCGCGACGCGCAAAGCGACCCCGCGCGCCTCAAGACCTTCATCAACGACCGCCTCGCGCAGCCGTTGGAAGACCCCGCCATGCGCGCGGTCAAGCACAACGTCATCGCCGACCGCGCCGAACCCTACCGCCTGCGCACCGCGCCGCTTGGCGTGCTCGCCGTCACCGCCGGCGTGGACACCCAGGACAACCGCCTCGCCGTGCACATCGTCGGCTGGGGCCGCGGCCTGGCCTGCTGGATCCTCGACTACGTGGAGCTGCCCGGCGACCCCGCCGACGACCAGGTCTGGGCCGACCTCACCGACCTGCTCAACCGCGGCATCGAACACGCGCGCGGCGGCCTGGTGCGGGTGGAGGCCGTCGCCATCGACGCCGGCGGCCACCGCACCGAGGCGGTCAAGGCCTACGTGCGCAGCCGCCGCGTGCGTCGCCCGCTGTGCATCTTCGGCGCCGTGCCCAACAACGCCCCGGTGCTCAGCAAGGGGCGCCTGCAAGACCTCAACTGGCGCAACCAGGTCGACAAGCGCGGCGTGATGATCCACCACGTCGGCACCGTCGGCATCAAGCACTGGCTCTATGCGCGCCTGTCCACCGACGCGGACAAGACCCCCGACACGCGCCTGGTGCACTTCAGCGACGAACTCAGCGCCGACTACATCGGTGGCCTGGTCAGCGAAACCTACAACCCCACCCGCAACCGCTTCGAAAAGCGCAAAGGCGGCCCGCGCAACGAGCCGCTGGACACCTGGGTCTACGCCTACGCCGCCGCCCACCACCCCGAGCTGCGCCTGCACCGCCTCAGCAAATCCGACTGGGATGCGCGCGAGTCGATGCTCGCCGCGGCGGTGGAAAAAAACGGCCCTGAAAAGTCCCCCGAACCGCCGTCGTCCGCGGCGGCCCTTGTTTCACGTGGAGCCAGCCGCAAGCGCGGCGGCTTCGCCACCAACTGGTAATCGCCATGGCCGCCAACGACCTGATCGCCGACATCCTGCAGCGCCTTCGCGACCGCTGCAAAAAGCTGCCCGCCGGACTCATCGAGGACATGGAGCAGGAACTGCGCGCCGACTGGGGCGGCGAACGCCATTACATCGCCAAGGGCGGCGAAAGCGGCCGCGCGCAACTGGAGGCGCGCGACCGCCAGATCCACGCCGAACACCAGCGCGGCGACCACGACGAGCTCATCGCCCGGCGCCACGGCATCAGCATCAAGCGCGTGCGGCAGATCCTCTCCGCCGGCGCGCTGGCGGGAAACGCTTTGCCTTAATCGTTTCCCGCCGAGGCTGGCACGGTGCGCGCCATGCCGCCGAATCCTGCCTGCCGTATCCCCACCCAATTCACCGCCGGCGACAGCCTCAGCTGGCTGCGCCAGGCGCCCAGCGACCTGCAGCCCGCCGACGGCTGGCTGCTGCATTACGTGCTGGTGGGGCAGGGCGGCGTCTACAGCTTCGACGGCACCGCGCAAGGCACCGCCTGGCAGGTGTCCGTCGACGCCGCCACCACCGCGGCGTGGGTGCCCGGCCGCTACACCGCGCAGGAATACGTGAGCAACGGCAGCCAGCGCCTCACGCTCACCAACTACGTCGTGGTCATCGCGCCCGACCTGGCCGCCGCCACCGGCCCGGTGGACACGCGCAGCCACGCGCAGAAAGTGCTGGACGCCATCGACGCGTGGCTGGAAAGCAAGGCGCCGGTGGCCGGCAGTTTCGAGATCAGCGGCCGCAAGATCAGCTACTACCCGCTGGCCGACCTGCTCAAGCTGCAGTCGCGCTACCAGCAGATCGTGGCCGATGAGCTGGCGGCCAACGGCGGCACTGCCGGCGTACGCATCCTGGCGCAGCTGTGATGTTCGGCTTCCTGCGCAAGCGCACCGCCGCACCTTCCGCCCCGCACGATGGTCGCCGCGCCTTCGACGCCGCCCAGGTCAACCGCCTCACCGCCAGTTGGCTCACCACCAACTGGGCGATCGACGCCGAGCTGCGCACCGACCTCGACCGCCTGCGCGCGCGCAGCCGCGACCTGTTCAAGAACAACGAGTACGGCGCCCGCTTCGGCGCGCTGGTCAAAAGCAACGTGGTCGGCCCCGAAGGCTTCCAGCTGCAGGTGCGCGCGCAAGACCCCGGCGGCAAGATGGACGACTACGCCAACCGCGCGCTGGAGTCCGCGTTCTGGCAATGGTCGCGGCCGGACCAGTGCGATGTGGTCGGCAAGCGCAGCTTTGCCGACATCTGCAACGGCGCCGCGCTGGCCCTGGCACGCGACGGCGAGTTCCTCATCCGCAAGCGCCGCGGCGCCGGCGCCGGCGCGTTCGGCTACCAGCTGCAGCCGCTGGACGTCGACCGCCTCGACACGCTCTACAACATCTTCCCCGCCAACGGCCGCAACGCCATCATCATGGGCGTGGAGGTCGACGAATGGGGCAAGCCGGTCGCCTACCACCTGTGGGATCGCCACCCCACCGAATCGCCCAACGTCAGCCGCGTGCGCCAGCGCGTGCCGGCCGACGAGATCATCCACGGCTTCATCCCGATCGCCGACGAGCAGCGCCGCGGCATCCCGTGGATGCACGCCGCCATGCGCCGGGTCAACGACCTGGGCGCCTACCGCGAGGCCGCGGTCATCGCCGCGCGCATCGGCGCCAGCCAGATGGGTTTCTTCACCAGCGCGGACGGCCCCGCCGGCCAGCCCGGCATGTCCACCGACGGCAAGGACGACGCCGGCAACTTCGTGCATGAGGCCGCCCCCGGCACGTTCGAAACGCTGCCGGCCGGCTACGACTTCAAGCACTTCAACCCCGACTACCCGCACGCGCAGTTCGACGCGTTCTGCAAGGGCACCTTGCGCGGCATCGCCAGCGCCATCGGCTGCAGCTACCACAGCCTCGCCAACGACCTCGAAGGCGTCAACTACTCCAGCATCCGCGCCGGCACGCTGGAAGAGCGCGACATGTGGATGGCCGTGCAGCGCTGGTTCATCACCGCGCTGCTGGTGCCCGTGTACGAGAACTGGCTCGACATGGCCCTGCTCGGCGGCTCCGTGCTGCTGCCCAACGGCAGCGCGCTGCCGCTCGCCAAGAAAGCCAAGTTCCTCGACCACCAGTGGCAGGGCCGGCGCTGGCAGTGGGTGGACCCGCTCAAGGACATGGCCGCCAACGTGCTCGCCATCGAGAACGGCCTCACCAGCCCGCAGCAGGTCGCCACCCAAACCGGCCGCGACATCGAGGAAGTCGTCGACGACCTCAAGCGCTTCCAGGACCTGCTCAAGGCCAAGGGCGTCACCCTCACCGGCACCACCGTGCCCACCGGCACCGTGGCCAGCGCGGTTGCCGCCAGCGGCAGCGATGCCGGCCAGCAAGACCAGGTGAAACCGGGCAAGGCGTGATGGAAACGCTTTGCCTTAGTCGTTTCCACGCCACCCCGCAAAGTCCACGCCCATGAACGCCAAGCTCCCCGAATCGCTCAAATCCGGCGCCACCGGCGAACGCTTCCTGCGGCTGGACGACGCCAACCGCGTCATCGACGCCGAGGCGCGCACCGTCACCCTGGCCTTTGCCAGCGAGACCCCGGTGCCGCGCTACTGGGGCAACGAGGTGCTCGACCTCAGCTCCAGCGCCATGCGCCAGGGGCGCCTGGCCAGCGGCGGCGCGTTGCTCATGGACCACGACGCCCGCGACCAGGTCGGCGTCATCCAATCGGTGCAGATCGGTGCGGACCGGGTGGCCCGCGCCGTGGTGCGCTTCGGCAAAAGCGCGCGCGCCAACGAGGTATTCCAGGACGTGGTGGATGGCATCCGCCAGAACGTGTCCGTGGGCTACCGCATCCATGAGGCCCGCCTCGATTCCACCAGCGACGACGCCGGCGACACCTACCGCGTCACCGACTGGGAGCCCTACGAAATTTCCATGGTCAGCGTGCCCGCCGACGCCAGTGTAGGCGTGGGCCGCAGCGCCGACCAACCCATTGCGCAAGCCCCGGAGACCCGCACCATGTCCATCGAAGCCACCCCGGCCGCCCCGGCCATCGACACCGCCGCCCTCACCGCCGAAGCCCAGCGCAGCGGCGCCGAGGGCGAGCGCAAGCGCATCGCCGACATTACCGCCGGCGCCGACCAGCTGGCCAAGTACCCGGCCGTGCGCGACATCGCCGCCGAGGCGATCCGCAGCGGCTGGAGCATGGACCAGTTCCGCGCCAAGGCGTTCGAGCACGTCGCCACCAAGCCGCTGCCCGGCGCCGACATCGGCATGAGCAACACCGACGTGCGCAGCTACAGCTTCCTGCGCGCGCTCAACGCGCTGGCCAACCCCACCGACATGCGCGCCCGCGAGGCGGCCAGCTTCGAGTTCGAGGCCAGCCGCGCCGCCGGCGACAAGCAGAACCGCGAGGTCAAGGGCTTGCTGGTGCCGGCCGACGTCCTGCGCAGCAGCCTCATGCAGGGGCTGGCCACGCGCGCCTCCGACGACCTGGTCGGCACCGCCGGCAAGGGCGGCAACCTGGTCGCCACCAACCTGCTCAGCAGCAGCTTCATCGACCTGCTGCGCAACGCCATGGTGATCAACCGCATCGGCGCGCAGTTCCTCAGCGGCCTGGTGGGCAACATCGCCATCCCGCGGCAGGACGGCGGCGGCACGTTCTACTGGGTGGCCGAGGACGGCGCGCCCGCCAGCAGCGGCCAGGGCTTCGACCAGGTGCCCATGTCGCCGCATTCCGGCGCAGCCAAGACGCAGATCAGCCGCAAGCTGCTGCTGCAGTCGTCCATCGACGTGGAAAGCTTTGTGCGCAACGACCTCGCCAAGGTCGTCGGCCTGGGCATCCAGCAGGCCGCCATCAACGGCTCGGGCTCCAGCAACCAGCCCACCGGCATCCTCACCACCTCCGGCATCGGCAGCCAGGTCGGCGGCGCCAACGGCGCGGCGCCCACCTGGGCCAACATCGTCGGGCTGGAAACCGCGGTCGCGGTGGCCAACGCCGACGTGGGCACGCTGGGCTACCTCACCAACGCAGCGGTGCGCGGCAAGCTCAAGAGCGTGCAGAAGTTCACCACCAACCCGGGCGGCGACGCCATCTGGACCGCGGGCGACACGCCGCTCAACGGCTACCAGGCCGGCGTCACCAACGCGGTGCCGGGCAACGGCACCAAGGGCACCGGCACCAACCTGTCGAGCATCATCTTCGGCAACTTCGCCGACCTGATCATCGGCCTGTGGGGTGGCCTGGAGCTGCAGGTGGATCCGTACAGCGCGGGCGATTCCGGTGCGGTCATCGTGCGCGCCTTCCAGGACGTGGACGTGGCCGTGCGCCACCCGGAAAGCTTCGCCGCCATGGTCGACGCGATCACCGCGTAAGCCATGGGCCTCGACGACTTCCAGCAGCCCACCCGTGACCTGCTCGCCGTCCTCGGCGAGCAGGTCACGGCCGTGCGTGGCGCGACGTCGTCCAGTTTCCTCGCCTTCGTCGACGACGCCGTGCAAACGGTGGGCCAGCGCGGCCAGGTGTACGGCAACAAGCGCGTGCTGGCCATGATGCTGGCCGACTGGCAGCCGCAACGCGGCGACCTGTTCACCGTGCGCGGCAAAGCCAGCAAGCTCGAAGAGATCATGCAGGACGACGGCATCGTGGTGTCGGTGGTGCTGCATGGTTGAGTCGCGCACCTGGGCCATCATCACCGCGCTGGCCGCGCAGCTCGCCACCATCACGGTGGCCAACGGCTACCTCACCGACGTGGGCGGCAACGTGTGGACCACCGACGCCCAGCGCCCGGACACCGACGCGCTGGGCCTGATGATCTACAGCGAGAGCATCACCGGCGCCGGCATCGACCGCGAGCGCCCCGGCAAGCCCACCCGCGACTTCACCCTGCTGGTGGAGGCCGCCATCGGCACCGACCTCGACGATGCGCAGCAGCAGATCCACGCGCTGATTGAGGACATCGACACCTGCGTGGCCGCCTACGCCCGCGCGCAGGCCGGCAAGCCCGCGGAGCAGGTCACGCCCATGCGCGTGGCCGACATCGCCATCCTCGACCGCCCCGAAGGCGCGGCCGTCATCGCCATGCAGGCGCGCATCGTTGCGAGGTTCTTCCGATGAGCCGCGCCGACGTGGTGGAACTGGGCGGCATCGTCGACGCCATGCAGGCGCTCGACGCCATCCCTGCGCGCATCCTGCTCGCCCAGCAGCGCGCGCTCGGCACGTTGCGGCGCCGGCTCGGCACCGAGGCCAAGCGCGACATCGGCGCGGAGTACAACCTGCGCGCGCAGCGCATCGCCGAAGGCCTGCAGGTCAAGGACTCGCCCGACGGCATCAAGCTGGTGGGCAAGTCGCGCGGCATCAACGCCATCGAGTTCGGCGCCACCTGGTCGCGCGTCACCGGCAGCGGCCTCACCGCCACGCTCAGCCGGCGCCGGTTCACCGCCATCCGTTTCGCCGCGCGGGCCTTGCGCGGTGACGCCGCGCTGGGCGCGCGCTTCGCCATCAAGCGCGGCAGCGGCGCCAGCGTGCATGCCGGAAGCTTCATCGCGCGCGGCAAGAACGGCGCGCAGCTGGTGTTCGAGCGCAGCGGCAAGCCGCGCCTGCCCATCCAGGGCGTCTACGGCCCCAGCGTGGGCCAGATGCTCAAGCACGGGCGCCGCCCCGAGCGCCTGGTCGACTTCGCCATCCGCACGCTGCAGGCGGAGCAACGCCGCCTGCTGGGAGCCTGACATGCGCACCATCACCCTGCTCAAGCCGCACACGCATGCCGGCCACGCCTACGCCGCCGGCGACACGCTCGACGTGTCCACCGTCGACGCCTTGTGGCTCGAAGCCGTCGGCATCGCCCGTCCCGGCGGTCGCGGCCGGCCCACCGTCACCACGCCCGCCGCCGCGTCGCCCGCGCCGGGCACCCCCGATTCGGCCGAGCTGCCCAGCGCCGACGCCACCGACACCCCCACCGGAGTCTGATCCATGAACACCGAAAACTACTACTACGGCCAGGGCCGCATCTCCGTCGCCAATCGCGACCCGTCCACCGGCGCGCTCGGCGCGTGGCGCTGGGTGGGCGACGTGAGCGCCCTCAGCTTCAAGATGGCGGTGCAGAAAGTGCAGCACAACGAGTCGTACAGCGGCGCGGTGGCCGAAACGGTGAACTTCCCCACCAAGAAAACCGCCACGCTGGACATGACCCTCAACCAGATCGACGCGGACAACCTCTCGCTGGCGCTGTTCGGCACCAAGCAGACCATCCCCACCGGCACCGTTACCGCGGAAGACCTGGGCACGCTGGCGGCCGGCGACGTGTTCTACCTCGCCAACCCGGGCGTGTCCGCGCTGGTGATCACCGACAGCACCGGCACGCCCAAGACGCTGGTGGCAGGCACCGACTACACGCTGGACGACGCCAACTTCGGCCGCTGCACCCTGGTCGACGTCGGCACCTTCACCATGCCGCTCAAGGCCGCCTACAGCTACGCCGCGCGCACCGCGGTGGGCATGTTCACCGCGCGCCAGCCCAGCGTGGCGCTGCGCTACGAGGGCATCAACCTGGCCGAGGGCAACGCGCCGGTGCTGGTGGACCTGTACAAGGTCAACACCGACCCGCTGGCCGACCTCGCGCTGATCACCACCGGCAACGACGTCGCCGGCATGCAGGTGAGCGGCGGCGTGCTGCTGGATACCACCAAGGCGGCCAGCGGCCCGCTGGGCCAGTTCGGCAGCATCCAGATGATCGGCGCCACGGCGTAATGGGCACGGAAGCCGACGACAAGGGTGGCGCGCCCGAGCTCGCCATCCTCTACCCCGAGCGGCACGCCAGCATCGCTGGCGTCGCCGTCACCATGCGCGAATACGGCTTCGCCGAGTCGCTGCGCCACGCCGCGCCCATCCAGGCCTTCACCGACGCCATCACCGACACCGCGCTGGCAGGCAACTTCCACGACCTGGACAGCCTGCGGCTGGTGTTTGGCGCCCAGGGCGAGCACGTCATGCAGCTCATCGCCGCCGCCTGCGACCAGCCGCTGGACTGGGTGCAAGGCTTGGGTGCCGAGGACGGCGAGCTGCTGATGATGCTGTGGTGGGGGTGCAACGCCGATTTTTTTCTCAGGCGCGTACTGCTCAGCGTGCAGCTGCGAAAGGTACGCGAGCTCGGTGGTCCGACATTCACGCCACCCTCATCGGCGCCGGCCACCAACCCGGCGACATCGCCCGCTACACCTACCGCCAGCTGATGCTGTATTACCGCGCGGCGCTGCGCAACGAACGGCGCCGCGCCCGCATGCAACTCATCGTCGCCACCAGTGCCGGTGCCGGCGGCAACGCCGCCAGCGACCTGTACCGCAAGCTTGAGGATTGACCGTGGCCGTCCAGGACTACGAACTGCTGCTGCGCGTACGCGCAGACCTGATCGAAGCCTTGAATGGCCTGAAAGGCCTCAACACCGCGCTGGGTGACGCCGGCGCGGCCGCGGGCAAGCTGGGCGAAAGCGAGGCGCAGGCCACCGACCGCATCAAGGCCATGGTGCAGGCCAGCCGCGACCAGCAGCAGGCGCTGCAGGGCGCGGCCAGCGCCACCCGCGACGCCGCCGACCAGTCCGCCCGCACCGTCGCCGCCTACGACCAGCAAGCCGCCGCGGCGCAGCGCGCGGCCGCCGCCAACGTCGACTACAACCGCAGCTTCAGCCAGGCCGGCGGCAACACCACCAGCACCGCGTCCGCCACCGCCCAGCTCGCCGCCCAGCGCGCCGAAATGGCCAAGCTGGCCCAGCAGATCGACCCCACCGTCAACGCGCTGGCCAAGCTCGACGCGCAGGAACGCTCGCTCAACGCCATGCGCAAGGCCGGCGTGGTCGGCATCGAGGACTACCAGCGCTTCAAGGCCGTCATCGACGCCAACCGGCTGTCCATCACCGGCGCCGGCAACGCCATGCACAGCTTCAGCCTCAACACCGCGCAAACGCGGCTGGAAATGGGCCGGCTGATCAAGGACATCGGCACCGGCCAGTGGGGGCGCCTGGCCAGCACCGGCACCACGCTGGCCAACCAGGCTGGGTTCATCAGCGCGCTGTTCTCGCCGATCGGCCTCGCCATCGGCGGCATTGTCGGCTCGCTGGGCCTGTTCGCCGTGGCCGCCATCCAAGCGCAGGACGATGCCGCCAAGTTCAACCAGGCCATCATCCAGACGGGCAACTATGCCGGCGTGACCTCCGGCCAGTTGACGCTCATGGCGACTCAGATGCGAGCGCCGTTCAACCAGGCGGAGAGCACGCTGCAGCTGCTGGTGCAATCCGGCAAGGTTACCCACGACCGACTGCAGGAAGCGGGGCAGGCTGCCATCGACCTGGCGACCGTTACCGGCGAGAACATCAAAAAGACCGTCGCGGAGTTCGTGAAGCTGCAGGACGACCCAGTGCGCGCTGCAAAGGCGCTCGACGACAGCCTGCATGTGCTTACGCTCTCGCAGTACGAGAACATCAAGGCCCTCGCCGAACAAGGGGATGCCGATTCGGCGGCAGCCATCGCGCAGACGGCATTTGCCGATGCACTCCGCGCCCGTGCAGTGGACGTGCAGAAGAGCACGGGCCTGATGGCAAAAGCGTGGGACAACCTGAAATCGCATGTCACGGCGACATGGAACGCCATGATGAAGGTGGGTGCGCCCACCACCAACAGCGAGGATGTGGCCAACATCGATCAGCAGCTCGATGCCTACCGCAAGCGCGTCGCGGAAATCCGTGCACGCAGCGGCAACACGGCGCCGATCAGCGATGCGGAGCTGGCCAACGCGCCGGAGATCGCGCTTTCGCAGGACAAGATCAAGGCGTTGCTCGCGCAAAAGCAAACGGCGGAATCCGGCGCGCTGTTCGAAAAGTGGGTGTCCGACACGGAATCTCAAAACACCCGGATCAACACCGAGGCGAAGAAAGCCAGCGATACGATGGACAAGTATCTGCGGGCCGCCAAGAGCGACAAGGTGAAGGCCGCCGAAATTGCCGAGGTAAAAAAGGCCACTGCCAAGCTCATCGCCGACAACCCGGCGTTCAAGGATCAATATCTGGCGGACGAAAAGACCGCCATCGCCGGCATCGAAAAGAAGTTCAAGGCGCCGCGCGCCCCGCGCGAAAAAAGCGACGCCGGCGCCGTCGCCGCGCAGCAGCAACTGATCAAGCTGCTGGGCGACGAGCAGGGCGCGCTGGACCCCACCGTCAAGGTGTGGGCCGACTACAACGACAAGGTGGCCAAGGCCAACGAGCTGGCCGCCAAGGCCAAGACCGCGCGCGGCGCCGACATCGCGGCCATCAACGCCCAGCGCGACGCGGTGATCGCCAACGCCGGCGCCGTGCGCGACGCCGCGCTCGACAAAGAGGCGAATAAAGATCGTGAAGCCTTCGAAAAGCTGCAACAGAGCCTGCAGAACGCCAACGGCATCAAGTTCGAGCAACTCGTCAGCCAGCTGAACGCGCTTCAGAAATGGCTGGACAAAGGCGTCATCACGGCCAGCGAATACCACGACGCCGTGCAGGGAGTGCTCAATACGGGCCTCAAGCCATTGCCGAAATACAAGGGGCTCGATGGTGCGGTCGGCGGCGCCTTCGGCGAGTTGGACAAGGTCAATGCGGCTGGCAATGACCTCGACAGCCAATACACCGATCAGCTGAAGGCGCTCAACAAATTCCACGAACAGAAACTCCTGTCCGATCAGGATTTCGTGACCAAGGAAAACGCACTCTACACACAGTATTACGCCGAAAAGCAGAGCCTGCAGCGGGCCAGCGACCTGGCCATTTACGTGGGCATGTCCACTTCGCTGGAGCAGTCTGCACAGTTGGTGATGAAAAGCGTGGGCAAGAACAGCGAGGCCTATCGCATCGCCTTTGCCGCCAGCAAGGCGGCAGCGATCGCGCAGGCCACCATGAACATGTTCAAGGCCATCAGCAACGCAGGTGCCGACGTGCCGTTCCCGGCCAACATACCGGCCATGGCCATGATGGGCGCGAGCATGGTTTCGCTGCTCGCACAGATTGCATCGTTGAAGGTGGGCTACGCCGCTGGCGGCTACACCGGCCCCGGCGGCAAGCACCAGCCGGCCGGCATCGTGCACGCCGGCGAAGTGGTATTCAGCCAGCGCGACGTGGCGCGCCACGGCGGCGTGGCCGCGGTGGAAAGCCTGCGCCTGGGCGGCGCGCCCAGCTTCGCCGACGGCGGTTACGTGCCCGCGCTGCCCAGCCTGGGGGCGCCGCTGGGCCTGGCCGCCGGCGTGGCCGATGCCGCCGCGGCGCGCCGCGCCGGGCCGGACGGCGCGCCATCCGATGCCGGCCAAACGCACATCCACGTGTGGAGCATGGAAGAGGCCGCGCAAAAGCTCGCCGAGGTGCCCAGCTTCCAGTCCGCGGTGGTGCATATCGTGGGCGACAACCCGCGCACCATCCAGGGCAAGTGGGGGCGATGATGGGCTACGCCATCGGCCAGCCCGTGCTGTGGCCCGCGCCGCCCGACTGGGACAACGGCGTGGACGAAACGCTGACATGGCTCACCGACGTGATGCAGTCCAGCGGCAGCGCGCTGCAACAGGCGCGCGCCTTGCGCGGCACGCCGCGCCGCACGCTGGCATTCCAGACCACCGACATCACCGACGCCCGCCGCATCGTCGACGCCATCGCGTTCGGGCTGGGCACCGGCCAGTGCCTGGTGCCGATCTACCCCGACGTGCAGTGGCTGGGCGCTGCGCTCGCGCTCGGTGCCATCAGCATCCCTTGCGACACCGCCGGTTACGACTTCGTCATCGGTGGTCAAGTGGCGCTGTGGCAGAGCGAACAGGCATGGGAGCTGGCCACGGTGGACGCCATCGCGGCCGACCACCTCACCCTGGCCGCCGGCACCGCCAACGCGTGGCCACTCGGCACGCGCCTGTACCCGGTGCGCAAGGCACGCCTGCAGAGCATGCCCACGGCCACCCAGGCCAGCTCCGACGCGTCCAGCCTCAAGGTGAGCCTGCTGCTGGACGAGCCCTGCGACTGGCCGGCGGCGTGGCCCGGCACGGCCACCTACCGCGGCGTTCCCGTGCTGGAGTGGCGCGGCGACGAAGGAGACAACCCCACCGTGCAATACACGCGGCAGGGCAGCAGCGTGGACGAGTCCACCGGCCCCATCTGGTATTTCGACCTGCCCGGGCTGCCGTTTCGGGTGCAGTCGCAAAGCTTCGTGCTGGGCGATCGTCCCGCGCATACCGCGTTCCGCTCGCTGCTGTACGCACTGGCCGGGCAGGCCGGCCAGATGTGGGTGCCCAGCTGGCAGGACGACCTGAGCCTGCTCGCCGCCATCGCCGGCACCGACACCACGATCAGCGTGGCGCCGTGCTACTACAGCCTGTTCGGCGCGCAGCAGGTCAACCGCCGCGACATCCGCATCGAGCTGGTCGACGGCACCGTGCTGTACCGGCGCATCACCGGCAGTGCGCAGCTGGCCAACAGCGAAACCCTGCAAATCGACAGCGCGCTGGGGCAAGCGGTCGCGCCCGCGCAGGTGCGCCAGATCAACTGGCTCACGCTCAGCCAGCTCGCCGGCGACTCGGTGAAGCTCAGCCACCTCACCGACGCCAACGGCGTCGCCACGTGTCGACTGTCCTGGCAGGGAGTGCAGAACAGTGTTTGACGATTTCGAACTATCGCGCCGTGGCGGCAAGCCCACCCACCTGTTCCGCTTCACGCGGCAGGGCGTGGTGTGGCGCTACGCGGCGTGCGAGCGCGACGTGGTGATCGGCGGCTTCACCTGGCTGGCGGCGCCCATGGCGCGCAGCGAGATCAAGCAGACCATCGAGAAGGCGCAGGACAACGTCACCATCACCTTGCCGTACAACCGCAACCCGGCCAACACCGACCCGGTGACGCAGCCGCTGGGCGACAACTGGCACCCGTACACGCCGGGCGACACCGTGGGCGTGGTGTGTCTGGCCACCCACCTCAACGACCCGGACCAGCAGATCATCGTGGAGTGGATGGGGCAGGTGGGCCAGCCCAAGTTCACCGACGGCAAGCTCGAACTCACCTGCGTGCCCATGAACAGCTTGGGCAAGGCGCAGCGGCAGGGTGCGAAATGGCAGATCGCCTGCTGGAAAACGGTGTATTCCACCGGCCTGCGCGGCTGCAACCTGGACCGCACGGCGCAGACCATCGCCGCCACGCTCACCGCGGTGAGCGGCCTCACGTTGACGGCCGACGCCTTCGGCACCGCGCCCTTGCCGCTCTCCGGTGGCGCGCTGGACTTCACCGACGGCGCGGGCCTGGTGCAACGGCTCAGCATCATGGAGCACACGGGCACCAGCATCACCTTGCTGTCCGGCGCGGCCGGGCTGGTCGTTGGCGCCGCGGTGAGCGTGGCACCGGGTTGCCCGCGCACCTGGGCAGCCTGCACCGCGCGCGCCAACACCGACAACTACGGCGGCGCCATCTACAAGCCCGTCAAGAATCCTTACCAAGGGCAGAGCATGTCATGGGGCTGATCGCACGCATCCGGCGCTGGCGCTACGTCTACGGCTGGCGGCTGCGCTACTGGTGGCTGGACACGCCGGCCGGCCTGCACACGCGCCTCGGCCTGGCGGTGGTGTGCTCGCTGCTGGTGATCGGCAACGCGATCGCGCTGGCGGTGAAGGTGGCCACGCCGGCGCCCAAGAACCAGCCGCAGCACGCCGTGGTATGGTTCGTGGTGTGGGCGGTGATCATCCTGGTGTCCGCCATCATCGGCTACATGCTGGCCGCCGGCGCCGGCAAGCCGCAGGCGGCGCCCACCCAGGGCGACACGCCCACCACCGACGACGGCCAGAGCGTGCGCCACCACTTCGGCACCTGCTGGGTGGACGACAGTTTCCTGCTGGCGTGGAAGCTGATGGGCCGCTCGCCGATCAAGAGCGGGGGCGGCAAATGATCGTCACCACCCGCCACGTGTTCACCATCCCGTACTTCCGCGCGCGGCAGGGGTTCTGCCGCGACGGCATGCGCCGCTGGTTCGCCGCGCACGGGCTGGACTGGGCCGACTTCAAGGCCAACGGCATCGAGGCCGAGCGGCTGGAAGCGATCGGCGACGCGTTCGCGCTCGCCACCGTCAAGTGGGCGCGCGAGTGCGCGGCAGCGGAGGCGCACCATGGGTAAGAGCAGCAGCCAAACCATCGGCTACTGGTACAACGTGGCCTACCATGCCGGCCTCGGCATCGGCCCGATCGATGCGTTCCTGGAGTTCCGCGGCGGCGACAAGACCGCCTGGGCCGGCAATCTCACCGCCAGCGGCACCCTCAGCATCAACGCACCCAACCTGTGGGGCGGCGAGAAAGACCAGGGCGGCATCCAGGGCGACGTCGACGTGTTGTTCGGCGAGGCTACGCAGGTGCCCAACGCCTACCTGCAGCAGGCCTTCGGCGCCCAGGTGCCGGCCTGGCGCGGGCTGGCCACGCTGGTGTTCAAGGGTGGCCGTTACGGCGCGATGAACCCCTACCCGCAAAAGCCGGCGTACAAGATCCAGCGTATCGTCAAAGGCTGGGACGGCGATGCGTGCTGGTACCCGGAAAAAGCATCGATTACGATGGGTACGGGGCACGCATCGACCACGGACGGTTATTTCCTGGTGCAGGCCGGCGAAGATATCCTCAATGTGGCCGGCGGCGTGACTACCGTCTACGGCACTGTGCCCAATACGTTCGTCGGCACAGCGCATCAGATCGCCCAGCTATGCCTGGATACGCGCAATGCCACGGATGGTTCGACGTTCCACCTCAAGGAAGCGTTTGTCAGCGCGCAAGGCGATAAATTCATCATCGGCAGCACCAGCATCGAGAATGGCAACAACTTCGGCATCGCCGGCGTGCGCGTGCAGCCGACATGCCCATTGGGCTATGCGACATCCTTCGAGGAACACGGCAGCGGCAGCACGCTCGGCGTGACGGAACCCACTGTGGTGTGCACCATCAATTACGGGTTCTTCGCGATGAACCCCGCGCACATCCTCTACTACGCACGCACCCAGCAGGACATGGGTCGCGAGCCGACGGCAAACATGAGCGACGCCAGCTTCCGCGCCGCGGCCGACTGGTACGCCGCGCAAGGCTTCGGCCTGTGCACCGAATACGACCCGGCCAGCGAAAGCCTGGACGACTTCATCACACGCATCGAAAAGGTGGCCGGCTGCAGCATGAGCCGCAGCCCGGTCGACGGCCTGTGGTATCTCGACGTGGCCAATGGCGTCTACGACCTCGCCACGCTGCCCATCCTCGGCGACGACGACATCCTCGACTTCAGCGTGTCGCCTAACCTGCAGGACAGCGCCACCAACAGCGTGAGCGTGCAGTATTTCGACCCGCAACAGAAAGAGACGATCAGCACCGCGCCGGTGCAGGCGATGGCGCTGGTCGATGCGTTCGGCACCATCCACGACCAGGTGGCCTACGCCGAAGTGCCCACCAGCGACCTGGCGCTGCGGCTGGCCACGCGCAACTTGCGCGCCGCCGTCACGCCGGCCCGCGCGTTCACGCTCACCACCACGCGCCTCACCTACGGCTGGCGCGTGGGCACGTATTTCCGGCTGCAGTCGCCCAAGCGCGGCATCGTCGACATGGTGTGCATCCTGGCCGAAAAGTCCTCGGGCACGCTCAAGTCCGGCGCCATCAAGCTCACTGCCTCGCAGGACATCTACAGCCTGCCCACCGCCAGTTTCGTCGATGCCGAGCACGGCGTGGACACGCGCCCCTCGCAGATCCCGATGCCGATCACCCTGCAGCAGGCCTTCGAGGCGCCCTACGTGGTGGTAGCAACCAGCTTGTCGCGCGCCGACCTGGCGGTGCTGCCGGACGACGTGGGCTACCTGCTGGCTGTGGCGGCCGATCCGGCGGCAAGCCGCGACTTCACCCTGATGGTTTCCGCCGCCGGCGGCGCCTATGCGCCCACCGCGAACGGCGACTGGTGCGCCACGGCCAGCGTGGTCGAGGCCAGCGGCTTCGACGATACGGCGTTCACCCTGGCCGGCGGGGTCGGCTTGGCGAACATCGCCACCGGCATGCCGGCGTTGTGGGGCAGCGAGATCGTGCGGGTGGACGCCATCGACGCCAGCACCGGCGCCGTCACGCTGGGCCGCGGCTGCGCCGACACCGTGCCGGTCAAGCATGCCGCGGGCGAGCGCCTGTGGTTCTACGCCACCGCGCAGGCGGCCGACCGCACCGAGTACACCGACGGCGAGGTCATCAACGCCAAGCTGCTCACCAACACCGGCAGCCAGCAGTTGGATCCAGCCGTGGCCACCGCGCTGCCCGTGACCTTCGCCAGCCGCGCCGCGCGACCCTACCCGCCGGGCCAGCTGCGCATCAACGGCATCGTCGATCCCTCCGCCATCGTGGGCGCCATCACCGTGAGCGGCGTGCATCGCGATCGCGTGCTGCAGGCCGACCAGCTGGTGGACAGCACGATGGCCACCGTCGGCCCGGAAGCCGGCACCACCTACACCGTGCGCTACTACCTCAACGATGCGCTGCTGCATACCGACAGCGGCCTCTCGGCACCCAGCTCGACCTACACGCCGTCGGGTGCCGGCATCCTCCGCGTCGAGGTGGAATCCGTCCGCGATGGACTGACCAGCACGCAGATGCACATACGCCAGTTCACCATTGGCCAGCCGCTGCTCGACGAAACCGGCGCCACGATCACTACCGAAGACAACCAGCTCATCATCATGGGGTAAGGCCATGCCAAAAATTTCCGAAATGGCCGCGCCGGCGGCGCTCTCCGGCCTCGAACTCATCCCCGGCCTGCAGGGCGCTGCCAACGCCGGCATGCCGCTGCTGGCGCTTGGCGGCCTGCCGCGCGGCAACGTGTTGCAGCTGCGCCGACCCTACGCCGCGGACCTGTCCGCCACCACCGATGCCGACCCAGGCGCCGGCAAGCTGCGCTGGAACAACGCCGCGCCGGCCTCGGCCACCATGTTGTACATCGACAACGCCGCCAGCGACGCCACCGACATCTCGGCCAGCTGGGCCACGCTGGCCGTGGGCGGCTATGTCTACGTGCAAGGCAGTGCGGACGGTTCCCACCGCGCGAACTGGCAGAAGTGGCAGATCACATCGGTGACCACGGCCAGCGGCTACGCCAAACTCGGCGTTAGCCTGCAGGCCAGCGCCGGCGTGTTCGCCGATACCGACGCGGTCGAGCTTACCCTGCAGCAGCCCACCCCTTCGCCGGGCGTGGATCGCAACAAGGTCAATGCCATCGTCGTGACCAGCGGCAATGCCGCGCTGGATTGCTCGCTGGGCGACTACTTCACGCTGGCGCCCACCGCCAACGTCACCGGCTGGACGATCAGCAATGTGCCGCCGGCCTGTTCGCTGATGATCGACATCACCCAGGACACCACCGCGCGCACCATCGCGTGGCCAACCTCGTTCAAGTGGGCGAATGGATCGCCTGGCGCAGTGTCCACCGCGGCAAGCGCCAAGGACGTGCTGGCCGTCACCACCTTCGACGGCGGCGCCACCTGGCGCGCTACCCTCGCCAAGGCCTTCGCATGAGTGCGCGCGGGCATCAGGGGTTGCTCATGGCATCGAACAGCGCGCTTGCTATGCTGATCTCCAGCCTTGCCCCCGCCACATGGTTGCGACTCAACGACAACTCGTCGTCGAGCAGTTCCGTGACCGATAGCGCAGCATCGCCGGCGGCGGGAACGCTTTATAGCGCAGTCAATGGCGTGGCATTGTCCACGGTCAACACGTCGACCCGGAGCAGCCCCGGCCTGGTGGCGGGCGATTCGGACCGATGCTTCAACTTCGGCGGCAACACCGCCCTGGATTCCCCAAATCGTTTCTTTAGCAATCCAACGGGCTGGACCGTGTTTTGCATCGTCGAGCCCCCCTCCGCACCGGCGGGAGGCGTCGCTATTTCCTTTCAACTTACCTCAAATCCCCTCGGCAACGGCGAGCCGGAGTTTGGCATCGCCGATGTTGGCGCTGGAAAGTTCCGGCTGCGCTGTTTGTTATCCGGTATTTCCGAGATCAGCATGCAAAATGCGCACCCGACGTGGGACTATGGCACCCGGCTGGCTGTGGTGGTCAAAAAAGAGGTCAACGGCGTCGTCAAGGAATTCGTGAACGGCAGTCTTGTGAACACCTCATCGTCGGCACCGGGCTTCAATTATGCGGGCGGCGCTTTGCGCTGGGGGTATGGGCGTTTCCAGAACGGAGCCGCATCGAACTACTACCAGTTCCCCGGCCTGATGGACGAACTCGCCTTGTTCGTCACGCCGTTGTCGGATGCGACCTGTTCGCTTTTGACGGCGACCGCATGATTGAGGCGACTTTGGTCAGGCAAGCGCCCTGAATTTCGTGGCGCCGGATTGGCCTCAACAGCCCGACACCTCTCCGCTCGCGGAAACGCTTTGCCTCAGTCGTTTCCCATGGCGCCGCCACCATCGCACGCATGCCCACCACCGACCGTGGGTGCCAGCCTTCCGGTAAAGCTGGCACGCCGCGGCGAGCATGCCGTCCCTATGACCCAGCGCAACTTCGACGCCTGCCTGCCCTGGACCCTCGCCTACGAGGGCGGCTGGAGCGACGACCCGCGCGACCCCGGCGGCGCCACCATGTGCGGCATCACCCAGCGCGTGTACGACGACGATCGCGACGACCGCCGCCTGCCGCGCCAGAGCGTGCGCCTAAGTACCGAGGTCGAGCGCGCCGGCATCTACCGGCGCCGCTACTGGAACCGGGTGCGCGGCAACGAGTTGCCCGGCGGCGTGGATTACGCCGCGTTCGACTACGCCGTGAACTCCGGCGTGGGCCGCGCCGTGCGCGCGTTGCAGCACATCGTGGGCGCCGCGGAGGATGGCGACGCCGGCCCGGATACGCTGGCCCACGTGGGCCACTACGTGGCGCGCTACGGCGCCACCGCGCTCACCGATGCGCTGTGCCAGGCGCGCATGGCGTTCCTGCGCGGCCTGCCCACCTTCCGCACGTTCGGCCGCGGCTGGACCGCGCGCGTGATGGGCCGCGAGGAGGGTGCGCAGGTGCATGACACCGGCGTGATCGATCGCGCCTTCGTGCTGGCCGGCGGCGGCACGCCTGCGGCGCCCGCGCTGGCCCTGACCACGGCCAAGACCTGGCGCGCAAGCGCATGATCGAGTCGCCGCCGCCCGGCCAGTTCAGCGCGTGGCAGATGCTGTGTTATGCGCTGTTCTCAGCGTTCGGCGGCTTCCTCGGCTATGTGCTGCGCCAGATGGATGCCGGCGGCAAGGTGAGCCTGTGGCGTGCCGTGGCCGAGGCGCTGGCCGCGGGCTTCGTCGGCATCCTGGTGATGCTGATGTGCGAGGCCATGCACCTCGGCGTGCAATGGACGGGCGTGATGGTGGGTGTGTGCGGTTGGCTGGGCGCCACCGCCAGCATCCGCCTGCTGGAGCGCGTCGTGCGCACGAAATTGGGGGTAACCGACAACGGGAGTGCCGCCGATGAAAAGCCATAATGCGAAACCGCGCCACCCGCAGCTGTGGCTGGGTTACGGGCTGATCCTCGCCGTGATCCTGCTGGGCGTCACCGCGATCACGGCGCAGTTCCAACACGCCGACATGCGCCGGGTCGCGGCTCGACAATCGCATGCCATCGCCGACCTGCGCGACGCGCGGCAGGCCGACCGCCGCCGCATCGTCGCGCTGCAGGACCAGAACCGCGCGCAAGACCAGTCGCTGGCCATCGATCGCGCCGACCTCGGCCGCCAGCAGCAGGCCATTGGCCGCCTCGCGCGCCTGCGCACCCTCGACTGGCGCGCTATCACCGCGCTCCACAACGAGCTCGCCGTGCGGCGCATCCACGATGCCGCCGTCCGCGACAGGATCAAACAGTTGGAAACCAGCAACGCGGCCGCACGCGCCACCATCCACGCCGCCGGCGGGGCCAAGCCGTGATCGGCGCGCTGCTGGTGCTGGCGCTGATCGCCACGGTACTGCTGGTCGCCTGCAGCGGATCCACGAACACCGACCCGGACGACCACCCGTGAACCTCATGCCGCGCCTCTACCTCTACGCCGCCGTCGCGCTTGCCATAGTGCTGTCCATTGTCGGCGCCCGGCTATGGCTGCACCACTACGGCGCCGTCCACTACAGCGCCGGCGCCGCCAGCGTGCAAACCCGGTGGGATACGGCCAACGCGCGGCAGGCGGCCGCCGTGGCCGCTGCACAGGCCGAACAGGCGGCCCATGCCACCGTCACCGCCGCAAACTTCGACGCCCTCGCGGCGCACTACCAGGCCCAAGCCCATGCGCATACTCCGTCCCTTGCTGATGCTCTGCCTGCTGGCCTTGCCGCCGGTGCTTTCCGGCTGCGCAACGACAGCCCCGCCGTGTGCCCCGGCGGTGCTCCCGCCGGCGCCGCTGCCACCCGTTCCCACGAGCTTGATGCAGCCGCCACCCAAGCCCTTGCAGACCGCACGGCAACTGCAATCGCTGCTGTTCGACTCGGCGACGTCGCCGACGCCCGCGAGCGCCAGCTCGGCGCGCAGGTGAAGGCGTTGCAGGGGGTGCTGGAAGCGGAGCGGCGGTGACCGGCTGTTAGAATTGCCGCCGTCGCGCGGGTTCTGGTCCCGCATGGGGACTCGCAACGGGCCGTCCTGATGACTCCCCAGAAATTCCCCATGGAGTCACGCGAACGGCGTCATGCTGCGGATTTCGGGTTCCCCTCTTGGGCACCATTACACTGTTCTAGGACGTCCAATACGGTCCAAAGAACATAGGAAAACCCGCAATTTTGGCGGGTTTTTTTATGCCTGACCGTCCCTCTCATTCGAAGCGGTCCGATTGAATCCAACGAAAATTGGGGGCATATTTGGGGACACATGAACCAAAGGCATGAACCTCTACTTTGGAGATGCCCCCATGGCCCTGACCGATACCGCCATTCGCAAGGCTGCCCCACGCGACAAGCCATACAAGTTGTCGGACGGGGGTGGCATGTACCTGGAAGTGATGCCGACCGGTGCGAAATACTGGCGGCTCAAGTATCGGATGACCGGCAAAGAGAAGCGATTTGCACTGGGTGTATACCCGATGGTGTCCCTGGCCAGCGCCAGGCAGGGACGTGAGGAAGCCCGCAAGCTGCTAGTGCAAGGCGTCGATCCCAGCGCAGCACGTCAGGAAGCCAAACAAACGAAGGCCGAGGTAATCGCAATTGCGGCCGTCACCTTCGAGACCGTAGGCCGCGAGTGGATGGGCAGGCAAGAGGTGGCCGAGGTGACGGCTAACAAAACCCGATGGATCCTGGAGACCTTCCTGTTTCCCGAGATCGGCAGCCGACCTATCTCCGAGATCATACCGCGCGAGCTGCTGGCCGCCCTGCGCAAGATCGAGGAAAGCGGCAAGCTGGAAACGGCCAAACGGGCCAAGATCAAGGCGGGACAGATATTTCGCTACGCGGTGCTGGAAGGCAAGGCCAAAACTGATCCGACCACCAGCTTGCGTGGTGCGTTGAAGCCGCCGAAGAATCGGCACCATGCCGCCATTACTGATCCCGTTAAGGTCGGTGAGTTGCTGCGCGCTATCGACGGTTTCACTGGGCAGCCTGTCACGTTAGCCGCTCTGAAGTTGGCGCCTCTGGTGTTTGTGCGTCCCGGCGAGCTGAGGCAAGCAGAGTGGACGGAAATCGACTTAGACGGAGCCATGTGGAGGATCCCACCCGAGCGCATGAAGATGAATGCCGCTCATTTGGTGCCGCTCTCCAAACAGGTTCTGTTGATTCTGCGGGAACTGCATCCGTTGACTGGTACTGGTCGCTACGTGTTCCCAGGTCTGCGCTCCGCCAGCCGGCCTATAAGCGAAAATACGGTGAACGCGGCGCTGCGACGACTTGGCTATTCCAACGACGAGATGACCGGTCACGGTTTCCGCAGCCTGGCTGCTACTCGTCTCAATGAAATGGGCTGGAATTCGGACGCCATCGAGCGCCAGCTGGCGCATGCCGAATCGAACAAGGTTCGCGAGGCTTATACCCATGCCGCTCAGTATCTGGACGAGCGTAAGCGCATGATGCAGGTATGGGCGGACTATTTGGGTGCACTGCGTGCGGGCGGCCAGAAGAGGAACCAAAAAAATATAGATAGTCCATTGAATGCCTAGAAAAAAATAGGTTTTAGCATTTAGTTGTACTCCTGTTTATACCGTGGTCGGAAACTGCCGAATAGCTCGTCAGAGTAGGGGCGTCAGCGCGTATACCAGCGGTTTGGGTGCCATGCCGGCGGAATCTCGACGGAATCCGAAGGTGGTGTGTGTACGGTTGATTCGGACTCGTCTTTCTCTTCCATTTCGTCCTCAGGTAGTGGCAGCAGAAAGGCGCCAGTCAGTACGGGATCGATCCGTTCCGCCTGTGCCAGCGCCCAGCGTGACCAGTCGTCCATCTGGGTTGGCGACACGGGGTTGGATGAGGCGGCGTTGCGTTCGTTGACTGCGGCGACGTAGCGGCGAATGTCGTCGACGAGGCGTAGCGACATCGCTTCTCGGTGCAGTTTCTCGATACGCGCGTTCTCAAGTCGACGCTGGCGTTCGCGCTCCCTGCGAACGGCATCTTCCCGACGCTCCTGATCGGCCTCGATCAACGCTGCTTTGTGTTTCGCACGGTGTTCATACCAATGACGCTCAACGGCACGTATGCGCATTTCGCCAGCAGCGATCAGGTTGACGACGATTTCCTGCAACATGGATTCGAGTGATGTGTCTGGACGGTCTGTCCACTCGAACACCAGCCCTTCAGGTTTTTCCGTTCCCCAGTCGACCTTCGGGCGCATGGGTTCGGATGCGGAGCGATGGGTCTCCGAGGCGAAGGCCCAACTCGAGCGTTGTTCGCCTGGTTTCCCCAGCATGAAACGAACGGTCGAATCGCCGATTCGAACCGTGAACTCTTCAGGGTTCTTTTCACGTGGAATCATCGGCGCCATGCCGACGCGTGCCATCGCCTTGAAGACAGCATCGATGAGCTTCAGGCGTCGTTGTTCGTAAGGCGACACGTAGAGTGGTTGGTCAAAGGTGAGGGGGTATGGAGATTGCCTCCACCTTTCATGTCGCTCTGCATCTTCGGCCAACAATTTCGCTACGGCACGGTGAGGCAACTTCAGGTTCCGACTTTGCGGGACGCGGCCGACAAATGCCGTGATGCGTGCGATGAGGTCTGGGGATGGCTCGGCGAAGTCCGGTGGAGGTAGAACATCCTCCATCATCAGCGCCCGCTCGTCGTCCTCGCGCTCGCTCCAGTTGGAGGCGCCAATGTGGATCGTTTCTTTGGAACCCAGGCCACGGGGAGGTAACGGGAACTGTGGAGACGTCTTTCCAGCCTTGAGCTTTGCCCAATGGCCTCGTCCTGGAATGGGGATGCCATTGCGTTTGCAGATCTTGGCTAGCGCGACATCCGACATGCCGAACTGCGGCGCGAGCTGCGTCAGAGGCTCGGACCAAACAAGGTCATAGAGTTGTTGACGCCGGAAATGCTGTTCCATGAGGCATGCGCATGAGGGCAAGACCAGTAAGGCTAATGCGCGGATGTGGCACGTAGTTGAAGTTCCCCCAAGCGCGCGCCTCGGCCATTGATGCCCTGCGGCTTAAGCCTGACGCCAAGTGCCACCGTATGGATCCCAGTGACCGCTGGCGCCTTCTGGCGCTCCCAGGCTGGCGATGACGGGGCCGAAGAAATGCCGCAGTTCCTCTTGCAGGTCCACAAATGGCGGCGGCTCAAGGGTTGGCGGATTGCGGCGCAAGAAGCCACTCCAAAGGCCTCGATCCACGGCGATGGCCGCGAAAACTTCGGTCAGGCCCACGGGCATCTCGGTTGGAAAGGCGGTTTCCCGGCGCCGGAGCGTGCCACTAACCGCTTCGACCAGGCTCGGCAAATCGAAGCGAAAAGTGCGCGTGGTGACCCAGATGTCGTGGAAGTCCTTGATTCGGCCGTTCGCCTCTCCGAAGCGGATCATCGCCTCGAATTTTTCGGCGACCACGGTTTCGGGTGGATACATCAGGATGTTTGCCTGCGGCAGATCTGGCAACAGGCCAGGGAAATTTCCTCGCTTTGGTAGAGGGTAAACGTAGTCGCCGAAGCCGATGTCGACCTGTACGCGAATGACAGCTCTGGCCAATTCGCCGTTCAAGCTCAGCTGGACGCCCTGGTATTTATCGCCCTCGCGCACCGCGTCGACCTTCAAGCTGGCTGGATCGAACCTGATGCCGTCATCAGGGACTTCGATCCGGCAAATGCGGATGAAGAGTTCGGCAATGGCATTCGGATCGGGGTTGCCCTGGCCCAATAGATCGAGATCCCCCGTGGGGCGGAACACATGCTCCGGCCACGTAACGAACAGCATGGCCCCCTTGAGCACATAGCGCTCGACCGCCTCTGTCTGACTCAGACGAAAGAGCAGGCGCTCGATCGCGTAGCGCGTCAGGACACGCTGATAGTCGTCGCCGTGCTGTTTTGCGTGAGCGAGGAGTCTGGCCCTGATGGATGCCGCCGGATTCTTGATGATCTTGAACTTCATTGCATGGCCTTGATGAGTGGCTCCATCTGGCCCCTGACCCGATCGATGGCGGCGAACTTCATCAGCTCACTTGGAGAGGTCTTCCGTTGCCGCAGCGCGTCGCGCAGCGCCTCAATGGCGACGTCCTCGCCGACATGGCGGCGATGCTTGAAGCAATCGGCGACCGTCTTCGCCACGCCATAGATCGGCACGTCGACTCCTTCGATTTGGATGTGTTCAATGCCCGCCGAGAGAGTTTCGCCCGTCGCCCGGACGATTTCGAGCCGTAGCCCTGTCGGGTTTGGTGTGCGGGCCTTGTGGGGGATGGTCATCCAGACGGCGTGGGGCAGCTGGGTAGACAGCTCGTGCTGACGTAGGGCGCTGACTAGGCTGATGACTCCGTGGGGAACGAGACGGGCGGCTTCTGCCAGATCGTGTGCAATGTTTTCCCCGCTGCGTTCCGGGTCTTGGTACAGGCCGCGGCTGAGGCGGACGAGGTCGCCTGCGTCGGTCAGTCGCTTCAGATAGACCAAGGGGATGCCCGCCGCCTTGAAGTCTCGCGCTCGCACGATGCCTCGTGCTCGGACTAGGCGGAGGGCGCGTTCGCGATAATTACTATGATGTTCGGCCATGATGTTATCTATTGTCTACAAAAAATATAATTTGTCGACAAAAAAGATTTGTTGAAGAATATTAGCTGACATCATATATTTCATATGACTATGAACTCGTCAACTCCTCCCCCTGATCTCACGCCCAAGCACGTACGGGCGGCGCGCGCCCTCTTGGCATGGTCGCAACAGGAACTGGCCAAGGCAGCCGGTGTGGCGACGTCGACCGTTGCTGACTTCGAACGGGGACAGCGAACCCCCGTCGCCAACAACGCTCAAGCCATTCGGGGTGCTCTGGAGGGCGCTGGCATTCGATTCCTGCCCACGGGTGCCATCATCGGGCCGGCCGTTCCGATCATCACCACTTCCGAACGTCCAGGGGCGCCGGTTCGTTGGGTCAGCGCCGAGGATCTTTCCGCGTGGGCGAACCGCACCGACGGCGCCGTGAGTCTCCCGACGCTTCTCGCTCATCTGATCCGAGCGACCCATGGCTCGGCAGCACAACTTCGTTTTCCGTCAGACGAAGGGGTTCGCTATCCGGGCTGGGATGGGCTTACCTCATCCGAGGTCGGTAGCACCTACGTCCCCAAGGGTGACGCCGGCTGGGAAATCGGGACCCAGCGCAGCAACATCGCCCAGAAGGCGAGCGAGGACTATCGAAAGCGAACGGCAGAGCCGGCACCGCTCAATCCCGCGGATGCAGCATATGTGTTCGTCACGCCGCGCCACTGGCCGAAAAAGGATGAGTGGGCCAAGGCGCGTCAGGAGGAGGGCCCATGGCGCGAAGTTCGCGTCTACGACGCCGATGACTTGGTTCACTGGATCGAGCAGACACCGGCGGTCGGCCTCTGGCTAGCCACTCGCCTAGACAAACGACCACCGGGGACACGGGAGCTGGAAGAGGTCTGGAAGGAGTGGTCGCTCGCTACCCAATGGCCTCTGACCGAAGACCTCGTTCTCAGCGACCGCGACCAAGATGCCGCCGACGTCCTGCGTTGGCTTCGCGGTGAGCCATCCGTGCTCTCCCTTCGAACGACTACTGCGGAGGAGGTGGCGGCGTTCTTCCATGCCACCCTGAGCGAGCTGCCGGATGACCTGGCGGCTGCCTATCGCGCGCGCTGCCTCGTGGCGACCACCGCCGCCGCAGCCAGGGCCCTCGCCAATGCGCCTGCACCGCTGATCTTGCTGCTGACCGATCCCGAATCTGGTCTTGCCCAGACTCTTGCGGAGAAAGGGCACTACGTTCTGCAGGCCTACGATGAGCGATTGATCGGCCGCGGTGAAGTGCGCACGCTTGCCCGACCCTCGCGCGAGGGGATCGCCAACGCTCTGGTCAGCGCGGGTATCGCCGAGCCGAGGGCCAAGGCGCTCGCTCGCGATAGCGCCCGAAACCTCGCTGTCCTGCGACGCTTGATTCCGGGGGCTCCCGGACGCCTCCCGCGATGGGCGGAAGAGTTGCCGCCGCATGCGCTGCTGGCGGCGCTGCTGGCGGGGGGCTGGGATGAGAACGCCGAAGCTGATCGGGCTCGGCTTTCGGAGCTCGCGGATCAGCCCTACGAGGCGATCGTTGCCGCTTTGGTCCCCTATGTGGGGGAATTCGACAGCCCGCTGCAAAAGGTCGGCTCGACTTGGTGCATCGCCTCTCCGTCCGATGCCTGGTTTTTGCTCGCGCATCATTTGACGAGCACAGACATCGCTCGTTTCGAGGCGGCGGCACATGCCGTCCTGGGATCGGCCGATCCGCGCTTTGACATGGATCCTGACGAGCGTTGGATGGCGGCCGTTCGCGGAATTCATCGTGAATATTCGGGAATGCTGCGCCACGGCATCGGTCAGGTGCTTATCCTGCTTGCGCTTTGGTGTGATCGCGTCCGGACCGTTCCCGACGCAAGTCGGCGAGTTGACGCTATCGTCGGCAAGCTACTGCGGAATGCCGATCAGCGACGGTGGTGGTCGCTGTCCCATGACTTTCGGCTGTTGGCCGAGGCGTCACCGGACGCCTTCCTGACGGCTATTGAGGACAGCCTTGACCAAAGCGATCCGTCGATCGGTGCTCTCTTCGGCCATGATGAGGACGGCGTGTTTGGTGCTGAGCATCTGTCCGACTTGATGTGGGCGCTCGAGTCTCTGGCTTGGTCGCCTGACTGGATGCCGCGGGTAACTCATATCCTGGCACGTCTTGATGCGATCGACACCAAGCCTCGCCGATTTTCGAATGGGCCGGCCAACAGTTTGCGCGAGATCCACCTGCTTTGGATGCCGCAGACCAATGCGAGTTTGGACCAGCGGCTTCGCGCTCTCGATCTCATCCGAAAGCGAGAGACAAACGCTGCGTGGAAGTTGATGCTCGGCATCCTGCCGCAAGGGCACGACAGCTCAACCCCATCGCCTATGCCGCGTTGGCGCGACTTTACTGTCGACCAGGTCGAGACCGTAACCTGGGGCCTCATTGGGCGCGGTGCTGCAGCGATCAGTGAGCGTCTGCTGGCAGATGTCGGTTTGAGTCCAGTGCGCTGGTCGCGCCTACTTGACCGCCTCGGTGATCTGGCTCCGGACGTCGAACCAGCCATCGAGGCGCTAGAGATGGCGGAGCCGCAAATCATCGACAAGGCCGACCGCGAGATTCTTTGGGACAAGCTCCGTGGTGTGCTTCACCATCATCGACAGTTCCCAGACGCGCAATGGTCGCTATCGAGTGCCGTGTTGGATCGGCTGGAGTTCGTCTACCACCACTTCGCGCCTACCGATCCGCTTGAGCAAGTAGCGTGGCTCTTTCAGCCATCCGTTCGACTGCCAAAACCTTCTTCGACAGGCTGGGAGGCTGAACAGCGAGATGTCGACGCCGCTCGACAGCAGGCAGTGCAAGCCCTTTACGCCAAGGACGGGCTGTCGGCGGTGCTATCGCTCGCCCGACTGGCAGAGGCTGCCGGTTATATCGGCAAGGCACTCTATGATAGCGGCCTGCCGATCGCTGACGTCGACGCGCTGATTGAGGCCGCTGTTCGAAGTGATGACGCCCACGAGCGGGATGTTGCCCACGGTCTGATTATTTCTTTTTTCCGTGACCGGAAAGAACCCTGGGCAGAGGCCTTGATCGCTAAGGCAAGAGCAGAGAACTGGGGCGACACCGCGCTGCTGACGATTCTTCGCGCGCTTCCGACAGTGCGCTGGACCTGGGATCAAGTGGCCCAGATCGACGGGGATTTGGAAACGGCCTACTGGCGTCTTGCGCCAGTGCTCTGGATGGACGAAGACAGCGAAGACGTTGCTTACGCCATCCGCATGCTGATCCGCGTCGGCCGCGCTCGGCATGCCCTGCCGCTTGCGGCACATGGCAACAAGGTTCAACTGCCCTGCGAACTGTTGGTCGAGGTACTGCAGGAAGCGGCTCGACAGCCGTTCGACAACAACGGCGACGGCAACGAAGCGACCATGTTCCAGCACTATGTCGCCGAAATTCTTCAGCTTCTCGACGCGCGCGATGATGTCGACCGGGACGCCCTCATTGCGCTTGAGTGGAACTACCTGCAGGTACTGGAGCATTCCCGTCGGCCGGCGAAAGCACTGCTGAGGGCGCTCTCTGAAGATCCGTCACTATTCATCATGATGCTGAGTGCGGTCTACAAGGCCAACGAGGAGAGCGGCGTCGTTGAGCCAGAACCCGAGAACCCAGAGCAAGCGCGGGCGGTCGCCACGCAGGCGTATCGGTTGCTCGGGCTCTGGAATCGGATTCCCGGGACACGCGACGACGGTACGCTCGATAGCGAGGTTCTTGAATCGTGGATCAAGGAAGCGCGGACCTTGGCCAAGGCTGTCGGTCGAGAAGAGGTTGCAGATAGCCGTATTGGAAACATGCTGTCAGCCTCGCCCATGGGGGCGGATGGCAATTGGCCGGCGGAGCCGGTGCGCGAGGTGATTGACCTTTTCCGCAGCAAGCCAATGATCGACGGGTTCCGGATCGGTAAGAGCAATCGGCGCGGCGTTACATCTCGCAGGCCGGGCGATGGCGGCGAGCTCGAACGCCGAGAAGCCGCGAAGTATCGGGCTTGGGCAAAAGCAATCGCCTACGAGCATCCTCACACGGCCAAGGCACTCGATAACCTTGCTGACGAGTACGACTGGCAGGCACGTCGGGAAGATGAGGACGCTGAGCGCCTCGATTGGGAGGCATAGGTTGCCAATGGAACCGTTCTTGATCCGACCGATAGCCGAGGAGGATCTCGACGCCGCGATACAAGCTGCAGGAGGGTGCCGAGCTCATCCCGATGCTTCTAGGCGAGACGCAGTGGGTGCGGACTATCTCCTCCAAGATACCGTGATAGAACTCAAAGCGCTTGACGAGGATGGACTCGACAAGCCCGAGCGTCGCAGGAAGCTAGCCGACCTTTTTCGGCGCTATCAATGGGATCGCCCGGTTGTTGTGCTCGACCCACGCGACCTCCCAAAGGAAGGTCTGCGCCAGTACAAGGCAATCATGCAGGGGCCGATTAAGAACGGCATCGCGCATGCCAAGAAGCAACTGAAGCAGTCGCGCGCCGAACACCCAAGCGCTACGTGCTCGGTACTTTTTCTCATCAACAATAGCTATGCAGCTCTATCGCACCCCGAACTGCTCGCGCTAGCCTCGGAGCGCGTGAAACACGATACCAGTCAGATCGACGTGGTCGTTGTTGCCGGATGCTATTTCCATAGTGATGACTTCGATAGCTACCTTCTCTGGCCGATGGATCAGGTGGTTATCCATCCGGACCATCCCTTCGCCGGCTATGACAGTTTGCGGAAAGCCTGGAACGAGCTGTCCCAGCGCTTCATGACGGACCTCATCCAGGGGAAAGAGGGTTCGAAAGGCCCGGTCGCAGACGCTACCTTCGAGTTGGACGGCGTTACCTACATCAAGCCCGCGCCGCCTATCGGCGGCCAGTCGCAATTTTTCAAGACTGGTCGGCCGCGGAAGGATTCCTCGGGCATAAATATTTGCCCGCCGGTTGCGACGACCTTCCCGGAGCTTTCACCTACAGAATGGCGGCAACTTCGTCTGTTGCTTGCCAATCCGCAGGACGTGTTCGGTACTTATGAGGAGTGGACAGCCTTTCGTACCAGAGCCGCTTCAAGTCATGGGGCTTTGAAGCCGTTTGTGCTCGTTCCGGTCAACTGTGATGGTTTCGAAGCCTGGTGCCGACACCGTAAGGCTGAGCCGGGCCGCGCCTCTCTAATGGCATATGCAAACGACAGGTTTGATAACGAGATACACCAGCTGATAGGTATGGCCAAGGAGCACCTGCCCGAACAACCGCTGCCTCGGCGTTCGATCATGGTTCTGACGGAGGTGATCGGGCAAGATCGCGCAAATGACCTCTCGCATCTTGCGATCATCGAGGCAGAACCCGGGCAAGATCCGACGGTGAAGGCATTGATCAGCAACGTACGCATATTCCATGAACATGGTGTCGCGTTAGCCGCTGCCTATGCCTTGGCGCATGGAGTTGATGTCGTTCTGTGGCGCAAGGACAATCGCCACGCTTGGTACTAGCGGAAGTCTTGAAATCTTGAAACTACCATGTGCGGGGAGGGCGTCGGGGCGCTGCTTCAAAGGAGCAGGGCTGTCGCCCTTGTGACGGCTGAGCTGCCCCAGGATGAAAGGAAGACCCGATGCGAGTCATCGATCCAAGCGAGAACGTGTTCAACGCCGTAGATGCCGTGGTCGACCATGGCTTTGCAGCTATCGAGGCCACCAAATCTTTGGCGGTTCCTTTTTGTGAACGCGTCATCCGGGCGCTGAAACCCTATAAGGGCGTCGAGGCCTGCAGGCGTATCAAAACGTGCAGAATCGAGGCTACCTCTATCTGGTAGTTGATATCGAACGATACGACCTGGGTAGTCGTCATGAACTACGGGCGCAGGTCGATGAGCTGGATCGCCTCGATCCAGGGGGAAACTCACGAAGCCATGGCAACCGGAGTTAGGCATCTCTAGCGTCTTAGCCTAACAACATGGCCGCTTTCGACCTATGGCGTACAACTAGAATTGCGCCTCGCAAGTGACGAGCAGCAGGCACCCAATACCATCAGGTTGCTCAGACTCGCCCGGGATGCTGTTCAAGTACAACCGGAATCCGCACCAAAAATCCATCGTTCCGCGAGCGCCGGAAATTGCGCCATGACAGAGCCCACAGGCCGCTTCTCGTCGAACTCGTAACACCAGCCTGAAACCAAATGATTGCCCATGGAAAGGTCGGTCACCGTGGTCCGAAGGGCTTCGAGGTGGCGTTCAATATGGTGTGTTTTGGCACACCAGATAAATCCTGGAAAGGCGCCTTCGTGAGCAAGATAATTTCGCGCCGCGCGGGCTTTTTGAAGGATGACGATATCTTCCGCGCTTACGACTGGAAAAGTAGCGAGTTCTTCGATGGCACCGTTAAGGAAACTCTTTTTTGAAATTGCCACCATGGCGTCGGACCAATCGGCTACACGGTGAGCATCGTTGTAAGAAAGGAGACGGTAGGCGCGCAACACATAGTGGCAGCTAGCTTCAAAGCAGTTCGACAAGTAAAGGGCTTTGCCGGCGGCCAACAGCGCTGCGTCAGTCAGTGTGGGATCCTGCGGGCCTATCAAGGCCAGAGGCCAGCTCATCGGCGTTCCTCGTTGTCTAAGTTGATTGATCACTCGAAGGCGATACGGAGCACACTCGGCCCAAGCCAAAATCCCAGGTCCGGATTTCCAAGCAGTCGGAATTCGCGCATCTCCACTGGATGCGTGAAGACCAGCTTGAATCGCCCCAGTTTGGTACCCACCGGTAGTTCGATGGAGGAGATATCCACGGCGATGGAAAACCTATCCGAGGACTGCGTGATCTCAAATTTGCCTTCCTCGACGATCTCCACGTAAGTATTGCGCTCCAGTGCCTCAGATTCCGGCGTGTCATAGGCGATGACAGTAGGAAGAGACAGCATTTTTTCCTCGCACCAATAATCCACGGTGATGTTGATAGCGAGCACGCGCATGCCGTCAATGATGATGTCTTTGGGGCGGGCCTTGGTCTGGATCGTTGTGGCGGCCAAACTTGGATCGCGCTCTCGCACTTCCTTCGTGAGCCTATCGAACAGGGAGGCCAGCGGTATGCGGCGACCCTGGAAGGCGTCTTCGACCTTTTCCACGGTTATATGGCTGCTTGCTGAGCCGTCGAATACGAATGTCAGGTCGGCGTTGTCGAAGTGATGCAGCTCGACCGATACTTTCGTGCGCTTACCCCAGGCAGAGATCTCCTGTTCCGTCAGCGATTTCATGTCGCGAAGAATCACGCCATGGACTTTAGCCTTGACGATGGCGCCGTGGGTGAATCCAGATGCCGACACGCCGATGATCGCATCGGCGCGAAGACTGGTCCGTCGACCGATGAGTTCTTCTATCCATTGGACATCTTGTGGGGCGGCATGAATGCGACACTCGATGGCAGTAAGCGTGCCTTCGCGGCGCAGCGTTATGTCGATCTGTCGCAGTTGTGAGGGATTGTCTGGGTCGGGTATCCGATCGTTCCACGTGACTTCTGCGCCGGATTCATCTAGCAGCGAATGAATGCGTTCGATCTGCTTTTCGAAGTGGGTGGACTTTGCAGTCATATGACTCTGTTGACCTCAGATGGTCTGTTCTTCTGCTGGCGTTGCTTTTTTTAGCGATGAGCCTTTGAGCCTGCGAGAATTGGCAGTAATACGGGACCCGGTAGCGTCGCTTCATGTGCGGTTGCGGCACTCTATCCAGATGGTCATCCGTAGATCGCGGTCTCTCGCGCTTGTAACGAACGCACTCGTACTCCGGCACTAATCGTGTCGACGGGCGAATGCGTGACGGTGGCAACCCGGAGCCTCAGGCGAGGTCCTAGGCCAACGAGTTACTTGGCAGCCTTGGGGGCCGTTCTCCTGGCGATTCGTTTCCTGGTGGCCTTCTTTGCCGAGGTCTTCTTGGAGGCGCCTCGGATGATCAGGAGCGAATCCGCAGTCACACCGGATTTCTTCAGAGCTAGCTGGAACCATGCCGGCTTCTTGCCGTGACCGGTCCAGGTCTGGGAAGGATCGGCAGGGTTGCGGTATTTGGGGATGCCTGCGCCGACACGCCCGACGCGTTTGCTGCCGGGGCGTGCGTAAACATCAGAAAGCTGGAGACCCTCAGTCTTGAGCAGCGCGTCGATTTTGACCTTGACGCGCTGGACATGCTCCGCGCGGGCAGACGCCATCCTCGACTGCGCCTGGGTGATGAGCGCCTGCAGTTCTTTCGGCGACAGTCCGTCAAGTTTGACAGCCATGGAAGATCCTCTGGATGAGCGGGTTGCGCGGTCAAGGTTAACGCGAAATGGCATATGGCTGTTGCTCGTGGCGGCGGGTAACAGATGCTGTGCATGCGTATTTCGTCGCCCCCGGTCCAGCCTGGCTCGCTGAGGCCGCCGACAATCCCGTCTGCGGCAGTTGCCTCAGCCTGCCGCGGCCATTGGGCAAGTCGACGGATCAATCTTTGCGACCGAGGTCGTTAGAATGCATGTCACGCGGAACCGGAGATCAAGGAATGACGGACTATCACGTCTTCAACATCGGCCAGCCCCCCACCAGCGAATGGTGGGGGCAGAACTTGAAGCGCGGAGTGATCACCGCAGGGTTTGATGGTGAGGAAGGCGACCGGGGAGACGTCGTTCTTAACGACATGGCCGAAGGCGATATGGTGCTCGCCTATGCCAATGGCCACGGCTTCGTGGGTGTCGGGTATGTGCTCGCGCCGGATACTTACCGACTCCATGCTCAAGTGCCGCGTGGTTCCTTCTCAGATCATCAGCACGAACGCGGCGTACGCTGGATTCACTTCGTCACGGACGTGGCGGACGCCGTGAGCTTGGAAGAAACCGATCGCCAGGCTCCGCGACAGACCAAGGAGCGCGAGGGCAACGAGGAGATCGCACTTCGCATCCTCCGCCTGCTCAGCGAGCGAAGCCCGACCAGTCTCTCAAAGACCGATCCACTCCCCACCACGGGCGCGAAGTATTGGCATGTCGCCGATGCCGTGCGAGCGACCGGGCACGCAGTGTCGATCAAGCAGATCCAAGTATGGCTAGCGATTCATCATTCGGAAGAAAACCACAAAGATGCCATCGACAACGCCTGCTTGCTCACCGTGAACGATGCCAACCGCCGGCATCATGATCGCCCACGGAAAAATTTCCGCAGCGATCAAGGGCATTCCCGCGATCTGCTTTTCCGCCGGGGCAAGTTCAGCAACGTCACCTATGAGGTCTACGACCTTGCACGGCATGGCGTATGGGACCTGCAACGAAATTCCAATGGCAAGATCGTGGCGATGGAGGTCCCTCTTGGGCCTATCGCGCTGGCGATCGCCGAAGCACACCAACAGGTTGCTTCAGAGGCCGTGCTCCCTGTCGACAGCTACCATGACGGCCGGGTCTTCGAACTGCGTGCGGTGGCAATGCGCGAGGGGCAGGGCGAGTTTCGGATCGGTCTCCTCGAAGCTTACGATCGACGGTGTGCGATGACTGGTTGCTCCGTCGTCGAGATACTAGAAGCGGCGCACATCAAACCTTATCGCGGTCCAGAAACCCATCGCACTGACAATGGGCTCCTGCTGCGAGCGGACATTCACACCCTCTTCGACAAGGGCCTGCTTTGGGTTGATGAATATTGGATGATCCAGATTTCGGATCGGCTCCGCGGCAGCGAATACGAGCCACTGCACGGCAGACGGCTGCGCGTACCAGCGAAACCTGAACATCATCCGCATTCGGAACACCTAGCGTATCAACGAAAAATGGCACTGGAGGAACAGGAGAGAAGCGGGATTACTGTGAATGCTGCGGAGGCGAGGACCTGACGACTATGAACAGCCTCGCGAGCCTGGTCATCTTTGCCGGCGGCGTGCTCGGGTTCTGGCTTTGTCGTCGGCCGAGCTAGCCGGATCTGCTCAATGATGTCTATAGCGATCTGGAACACCTCGCTCTGCGAGACAGGCAGCCAATAAGCCGGGTTTTGCCACGGAAACCACAACTGTTACACCGCGATGGGCAACCTAGCCGACGGGATGGGGTTACGCATGAGGGATAATCTGACTCCTGAGCAAAAGCGGGCGCACCGCTACCGTGTGGCTGCCGCGGATTTTCGCTCGGCTATTGAGTTCGCCGAGCACTTATTGGAGAAGAGCTGGCACAAGAATGAGTGGCATCTTCGCGGAAAGGCCTACATGCACCAGACGGCCTATGTGACAGCATTCATTGTCACCTACATGCGGCCGTTCACCGCCAGTCAAGAACCAAACTGGCCTGCATTTCCAATTAAGCCAGCGGGCTTGAGCGAAGATGAAAAGAGCTTGCACAAGCGCCTCAAGGTCTTGCGCAATGAAGTTTACGCGCACACGGACAGCGTGCATCACGACTATCAACCCATGGTCATACGCGGTGCGCAATCGGCACTGATCAGCCGGCCACAATTCAGGTTAACGCAGGAAGAACTCGTGCTAGCGATCGGGATGCTTAGAAGGTTTATTTCTGTCGCGCAAAGTTCAGAAGCTTGACGCCTGCCCGTTCGTTGAATTGCCGCGTTGCGCTACAGCAGATCAATGCGGAGAAGCACGAGATTCCATCCGTGTATGGAATACCCCTGACCTCGTGCGGAGTCGGAATCGGTCAGTTACGCCATATGCCTGCGGCGCTTGCATGGCCTGCGCGCTCCACTGGCTAAGCTGGATGACAGTAAGTAGTTTGCTGTGTTCCCTCGTTGCATGTATCACCATGATTGCCTCACGCAATCGGCGGCGGTGATCGGCGTGCAGACAAGTGGAGATTTCTCCACGGCCAACCGATATCCGGAGCCACGTAGTCACCGGCACAAACACTCGCCGTGCTTGCGCTCCTACCGAATCGTGAACTTGCTGCGTGCAACGCGCCTCCAGATGCGCTCAAGGCCGAGCCACTTTAGCGCGGATCGCACTCGACGCAGCCAAGTTGCGCGTCTGGCGAGTTTGTTGAGCGCTGGGACGACTTGATCAGGAGGCATTCGAACAACGAGTTCTTGCATAAATTTGTTCGTTGACCCGCGCCGACCCTTCGTGTCCTCAACACCGGGAACACGTTGGAAGGCGTCACCCCATTCCTTGACCAAGTGGTCGGGAATCTCCATGTAGCGATGGCGGAACCTAAGTGCATCCGCGACCTCGCGCTGGCGAACCGTACAACGCGCCTCCGTAGCTCGCCGCACGTACCAAGCAAGCATGTCGGCGGTTTGCAAGGGAACCACTTCGTTGTCATTCGCAAAACGCGGTGGGCCTCCGAGTACATTTGCCAACGTCGGGTCCATGAGTTTCAAGGGCAAGTACCAGAGCGCTGCATCTGTTCCCACCTTCCCCTGTTCATCAAAGAACAATTCGACAGGCCCGCTTAGATCTTCTTCAAGTACTGTACGTGCCACGCCGTACATGACTCCAACAAAGCACGGAAAGTACGGGTGCCGCAGGTCGTACGGAGCACGGCCACGCAGTTGCTCAACGTGAGCTGTCCGGCTGATGCTGCACTCGATGGATAGAGGCTTGTAATTCGCCAAGACGGCAACTAATGAATCGAGCTTCGCCTCGCGCGCCTCCTCCGACCACCCCTGAAAGCAAGTGATCATGTGCAAGGAAGCCAGCGCTGGAGGACGCGCTAGCTCCGCCGTCCAGTCCTCAGTCAGTCGCCCCCATGCCTCTGCGGGCTGCATGTAACCGGCCAAGACAAGTCGCTTGTCGGTGCCAGCGTCACTCGCAGAGTCATCGACATAGACTTCAAGCATGCGCTTCCCTGATATGCCCCCGCTGGAGAGAGTTCACACGAAACATCTTCGTTTAGTCGTCGAATCGGTGCAAGCTAACGCTTAGCGTTAGGTGCGCTGTGCTCGGAGCATGGATAGGGTCATGACGACGGCGGCCATGCAGAGCGCCAAGCTATCGATGCAGGGGCTTCGCCGCTGAGACCGCAGGGTATTAACGGGCGTATGCTTGCGAGTAGTCTGGTAGAAGGCTTCAAGGCAACGAGGAGCGGATACGCGCGCGACGCCGGCTGCCGAAGGCGCGGCGGCCGGCTTGAACGCCACGTTTTCGCCCAAGGGTGTCGATGCGGTGCTCGCTCACTATCTGGAGCGAGTCGCTGTTTGACCCAAGGTCCGTATATTAGGTAGTTAGGCGGCACAGGAAACCAAAGCGAATCCATCATGCCAGAGGAAGAACTACTACAAGGCTCATGTCACTGCGGTGCAGTTCGTCTCACGCTGCCGTCAGCGCCGGAGAAGGCGACCAAATGCAATTGTTCGATCTGCCGTCGCCTTGGCGGACTCTGGGCGTACTACGAGTTCGGAACGGTTCGGATAGAAGGGCACCCGGAGAATACGGCCGAGTACATCTGGGGCGACAAGACTCTGCGCAATGTGCGTTGCAAGACCTGCGGATGTACCACGCATTGGGAGCCACTTGTCCCGGAGCCAGGTGGCAGGCACGGTGTCAATCTGAACAACTTCGATCCGCGCCTTCAAGAGCGTGTTCAGGTACGCCGGTTCGATGGAGCGGACACTTGGAAATTCATCGACTGAGCGGTGCTACCGCAGTGCCGCCTAACCCTTCCATCGAGGGGACATCCACGGTATCGGGTAACAACGGCTCGCGCGCCGCAAGGCTCTGAAGCGGCAATAGATCCATGATGTCGCAGAATAACGAACGATGCTTCCAGTCGTTCCTGTCGCCGATGACGTAGAAACGCCGCTTGGCGCGCGTCGCCGCCACGTTCAGGAGATTCGGTGCGGACACGGCCCAGTTGCGGGCTCCTGGGCCGGACGTATTGCCTCCCAGCACCATAATGACAACGGGTGCTTCTTTGCCCTGCATGGTATGAATCGTGCCGCTCACCATCTTGCCACGAAGCATGCGCATGAGGTTTTGCTGGACCGCTTTGAAGGGGGTGATGACGGAAATGTCTTTATCCTCCACGCCATCTTCGCGCAGCCGCGCGAGCAGTTCCTGCAGCGCCGTGCCCTCGGCGGGCACCCAATTGTCCTGGGAGGTGCCGCCGGCATGGATCCAGCCTGTCGGCAGACTGGCACGTGTTTCGTTGCCCGCTGACGGTGCGAATGTTCCATACACCATGGCGCCGTCGTAGGCGATGCGATTGGCCAGATCATGCATGGGCCTGTCGCAACGACGGTGCACGACCAGTGGCAACCCTACCCAGACCTTGCTCTCTGCCGGTCCAGCCATGCGTCCCCATGAGGTGGCCTCGTCGGCGAGAGTTTGCGCGGATTGCCGATTGGGGAGCCAGTGCGCATCGACCTGGTAGCGGGTCCGCATGTGTTCGAGTACCGCATCGGATACCGTGACGATGGGCCTGAGCTGTAGCGGGTCACCCACCAGCAGTGCACGTCGGGATCGCCACAGCGCGCCGACGGCCGCTTGCGGCGTGGCCTGACCCGCTTCATCCACCAGCAGCCAGCCGATCTCGCCGACTCCCAGGGAGCCGAATGAGCGCGCGAACGAGGCAAAGGTGCTGCTCAACACCGGCACCACCATGAACAGCGACGCCCACGCCGAACGGATGGCATCGCGGGAGAGCCCCTGGAAGGGCGCGCCCGTCAACATGCCGTTGATCAGGAACAAATTGGAACGAAGCCGGGATGCTTCCAGCTCGAAGAAGGTCCGATGAAGCTTCAGTGCCGCGATGAAGACGCGGGCGCGTGCTTGTCGCCAGCCGTCGATATGCCAAGGTTCGGCCAGTTCGATGGCATCGCCGCGGCCGATCGTATCGCCTTGAAGCCAGGCGAGCAGGTGGCTCGCCTGACAGGCCTTGGCCAGTAGCGTGGCCTCTTGCTGCAGACGCTGTTCCACAGCCTGCCGTTGCCGGATTTCTTCACGTGCGACATTCGCCTGGTCATCCAGGGCCTTCCGCGTCCCATCGAGTTGTTTGACGAGTCGCTCCACCCGCTCGAACTCGAATTTAGCCAGGGCATGTTGGCTCTCCAGCCGTCTCCGCACAGTGTTCCAGCTTCGCTGAGCGCCCCACAGGCTGAACAACTTGGCCCAGAAATTAGGCTTGCACGCCTCGTGCAACTGGAGCGCTGCAAGACAATGCTGGAACGCAATGCGGGATGGCTGGCTTTCCACGGTATCCAGATGCGAGAGCTGACGTGTCGTGTCGGCCAGCTTCTGTTCCAGTGCAACAAGCATCTTGGATGTGTCGCGGATCTTCTGCCTCGACTCGCCGATACCCTGGATCAGGTCGCGAATGCGGACAGCGTTGGCGCACGCATCGCGTGCTTCGGTTTTGGCGGCTTCGTAGCTGGATACGGCCTGACGCCATAGTTCCTGGCGTTGTTCGGGTGAACGAAGGGCATTGGCTTGGACGCACACACCAAGCCAGCCGAAGAAACCCCGAGGACCTTCCTCCTTCTCTTCTTCACGACGTGTCGCGTCTTGCTTGTGGCTTCCCACGTCGCCTTCCGTGACCAGCGAGGGCCCGTCCACGGGAATGTCCACCCCATCGTTGACTTCGTCGTTGGGATCGACATCGATATCGTCTTCGGGTATGGCGTCCGATGTGTCATCCGCACCGAATGGGCGCTTGCCGTAGAAGTAGCGGTCCACAAAGGTGTTGCGCCTTGCCTTGCTGCCCAGTGCGCCGGAAATCAGTCCCCAGGCAGGTCTGCCGGTGATTAATGACCCCAGTTCGGGAAAATACTCCGCATCCGGAAGCCAGCTTTCGTCGATCTTGTCTCGCTGCGGCAATTCGAGCGTGACGTTCTCGACGGCGCCATTGTTGGATGAGGCGACCACGATCTCGAACCCGTACAGGGCGGGGTCGAGCTTGAAGCACGTCTGCGGCTTGCCGCCGTCGTTGGCGGTCTCGCGCCCATTCTTGATGAATGCGTCGGAAGCGCGACGCAGCGAGGCCAGTGCATCGGCCCGGCGGCCGATGATGGCAGCGATCAGATCGCGCAACAGTGTCGTCTTGCCCGTGCCGGGTGGGCCGTTGACACCCAGCAGCCCCTCGCCGTCGGCAAGGGTGGACAGGATCGTATTGACGGCCAGTTGTTGGGAATGCACGAGCCCCAAGTGCCGCTCGCTCGGCCAGCAGCTATCGGCGGAGACATCCGGCATCAGCCGGTCGATCAACTGCAGGGAGGCATGGTCGTCGTCCATGTGCAGGCGCGACTGGGGATCATGCCGGTGGAGATACTGATCCAACGGCCGACTCTTCACGCCTTTCCCGATCTGGTCTGCCACATCGGCCAGATCGGCAAGCAGGAAGCTGTTAAGTGGATCGTCTTCCGGCTCGGTTTTGTCCGGCCTCACGGGCTGGGAGCGAAATCGCAATCGGTGGTTATCCACGTTGCCAAAGAATGCCGCTACGCCGAGAGACTGGACAATCCACTGCGTCAGTTCCCGCAGGGCTGCGCCAGATACCTGACCTGCCATCCGCGCTTTCACGTCGTCGCCGAGGGCTCTTCGAGCCTCCTCGAACCCTCTCGTCCAATCCGTTCCGGTCAGCACCCGGCCCAGGAACCAGGCTTCGCTGGAAAGCACGAAGCTGTCCTCGACCATCCGGCCATCCATGTCGAACTTGACGGCGAACAAGGCCGATTCGCGTTCCTGGGGTTCCCGGTATCCCTGGTCGGCACCGAAGGTCTCCTTCAGCTTTTCGGCCACGAGCCGGCTGTCGTACAGATGAGCGTAGAGCGTGTGACTCCAGACCCGTTGCTTGGGCAGAGCCTGCTTGCTGACACAGCTGCCCGCCATCCAGGGTGGGACTGGATGCGCGATCGCTGTGTCGTGGATAAATGCTTCATAGGGGCTGCTGCGTTCTTTCAGCTTGGGTGCGGCCTGTGGCTGCAGCAGCTCTACGGCGTGCCAATAGCGGACGATGCGTTCCTGATCCATCCAGTTGTCTTCCCTTCATAAGCAAATCTGTCATCGTCTACTTCGGTTAGCGGAGTGCAACCAAAGGACGACATGACATGAACCCGATGGCACGCCGACAAAGGCGAGGATAGCCATTAACGCGGTTTGCTCCCAAGAGGTTTCAAGAGATTTTCCAACGCATCCGGCGGACTGCCGTCGGGCTCGCGGGCTGCGCCCCGCGCCTCGTGCCGAGTCGCGACCATCCGGCTTTGATCCCTGACGCCTCCGGCCCTTGGCGGGTCTGCGCGCTCCGCTTGCCGGTGTGGTGGCGTGGCGGGGCGGTCTTGCTGTGTCCGGTCACGGTATCACGGCGTGCTCGCCGTCAAGGGCTGCGCGCTTGGGCGCTGGTGGCCGTGGCCATCTTCGACCCTTGACTGCTTGCGCTGCGCCGTGAGGGCGCCGGCTCCGGGCAATGCCGCCCGAGCAACCGGAGCTCGATCATGTCGCACGTTTCCTCTCTTTCCGATACCTCGCTGCTGGTGCGTGATGCACGCGGCGATTATCTGCCGGCGACGGCCGAACAGATTCTTTTGGCAGCGCGCCAGGTCGTTGACCAAAAGATGCGGCGCGGCGCGAACTTTAGTTCGCCGATTGACGTGAAGGCATACCTGACGGCGAAGTTGGCCGGTCTCGACCACGAAGTGTTCGCGGTGCTGTTCCTCGACAACCGCCATCGGCTGATCGAGTACGTGGAGATGTTCCGTGGCACGCTTGACGGGGCGTCGGTGCATCCGCGCGAAGTGGTCAAGGAGGCGCTGCGGTTCAACGCGGCGGCAGTCATTCTGGCGCACCCGCATCCGAGCGGGAATTCCCAGCCGAGCCAGGCTGACAAGGCAATCACGCGCCAACTCAAGGAGGCACTGGCCCTGATCGAGGTGCGCGTATTGGATCACATCGTTGTTGCTGGCAATGATGTGGTGTCGTTCGCTGAGCGCGGACTGCTGTGATTCCAAGGGGGCTTCGGCCCCCTTTTTTTCCTCGTCCATGTCGTGGGTCATCGATTTGGCCGAAGATCGAGGTGGTCAAGTTCTTCAAGGGTTTGAACGACGACCTCGACCAGCTCGCCATCGAAGTCGTCATGATCGGCTTCCTCGTGGGTGCCTTTGTTGAGGTATGTCCAGATCAGGTTGTTCGCGGGAATGCCGAGGATACGACTGTAGGCCGCCACAAGAGGCTCCTTGTTGGCGTGATTGAAGGTCCTCGCATCGTTGAGTTTCTTGAGCAGCGCTTCGCAAAGGTTGCGCAGTGCAGGCTCTGCATGGACTCCTGCAAGCAACAGGTTCAGGACTCCCTGATCGTGACTCCCCAGCCAGCGCCAGACCTTTTCGGACAGCATTTCCAAGGCTTGGCGTGATGCCGCCAGAGCCTCGCGGTCATTCAGCGCGTTTCTCGCGGCCCGGGCTTTGGCGACGTAATTTGCACTCGGCACATTGCCGGTGACGCGAGGTTGGTAGTTGCCATCGTGGTGTCGGAGCAAGTAGACCTGACAATTGTTGCGTCGCTTGATGGGCAGGTGTTGCTGGATGTCCTTGATGAATTCGTTGCTGTGGCAGGTCACGATGAGCTGGGTCTGCGCAAAGTGATCGCTTTGAAAGATTGTTTCGCGTATGCCGCCTCGATGGTCATGGTCGATGGCATTGATGGCGTCGTCGAAGACGACGACAGGGCATTCGATGTCTTTGGCCTTGGCTAGCAAGATGGCTAGTCCAAGGCAGCGGGTATGCCCATCACTGAGAACGTGCAGGGCATCAACTCGCTGGTCTGGATGTCCGCGGAACGCAATTTCGATTTTTTCTTCTCCCGTCAAGGGAAGATGGAGAGCGGCGAGCTTGTCCGCGTCCAGATCGTTTCGGTTGAATGCGTTGTAGAGGGCCATGGCGGACCCGTTGAGGCCCGCCATGAGCTGACCAGGAAGTTGGTCCCGATAGGTTCTCAGCATTGGGAGAAAGCTGTCGTAAGCAGCCTTGAAGGGCGTGTCGCGCTCGATGTCTCGCCGCTCTTCTTCAACCTGCGCGATCAACTCTGCGTTGGCGGCATCGAAGGCATGGATTCGGGAGCCGGCGCCATCGATGGCTTCGCGCAGTTGCTGCCGCTTCAGATCCTGCGCCTGGACCTTGAGCTGGAATTCACCAAGGCGCCTGCGCTCGGTGAGGTGCGCTTGTCGGTCTTGTTGTGCGGCTCGGGTAGCGGTGTCCTGCGCTGCCATCCGTTCGGCAATGGCCTGCAGCTCGTCGAACGAGGGGATGTCCGGTTGGCCTGCATCCTGGGCTGGATAGATGTGGGTCCACCACGTGCCAGCGGGTTCCTCGGGTAGTCTCGCCAAGTACCGTCCGGCCGGTGTGTTCTCTTCCTGCTGGGCGGCGACGAAAGCAACCAATAATCCGAGTATTCGGCGCAGTTCGCGGGAGGCTCGGGCGACTTCCGTCTGTGCGGATTGTTGGTTCTCCTGCAACTGGCCTAAGGCTTCGAGTTGCTTCAGGCCCGCGGCCGCTTTATCGAACGGGTCGCTGGCGACGTGCTCCGGTCCAGTCAACGGCGTATCGCAGGCCGGGCAACGATCTCCGACAGCCTTCTGGAGTGCAAGCACCGCCTCGTAGAGACCCTTGAAAGATACCTCGTCGCTCTGCGCACGAAGGGCGTCGACAATGCCGTCCAACGCATGTTGCTTTCGGTGCACGTTCTCAAATGCATCCCGAAGGCTCTGGCCGGTGACGTCCATGAGGGCGGGTGGCACGGCTTCCAGCATGTCATCAAGCGACTGGAGGCGACCGGGCGCGTCGGCACTTCCGATCAATTGCTTGAGACCGGCGTACGTCATGTCAGCTACATAGGTTTTCGCTAGCTCGCCTTCCTCGCTGTCGAGTTTCTGGAACGCTTCGGCTTCGCCCGCGACGGCCTCCTGGTCGGCGATGAGAGCCGCACGACGTGCGGTCAGCGTGTTCTGCCTCTCCCCGGCCAATACGAGCTGGCCATCGATGCTTTCATTGAAGTGACTCACGAAGTCATTGAACTGATCCATGCCGAAAAGTGTGGCAATAAGTTCTGCCCGCTGCGCGTTGGGACGTGCGGCGATCCGGGAAAAAGCATCAATCCGGTTCTTTTCGACGAAGCAGAAGCGGTAGTTGTCGGGGTTGGCGGCGACGTCGATTTCGCGACCCTGGTGATCGGTCGCCTTGAGCGTTGGCGCTTCAAAGCGGCCGGCGTGGATGTTCGTCAGGTAGGTGCGTGCTGCAATACGCTTGGTTCCTGCCTCCTCGACATCGCCGAGAAGGGCATATTCCAATGCCTCGCACAAGCTGGTCTTGCCGCTTCCATTGGGGCCATAGAAGAGAACGATCTGTTTTTCCAGGTCAAAAGGCTCCGGCGTCCGGAAACCACGGAACGGCCCCAGGGTCAGGCGCCTCAGTCGCACCCATGGCCAAGTACCACGTACCACCTCGACTTCGACAGCAGGAACCTCGTCGGCGGTCTGCGCGAAGTGTTGGCGCATCAATCCAACGAGGCAGATGGATCGCTGGTTGCGCTGCCGCGAGGTCCCCGCCAGTACGTCGAAGTGGGCCAATACCAAATTGGCTACGCGGCGCACGTTGGCGGGTGTCTCCCGTTCTGGCTCATGGAGCCATCGGACAAAGCGCCCGAAATCCTGTCTGGCGGAAGCCATATCTCCCCCTGTCGTTCGTCATGGCTTGGTTGTCCTTCTTTCGCCATCGTACTAATAAACGGGATCGTCCAAACGGGATCGTCAAGATACGCCAATCTTGAGCGTCGCCCGCCGTTGCTGCGGCCAGTCGCGTTGTCGTGCTGCGCATCGAGGCTCGCTCCTAATGGGCTTCCACCGTTGCGCCAGTGCGCGCTGTCCTCGACGCTGGCAGTTCGCTGCCTGGTCGTCACGAAGGACGGTTCACCGACATGCCGCCCGGCTTCGCTCTATGGAGCTTCCACGGCCTCAAGCACGTTGCCGCAAACTGCGGCAGGAGACGTTCTCGCCTGTCGTTGGGGTGTTGGCCTCACCCCCGTTAGGGCGCCAGCCGTGAAGCCGTCACGCGGGGATGCCGAGTCAGCCATATCATCTTTCGGGTCAGGCGGCCCGTACGTCCTTGGCTTGTCGTGAATCCTGGCGGAGGCGCGGCTGCGCCTTGGGCTTCATGGCCGCAACCGTCCAGCGCAAATAATTTCCCCGCCGCTGCGCGGCTTCCTCGCGCAGCAAATTCTTTGCGCCTCCAGGTGCTCCACGCTGTTGCGCCCGCTGCGCGGTGCGGCCAGCCCAACCCCCGCCGGCCGGATCACAACAAGGACGCACTGGCGCGACCTTGGTTCACCGAAAGGAGAAACCTCATGGCTAACATCGGCACCTTCACCGCAGACAAAGACGGCTACACCGGCACGCTCCGCACCCTGACGCTCAACGTCAAGATCAAGCCGGTTCCCAACAACAAGGGCGACAGCGAGAACGCTCCCGACTTCCGCGTGCAGGCGGCGGCCCACGACATCGGCGCAGCGTGGAAGAAAGTCAGCAAGGCCGAACGGCCCTACGTGTCCGTGACCCTCGACGATCCTTCGTTCCCGGCAACGGTCTATGCCCGACTGATCGAAGGCGAGGCCAGCACGCACGACCTGATCTGGTCGCGCAGCAAGCCACAGGCGGACTAACCGCGCCTCTCGCGCCCCGTCCCTCGTGGCGGGGCGCACCTTCCTTTTTTTGTCTGCCCGATCTATTCCAGCAGATCGGGCAGACAGTCGGCGAACTCGGGCTGGATCATGCTCATTGGCTTGGCGATGGCCTCATCGCCAGTCAGGATCGCGAGCGCCATGCCGGTCATCGTCGTCAGGGCGTTGCCGTTGCGTAAAACCTGCAGGACAAGGTGGACAGGGAAGCCCTCCGCGCGGCGTCGCAATGGGTGGATGCCGCCATGCACGAACGAGTTCATCGCATGCCACGACACGTCCTTGAAGCGCACCAGCATCTGATGCGCGGCGACCGGGACGCCTTGGCCAACCCGCCTGCCGATCTGGTTGATCATTTCGCTGGCGCTGGGCAGATGCTTCGCTGCCTGTTCGCTCTCCAGCGTGAGCTGGGCCAGCAGCGTGGCAATGGCCTGGTCGCTGGCCGCATAGATCAGCCACATGGCGCGGGTGAGCGCCTCAAACTGAAGACGCATCAGGCTGACGGCTGAGCTGGGAAGACCGAATGCCATCAGCGCCCGCAGTGCGGTTCCGTGTTCCAGGGCGACGAAACACATGCCGAAGGCAGCTTCACTGCGGTGCGAACCATCGAACTCCGCACCGTCGAGCAAGGACAGCAACTTCTCGTGCAGTTCGTCGGAGCGACGGAGCATGCGTTCCAGCGGATCGTTCGGGGTCGGGCCTTCGTTCTCCATCCCGACATCGTAGAGCGTGGAATGTGTTCGTGCGTCTCCCGGTGATGCCGGGGCGCGCTGGCGTGCTACGCATCGAGCCGCCGGCGGCGTCTCGCCCCGTGCGGACTTTCATCGCTGACGCCTGCGCGCTGCGCTTACCCGGCCACAGCCAGACCAGAAAGGATGGCGATATGGGTGCCGGCGTGTCTTGCTGTTACTTGATTCGCAATCGCCTCAATAGCTTGGCCAAGCCGATGGCGTATTCCTCTGAACTGGTGAAGTCCGCGTAGAGCTTGCCCTGCAGAAAGGCGGGGACCGGGCATTTCTCATACAGCAAGGGAAGCACGACGACTTCACCGCTGGCGATTTCCCGGTTGATCGCAATATCGAGTTCCTTCTTGACCCACGGTGCGTCGATGGATTTCGCGGATAACACGACTCCGATGTAGCGGGTCTCCTTCATGCCTTCTTCGATCTTGGCCGTGAGCGAATCACCGACGTCGATCTCGGCTTCATCCACCCACACCCGAGGCACGCCGTGCTCGAGCAGATCCTTGCGAAGCTGCCGGACAAACGGTTTGTCCGCACCGGTGTGGCTCAGAAAAATCCCGTGATACTTTTCCTGATAGGGGTCGGCTTTCACCAACTCCACGGCATCGAGAATGAGTCTGTTGGTGGCGGCTTCGGAGGAGGGCGGGGTGACGAGCCAGCCGGCTGTCGTGCCAATGGCGACGCGTCCGCCCAAGCTGTAGCCCTCGGGTGTGGACGCGATGGAGACATAGCCCTCTTGGTCATCGTCGGCCAGACAAAGGCCCCATCCGGTTGTAGCCAAGGAAGCGAAATACCGCGCAAACGGACTTTCCTGGTCGATAGCGCCCATCCGCCGACCTTTCTTGAGCTGGAGATCGCCGCGCTTGACCAGCTTGGCTACGGCAGGCGCGGCGTAACCGTATGAGGTTTCCCGATAGCCAAAGAAATTCATTCGCTTGGGCTCGGCAAGGCACCACACGACCGTCGCGCCAGCGGCGATGGCAGCTTCTAGCTCTTTCTCCCGATCCGTACTGTCGAACACCGTATCGAGGTCGTACTGGTCCTTCTTTCTTTTCAAGTCACCGAGCTCGTTGGGGGAGTTGGAGAACTCACCTTCCTCTCCGAACAGGAAGTGCGAATAGCTCTTTGGATGAATGACGATGACATCGTATTCGTACAGGGGGAACGCTGCGCGTTCCTGGTCAACGGACGGTTGGCACAACCCGAGGTTGTCGAATTCAACGCCATCGATCGGAGCGTCGGAGTATTTCAGACCCACAGTGAGTACTCGTTTCATTGGCGCCCTATTCAACTTGAAACCCCGGCACGTAGGGCGCCGAAGCGTGGCCTTGCTTATCGATCGACGAGAAGGATTCCGTTGCGCGTGAGTAACGATTGGCTCGGCGGGATCCACCAAGTTCAATTTTAGCCGGCATCTTTAGCCGGCATCGCGATGAGTGGCGACCTTCGCTGCGGCGTCCATCTCTTGCAATTCCCGGCGTACCTGCTCCAGCAGTTGCTCGGTCTTGCGCTCGCTTGCACCGGCATACGCCAGTGTCAGCAGCGTCAATGGATGGATCGCCATCACCTGGCACAGCTCGGTGAGCTTGCTCAGTGTCGGGCTTTTCAAGCCGCGTTCCAGCGTGCTCAGGTAGGTGCGGCTCGATACGTCCGAGAACGCTTCCTGGCTCAGGCCGCGCGCTTTCCGCACGGTCTTGATCGCCGTTGCCAAGGAGTTTTTCGCTGCCATCCCGGGGAATCCCGCAAATACCAGGATGACAGCCGATAGAATCCTATAGGACTACAATCTATAGTGTTCATTTGAAACCGTTCCGTTCCTGGCGGGGCGCCGGATAACCGTTTCGTTGCACGAACGCGTCAGTGGTTCGTCGGCCTTTCCTGCAGCCGGCCGCTACCCGGATTCGCACTGCGTCGGACAGCATCGCGAGCCTGGCGCACGCCGCTCGCCGTCAACCCCGGTCCGTTACCGGACCCGATGGGGTATGACGGCCGCGCTCTTGGCGCGCGCCCTGAATCGCCTCGCTCCGCCGCGGAGCGAACCCATTCGAGGAAACGACCATGACAATCCTCATCACCGACGAACAACGCGTAAAACTGCTCGCCAATGCCCACGCGCACGCTGAAGATCCGGATCTTGATCCGCCACCGGTAGTCAGGTTGTTTGCGCCGGACGCACATGCAACTTGGCTGCTCACCGAACTCTATCCCGAGGATGGCGATACCGCCTTCGGCCTATGCGATCTGGGGCTCGGCATGCCGGAACTGTGTCGTGTGCGATTGTCCGAGCTGGCCTCGGTGTGCGGCCCGTTGAATGTGCCGATCGCGCGCGACCTGTATTTCGTCGCGCGACGGCCACTGTCCGAATACGTGCGGCTCGCCCGGCTCAACGGTTCGATCACCGACTGAGCGAAGTAATGGTCTGATGAGTGGACTATCGTTTCGTTCCGACCCTGTCGCATACGGTCTTTTCCGGTCCCTATTCAGACGTCCTGCGCATCGATCGGCACCGTGCCCCGTCGTGGCATAGCGCAGACCGAATCGGTATTTCCGCCCGGGTGGCTTTTCGGCATCCTTGTCGATACCGCGGACGACAGGGTGGCGCGGTCCGCCGTCATGGCTTGTCCGGGCGGAGTGCCACCGTCGGTTGTGCAGGGTCTCGGGCACGGCGTGCGCTCCGTGTTGCGATAGGCGTTGCGCATTTAAGAAAGCGGATGCGCGAGCAGGTCATGGCGATCATTTCCTGTCCGACAGGGAAGTTGCGCCATGGTTTCTTCGACGGCTTTGTGGTGGCACCCGATCGCGGCCTACTTGTACGTGCTGCACCTGGACGGTCCGGCACTGGCTTGGGAATACCTGCGCCGCCATCCGGACTATCAACACGACTGGCGGCGTGACTGCCATCAGGTGACCCGGGTGGCGCATCACTGGGGCCTGCGCCTGCTCGAGGATCCCGCTCGCGATGCCCGCGACGCGACACCCGACTGGGTGCGCGATCCACGGCACCTGGTGCAGATCCACCCGGCAGCAGATGCCTCCGGCGACGCACTGCCGTTTCGGCTCTGGCGCCTCCCGGGCCACAAGCGCTTGGTTCATGATGGGGTCCGCCTGTTCCTCAAGTGCCAGCTTGCCGGTCATGTGCTCCGCGCGACATTGTCGCCAACGCTGGAGGACGGCATGCCGCATGCCTACGCGGTGCGCGCTGGCCATCGCCTTCAGGAGTGTTGGCGCGCCCTCGGGGCTGAATTGACCTGGCTCGATACCAGGCACGTCGCGCCTACCGCCGTCGCCAGGAGTCGACCCCGCGCTACTGCGCTGGGACACCTGCGAGCGCTGCAGGCACTCGACGGCACACTGGCCGGTGCCTCGCAACGCGAGGTGGCCGAGGTGTGGTTTGGCCGTGCCGTGGTCGCGGCGCAGTGGCACGGCGACAGCGACTTGCGCGGCCAGGTGCGCCGTGCGATCCGACGTGGCCAGGCGTTCATGCACGGTGACTATCGGCGCCTGCTACTGGACTAGGTCAAAGGGTAGGGATGTTTTCGCTGAGCTGAAAAACGTCCCTCCCCAGGACGATCACCGGTGCCGAGACTCGCTCCATCCGGCAGCGCTGGTTTCGCCGGCGTCGCTGTCTGATGGAGTCCGATCCGATGAGACCTGTACCGTTACAACCGACGGCCGTGCCCGTCATCGCACCGTCGTTCACCCCATCCATGCCGTCGGCCCGCTACCTGACCAACGACGAGGCTGCCACCTTCCTGCGGCTGTCGCCGCGCACGCTGGAGAAGCAGCGCGTGATCGGCGGCGGCCCGCGCTTTCGCAAGTTCGGCCGGCGCGTGATGTATGCCATCGCCGATCTTGAGGCCTGGGCCGATGCGCGCAGCTTCGAGACGACCTATGACTCCGACTACGCCGCGCGTCGTGCCGGTCTTGTTGCCCGTGGACGCTGAGCATTCCGCCGATGGTCGCCTGCGCCGGCGAGCGCGTCCAGCTCGATCTGTTTCGCGCGCTGCCGGGCGACATGGCACCACGCGATGCCCAGGACCTGATGGCCTATCCGTTCTTCTCGCTGGCCAAGGGTCGGCGCACCACGACGATCGACTTCCACGCGGGTGGGGTGACGGTACGGGTGGAGGGCACCGCCGAACATGGCATCGCCACGATCTGGGATGCGGACATCCTGATCTGGGCGGCCAGCCAGATCGTGGAGGCGCGCGATGCGGGCATCCGCACCTCGCGGCGGATGCGGGCCACGCCCTACGAGATCCTGCGCTTCATCGGACGCGGTACGTCGGTGCGCGACTACCAGCGCCTGAAGGCGGCGCTGGACCGGTTGCAGTCCACCAGCGTCGCGACCTCGATCCGCGAGACCACGGGGCGACGGCTGCACCGCTTCTCGTGGATCAACGAGTGGAAGGAGCGCACGGATTTGGATGGCCAACCGCAGGGTATCGAGCTGATCCTGCCGGACTGGTTCTACGCCGGCGTGATCGAGCAGGCGCTGGTACTGACCATCGACCCGGCGTATTTCCGGTTGACCGGCGGCATCGAGCGCTGGTTGTACCGGCTGGTGCGCAAGCATGGCGGGCGCCAACGCCACGGCTGGCGCTTCGAGCTGCGACACCTGTACCTGAAGTCCGGCAGCCTGGCGCGTTACGCGGACTTCGCCCTCGACATCCGTCGCCTGGCGGCACGTCAGTCGCTCCCGGGCTACCTGCTCACGGTGCAGCGCGATGCCCGTGGCATCGAGTCTCTCGCATTCCGGCCGGTGCCGTTCGCCGCACGCGCGTGGGTGCGCAACGGTGGATAACGTCGGAACAACCAGTGCGCGGCATCGTGCCATCAGGCGTGACGCCCGACGTGCCATCGGGCGCAGGGTGTTCGTGCCATCAGGCGCAAGCAAGCGTCACGCATGGCGTAGCGCTGCGGACTTCGGATGGTCCTAACGCTTCTAACCTTGAAAGCCTAACGGTAGTAGCAGCGTCGCGTTCCGGTGGACAACCATCGAACGCCGCTCGCCAACGACAAGAGCAGGGCCGTCGACCCCTCGTCCTGCTCGCGCGCTGCATCGCAGCGGCGCGACTACTGCCAGCGTTGCCGAATCACTGCTTGCCGGAGGAGATTCCATGGCCGCCTCGCTTCGGATGACGTCAGCTGTGCAGCCGACGGACATGCCTTTGCCATTTCATGCGCTCCCCGGATTGCCAGCCACCACGCGGCTGACGCGCGTGTCGCTGGCCTTCGTCGAGCGGCGTCTCAACCTCTACCTGCGCTTCGGTCATCCCGTACAAAGACTGCGGCAGGATCGCTGGCGCGACTGCGCCTTCTTCCTGCCGGGCGCGCGTCTTGCGCGTGTCCGCTGTGAAACCGGCGACGATGGCGCGGTGCGTTCACAACTCCTCGTGCTGCAGGCCTGCAGGCGGACCGAGAACATGCAACGGATCCCCGGCGTCGAGCCGGGAGCGGCGCTTCTGCTGCACGCCGAGGGCCAGCGACAGGTGCGCGCCGTGTTGTCGCGAGTCGATGCCATCGAGGCGTTGGGCATCGACCCGGTAGACGTGTCGCCGGCGTACTGGCGCATGCTGCATCACCGGCTCGACGCAGGCATGGCGCTGCCCGCGTATACCACCGGGCAGCATGCCGCCTGGCTCGCCGGCCGGGTGCTGTCGTGACATCGCGCGGACGCTCGCGCGTCGCGCTGTCGCTGCTGGCGATGGCGGGCTTCGGGTCGTTGGCGTGGGCCTCGTTCGTGCGACCGATGCCGCGCGTGATCTACAACGCCTCCGCCAGTGTGCCGGTCGGCTGGTACCGCATCGAATCGGCACGCGCGCTGCACGTCGGCGACATCGTGCTGGTGCAATTGCCGTCGGTGCCGGCCGCGCTGGCAGCGCGTCGCGGCTACCTGCCGTTCGGTATTCCATTGCTCAAGCGCATTGGCGCGAGAGCGCCGCAGGAGGTGTGCATCCGAGGTGGGATCGTGCGCGTCGACGACGCGCCGGTCACCACCACCTTGCCGGTCGATGGAATGGGGCGACCACTGTCGGCCTGGCGGTCATGCCGGCGACTGCGGCACGGCGAACTGTTCCTGCTCAGCACGGACAACCCGGCGTCGTTCGACAGCCGCTATTTCGGGCCGGTGCGGATATCCGCCGTGATCGGACGGGCGCAACCGCTGCGCATCGAGGCCGCGCGATGAACCGGCTCCGGCCTGTCGTGTTGCTGGTTGCGGGTGCGCCATTGCCAGTGCAGATGATTCGCTTCGAGCGCGGCTTGTCGGCGACAACGTCGCTGCTCGTTGGCGAGCGGGCCCTGTGTCGCGGTGTGCTGCAACGTCACCGAAGACCCGGGTCAGAGCGAAGAGCAAGAGCGCAGGGCAAGATAAAAGGACGCGGCACGGTGGCGCGTCAAAAGCCTTGTCTGCACAGGGGGAAGGGCAGCACGCATCAGGAGTGGCAACGTGTCGCGCTTGGTGCGAAACCCGCGCTGGGGTTGAGGATGGCGCGTGCCTCGTTCGCTGGGCTTTGCCGCGCTTGGCCGGACGGTGTGGCATGAGTCGGCACGACGACGACCGCTTCCGCGTGCGTCCCGGTGCGCCGAAGCATCGCTCGCAACGGTTCGTCTCGCAGGTACTCCGGGAGGCCGGCAAGGCCGGTGGAAAATCGCTGCGAAGGACGGCCGCGCGCCCCGGCGCGCGCCTGGGACGTGGGCATGTCGCGGCACGCTTCACCGGCTGCGCGTTGTCCCCCAATGCGCGTCGCGTGACCATCAAGACCCGACTGGTGAACCTCAAGCAGGCGGGATCACGCTCGACGACAACGCACCTGCGCTACATCGAGCGTGAGGGCGTGGGACGCGAAGGGGAACCGGGGCAGGCTTACGGCCCGACGGCGGACCGCGCTGACCTGGGCGCGTTCGAGGCATGCGGCCGTGAAGATCGCCACCAGTTTCGCTTCATCGTCTCGCCCGAGGATGCCGAGCAGCTCGATGACCTGCGCCGCCATACCCGCACGCTGATGCAGCGGATGGAGGCCGACCTGGGCACGCGCCTGGACTGGGTGGCGGTCGATCACTGGAACACCGACAACCCGCACACGCACATCGTCCTGCGCGGCAAGGACGACACCGGCAAGGACCTCGTCATCTCGCGCGACTACATTGCCCACGGCATGCGTGAGCGCGCGGCCGAGCTGGCTACCGAATGGCTGGGGCCGCGCACCGAGCGTGAGATCCAGCAGGGCTTGCAGCACGAAGTGACCCGAGAGCGCTGGACAAGCCTGGATCGCACACTTCAACGCGAGGCGCGGGCCGGAACGATCCGGCTTGAACGCCTGCAGCAGGATCATCGCCGCACGTTGTTGCTCGGTCGCCTGCAGCAGCTTGAGCGCATGGGGTTGGCTAACTCGCGGTCAGCCGGCGAATGGATGCTGCGACCGGATGTCGAGCCGGTGTTGTGCGCGTTGGGCGAGCGCGGCGACATCGTGCGCACGATGCAGCGCGCCATGCGCGGCGTGTCGCGCGAGTTGGCGATGTCTGGTCCCGGTGGTGACGCTCCGCCGGTTATCGGGCGCGTGGCGGGCAAGGGCTTGGTCGGCGAGTGGCACGACCACGGCTACCTGGTGGTGGATGGCATCGACGGCAAGGCGCACTACGTCGCGTTGCCCGCGAAGGCGGAGCTTGGGCGCTACCCGCTCGATGGCGTGGTCGAGGCGCGAGCTTCAACCGGGTCCCGCATGGTGGATCGAAACATCGTTGCGCTGGCGGTCGATGGCATCTATCGCACCGACCACCACCTGGCTGTCACGAGTGCGCAGGCCAAGTCAGGGCACGAGCCGGGCGACGTCGTCGAGGCGCATGTTCGCCGGCTGGAAGCCTTGCGCCGGGCTGGCATCGTGGAGCGCATGGCCGAGGGCGTCTGGCGGGTGCCCGCGGAATTGCCAGAGCAGGGTCGCAAATACGACGCCCAGCAGTTGGGCGGTGTATCGGTAACGCTGCACTCGCACCTATCGATTGCCCGGCAGGTGCGAGCGATCGGCGCGACGTGGCTCGATCGGGAGCTGATCGGTAGTGCCATGAACGTTGGTGAACGCGGCTTCGGCGGCGAGGTGCGCGATGCGTTGCGCCAACGGGCGGATTTCCTGGTGGAGCAGGGGCTGGCCGAGCGGCGTGGGCAACGGGTGATCCTGATTCGCAATTTGCTGGCGACGTTGCGCGAGCGGGACATCACGGCCGCGGCGGAGAATATCGCCAGGGAGAGTGGGCTGATGCATCGTCCGGCTATTGATGGTGAGCGGGTCAGCGGTATCTACCGGCGCAACGTACTGCTGGCCAGCGGGCGCTACGCGATGCTTGATGACGGGAAGGGGTTCAGTCTGGTGCCATGGAAACCAGCGATTGAACAACGGACCGGACAGACCGTGATGGCTGTAGTACGGGGCAGCACTTCGACTTGGGAATTCGGGCGGCAGCGCGGCCCCTCGATTGGTTAACCCCGTGGCATGGCTGTACCGGGATAAGTGTGGGTGCCGCTGTTCGGCTGCCGATCCGAGCAGGCCGTGAAGCGCGACAAATGCGCATTCTTGGCGCGATATTTACCACGTACCAGGCAGCGTTCAACGGCGTCTTCAGGCATCGGGTGACGCTTTCCTGGGCAATCCGCCATGGAAGGATCTGGGCCACCATCTGCGCGTACGGAGGACCAAGCAGTGCAATGAACAATCCGTTTGCCTCGTGTCCGCGGATGCTATGCAGGCGACATCGACTGTGCTATCTGTAGCGACATGAACCTCGCCACCCGCCAGTACTTTTGGTTTTTTAGCTATCCGAAGCCATTGGCGGAAGTGCGGGCGCGATCGTCGTAACACCGAAGATCAATCAACCCCAGAAAGCCGCCAGCACCACTGGCGGCTTTTTTTATGGCTGCCACTGGATTTCAACCAAAGGAACCCACGTGAACTGCCTTACCGACGACCTGCGCATCCGCGCCATCACCCCGCTCAGCACGCCCGCCGAAGTCATGCGCGACTGTTCCATCAGTAGTCGAGCAGCCACCACTGTGAGTGCCTGTCGCGAAGCGCTCCACCGGATCATCGCCGGCGATGATGACCGCCTCGCGGTGGTGATCGGCCCCTGTTCGGTCCATGACACGGAAGCGGCGCTGGAATATGCCGAACGCCTTGTGCCCCTGCGCGAACAACTGGGTGATGCGCTGGAGATCGTGATGCGTGTGTACTTTGAGAAGCCGCGCACGACGGTGGGCTGGAAGGGGCTGATCAATGACCCAGAGCTGGACAGCAGCTTCCGTATAGACAAGGGTCTGCGCATGGCGCGTGGCCTGCTGCGCGACATCAACGAACTTGGGCTGCCGGCCGGCTGCGAATTCCTCGACATGATCACGCCGCAGTACGTCGCCGACCTGGTGGCATGGGGCGCGATCGGTGCACGCACCACCGAGAGCCAGGTGCATCGCGAGCTAGCTTCGGGACTGTCGTGTCCGGTCGGCTTCAAGAACGGCACCAACGGCAATGTGAAGATCGGGATCGATGCCGTGCAGGCCGCTTCTCAGCCACATCATTTTCTCACAGTGACCAAGAGTGGCCGCAACGCCATCGCGACCACCACCGGAAATATGGATTGCCACGTGATCCTGCGCGGTGGTCTTGCACCGAACTACGATGCGGCCAGCGTTTCGGTCGCCTGCATAGCGATGGACAAGGCAGGACTGCGGGAGCAAGTGATGATCGACGCTAGCCATGCCAACAGCGGCAAACGGCCGGAGAACCAGCCCGTCGTGATCGAGGACATCGCCGAACAGATCGAAGCTGGCGAGTCGCGCATCATCGGCGTGATGGTGGAAAGCCACCTGGTCGCCGGACGTCAGGAGCTGATCCCTGGTAGCCCACTGGTCTATGGCCAGAGCATCACCGACGGCTGCATCGGCTGGGACAGTTCGGTGCAGGTGTTGGAGCGCCTGGCGCAGGCGGTGCGTCGCCGCCACTAGACAACAGGGAATGTTGCAGTCACTTCATCGTCTCGCGCCAGGCTGGGATAGGGGATTTTCGGATAATCAGGCAAGCGTGTCGATGCGCGAGCTTCAACCGGATCCTCCGTCGCGAGCCGGAACGCCGTCGCGTTGGCGGTAGACCGCGTCCGCCGGCTGCAACACTCGCGCCGCGCAGTACAGCCCTCGGGTTGCATTCCGTGCCGTATTCGAGTGAATTACGGCATCGTTGCGAAAATGTTCAGGGTGACGAATACCCGAATTGCCCTCTGTTCCATGAACGTGGGCGACGAGGGCTTCGGCAGCGAGGTGTGTGAGGCGCTACGGCAGCGGGCGGGTTCTCTGGTGGAAAAGGACTGGCCGAGCGACGCGGACAGCACCTCTACTCTTGCGCGCAATTTGTTGGCAACGCTGCGTGAGCGGGAATTGGTAGCGACGACAATGAGCATTGCCGCAGAAACTGGACTGAAATATCGGCGGGTGGCTGATGGCCAGTGCACGACCGGCCTCTATCGCCGCAGCGTCATGCTCGCGGGCGGCTGCTACGCGATGCTCGATGATTGGGCATAGGATTCTGCTTGTTGCCGTGGAGACCGGTGGTTGAGTAGTGGACGGGGCAGTGGCTGGCAGCGACGTTACACAGCAACAGCGTATCGTGTGAAATTGGAAGGCAGGAGGGGTTACTTCTTTGATTGCCATACTTCAACCAGGCAATCGTGGTAGTTCCCGTTCATTTTTCCTTCGTCATCGTTCGTTATGCGTGCAGCCTCAATGACTTAGATGCTGCTTAATGACCGATAGGAAGGCTTGAAAGGGCAGTCTGAGCCAAATTTTGTCTGGATTCGACTCTTGGAACGTCTATTGGATCGAGACGGGTAAAAGAAATCGAGGCGGTGAAATGGCGTGAACAGCCTTTCGTCTATGTTGCGCAAGGTGCGTGCCGTTGTCGTGCGCAGCGGCGTTGCGTCTCAGGATGCGGACGATTTAGTGCAGGAAGCGTTTGTGCGCCTCGAATCCTACGCAAGGAAACATGAAATTCGTTCGCAAGAGGCATTCCTAGTGACGGCCGCCGTGAACCTGGGCCGTGATCTGGCCAGGCATCGCACGCGCGTGCCGATGGACAACGAGGGGTTCGACATCCTTAGTCTCGCGGACTCAGCGCCGCAGCCCGAGGAACAACTCCTCAGGCAGGAAAGCCTGCGTCGTGCCGCATCGGGTCTGCAACGACTGGATGCGCAAACGCGGCGTATTTTGTTGGCGAAACGGCTCGAAGGATTGACTGCTGCGCAGATTGCCGAGCGCGAAAGCTTGAGTGTTGCCGCCGTGGAAAAACGTGTGGCCCGTGCGCTCCTATTCCTGACGCAGTGGATGGGGGAATTATGAAAAGGGATACATCCGAGCACATCGACGAATTGACTCTAGCCGAGGCATCAGCATGGCTTACGCGTCTGCAGGACTCGGCGCGCTTGCTGGAGACCGAGGCGGCGTTCAAGGAATGGTTGGATACCAGCCCGAGGCACGCGCGTGCGTTCGCGCGCGTCAACGATGTTTGGGACCTAATCCCGGGCGCGATGGCATACGCTCAACGGCCGCAAGCCGCCCCCCATCAACGGCCGCATGTCAACCGCCGTCAACGCGCGCGTGCGCGACTTGCACCGTGGGGCTTTGCGACCGCCATCGCTGCGCTGTTGCTTGTGGTCGTCGGCATCGTTCGCACGCAGCTTCCCGTTCCTGCGGGCCACGCTTATCAAACCGCGATCGGCGAGCAACGCACTGTCGTACTCGCTGACGACACGCGTGTCACACTCAATACGGATACCAGGATCGTTGTCGAATACCGCGAGAGCGAGCGCCGCGTGCTACTCGAACGCGGCGAGGCCCTGTTCCATGTGGCGCGCAATCCGAAACGGCCATTCATCGTACGAACAGGCGACGAGCAGATTGTAGATCTCGGCACTGTGTTCGACGTGCGTCACACTTCGCAGCCCATCGTGGTGACTCTGCTGGAAGGCATGGTCTGGGTCGGTAACCAAGCCGCGTCGCCGGGGCAGCTTGCACCCACGACGGTGCTCGTACCGGGTCAACGACTGACCATTTACGGCGACGGCGCACGCCTGCTTGACCGCCCGGATATTCAGGAGACCGTGGCGTGGCAGCACGGCCAAGTCAGTTTCAATGACACATCCTTGGCGGAGGCGGTTGCTGAGCTCAATCGTTACAGCGACGTCCACATTCGCATCGACGATCCGGCGCTCGCGGCATTGCGAGTCTCTGGCGTGTTTGCGGCGCGCAATCCCGCGCAATTTGCTTCGGCCGTGGCGAACCTGCACAACCTTCGCGTCATGCATGAAGGCAGAACCATCGTACTCAAACGTTGATGTTCGTCTTACCGCCCCGAGATGGCCGCTTACTGCAGTGAATTTTTGGCGGCCTCCAGAAAAGTGACAATTCCATGTCCGGATCAGCTTCGTCTGACGTCTAGAGTATTGGGGAACATCAAAACACCAATAACTGCGTCATTTCAGAGGGGGCTGATCGCATGAGTAATTCATCCAAGCTGGCGACTGCGGGACTTTTCTTGGCTGTTCTCGCTACGCCGGTTGCTGCGCAGGTGCAGGTCGCGTATGTGTTCAACCTGCCTGCCCAGGCCTTGTCCGATTCTTTGAGTCAACTGGGCAGCCAGACACGGATCAACGTGATCTTTGAGCCAAGCGCGGTCACAGGTCGCAAGGCGCCTGCCCTAAGAGGTCGCTATGAACTGAAACAGGCGCTGACGAAGTTGCTGGGTGGAACCGGCCTTACTGCGCGCTTCACTGACGCGACGACGGTGGTGATCAAATCGACCTCACACTCTTCTTCTTCAGGTGCAGGCAAGGGTCAGGACAACACCTTGTTGCTTCCCACGGTTGTTGTCACTGGCCATGCGCAAGACCTCACGGCGACCCGCGCGAATACGCCGCTTAAGGACATTCCACAAAGCGTTTCGGTAATTTCACGAGATACGCTCGACCAGCAAAACGCAACCGACGTTGCGTCCGCGCTTCAGTATGCAACGGGCTTCACGCTGGTCCAGGACAGTTCGCAGGACACCTACATTTATTCCCGAGGTTTTTTAGTCAACACCATTCATATTGATGGCGGAGCCCCGACGAGAGTTAACCTGGGCGGAGTCGGCGTCACCTCATTGGACCTCTCGGAATATGATGGCCTTGAGGTTCTGCGTGGATCCGACGCGTTGTTCGGCGGCATGGGCAACCCCAGTGCGACGGTCAGCCTGCAACGCAAAGAGCCGACAGCAACCCCCCAAGCGCAGTTCGAAGCATCGATTGGCTCATGGAGCCAGCATCGCCTCGTCGGCGATGTATCTGGTCCACTCACCGCGTCCGGCGCGCTCAGCGGTCGTTTGGTGGTATCTGCCGACGATCAGGACTATTTCTACAACACCGCCAATCAGCGCAACAGAAAAATCTATGGGATTCTGAAATATGACTTGGGGCCCTCCACCACACTTGAAGTCGGTGGGAGCTATCAAAAAGAGTCCGGCGTCAATAATTTTGCGGGACTGCCCAGGTATGACGACGGTGCCGATCCGCATTTGCCCCGTTCACTGGCCCTGACGGCGCCATGGGCAACCGAGGACAACACGTTTACCGAGCTTTTTGCGAAGCTGGATCACCACTTCAACGACAGTTGGAGGTTGAAAGTCGATGCAACTCAGGTGTACCAGCGCACGCCTGAGGACACGTCGGCGGGCTACGAAGGACCAATCAGTTCCGCCACTGGATTGTTGGCTACCCCGCTTACAGCAATCACGGGTTCGGGATACGACAATCAGCAAATGCTTGATGCGACGGTGACAGGTTCGTTCGACTGGCTGGGACAAAAACAGCAAGTCATGTTTGGAGGGGATTACCAGCACGAGGTTACGCCGTCGGCTCAGTTGATTCCCAACCCCTCATCCGGCACCGTGATCGATCCATTCGCATTTGACCCGGCACTCTACCCCGCGCCAGATCTGTCGCCCGGCAACATCCTTGCTGCTGTGAATACCAACTTCAAGATCATCCAGTCGGGCATCTATGGTGCCTTCCGTTTTCACCCCACCGAGGACCTGGCGCTGCTTGTCGGTGGGCGCCTCAGCGACTATCGATCGAATCAACTTATCAATGTCAGCGTATACGGCCAAGCTTTTCCGCCATCGATCAACAATTACAAAGATTCCAACAAGTTCACGCCGTATGCGGGCATCACCTACGCCCTCAGTCCCCACTACACGCTCTATGGCAGCTACGCGGATATCTATTTCACCAGCGGCGGTGACCAAACGAAGAATCACACGCAACTGGCTCCAGCCAACGGCGTCAACATCGAGGCGGGAGTCAAGGGAGCCTGGTTCGATAACACGGTGAACGGCTCACTGGCACTGTTCAAGATCGATCAGAGCGGAATTGGTGCTCTGGATCCTAGCGTGCCGCCCTCCTATAACTGCTGCTTCATCTCGTCGACGGTAAAGAGCAAGGGGTTTGAAGCCGAGCTGTCGGGCCCGATCACACCCAACTGGCAAGTGACCGTGGGTTATACCTACGACATTCATCAGACCACCAGTGCTTACTTTGTGAGCTCGCTGCCGAGAAACCTTTTCAAGCTGTGGACCAACTATCACCTCCCTGCGGCCTGGCGGCGCTGGAGCATAGGTGGGGGACTGTTGGCGCAGACCGCTGACCGCGTCGCGGAATGCACCGGCTACGCCAGCGACGGCTCCTGTTCTCAGTTTGCTCGATTCCACCAGGGTTCGTATGTGGTTGCGGCCTTGCGTGCGGAGTATCTGTTCAACGACCGCTGGTCTGCATCGTTGAACCTCAACAACATCTTTGACCGGACTTATTACCAGACATTGGGCCAACTTGAATTGGGCAACTGGTACGGCGCGCCGCGGAATTTCATGTTCAAGGTCGTGGGCAAATTCTGACGCGCTCGCGATTTGGCAGGCGTCTGGCCTGTTTTGCGATTTCGCGCATGAGTCGGAATGGCAGCGACGTTCAAGCTCAAAAAAATGTGATGCGAACAGGAAGGCCGTGAATTGATCGGTCTTATTAGCCAATTTCATCTAAGAATTTTGTCGTTGCTGGAGAAATCTATGCGTAATGTCTTGTTATTCATTGGTCTAAGCCTGTACGCCACCATGGCTACGGCTCAACTTCGTGAGGGTCTGTTGCCGATCGATGAAGCGTACAAGGTCAGTGCCGATATCCAGGCACCCGGTGTTGTCACGGTCCATTTCGTGATTGCGCCCGACTACTACCTGTACCGCGGGCAAATGAAGTTTATCGCCGGCAAGGATACGACGCTGGGTGAACCGAAGTTGCCCGACGGCAAGCAATATCAGGATCCCTACCTCGGCGAAGTCGAGACGTATCACCAAAGTGTCGACGCCAAGATCCCTTATATGGCCTCCGCCGGAGCGAAGAGTATCCACCTCGTCGTGGGTTACCAGGGTTGTCACGAGGTCAAGCCGAAGTTGTGTTATCCACCCCACACAAAAGCGATCGACGTAGCTCTATCGAGCACGGCGGCGGCCGGCATGCCGGCGCCGCAGGCTGCAGAGAACGCGGCTGAATCCACCAAGGCAACCGGTGCCGCCCGCTACAGCGGCAGCCCAGCGACTCGGGCGCTTCTGAAGTCTGCCAAGACGGCGAGAGATTCCGGGGATATGACCACCGCGTTCACGGACTACAAGAAGGCGGTTTCGATGGATCCGGATTTCGCCAATGCGCAATTCGAGTACCTGATGGCAGCGCGGTCCATGAACACCCTTACTCTGATGTATAGCAAGTCACCTCCGAAAGATCCAAAGGAGGCGAGGGCGAAGACGAAAAAGCAAGACGATATCGTCGGTGAAAAATTGATCGAGGAATACAAGGCATTGGCCGCGCGACATCCTCACGATGCGATTTATCCATGGTCATTGGGACTGCTTTACAACGAAACAGACCTGGCTCGTCAGGAGTCGTATTGCCGGCAAGCGGTAAATCTCGACAAGAATTTCGCGCAAGGCTATATGTGTCTAGGGCAAATTGCGAGTGTGCGCGCCCAGGATAAGCAGGCCGTTGCCTACATGCGGCACGCAGCGGAGCTTGCTCCAGGCGATGAAGAGATCGCCAGCGGCTATGGGTATCAACTTGGCGTTGATGGCAGCGCCCATGACGCCGAGATCAAGACGTTGCTTCAGCGCTTTCCGGACTCCATGGCAATTGCGTATACGCTCGTCAACCAGGCAAATGCCCTGAATCCGGAGCAGGCCCGTATCGCAGCACTTGAGAGGTTGCGCAAAGATGCGCCGGGGACAAGCAACCCAGTCGCGTCAGCGGCAGCGGAGGCTCTCTTTCCGATCTATGTGGCCAGCGACCTGAGCAAGGCGAAGAGCCTGGCTACTGAAATGTCTGCCTCGAAAAAGGAGGACAAGAGCGCGTCCGCGATGGCGAAATACATGAGCACGCTCTGGACCGGCCGTGTGACATACGTCGATGGCCTGATCAAGGCGCGACATGAGCTTGACGCAGGGCAGGCGCAGTCGGCGTTGGCTAGCTTGAAGTCGGTGGAAAGCCAAAAGGACCAGGGATCGGACAAGAGCTGGTATCTGCTGCAAGCACAAGCGCTTGATGCTGCTGGCCGAACTGCGGATGCGGTTGCCATGTTGCGGGACAGCTTCGTTGCGGAGCCGAATGACGCGGTGCAGAAGGCCATGTTCAGCTATGGCGCCAAGCTTGGCAAAACCGAGGCCCAGATCGGTAGTGACTTATGGGCCGCGTTCCAGGCCAAGGCGAAGCCCGCGACGCCGTTTACTCTGGCGCGGCTCGACAACAACAAACCGTTGTCGCTCTCGGACTACCGCGGGAAAGTCGTCATCGTCGACTTCTGGTATCCCAACTGTGGACCTTGCCATGCTGCATTCCCCTTTCTACAAAAGGTTGCAGCTAAGTTCAAAGACAAGGGACTGACGGTGCTCGCGATCACCAGCATCAAAGCGCAGCAGCCCTTCGCACTGCCGTTCCTGCGAGCCAAGGGTTACGACTTCATCGGACTGGCAGGAAGCGAGGAGTTCGCAGAGAAGGCCTACGGTGTCGACAGTTACCCATCCACCTTTCTGATCGGTGCCGATGGCAAGACTTACATGATCCCGACGCTTTACGACGACGCTCATGAGCTTTCCACGGAGGCGGCGGTCCGATTGCTGCTGCAGCACGCGAAGTCGTAATGACTGAAGGTCAGTTGGAGAGCCAACTCTTCAATTGACCCTCGCACACAAATTGTGCACGAGGTGGTGCTGAGGTGTGCGCGATGGCACCGGGCATCGGGGGCGTGTTGTGCCTGCGCTCGTCACGGAAGACCTCGACGGCTGTCGAAGCAGCCTGATGATTTAAGCGCCGCAGAAATGCACTACTCGCAATTGGCATTGAACCGAATCAAGGTCGACAAATGTACTCACCAGAATATGAAATGGCCCGCCCGGTCGAAAACAGCAATCCTGTTTATTCGAAAGGATGGGCTGCTAGAGCGTTTTTCAAGCAATGGTTAAAGCACCCACAGATGACCGCATCGTTAGTGCCATCCGGGGCTCAGCTGGCGCGAAAGATGATCGATGGGTTGCCGTACCGCGCCAAGCGGATTATTGAGTTAGGTGCCGGCAGCGGCATATTCACCCGCGCCCTACTCGAACGCGGCGTGGCTCCAGTCGATTTGTTGGCGCTAGATATCAATGAGGTGCTTTGTCAGTACCTGCGTACCCGTTCCCCAGGTGTGCAAGTCGTGTGCGGCGACGCGCGCGAGCTGAGCTCGATCGCTACCGCGCATGGCTTCCTCGATCGCGGCCCTGTTGATGCCGTCATCAGCGGTTTGGGTCTGCTTTTGATGACGCGCAAGACACAGTTTGAAGTCCTCGAAGCGGCATTCTCCGTGCTCGCGCCGGACGGCTGCTTTATTCAGTTCACCTACGGGCCCTTCTCGCCGGTATCGCGTGATCTGCTCTTTGATCTCGATCTTTCGGTGCAGCGGGGCGGCGTCGCCTGGTGGAATCTTCCGCCCGCAACGGTATACGTGTATAGGCGCAAGGAGTGACAAACCATCGTGTGACAAGAGCGGCGTCCTTCGGGCGCGCCTTGTCTCGACTGCACGGGGTTAACCATGCCTTTCCCAAAGACTGTCCGCTTTCTTTTTAATTCGATCGAGAGGTCCCTGATGAAGTATTTCAACAACTTTAATCCGCTGGCAGTCGCCATCGCGCTCGGCATCGGCCTTGCGACCGGTGGACTGCCTGTGGCCCATGCGGAAGCAGCACCAGCGTCGGTTGCGCAGACACAGCAGGATAACGTGTTGCGCGTGACGCTCGACAATGGTCTGCGCGTGGTGATCGTGCGCAACACGCTGGCACCGACGGTGACGACGCAAATCACCTACCACGTCGGAGGTTACGACACGCCAAAGGGCTTCCCTGGTACCGCCCATGCCCTGGAACACATGATGTTCCGTGATTCGACGGGTATGAGTAACGAACAGTTGACGGAAATGAGCGGCAAGATGGGGGGCGACTTCAACGCGTTCACCACCAGCGACGCGACCCAGTACTACTTTGTCGCACCATCGCAGTACCTCGAGACTCTGCTGCACATCGAGGCGATCCGGATGCGCAGCGCCAAGCTGACCGACAAGGATTGGAGTCTAGAAAAGGGAGCGATCGAGCAGGAAGTCTCGCGTGATATTTCCGATCCGGAGACCCTCGCTTTCCAACAGGCGCAGGGTGTCCTATTCGCCGGGACTGGCTATGCCGAGGATGCGCTTGGTACGCGCCCCAGTTTCGACAAGACCACCGGTGCGACTCTACGGAGCGTTTACGACCGCTGGTACGGTCCCAACAATGTAACCCTGGTGATTGCCGGCGATGTCGACCCGCAGGACGCGCTGGCCAAGGTGAAGAAGCTGTTCGGTCCGATTAACAAGATTGCGTTGCCAGCTGCACATGCGCCCGTAAAGCTGAGATCGTTCAAGCCACAGACGATTGCCCGCAGTACACCTAAAGCGACGGGTTCGGTGATGTACTTGTACCGGACACCGGGCTACCAATCGAAAGATGGCGCGGCCCTGCAAGTGTTGCAGGATGTATTGAGCAACGCCCGCAGCAAGCTTTCCGACCTGGCCGCGCAGGGCAAGGTACTTTCGGCGGATGCGCAGGCCGCTCCGTTCTCGCAGGCCGGTATCTTCGCCATCGAGGCGGGTTTTGCCAAGGGTGGTGATAAAGAGCACACGGCCGCCGAGCTGAACGGGGTGATCGAGGAATTGTTGAAGAACGGTGTTTCACCCGAGCTGGTGGAGGCCGCCAAGCGCAACGAAAGCGCACAGTACGAATTCAGCAAGAACAATCCGACTGGACTTGCCTCATCCTGGTCGCACGCACTGGTATGGCAGGGACTGAATTCTCCGCAAGAAGCCCTGGATAAGATCCTCGCGGTCACTCCGCAGGATGTCGACCGCGTGGCGCGCAAATATCTGACACCAGACCAGCGGATTACCGTGGTGCTGACGCCAAGCGCGAACGGCAAGCGCCCACCAGACAGTCAGGGCTTCGGTGGCACGGAGACCTTCGCGAGCAATGCCACGCTGGATGCACCATTGCCCAGCTGGGCGAGCGAGGCGCTGGCCAAGCTGGAGCTGCCGCACTGGACGCTGGATCCCGTGCAGATGAAGTTGTCCAACGGCATCACCTTGATCGTGCAGCCGGAGAGCGTCAGCAAGACGGTCACTGTGATGGGCCATGTCGATCATGACGACAACCTCCAAGAGCCTAAAGGTCAGGAAGGTGTCGGCAAACTGCTCGGCTCGCTGTTCGACTACGGCACCACCTCACTGGATCGCAATGCGTTTCACGCCGCTCTGGATGA
>Ga0134126_10000191_pt1 | contig 80678 bp, 53 predicted proteins | sample KB31752_FD_96881 | JGI IMG/M metagenome (GOLD analysis project Ga0134126, IMG submission 96881) | Terrestrial soil microbial communities with excess Nitrogen fertilizer from Kellogg Biological Station, Michigan, USA - KB3-175-2 | ecosystem: Environmental > Terrestrial > Soil > Unclassified ...
AATCGCACTTGATGCTTTTCTACACCGGCATCGTGCGCACCGCTTCGGATGTCGCCCAGACCTACGTGCAGGACATCGACTCGCGCCGCCGGCAATTGCGCCTGTTGCAAGAACTCGTCGAAGAGAGTATCGACATTTTGACGAGCGGCAAGGATATTCGCGTGTTCGGCGAGTTGCTGCATGAGGCGTGGGAGGCTAAACGCAGCCTGAGCGATAAGGTTTCCACCTCCGAAGTGGACGCGCTTTACGAACAGGCCCGCGCGGCGGGAGCGCTGGGCGGGAAACTGACCGGCGCGGGCGGCGGCGGCTTCTTGCTGCTGTTCGTGCCTCCCGAACAACAACGCGACACCGCCGAGGCGCTCAAGCATCTAATTCAGGTTCCTTTCGCCTTCGAGTCGGCGGGGAGCCAGGTCATCTTTTTTGAGCAGGGCATCGATTATCAACAGGCGGAAAAAGCTCGCCAGCATCAGCGTGCCGTTCGCCGCAAGGCGTTCGCGGACGTTGCTTGACGGAGGGGCCGGTGAAGCAGACCTCACGTATCTACGTCAGCGGCGGCGATACGCTCATCGGCTCGGCCCTCCGCGAGCGGCTGCGAGTCAGCGGGCACACGCATCTGATCGGCGAACCGCCCGATGAGCCGGATCGGACTTGCGGGCGACAGGTGGACGATTTCTTCGCGACCGAGCGTCCCGAATATGTTTTTCTGACGGGCGGCCCTTCGGGCGGCATCCGCGCCAATCAAGCGTATCCCGCTTGCCTGATGCGCGACAATCTGTTGATTGCCGTGCATGTGATCCACGCCGCGCAGCGTTACGGCGTCCGCCGCTTGCTGTACCTGGCCAGTTCGTGCAGCTATCCACGCCTCGCCCCCCAGCCGATGCGCATTGAATCGTTGATGACTGGCCCGTTGGAGCCGACCAACGAATCGTATGCGCTGGCCAAGCTCGCTGGCCTGAAGCTGTGTCAGGCGTATCGCCAGCAGTTCGATGCCCCCTTCATTACGGGGATTCCGGCCAACGCTTTTGGGCCGCACGATGATTTCAGCGCCGAGGATTCGCACGTCATTCCCGGATTGATCCGCAAGTTCCATGACGCGCGGTGTCGCGGACAGGCGGAAGTTCGCGTCTGGGGCAGCGGACGGCCGCGCCGCGAGTTCATCTATTCGCGCGATCTCGCCGATGCGTGCTTGTTCGTCATGCGCCACTACGACGGTGCCGAACCGATCAATCTCGGCGGCGGTCAGGATTTATCAATCGCCGAAACCGCTCACGCCGTGGCCGAGGTCGTTGGCTACCGTGGTCGATTGTGCTTCGATGCGGCCTGTCCCGATGGCATGCCGCTTAAGAGCCTTGATTCGTCGCGGTTGAAGGAATTGGGATGGACCGCGCCCACGGCCTTCCGCACCGCATTGGCCGAAACCTACGACTGGTTCCTCCACCACATTGTCCCCCAGGAGAACAGGGATGTTCGAGAGGCTGTATAGATCCCTTTATCGGATCCGCCTACTAGAAGAAGAGTTGGCCCGCGTCTATCCAACCGACAAGATCAAAAGCCCCATCCATTTGTCGATCGGCCAGGAGGCCGTCTCCGTCGGCGTCTGCGAGGCGCTGCGGCCGGAAGATGTGGTGTTCGGCACCTATCGCGGTCACGCGCTCTATCTGGCCAAGGGCGGCGATATGAAGGCGATGGTGGCTGAATTGTACGGCAAGGCGACCGGTTGCACGGGCGGCAAGGGTGGCTCGATGCACCTCATTAGCACCGAGGTCGGCATGATGGGGGCTTCCGCCGTGGTCGGCACCACCATCGCCAACGCCGTTGGCTATGCCTATGCCCTGCGGCAGCAAAACTGCGGCGCACTCGTCGCCAGCTTCTTCGGCGATGGTGCCAGCGAGGAGGGCGTTTTCGCCGAGAGCCTCAATTTTGCCGCGCTCAAGCAGTTGCCCGTGATCTTCATCTGCGAGAACAACGGCTACGCCATTCATACGGCGCAGGAACGGCGGCAGGGGCGGACGGACATTTGCGCACGCGCGCGGGCTTACGGCATTCCTGCTGAACGCATCGAGCATAACGATTTACTGTACCTCCATGAGCGCGTTCGGGCGGTTTCTGCTCGCGTTCGCGCGGGAGATGGCCCTTATTTCTTCGAGGTTCGCACGTATCGTTGGCGCGAACACGTCGGCCCGAACGATGACTTCCGTCTCGGCTACCGCACTGAGGACGAGGCGACACCGTGGATCGAAACGGATCAAGTGACGCGCCTGGAGTCCATGATCGCAGCCGATCGGCTCGCCCAGATTCAGGAAGAAGCCGAGGCCGAGGTTGAGGCCGCGCTGACCTTCGCCGACGAAAGTCCCGAACCGGAACCTGCGGACCTCTATACCGATGTTTTCTAAGAGAACCATTCCCATGCCACAATCTGTTTCCACCGCACCGCTGCAACGATCCGCCAAGGGAACCAGCGGTGAGCGCTGCCTGTCCTACGTCGATGCCATCCGCGAGGCGACCGACCAGGAAATGGCGCGCGACGATTCTGTTCTGGTGTTCGGCCTGGACGTGGACGATCCCAAGGCGATCCAGGGCACGACACGCGGCCTGCTTGAGAAATACGGTGCGGGCCGCATTTTCGGCACACCGTTGTCCGAGGATGCCATGACCGGAGCCGCCATCGGCATGGCCCTCGCCGGGTTGCGGCCCATTCATGTTCATATTCGCATGGATTTCCTCATGTTGGCCATGAACCAGCTGGTCAACGTGGCCGCCAAGAGCCGTTACATGTACGGCGGCAAAGTGTCGATCCCGCTTGTCGTGCGGTCGATGATCGGCAAAAGCTGGGGGCAGGGCGCGCAGCATTCGCAGGGACTCTACAGCTTTTTCATGCATGTGCCCGGTCTCAAGGTGGTCGCGCCAACGACGCCTTACGACGCCAAGGGTTGCCTGATGGCGGCCATCCGCGATGACAACCCGGTCGTGTTCGTCGAGCATCGTATCCTGCATTTTCAGAATGGGCCGGTTCCCGAAAAGCCGTACACGGTTGCTCCCGGTCGGGCGCGCATCACCGCCACGGGCAGCGATGTAACGCTGGTCGGCATCTCGCAGATGCAATCGGATTGCCTTCGTGCCCGGCTCTATCTCGAAGAAGTTGGCATCAAAGCCGAAGTGATCGATCCGATCTGGCTCAGTCCGCTTGATGTGGATACCATCGCCACGTCCGTGGAGAAGACGGGCCGGCTGGTGGTCGTCGATAACGATTGGGTTTGCTGCGGAGCCGCCGCCGAGATTGCCGCGCAGGTGGCCGAGCGCTTGCAGGGTCGGCGACAATTTCTCCTGCGCCGCATGGGTTATGCTCCGGTGACGTGCCCGACGGCTCCGCGTTTGGAGGGGCTGTATTACCCCGATGGCCGTACCATTGCGGCGGCGGCGCGCGATCTGGTGGAAGAAACCAAGACGGGCTGGATGCCGGCCGAACGGCCCGAACTCAATTCCTTTGTTTTCAAGGGGCCTTTCTGATGGAAGTCAAGCACATGGTTCGCGACGGTCTCGATTGGCCTCTGATGCGCGACAATGTCACGCGCGGCGATCTCGATGCCGTCATCGATTACTTGAGACAGGATGAGCCGATCCTCACGCACTCCCGGCAAGTCCGCGCCTTCGAGCGCGAGTGGTCCGACTGGGTCGGCGTGAAATACAGTGTTTTCATGAGTTCCGGCTCGTCGGCCAATCTGCTGACGTTGGCGGCGCTCAAGGCGCTCACCGGTGGCGGCGAAATCATCGTGCCGCCGCTCACCTGGGTTTCGGACATCGCCGCCGTGCTGCACTGCGGTTTCGAGCCGGTTTTCGTGGATATTGATCCGCACACACTCGGCATGGACACCGAGCAGGTGATCGCCAAGCTGACATCGCGGACCCGCGCCGTTTTCCTGACGCATGTGTTGGGATACAACGCGCTCACGCAAGAATTACTCGACGAATTGCGTCGTCGCCACGTCCCGCTGATTGAGGATGTGTGCGAATCGCACGGAGCGACGTTTCAGGGCCGGCGGCTTGGCTCGTTCGGCCTGGCTTCCAATTTCTCCTTTTACTACGCCCACCATCTCAGCACCATCGAAGGCGGCATGGTCTGCACCAATGACGAGGACATCTACGAAACCGTTCGCATGTTGCGCTCGCATGGCATGGTGCGCGAATTGGACGCCATCGAACACAAGGAGGAATACTGGGAGGCGCACCCCGACCTGAATCCCGATTTCATTTTCGCTTACCCGGCCTGGAATGTTCGCAGCACCGAGATCAACGCCATTATGGGGCGTTCGCAATTGCCGCGCTTGCAAGACAACGTCGAACAGCGAACCGAGAACCTGATGCTGTTCCTCAACAACCTGGACCCGAATGTTTATCAGACTGATTTCGCCACCGAAGGCAGCAGCAACTACGCCTTCACGTTGATCCTGAAACAGCCGGACGCCGAGTTGTGGAAGCAAGTCGCGGCCTGTCTGCGGGCCAACCGCGTGGAGTTTCGTCGCGGTCTATCGGGCGGCGGCAATCAGCTGCGCCAGCCGTATCTGCGTCGTCTGCTGCCGCCTGACGAGTACAAGAAATATCCGCGCGTGGATCATGTGCATTTTTACGGCTGCTACATCGGCAACTATCCGACGCTGCCGCAGGAGAAGATTCTGCGGTTATGCGAATTGTTGAACGGACTGGCCCAAGGGCGCGGCCGGCGCGCGGCCTAACTGCCAGCCCGCAGCGCCAGCAAGGGAGTCCCCTTGCTGGCGCTGCGGGCTGGTAAAACAAGGGAAAAACCATGGCAAACACGAAGAAACTCGATTTAGTTCTCATCAACCCCGGCAGTCGAACCCACGTCTACCAATCGCTGGGTAAAAGTCTGGCGGCCGTCGAGAATCCGGTCTGGGCCGGCTTAATGGCGACGTTCTGCCGCACGCGCGGGCTATCGGTCGAATTGATCGACGCCGAGGCAGAGGAACTGACGGCCGAGCAGGTGGCCGAGCGCATTGACCATCTCAATCCAGTGCTGGCCGTCGTCGTCGTCTACGGTCATCAACCGTCGGCCTCGACGCAAATCATGACGGCCTGCGGTCAAGTTTGCACGGCGATCAAACTCGTCGCTCCCGATCAGCACATCCTGCTTGTCGGCGGTCATGTCGCCGCCTTGCCGGAGCGCACTCTGCGCGAAGAGGACGCCGACTTCGTTGCCGCCGGCGAGGGACTGCATACGATGGTGCAGCTCGTCGGCGCGCTTCGTTCGCCGATCCCGATTTTGTCCGGCGTTCCCGGCCTCTATTACCGCGATGGCCGGGCGATTCGCAGCACACCGGATACGCCGCTGGTCGGCAATCTCGATGTGGAGATGTCCGGCGTGGCCTGGGATCTATTGCCGATGGAGCGCTATCGGGCGCACAACTGGCACTGTCTGGGTGGTCTATCGCGCCAGCCGTATGCGGCCCTCTACACGACGCTGGGCTGTCCCTACCATTGCTCGTTTTGCTGTATCCAGGCACCCTTCAAGAGCGGCGAACAGGCCGCAGGCGTCAAGGAGACGACCAACAGCTATCGCTACTGGAGTCCGGATAACGTCCTGAAACAGATTGACCTGCTCGTTAATAAACATGGTGTCCGCAATATCAAAATCGCCGATGAAATGTTCGTCCTCAATCGCAAGCACGTCCTCGGTATCTGCGACCGCATCATCGAGCGCGGCTACGACCTGAATATCTGGGCGTATACGCGCGTTGATACGATCAAGGATGGCATGCTCGATAAACTGAAGGCGGCCGGCGTCAATTGGCTGGCCTTCGGCATCGAGGCGGGTGCCGATCGAGTACGTGACAATATCGATAAGAGCTTCGATCAAGAGGAAGTTTACGACGTTCTGCGCCGCGTGCGCGAGGCCGGCATCAATGTGATTGGCAATTATATCTTCGGCCTGCCGGAAGACGATGGCGAGACGATGCAGGCGACGCTTGATCTGGCCCTCGATCTGCGTTGCGAGTTCAGTAACTTCTATTCGGCGATGGCCTACCCCGGTTCGCCGCTCTACACGCGAGCGCTGCGTCAGGGTGCGCCGCTGCCCGAAAAGTGGACCGGCTATTCGCAGCATTCGCGGGATTGCCTGCCGATGCCGACTCGCTACATCCCGGCGCGCGAGGTGTTGAAGTTCCGCGATGAGGCATTCTTGAAGTATTACACGGACTCGAATTATCTGGATATGGTGGAACGTCGTTTCGGAACCGAGACGGTGGCGCATTTGCGCGAGATGACCGGCCATACGCTGGAGCGCCACTTGCTGAATGGCAAATTGAATGTTCCGCCGACCCTGCTGCCGGAAGAGAAGGTGGAGACGACCGAGAACTTGATCCAACTCCAGATGGCGTGAAATGTCCCCCAACTTACCAGCCCGTAGCGCCAGCAAAGGAAGCCCCTTGCTGGCGCTGCGGGCTGGTTTGCTGCATTTCGCTTCTTACCGGGGGGCATCTTCTTGATGCGGCGTCGCCTCTTCTTCGCCGCCGCGCCGGGCGGCTCGAATCTGCTCGCGCACCGCTTCCAAAGTCATGCCGCTGAACTGAGCGCTGTAACCGTGCCGGCGAAATTTCTCGATGTCAAAAGTTCCTTCCTCCCGAGGGAGCGCATGGAAGCCAAGACCGACACGCACGATGTTGAAGCCGTCCACCTCCTGCGCGAGTTGCACGGGTCCTTCCAGCTTGGGCTGTAGCCGGTTACCCATCACTTCATACACATGATAGATCGCGTAAATCTCGTGACGAAATGGGTGATCCACGGATCGCTTCCGCGCGAAGTCATTCTCCAGATCCGGCGGCCCCAGGAACGGCTGGTACATCCTCGGAATCAGATAACGCAGCGGGTCGGTGAAGGGGTAGCGGACGTGTGTAAAGTGGATGACTCCCAGATCGCGGCGGGCGACTTCGGCCTGATGCACGTATTTATGGCGATGGTAGTAGCCCTTGTCCGGCGTGTAGTCGAAATCGACGTCGAGAAAGTACACGGGTCGGGTAGCGCGGGACGCCAGTAGTTTCTCGATCTGGGCCGGTTGGTCCACGGCGCGGCGCGAGTCGGGAATGCCGGGGGTGAGTGTCCAGTAAACCTCAATGTGATTGGCGCTATGCCATTTTATCTCTTCGCCGTGAATGACGTTGGTCACCACGGCGGCATTTTCGGGCACGTTCCGGGTGAACCATTCGGCGACATCGTCGATCCCTCGGTAGGCCGTGTGGTTGACCTTGTAAGCGCCGTAAAAATTCAGTCCCTGGTCCAGAGCGATGATGAGGAGCAAGCCTATCAGCGCGTAGCGTACCCAGACCAGGACGAGCTGGCCCCGCAGACGAAGCCACAGCGATTCCATCGCTTCCGCCAGAATGATCGCGGCAGGCGGCATGGCATATAGGAAGTGGACATGCTCCGAGAAGACACGCAAGATCGGTACGTACATCGCCAGGAACCAGCAACCCAAGAACAAATCGCGGCGCATTCCCAGTGCGGCAAGCAGCAGGCATAACGATAACCCAAGGTAGCCGTGATAGAGAGGTTCCTCCGCCCATAAGGTGATTACCGCGAACAGCCAGCACGGGATGGCCAATACACGCACGACGGCTTCAATGCGGCCGAACCAATTATCCGGCGTTCGGTCCGCATCGCCGCAGCCGGCCCGGATGCGGATCAAGGCTTCCAGACCGGCGCACAACCAGAGCGACGGGGGAAACAGCGGTAAGAAATGCCAGGGCGCATGCCAGCGAAATCCACCGTTGTCCATTTGTCCCGATAGCGTTCCCAGTCGGTAAACGGGCAGCACCGACAACTGAGGGAAAAAAAGGAAATGGACGAGCGCGGTGGGGAACATGGCGTGCAAGAAGCCGAGGGCTGCTACTCCCGCGATCCAGGTCGGCCGTCGCATCCGCCGAAACTCCAGCAATAAGAGTAGCAGCGCGTTCAAGCCGAAGAATTCACGCACCCACGGGCCCAGGAATAGGAGCAGAACCAAGACCGTGGCGCACAGGACGCGGCGTCTTCCCTCGATCAAGTTCCAGTAACACAGCAAGGACAGGCAGAAGAGCAGCGGCACGAGGATTTGAACGCCGGCCACGCACACCCAGACGCTGCCGACCAACGGCGGCGACGCCAGCACCAGTAACACGACGCCCAGGGCCGTCAGGTCGTGATGGACGAAACGCCGGGCGACAAGGAACAGACTGACGGCTAATGCGCCGAGGAAGCTCCCAACCACCAGAAGTAGAGGGAATGGCAGGTAACTCGGAGTGTAAAAGAACAGAGCCGCCAAGCAGGTCCACAGTTCCGACAAGGGGCGATAGCCTCCGCCCCCAGTGGCCAAGAAACTCCCCTTGAAACAGGGCCCCAAGGTGGTCAGCGGAGCCTGCCGGAAGTGGGCGTTCAACTCATCCCAGTGGGGTCCGGTTTCGTCGCTGACGCGCGGGTGGAAGACGCAAGGGCTATCGTTCCAAACGGCAAAGGAGGAATGACGGTAGGCGGCGAATCCCAGCATCGTGACCAGAAACAGTGTCAGAAGCCAATAACGGCGGTGGGTTGACGGACATGCTTCCTGCATGAGACAATTCCTCGGGACGCGGCCAGGCTTTCCGACAAGGCGCTTATGTTGTCCACCTTGCCCAATGGTGTCAAGCCGACTCCCGAAGGGGGAACGCGGCGTTGCATCTCGCTCGAAACGCAAAGCCGCGTCGCCCCTCAGCGCCACAAGAGCGCATCGCGCCAGAACTGATAGTAGTAGGAAGCGCCCCAGCGCCAAATGCGCAGCTTCCGCTCGCCGCCGATGCGAGCCGGCTCATCGCCGGGGATTTCCGCGATACGCAGCCCGCGACGCGCCGCCCGCGCCGACAGCATCGGCTCCCAACTAATGCGGCAGCCGAACAGACGTTCCGGCGTCTTGTGCCAGCAATCTTGGTCCAATTCCAAATCGTAGATCAATTGTTTGCGATATGCCCGGTAAATGACCATGACATCGGTGTAACGACCGCCGTGTAGCAGGTTGACCGTTCGCGTGAACAGCCAGTTGCCGAAAGCGGTTAGCAGATCGTCATCCTGGCTCTTGGCCGATCCCAGATAGCGCGAGGCAATGACCATGTCGTAGCCCTCGCTCATCTTGTCGATGAGTTGAGGGATTAACTCCGGGATACTGTTGCCATCGGGGCTGAAGGTTAGCAGGATGTCGCCGGTGATGAGCGGTAGCACCTCGTTGTACGCCTGGCGAATGCCGGGCTGCGATTGGACGTGGACGGCGTAGCCATTGTCGCGCGCCCATTCGATGGTGCCATCGGTGGATCCACCGTCGAGAATAAGGATTTGATCGACCCACTCACGTTTGATAAGCGGCATGATGGCCTTCATGCCGATAATCTCATTCAAGGTAGGGATCAGCAGGGTAACGGTGCTGCGCTTGGTCCGTGGGGCGCTCGGGACAGAAACGATCGAGTGAGCGGGTGCTGGGGACGTGGCAAGGGAGGCACTCATGGCGTCAACTTCCTCCGTGGAATGATTCGCCTGAAGAAACGAGCGGCCTTATAGTGTGGCCTCCCTGATTCAGTCAAGGGGGACAATTGCTCGCGGTGGGCGAGAAAAAGGCTTCCGCGCGTGCATAGGACTCCGGGGTTCCAATGTCGAGGAACTGAGCATGACAGGGAAAGCCGAAGCAGCGTTTGTCAGCCGCCCACGTCGGGAACATGTCGCGTTCGAGAGATACCGAATCGCCCGTGGGGATCTCTTCAATCAGCGAGCGACTGAGGAGATAGATGCCCGCGTTCACCCATCCCGCGCCAGCGCCCTGGGACTTCTCCTCGAAACGCAGGACACGGTCGTCAGGCCCGAGGCAAACCTTGCCATAGCGCGAGCAATCTTCTACCGGAGTGAGGACCAAGCTGAAGTCGGCACCCTGGCGATTATGGAACTCCCGAAAGTCGAATAATGAAGCAGCGCAGTACGAGTCGCCGTTGAGAAGCAAGACGGTTGGGGTAAGCAGGTGAGGCAGCGCCTGCCGCAAAGCGCCAGCGGTTCCCAGCGGTGATGGCTCGACCGAATACGCCAGGCGCAGATGGGCATAGGAATCACCGAATTCCGAGCGAATTTGCTCGGCCAGATAGCCGGTCAGAAGGACAACATTGCGCAGCCCCGCCCCGGCTAGTTGATCCAGCAGGTAAGCCAGGTACGGCCGGCCGTGGACGGGAGCGAGTACCTTGGGACGATCGGCGATCCGCGATCGCAAACGCGTACCCAGACCGCCCGCCAGGATGACGCCCGTCACGTCCGCAAGCGTTTCTGCCATCAAAGGCTCCTCGTTGTTATCCGCTATTCGCTTTCCCCAAAACGATGGCGGATAGCGGATAGCGGATAGCGGATAGCGGTTTTGAGCTTGAACCACGCTTGCCGGAGTTTCCAAAATTTGCTGCTCTCCAGCGCGCGAATGTGGCGATACAGATGTTCTCGTTCGACTTCCCAAGCCTCCAGGCCGCGCAGATTTTTGTCCTGTTTGCGCTCGATCTCCCGGAAATCCGGCCGCAATTTCGGGACGGCGAGGGTGTCGCGCACTTCCAGAATCTCAGCGGCGCGGGACATGTGGAGGGCGAGGTTATCGGGACACCCGGTGGTTTTCTCCAGCAACTCGAACGCTTCTTGAAAGACGAGGGAACTGCTGGCTAACTTCTGCAAGATGTCCGTGGCGGTTCCGTTGTCCTCGGGGAGCGCCCGTTGGAGCAACTGCTCGGCATACCACAGTTGAAAGTAGGGGAAGTCAGGGTCGAGTGTGGTGGCGGCCTGATAATCATCGAGGCTCTGCGAGTAAAAGCCGTGCTGCGCGGGATAGAAGCCGCGATAGGCGTGCAGCGAGGCCAGAATCAACCGGGACAGGTTTGTTTCGATGGGCGCGTTGCTCATCAAGTGTGCGGTGACACTGTCGAAGTAACGGCGGTAGTTGAAGAACTGCGGGAAGAAATCCCACGGAAACACATCCTCCATCTCGTCGATTTGCCAATGGGTGGATGGAAGGCTGAGGGTTTCATCCAGCACGGTAAGGGCTTCCGCGACAAGGTCCGGCGGGCCGAAGTGCAACATCACCCGGATATAGTTGAAGCGAGCAACGAGGGAACGCGGGAATGTTTGCCGCGCCTGGCCATATACCTCCCGCAAGAACGCCAACCATTGCCGGACGGGAATTGACTCCGCCTCCGCTCGATGGTAATTCAGTAGGACGGATTCCCGAGCGAGATCGATGGCGGGGCGAGGGGAATGTGGCTCCGTCTGGAGGGCGGCTTGCAGTTGCCGGCCATTGTGGACGGCCATATCCTTGAGGATCGAACTGTGGTGAAGATCGTGACTGGGCAGCCAGCCTTTTTGGAGGACGCAGCGCTTTTGATACAGTTTCTCGGGGACGTGCCGCGAACGCGGGCCGCGCGGCCTGGCCGCCAGGAACGTCAGGAAACGCAAATATTGCGATGCCACTCGCGTGAGGGAAAATTCGTCGCGAACGAGGCGGGCGCCAGCCTCGGCTCGCCGGGCGAACTCCGGCCAGTTGCCGGCAATCGAGCGAACCACTGTCGCCAAATCATTGCGGCCCAGTTGATACGTCAGTACGCCGTGTTCTTCGCCGGCGAACAGCGTCAAGACGCTATCCTCTTGGACCACCAGGGCGCAGCCCATCGCCAGCGCTTCCAAGCCGCGCGTAGGTAGGGCGGTGGGATGACGCACGTAGGTGATGCAGATTTTGGAATGCGTCAGATCGTCGTGATACTCCGGCGATGCCTTGAAGCCGTTGAGAACCTTGATTCGCAGGTCGGGAACTTCAAGGAGTTGGTGGAACAGCTGCGATTTGTCCGGGTGGTAGGGATGCAGCACCGTGCCCGAAAGATACACGTCGATGTCGCGCTCGCCCTGCCGTCCGTGCGGCATGTCGTTGGGCACGCCAAAGGATTTCGGGAATGTGCAAACGGGAGCGCGAACCAGCCGGCTCACGTCCAGCCATTCGCTGCGGTCGGTGACAAGCAATGCGTCGAAGAGACCTAGCCAGGGGTAGACAGTCTGGATGTGAAGATCGTAGTCGGCGGTTTGCCCGAAGAGCGGACAGGAGAGCTGCCGAAGGTTCGGGGGCGTCAGATGCCATTCGACCATGGCGCAGATGTAGAAATCCGGTATATGCGAGCCAGCGAGGTAGTCGTGGATGTCCGCGTAGGGTTTATTCGGGAGATCGTCCGGGTGAAAGCTAATGTTGCGGACGCGAAAGCGCGCGTCGGCCGCTGCACCGATTAGCAGGTCCGAGCAACCTTCCCGACGCCAGGGCCATTGGGCGAGAACCTCGATCTGGGGCTTGCGGAGGAGAGCGAGCAAGTTCCGCGCATGGGGAGTGTCGATGGCTTGCAGATGATCCGCCGCCGCGTCGTCTTCGCCGCCGATCCACTGGGCAACGGCGGAGTAAAAAGCGGCCTCTTGATGGTCAAAGCGGGCCAGACCTTGCACGGCCTCGCGTGTCTTGCCGACAAGCCCGAGGGCAGCATAGGTTTGCCACTCCTGCTCGCCCCCCTTCATGGCGGCCGTGGCATAGTCTCCGCGCGCGAACAACTCGGCCGTTGGACTTATCTCCAACCTTGGATGGGGACCATCCTGGCTGGATGCCCGCGAACCGGCCATGAATTGCTTGAGGGCCGAGCGACTCGCTGGCGAATCGGTTGACCGCTGGTGCATGAGGATGTTCCGATCTTGCGTCCAGAAGTTTCTTGCCGTGTAGCCGCGACGCGCAGCGGAGCGCTCCGCTGCGCGTCGCGGCTAAACTTGCTGCCTTCGACGGCCTCGTTTCAGGCCGCGTTTTTGAACAGGCCGCGCCCCATCATGCGGTAGCCCTTGAGCAGTTCCTCGATGCCCCCATCAAGGGAGCGCCGCGCCTCGAAGCCGGCTTCACGCAGCCGTTGGCTGGAGACGACATAATTGCGCTTATCGGGATCTTGGCCAATCGCCGCGAAGTGGACATAAAAATTGGGCACATATTGTTTGACCTTCAGCGCCAACTCTTCCTTGGACAAGTTGGCGCTGTCTAGTCCGAGGTTGTACGGCTTGCCGGCCATGCACGCCGCGTTGCCGATGCCGTGGAGCATGCAGTCGGCCACGTCCCGTACATGAATGTAGTTACGCTTGAAATCTTTTTCAAAGATAACAATGTAGCCTTCGGTCAGCGCGGTGTAGACGAAGTGGTTGACCAACAGATCCAGGCGCATACGCGGCGACATTCCGAAAACAGTCGCCAGCCGGAACGTGATGACGTTGGGACTATCGAGCAAGTGCTGCTCGGCCTCGACCTTGGTGCGGCCATAGAGCGAGATCGGCTGCAAGGGAGTGTCTTCGGTGCAGTAGGCGGAGCCATCGGTCACTCCATAGCCGCTGTTGGTATTGGGATAAATGACGAGTTGGTTGGGACTGCGAAGGCGGTTGAGCAGACGCACGGATTCCAGGTTGACGGTTGTGGCCAAGTGCGGATCGCGGTCGCAGGCCGACGCCCCGACGACGCCGGCGAGGTGGATGATGACATCGGCGTCCTTGACGGCCAGCTTCAGGACCGCCTCGTCGCGCACATCGCCTTTAACGAAATCAAACGCCGGTCGAGCGCAGAGATGGAAGAGTCCTTGCTGGCCCGTCCCGTACATGAGGTTATCGAATGCTCTCACCTGGAAGCCGGCGTCGAGCAGATGCTCGCACAGGACGCTGCCAAGATAACCGAGACCCCCTGTAACGAGGACGCGCTGTGCCATCGACTGCTCCAACGAGAGTGCGGGTCACCCGAAATCCGCGAGACGGCCAGGACGGACGCGACCCGAAGCGGTTCCGCCTGACCAGGAGAGAAATAACTAATGCGCGGGAAGGACAAATGAGTCAAGATGCGTTCTCCCCATCGACCGGCGAGACGCTGGTCCCACCGCGATTCACGATCCACGATGGTTAGGTATCAGCGCGCGAATGACGTGCGCCGCAGCCAACACGTCGTCAACGACATGGTCCGCCTGCAATCCCTCGCGTTCGTGAAGCAGACCGTAGCCGGTACGAACAAGGAAGGTCGTGGCACCGAGCCGGCGGCCCAATTCGATGTCGCACGGTTTATCGCCGATGACGAAGGATGCGGCGGGATCGAAATGTAATTCCGCCGCCGCTCGCCTGGCAAGCCCAAGTCGCGGCTTCCGGCAATCGCAATCGTCGTCGGGAGTGTGAGGGCACACGTAAATGCCCGCCAACGATACGCCCTCCTTGGCCAACAATTGCCTCAGGTGAGCATGGATGGCATCCAGCGCGGCTTGATCGAAATAGCCGCGGCTTAACCCAGACTGATTGGTAAGCACCGCCAGCCCCAAGCCGAGATCGTTCAGCAGGCGAAGCCCTTGCGCGGTGGTGGGCAGCAGTTCCACGTCCTCGACACGAGCCAGGTAATTGCGCTCAACAATTAGGGTGCCATCTCGATCCAATAACACAAATGGTTGTGTTGTCACGACGCCGCTCCATGTCAGGGGAATGCCTTTGTTGCGGTAAATTCGCACTCTCCCTTACATCAAAGCTCAACATCCTGCCAACACCAATTGGCGAACATCGGCCCAGTAATTATTTCCAAGCCGCAAGCGGCTGATCCGACCGCTGTTGATTACAATCGGAAGGTAGGCGTTTTCATTCTCTTTATGTTTTTTTGGCGTTCTTGGCGGTTTATTCCGCTCGGTGAGGACATCGCGAGGTCACGGATGCGTTTCGGCTACAACACCAATGGTTTCGCCCATCATCGGCTCGACGACGCCCTGACTATCTTGGCGGACCTCGGCTATCGCAGCGTCGCCTTGACGCTGGACTATCACACGCTCAATCCTTACGATCCCGACACGGCTCGCCTGCTTCCTCTCCTTCGCGATCGACTCCGCGAACTCCATCTCGGCGTCGTCATCGAAACCGGCGCGCGTTTTTTGCTCGATCCATGGCGCAAGCATCAGCCGACGTTGCTCAGCGCCGATGCCGCGCAGCGGGCGATTCGGCTCGATTTCCTGCGCCGCGCCGTGGATGTGGCCGCCGCACTCGACGCCGAGGCGGTCAGTTTCTGGTCCGGCAAGGCATTGGAGCCGGCGAGCGATGCGGTGCTGATGGATCGCCTCGTCGAAGGCTGCCGGCAACTAGGCGACTATGCGGCCGAGCGGCGGGTACGGCTGGCGTTCGAGCCGGAACCCGGTATGTTCCTCGATACCATGACCCGCTTCGCGGAACTGCATCAGCGCGTAAGGCATCCGAATTTCGGACTAACTATCGACATAGGCCATCTGCATTGTCTTGGAGAAACGCCGATCGCGGCGCATCTGCGGCGCTGGCGCGATTGTCTATGGAACATCCATATTGAGGACATGCGTCGCGGCGTCCACGATCATCTGATGTTCGGTGAGGGTGAAATCGATTTCGTCGAAGTATTGAGGGTGCTGACGGAGATCGGCTACACGGGCGGGGTCCATGTTGAATTAAGCCGCCACAGTCACGATGCGGTCGAAACGGCCCGGCGAGCGCTGGCGTTTCTACAAACGGCCGAGCGAAGGCGTCCGCTCGATCCCAATAACTTGAGTGATGGCATCGCGTAGGACGAACGAACGTTTCCATCCTGCGAAGGGTAGTCAACGAGACACAGAGGGGACACGGTTCGGTCGCTAGACGATGTGCTATTGTCCTGCACATTTCGCACCGGGAACGATTCCCGAACCCGGCGCATACGGTGCCAAACGGGGAGCGATCCATTCGATGATACCCGGCAGCAATCTCTCCGCCGTGCGGCGATTGTGTTTGCCTTGCGGATCGTAACCGACGCCCACTTCTAGCCCGCGTTGATGCGCGACGTAGAGAAAACTCTCGACCTGGGCATCGATGTTGAACTGGTCCTTGCCACCGTAGGCCACATACATTTCGATCTGGCCTGGCTGCACATCATAGATACCGAGCATTTCAATGGGGTTGTTGCGAATGACGGAGGGCAGCGTCTCGGGATTGCGGCGGCCATATAGGGGATTGAGCAGCGCTTTCATGCGGATGGGGATGCCGTAGAAGCGGGCGAGGACGGTGCGGCGATGCACGAAGTCGGTTCGCCAGCCCCAGCAGTTGGGATCGAAGTTGCCCCGGTATCGTCCGTGACAGTCCTGCCAACGCAGGTTCAACGGTGGATACAAACCAACGACATGGCGGAAATAATCGGGGAACTTGATGGCCTTGTTAAAGGCCGCTCCCCCGCCCATCGAGACGCCAATAATGGCGTGCGCTTCCGCCTCCGGCCGAATGGGGAAGCGGTTCAGCAGAAAATTCCACACATCCACCATCAAGTAATCTTCAAACCGGCCCGCTTCGCTGTTGAGGAAATAGCTACTCGAACTGAGAAGACAATCTACTCCCCTCACACTGCCGTCCGGGGCGGCGATGATGACCGGCGGCAACTGGCCGGCGTTGATGGCGCGATCCAGCGGGACGATCACGTCGCGCAAGAAAACGAATTCGTCTTCGGAAAAGCCATGCAGCCAGAGCATGAGCGGGTATCGCTTGCACGGATCGAAGCCCGGCGGCAGATACACATACATGTCGCGTTTCTTTTGCAAAGCGGGCGACCAGATTCGCTGATCGACGCCGTGATTGCGCGTGAAATCGACGACACGGCCCTGAATCTGCCCATTGATGCGGTCCAGCTGGTTGAGCTTGCGCAGAGGACTTGCGGAGACCGGCGACCACGGAACCAGCGCCAGCAACACAACAGCGAACCAGCCTGTGTGTCTCACGAGGATGCCTCTCTCGATGGCGTTCGGATCGTGCCGTCGTCTGCCACGCGATTTGGGCGGACATCTCTTTTCTTCGGCCATCGTGGGGGCAGGAAAGAAGTCCGAGTACCCCTCGGCATGCGAACCAGAAAGGAAGGGGCAGGGCGTAGCGGTTGTACCGCAGTCAGCCCGCGGCGCCAGCAAGGGATCCCTTGCTGGCGCCGCGGGCTGGTAACGCATTCTCGATTAACGCGAAAACAGCGACACGACGGTTTCCACCAAGTTCTGGACATTGAGGTAATGTCCGGCGCCAAGGTAGTCGATCAAGCCCAGCGTGCTAAAGACATCCAGCACGCCGAAGGTGTAGGGCAGCTTGCGGCCCTTCCAGGCACGCAGCCGATGACGGAACTTGCTCAGCCGTTCGGCACGCGCGTGCCAATTGCTGTAGCGTGTTTCCATCAGGTCGCGCTTCTGAGCGAGCATGGCCAGCTGATACTGCCGTTTCGCGCTCTGGTAAGGATCTTGCCGATTGCTGTTGCCGTCCCGCTGATTAGACTGACGCAGCAAGACATCGGCATCCTTGACCACCGTGGAGTATTTCTTCTCCAGGCTGGCGACGCGGCGCTTGATCAGGAAGTGAGCCACCCCGACGAGGAGCAGCAACGCAGTGTACAGGAAAATCATGGTTCCTCCCATCGGGTTGTTAAAGGAACCCTGACCGGATGAGGCATCGAAGTCAGGGAGATGTAGGTGCCGCGAGCCGAGCGGCACATCTTCAAGTCCGGCTCGGCTCGCCGGATCTACCGCTGGTAGGTGCCGCGAGCCGAGCGGCACTTCGCCAAAAGTCCGGCTCGGCTCGCCGGACCTACCGCCAATAAGTCAGTCGCCGACTGTGCTTTACTAGAGAGGAGCATCTGAATGGAGGTTCGCGGTTCCTTCCGATTACAACAAAAGAATCGTGTGGAAGGGTGGGGTGGTCCGAAAGGAGGCCGCTTTCGCTAAAATGAATGGATGTCATCGAACTCCTGTGTCAAGAAGGAGAACAGCCATGACCATCACCGCAACCGAGTTGACGCACAAGCGCTGTCAGGCATGCGAGGGCGGCGTATCGGTCCTGAACGCGGAGCAGGTGCGCGAACACCTGCGCGCCGTGCCGAAATGGCAAGTCGGCGACGACGGCAAGTGCATCCGTCGGGAATGGCGCGTCAAGGATTTTGCGACCGCTCTTGACTTCTTCGCGCGGGTCGGCCAAGTTGCCGAGACAGAGGACCATCATCCCGATCTGCATCTGACCGGCTATCGCAACGTCGCCCTCGAACTGTCCACGCATGCCGTCGGCGGATTGACGGAGAACGATTTCATCCTGGCCGCCAAGATCGATCAGTTGCCCGTGGAATTGAAGACGTAAGAAAAACTAACCACAGAGACACAGAGACATCCGAAGAGCCAAGCCAACAAGCCGTTTTTTTCTCTGTGTCTCTGTGTCTCTGTGGTTAGATTCATCAGCCAAGGAAGGTGAATCCATGAAACCAATGCAATCCGTGCAGATTGGTGAGGCCGTGTGTGGTTCGGGTCGGCCGCTGTTGTGGATACTCGGCCCTTGCGTGATCGAGTCGCATGAACTGACGCTGCGCATCGCGGACACGCTGGCGGAGTTGTCGGCGCGCTTGAAGATTCCGATGGTGTTCAAGGCGTCGTTCGACAAGGCCAACCGCACTTCCGGCAAGTCATTCCGTGGTCCGGGGCTGTGCGAGGGAATGAAGACGCTGGCCGCAGTCAAGGAACGTACTGGATTGCCGCTGCTGACGGACATCCATGAGGTGCAGCAGGTCGGTCCCGTGGCCGAGGTGTGCGACGTGCTGCAAGTGCCGGCGTTCCTTGCCAGGCAGACCGATCTTGTGCAGGCGGCCGGGCGCAGCGGACGAGTGGTGAATGTCAAGAAGGGGCAATTCATGGCCCCCTGGGACATGCGCCACGTTGTCAACAAAATGGAGGAAGTGGGCAATCGGCGCCTGCTGCTGACGGAGCGCGGCGCGACCTTCGGCTACAACACGCTGGTCAGTGACATGCGTTCGATCCCGTGGATGCAGGATTTGGGTTATCCCGTGATCTTTGACGCCACTCACAGCGTACAGATGCCAGGCGGCGCGGGAGACAAGAGTGGCGGTGATCGTCGTATGGTGCCACACCTGGCGCGAGCGGCTGTGGCGGCGGGATGCGACGGACTCTTTCTGGAGACGCATCCCCGGCCCGATGAGGCTCTCAGCGATGGACCGAACATGGTCGCGCTGAGCGATCTGCCCGCCCTGATTGAGTGCTGTTTGCGTTTGCGCCAGGCTCTCAATCCATCTGAAGCCGCGACCGCTTGAATTACGCAATGGGGAGCAGTCATCCATGAGTCGTGACGAACCGCCAACGATGAGCCGTTGGGAGCGAGGCCTGTACAACTACATGCTTTGGATTGCCATCGGGCCGATTGTCGTGGCGGTCGTGGTCATCGCTATGCTGGCTCTGATCAATTCAACGACACCGACGACGAGCAGCGGTGTCTCCGCCAATCGCACGGAGGAGAGCGGTCTGGAGGCGGCTCGGTCGAGTCTGGCTCGCCAGACCGACCTCAGTACCTGCCATGCCTGCTTGATACAAATCAACTCGGAGCTGAGCGACAAGCCCTCTCTCCGGCCACCGTCGCTGACGAAGGAACAGCGCGACTGGTTGAGTCAGCACGCCGGTCTGGATGGCAATGCACTCGCCGAGATCAATGACGGCAGCTATACGCGGCTGGACGATCATCATCTGGATCGCTGTTTCCTGATGCGCGATGCCGTTCGCGCTCTGGAGGTGAAAGGTGTGCGCACCGGACCCGGCGGCGCGGTCGTACAGGAACCGGCGCTGGAACGCGCGAAGCGGGCCTTCGACTGGGTGGTGCGTGAGGTACGCCTGCGCGAACACCAAGGCGAGGTGATTCCGCCGACCTTCGTATTGCGGCGCGGCTGGGGCAGCGCACTCGAACGCGCCCACGTCTTCCTGGCCCTGCTGGAGCAACTCGGCGATCCCAACACACCACAACCGGAAGTGCTGGGCTGTCTGCTGTATGTGCCCGATGGATCGGGTGGTCTGCGTTTCTGGGCGTGTGGCGTTGTGGCCGACAAGGACGTGCATCTATTCGATCCGCGCCTGGGTCTGCCGCTTCCGGGACCGAAGGGCCAGGGCATCGCCACGCTCGCTGAGGTGCGCAAGCAGCCGGATATTCTCACCCAACTGAATGTCAACGAGAAATATCGCTACGACGTGACAGCCGAGCAAGCGCGGGAGATCCACGCGCGGCTCGTGTGCCCGTTGTCGAGCCTGTCGCCGCGCATGCGTTACCTGCAAGAAAACGTGCTGGTCCCCGTGGTGCGTGTTCGTCTGACGACGGAACCCGCGAAAGATCTGGAGCGCCTCAAGACGGCCTGCGCGGCGGGCGCCGCCAAGCCGCCCCTGGTGGAGTTGTCGAAGGGGGATGTTGATCTACTGCGCCGTTTTCTGCCGTCCGGCGAGGGCGGCATCGACGAGGGCATCTCGGTGCGCCCCGGCGACAGTCGGCGGATATTCCGCAAAGATCGCTTGACGCTGGCCTTGGTGCCGTGGGGAGACTTGCCGGACCAATTCAAGGACGAAAGTCGCTTTCCGCCCGACATCGGCCTGGGCGATCGGGTGCGCAAAATCTTCGCTTCACCGTTCATCGCCTCCGTGATGAACCCCGGGCATCCACGCGATCAGTTGCTGCGCGGTCGTTACAGCACGGCGACCCAGACGCTGGTGAGCGAACACGAACGCTTGCGCGATCAGCAGAAACAGCGGGCCAGCGCGACGGATCTGGAGCAGCGGGCCGACGAATGGTTACAGCGAGCCACCCGTGCGTATGCCAATATGTTGCGTGCGCGGACGCCGCCGGAACGGGAGACGGCCGAGCAAGAGGTGAAACAGATATGGGAACCCCGGCAGGCGGGACCGATTTATCTCATCCTCAACAGCTCTATCGCCATCGCACGCAATCCCGAGGCGGCCTACCAGCTTGGTTTGTGCGGCCAGGAGCAGGCGGAGCAACTGCAAGCCCGTATCGATCTGCAAGCGCGAGTGCCGGGCGCCGCGCCGCATCCCGTGGATATCGAGAAAGCCAAACAAGCCTGGCAGGACGCACGGGGCACCTGGAAGAAGTATGACGAGGACTATCCCCAGCGCGGCGACCGCGCCGACGCTCGGCGGATGCGCGGCCGCGCCGAGGCCATGCTCGGCGACTGGAAAGCAGCCGTCGCCTCATGGAAAACTCTATCGGAGCCAATGACCGATCTCGAAAAACTCGCTTCGCTGTATCAGGCTCACCAGCTGGAGAAACAACACGCCAACAAAGACAAATGAAGAACCAATGCCTCATCAATGCAGAAGTCAGAATGCAGAATGCAGAATGAAAAACGCATCTGGTTTTCATTCTGCATTCTGCATTCTGACTTCTGCATTGATGAGGCATTGGTTCCTTATCGCTCTCCTTGGGGGGGTGAGTTTGGCGGGACTGCGGCCGGACTGGCTGCGTCCGGTGGTGGGACGTGTGCCGCCCCGCGGCGTGGTCGGGTTGGCGTTGTTCCTCATGGCCTGGGGGTTGGAAAGCCGCCGTTTGGGACGCGCCCTACTTCGGCCGTTGCCGGCACTATGGGCGATGCTCATTAGTTACGGTGTGTTGCCGCTCCTCGGCTGGCTTGCCGGCTCGTTGGTGGGTGAACCGGATTATCGGATTGGCTTGCTCATCATGACGAGCGTACCGTGTACGTTGGCCTCGGCGGTGCTGTGGACGCGCATGGCCGGCGGCAGCGAGGCCGTTGCTCTGTTGGTTATCCTGCTGACCACGGCGACAAGTTGGCTCATTACCACGGCCTGGCTGACGTGGACGACGGGGGCCGCTGTCGGTGTGGATGCCGCCGCCATGATGCGCGAATTGCTTGTGGTTCTCGTTGTGCCCGTCGGTCTGGGCCAACTGGCACGCACAATGCCGCCGCTGGTGCGGCTGGCTTCGCGCGGTGCCTCCTTGCTCGGCGTCCTCTCTCGTTTGTTGATCCTCAGTATCATTCTCAAGGCCGCGACCGATGTGGCGACGCGGCTGGCGACGAGAACCTCGCTGCCGTCGCCGATGTTGCTGTTAGGCACGGCCTTGCTCTGTCTGGGTCTGCATCTGACCGCCCTGGCCATCGGCCTAGGTAGCAGCAAGGTACTGCGCTTCGATCGCCCCAGTCAGATTGCCGTTGCCTTCGCCGGCAGTCAGAAGACGCTGCCGGTAGCGCTGTTGCTGTTCGAGACGTATTTCAAGGAAGTGCATCCGCTGGCCGTGGTGCCGATCGTGTTTTATCCGGTGGGACAACTGATCGTGGATACGTTCATCGCCGAGAGACTATTACGAAGAGAAAGGGTAGTGGCATGAATGAAGACAATCGCCGAACTCGGCCTCTCGTCCGACTCTTAGACTCCAAAATACATTTCACCACGGAAAACACGGAAAAAGACAAGCAAGGATTAATAAGTTTAGGAAAAAGCATACTGTCTCTGTCTGTTTCTATTATCCTTGTGTTTTTGATTTTTTCCGTGTTTTCCGTGCTTTCCGTGGTGAAATGCCTTTTGTGGTCGAGCTAATCCCAGCGTTTAATCTCTTCCAGCAGATGTAGCACATCGTTGCGGCGCTTCTCGAAGACAGCGAACAGCGTCAGGATCGCCGCGCCGAGTAGAATGCCGGATACCCACCATACCCACGTCTGATAGCGATCCACCGCGGCATACCAGATCATCGTGAACACGTCGAGAAACAGGAAGCTGATACCGAGGAACAGGAACGCCCGCACGCGGAACAGAATGCCGACGAGGATGCCGGCCAGTGACAAAACCGCGAGGAAGATCGGCAACACGATCGAATTGCCAAGGCCGGCGATGAACAGATCGGCCGTCGAGGACACATAAATCATGCTGATACCGAGGTAGCGCAGGCCGGCGCTCAGTTCGGCACGCAGACGATCGCGGTTGACATGTTCGGCGGCCAGAACAATCAAGGCCAGCGGAATGAGCCAGCACTGCGGATGTAGGAGGAAGGCGATACCGTGATGCGTCAGCAGTGACCACAGGGCGCAGTTGGCGGCCAGCGCCGCCAGCAGCGCGAAGCGGAACGAACGCCGTATCAGAGACACGACGCTATAGAGACCGCACACGAGCAACCAGAGGAAGGCGTAGGAGTTGAAGGTATGGAGCGGCCTGTGCAACTCACCGAGCAGAGGCGGCAAGCCCGGTGTGGATGGCCGTACCCAGAAGGCGAGCAACGGCAAAAGTGGCAAGAAGACGCCGGTGCGCTGTAGCGGATCGGCCAACACGCGCAGTTTGCGACGCTCGAAGAACTCACTCAGTCCGACACCCAGGAAGGCAATCAGCATAACGACGAACGTCCAGTAGCGGCTTAACCAACCGTGGAACAGTTGCGGCACCGTGAGACGCAGGTGAATGAACAGCAGCACCAGCAACAGCTCGACCGTGTAGACGTAGAGCGTCCGACCGCGCTCGGAGAGGCCGAACGGATCGCGGCCGGGCACCACGGCGAAGAGGATGCCGCTGACCATCAGGGTGACGAGCGCGGCCAGCACGATGAGGACGGCAGGCCAGGCCATCGGCGTGCGTCGCGTGGCAGCGTCGTAGAGCCGAAACTCCTGCACGAGCAAGACGAGCAGTGTCAGCGAGGCAAGTACGCCAAGCATGGGACCGAAACGCCGCCCCCAGCGCACCCACTCCGGATCGTGCGCCAGCCAGCGCGGCAGGGCGACGCCGAACAGCGCGGTCATGGCGGCCAGCGCCACCATGAGCAGCACATTGCGATGGAGCCAAGTTGCCGCGCCGGCAGGATCGGGGAGGGCATAGCCCATCTCGGCGGCAGCTAACGCAGCGAAGACGAGCGCCGCCGGACGCAGCCATTGAAGGACCGCTTGCGGCTTCGCGTCACGCTCAATTAGCAGTACCGTCGCCGGGATGAGCAGCAACACGGCGACGGGGCCAGCTAAACGATCGAACAATGCGGCGAAGTCCAGACACATCCACAGACTCAGGGCGAGGACAACACAAGCCACGGCCGCTTGCGCCGGTATGAACCAGTGATTGCGTGAACGATTGAAGATGTGGAAAATTAAGCTGGCGAGTACCGCGTAGCCGGCGAGGGTGAGGGCGGCGTTCCAGCCGAGGACGGCGGGCGTCCGTCCCAGACCGTGGAGCATCAAGCCGGCCGCGGCCAAGCCCAGGAGGTAGATTCCCGGCGCGGCAAACCCGGTTCGTCGATCCCACAACGCCACGATCAGGGCAACGCCGACCGCCGCGAGAGCGGTCCAGGCGAACACGCCGGAGACGACGATTCCAGGCGGTTGTAGGTCCGAGCCTATCAGAAGAACCACGACCAGACCGACAAGGGCGAGGGCCAAATTGCCGGCGCAGGGGACGAAGGGGATCGGCGGCAATTGGTGCAGCGAAAGAACCGCGTTTTCGTCGCGCCGCAGCGGCTCCGCGAGAGCCAAATCCACGATGTTCCAGAAGGCGGCCGCCACCGCCAGACCGAGGGCGTTCGTCAACAAAAAGCTGATGCCCGTGGCTGGCCCCCAGGCCAACCAAACCAGCACGCCAAGCAGATCAAGGAGGATGCCCGAGAGCCACACGTAGCGCTGGCGGCGCGACCAGATCGCCAGTGCGCCGGCCATGAGACTAACGACGAAAACGGCCGCTGCCGAACTGGTGGGTCGCCACGGATCGTCCCAACCGCCGCGCAGGGCGAATAGAAGAATGGCCAGGCCCACGCCCTCCAGCCAGCGGCGTAGTTCATAAGGCGGCAGGAGTTTCGCGAAATAGCGTGCATGTGCTTCGCCACCGTCGCCGGAGGTTAGGTGGGCCACACGTAGGGAGAACGTCACGACGCTGGCAGTCGTGGCGAGGAGACCGAAAACCGACCAGGAGAGTTCCAGGACGTGGAAGGCGCGCCAATTGCCTGTGTCCCACGGGCTGGCCGTACACGCCGCCAGAACACCCAACGACAAGCCGACGATCCCCAGGACATGAACGCGGCCACGCGGCAGAGCGACGCTGAGATAGCGGAATGCGGCCGCGGCCGAGAGCAACAGGGCCAACCAACCGACGGCCGAGCCGATGTCGGCGAAGAACGTATCGGGTTTCGTGCCGGGACCGCCCCACACTTCGACGAGCGGCCACGATAACAAGATCGTGTGGATTACAAGGCCCAGCGCCGCTTGCACCGCCAGGAGCGCTCCCGGCGGGCGCCCCGCCAAGCGACTCCGCACACCCAACCATACGAGCGCCACGCTCGCGCTGGCGATAACATTGGCCTGCACGAGAGACAACCATGAGGGAAGTAACGGGTGCCATAAATGCCAGACGAATAGCGAAGTGGCCAGATTGACGCCCAGCCCCGCCAGGAAAGCCAGTTCCTCGCTGCGCCGCCCGATGGCGAGAAGACCGGCGGCGAGGGCGGAGAGGGAGACAGTCGTTGTGGCCCAGAGGTATTCCTGTCGTGTGCCGGCCAGGTTCAGCACCCATAAGATGGCAGGGATACAAGGCAGCAGAATCAACGGCGAGGAGAAGTTGAAGTCGGCGAACGAGAAAAGGCGTGGTCCCGTCGCTGGCGCTCCAGGCTTGTCGATTAGTTTGCTTACCACAGGTAGCAACGACCAGAGCAGCACATAGATAGGCCAGCCCAGCAGCAGAACATAAACCCCCGCGTCCGGCTGCATCCGTTCCATCGTACAGGCAAGCAAGCCGGCCGTACTGAGTCCGCCAACGAACATCCAACTCCACGACATTAGCCGTCCCTGCTGCAAATACCAGCCAATCAGCGCGGCCAGGCTCGCCAGCAACGCGGCCCAACCTGTCACCGATCCGGCGGCAGCCGACCACGGCGTCAATACTCGCTGCAAAGCGCCGAGTGAAACAACAGCGCTGCCGAGAAGAACAAATTGTCCCGCCAACGCGAGGCCAATCTGAAGCACCATTAGCCAGTGGGCCGAGGCGGAGGGGTGGCGTTCGGAGACAGCGTGCCATGCGGCAACCCGTGGCCGACTCAACATCCAGGCCAATGCCCATAAGCCCGCCATCAGGCTGCCAAGTTGCAAGATAAAAACGATCTCTTCCGTACCCAAATGACGGCCGCTTGTCACCACACCGAGAGCATAACCGCCGGTCAAACTGACGTTGGCCAGCAGGCCGGCGGTGAAGGCATAAGCCGGCGAGCGCTCGCGGACGGCGTGCCCCGCCAGTCCCACGGTGAGGAGGACGAGCGGCGTCACATTCGACAAAACCCAGCCCATTTCCGCGAAAAACGAGCCTGCGGCCGGTCCCGTCGGACGCAGGCCGGCGAAGCCGAGTACCGCGACCTGCGCCGTCAACAACAGCACACCAGCGGCGACAACGCCGAGTAAACCATGCGTCCAGACGACAGCGGAGGAATCAGCAGGGAACGCAACGCCAGCCGACGCGCTCAAACGCGCCAGGCCGCGCCGGAACCCTACGAGCGCGGAGCAGGCGAGATAGCACAAGGCCAAGCCCCAACGCAGTGCCGAAGCGGTTGCTTGCTGCGCGGTATACGGCCCCGCCGCGAGGATGGGCACCGTCACGGCCAGTACGAGCAGGCCAAGGAGGAGGCTGGTTCGTCCTTTTTCGCGCAGTGCCGCCAGCAGAACAAGAGTTAATACGCCCAACAGCGCCCAAGAGCCGGGACCGTAAGCGTGAGCCACCGTGCTAGGCCAGATGATCGCCGAGACAGTCCCGACAGGGACGAGTTCGGCGTTTGTACCGGGCGAGATGCCCCATAGGGCGAGCGCGAACTGTCCCAAGATAAGGCTGCCGAGAACGACGCGGTCCAGCGAGGGCCAGGGTGCTTGCCAGAGTTCGCCGACACGCGGATGAGACGCCAGACCGATACGAGAGGCGATCCAACCCAGGCCGAGTAGACCGAGACCGATGCCATACGCCTGCAAACTGCGCGGATCGAACCAATCTTGTTGGGTGGGTAAGAAAGCTGTCACCGCGAACACAACGGTCGAACTTAGGATCGCTTGAAACGCCGTGAACCAGGCCGGGGAATGTTCCATCCACGCGATGACTAGGAAGAGAACCGCGAGCCAGAGTGCATAGCCGGCGTGGACGAGCGGGGCGACTCCAGGCAAGAACAGCAGCGGCACCGCCAGCAGAGAAGTGAGTTGGGCAGAGTCCGCCAGCGGTGCATGCAGCGTATCCCCATCACTGGGGCGAATGGCTCGTAACGCGAGAGCGCCGACCAGGGCGAGCGTAGCGTGTGCCAATAGCGCCGTCAGCACCGGACGCGGCAGGGCAGCTGCGACCAAATCCCAGACCAGCAGATGCGCCAGCGCGGCGAACAAAAACGTCGATCCGAGCCAGGCCAGTTCGGCACGTCGGATGAGATGAGCGAGCAGGAAACTCGTCAGAGCGAGGATGGCGGCCGTGCCCGTGTGCAGCTCGCCGTTGGGAAAACCCGGCGTCACGAGGGCCAGCACTAAGGCGAGAACGGCGGCGACAGCAGCGACATCGCGGCAGGCGCGGCGAAGCGGATGCGGCCCCAAGGCGGCAATGGCCAGGATCGCGGATTCCAATGCCACGATGAAGCCCCACAGCGCCCGATTGTCGGGAGCGATGGCCCACAGACTCCACAGGCTGGCGGCGACGAGCAGACCGAGGCCGGTGTGCGGCAGGGCCGGCCGTCGCCAACGAACGTGGAGAGCGAGGGCACACAGCGCCGCCAATGTGTAGACCACGACGGCGGACCACGGTGACTCGATCCCATGCCATGCCGTTATCAGGAGAGCGCATCCACCCAACGCGGCGCAGCCGATCGCGTAGCTGACCGCGTGAATGTGCTGGCCGGCGCGAGCCAATCCCTCGATACCGAGGGCGAGTAACACCATGAGAATCGCCAGCGTGACGCCGCTCGATGGCGACAGAAGTTGCTGCGTGAGCCACCCTCCGGGGGCGGCCTCCGGCGGCATGGCGAGATTGCCCAGCGCAAACTGCACGATAATCAGCACGGCCAGCGCCAGGCAGGGCAGAGCGACGGCCTGGGCGGAGGGCAGACGCCAGCGGAAAGCGAGCGCGCTCAGAATCGCGGCATTGGCCAGACAAACGAGCAGCACGGCCAACGGCTGCGGCCAAGCCAGAATCACGGCCGATAGCATAATCGCCAGGCCGGTGAAGGCGACGGCGGTGCCGGCCGTGCGCGGAGCACCGCCGTCCTCACCCGGCAGACTGCGGCGCACGAGTAGACCTCCGGCCAATATCGGCACACCCGCCAGGGCGAACGGTACGGCCAGACGTGGCAGGGCGCGAGTCAGATCGCCGCTGCGTGACAGCAGAAAACCGAGAGCCACAAACAAAGCGAAGCTCGCCAGACCGAGAAACACGAAAAGGGCATGAGCCTGACGAATCTCCAGACGCTGATTCTCGGTCCGCTTCCGGGCGCGGTTGAGTCCGGCAACGACAGCGCCGCACGCCAGCAGGTGACAACCGACCGGCACACAACCGAGTATTACGAACAGGATCGGATGTGGTTCGTCGAGCAGGCGCGGCACGATGAGCTGACTGCCGGCCGTGCCGACGATGGCGAGCATGAACAACCACCGGCGATCAATAGGGCCAGGCAGCAGGCCGACGCCGATCAGATCGCGGCCCGCCAGACGGATCATTCCCAGCGATAAAAGAACGGCGGCGGCTTTGAAGGTTAGTTCGAGGGCGGAATTGGTGTGGGAAAGTGAGGGGTCGGCGAGAACCAGCAAATTGAGCGGCACCAGCAAGAGCGCGATGACCAGCAGACCGCGACTCGTCGATTCGAGCTTCCAGTGATGCAGCGTATATTCTCCGGCGGCGAACAGGGCAGCGGTGATCGAGGCGAAGATAAGGAAGGGAAAATACGGCAATTCTTCGAGGCTGTGCCAGAGAGTGATGACGAGCGCGATGGAACAACCGACGATGAGCAAGCCGCCGGCCAATTCACCCCAGAGGATGTTGCGATCCTCCATGAACGCCGCCAGTAACGTCGTCAGGGATCGCCGCGGCCGGCGGGGTGGAGGCACGATCATAGGAGGCGTGGGCGGTGCGGGCGGCACCGGCGCGGGATGAACGGCGACCTCGGCGGCGGGTGAAACGGGGATCATCTCAGGGATCGCTCCTGACTCGACCACGGCGATAGCCGCCGGTGCTTGCACGGACCGGCGTCTCGCCGGTCCCACCTTGTCGAGTCGGGCGAGCATGGTTTGGACTTCATCGTACTCCGCTGTCGGTAGGACGCCCGCCAGCGCCATTTGAAGGAAGCGGAGTGCCAGATCGGGAAGTTCCTCGCGAAAGGCGAGGCGGCCGGCTTCCAGGGCGATCAACGCTCGGTCGGGCAGATCCGTGTGATCTTGGAGCAGACGGCGATAGGCGTTGATGCCGTGTGAGGTCATCCCCGCCATGACGAGCAAGCGAGCCAAGGCCAGCAGCGTCGGCGCGTTCAGGGCGGCGCGCTGGCTATTGTTCAGCCGGCGATAGCAAGCCAGCGCTTCTTGACGTCGTCCCGGTGGCAAATCGCGCGGATGCACGCCACCAAGTAACTCCTCCAACTCAGCCACCGACGCTGCCGGAGCCAGACGTGTCGGTTTTGCGACCGGGGTAATATCTTTCTCTCGGAGCGATCGACGCCGAGCTTCCAAACATTGCTCTACGCGCTCGGCGGCGGCATGATCGAGTTCGCCGCGCGCCAACAAATCGCGGATCGTCCGGGTTGTAATCTCCAAGTCGCGCATCGGACTGTCGGCCAGATGTTGGCCAACCGGCTCAGGGCGTTCTTCATACAAACCGGAAAACAGGAGTCGGAATCCGGCAGCGACGGCCAACCAGAGGAGATGGCCGATCACCATGATGAATCCCAGAATCAAAACGATGATGAGCAGAGTGTCCATGCAGCGGCTCCAGGCGAACGCGGGAATCCTGGCGGTTTAGCGCTGAGCGCCAAGCGGCTCCGAGGTAAAGGCACGCCGGCGGCCCTAGTGTCACGCCGGCGGAAAGGAATCGACTTGTCCGTGCCCGTACCGCCCGCTAGGCTGAGGCAATCAATCTCCATGCAGTTTTCAGTGTTCAGTTTTCAGTGTTCAGTAAATAGCTGACTGAACACTGAAAACTGAACACTGAAAACTGCATTTCTTAGCAATCCGGCACACCCCAATCCTCGTCTATAAGGGTGACGGTATGAGCAGACCTGCCACGCGGGCGTGTGTCCAGCCGAAAATGAATGATGCCGTGCAGCCGAACACCGGCGACATCCTGCTGCGCACCTTCACGGACCTGCGTGACGAGCTGGTCAGTACCCTTTGTTTCATCCTGGGCAACGCGGAAGATGCCCAGGACGTGGCGCAAGAGGCGTTCCTGCGCTGCTGGCGAACGCAGGAAGGTTTGCCTGAGGTGAATAACCTGCGGGCCTGGATCTTCCGCGTGGGACTAAACGCCGCCAAGGATCTGCAACGCAGTGCCTGGCGTCGCCGGGTCAAACCGCTTCTGGGGGCCGATGTCATGCCGATGACGGAACACGTTTCGCCACTGGCCGGATTGGAAGAGCAAGAAAGTTTGCACCAACTGCGCGAGGCTCTCTTGCATCTGCGCCCCGAGGAAAAAGAGGTTTTTCTCCTGCGGCAAAACGGCGAATTGACCTATGAGCAAATCGCCGAACTGTACGATCGGCCGGTGGGCACGGTCAAGACGCAGATGCGTTCCGCCCTCCAGAAACTACGCAAAATTCTAGCTTGAAACTCCGTTGATGTGATCCCCCAGACCCGGCTTTTATTCCCTCTCGTAGAGAGGTGACCGGAGTATACCATGCTCAGTTGCGAAACCTGCCGCGCCCAGATGCTCGAATATCTCTACGATCTGCTCGAAGGTGACGAGCGGCAGGCGCTGATGGTCCATCTGAACGATTGCCCGGCTTGTCAGGCCGAGATGGTCAAGGCGAAGGCGCAGCAGCAACTCCTGGCGACAGCCGCCAAGATGGACTTTCCCGACGTGCGCTTCACGGCTCCTCCCGCTTCGCGGGAAATCCGAAATCCGAAATCCGAAATCCGAAAGACCTTTCCTCGTTTCGGATTTCCCGCTAAGCGGGTGGTTGCTGCCGCCGCCATCCTGCTGATGTTGGGTGCCGCCGCTCCCACGGTCTGGTATGGCCGCGATTACCTGCGCACCGAGCAGGTTGTAACACAGGGCGAGGCACGCATCGCTGAAGCGAAAAAGAATCGTGCCGACGCTCAGGCGCAAATGGCGCAGGCGGTGGTGGAAAAGAAAGAACGGATCGAGGCCATCCACGCGGCGCAGCGTGCCACGCAGCTTCAGGTGAAGGTACAAGGTCCGGCGACGATGCGCGTCGGCGCGCCGACGGACTACCAGATTTTCACGACCAACCTCAACGGACAACCGACGCCGGCAAAGGTGTCGGTGCAAGTGAAGGATCACGGTCAGCCGGTGGGCAAACCCATCGAAGTCGCGCGTGCGATACCGGGCGTCTATCGTCTCACGTTGCCGGCGGATTTGAAGGTGCGTCCCGGTAGCCAGCCGACCCTGGAGGTGTCCGCTTCCCGCGATAATGGCTCTCAGGTCGATCTGCGCGAGGAGATGCAGTTGGCCTCACCCGTTTATGTCACGCATTTGGAGATGGATAAGCCGATGTACCAGCTGGGCGAGACGGTCTATTTCCGCTCGCTGACGCTGGATCGATTCAGCCTCAAGCCAGCCGAGCAGGAACTGCATGTGCAGTACGTCCTGACGATTCCCGGGGGGCAGCAGCGCATCGTCACGCAAGGCAAGACGGCTCTGTATGAAGCAGGGAAGGACGCTCGTCAGGAAATGCTTGGGCCAGACCAGAAGCCGTTGCGCGGCATCGGCACGGGAGCGTTCGCGCTCGAAGAGGGCTGGGGCGGCGGCGAGTATTCGCTGACGGTGCGCGAGGTCAATCAGCGCTTCCCCGAACAGCGGCGCAAGTTTCTCGTCAACAAGTACAACCGGCCAAACCTCAACAAAGAGCTGGATTTCAGCCGCAAATCCTATGGCCCCGGCGACGAGGTTACGGCCCGCTGCAAGGCGAAGTATCTCGATGGCCGGCCGGTGAAAAATTGCCGCGCCCAGGCCACCGTCACCATCGACGGCAAGCAATACGGAGCGCACGGCGAGGACAGCCGCGAGGCGTTTAACTTCCAAACCGATGACGCCGGCGCGGTCAACGTCCGCTTCCGATTGCCGAAGGACATCGAGCGAGGTTTGGGTACTCTGGCCGTGAACTTCGCGGATGCGGCCATGCCGGATACGATCGTTCGGCCTCTGCCCATCGTGCTGAAGAAGCTGGATGTGGAGTTCAGCCCCGAGGGCGGCGATCTTGTGGCGGGACTGCGCAACCGCGTGTATTTCCAGGTGCGCAGCACGCTCGGCAAGCCCGCCGACTTACGGGGGCAACTGCTTGAGGATGGCAAGCCGCTGGGTGTGACAGTTGAAACGCTGGCGAGCGAAAAGACTCCCGAACTGAACCAGGGTATGGGGCGCTTCGAGTTCAAGCCACAAAGCGGACATAAATACGAGTTGAGAGTCGAGTCGCCGGTCGGCGTCACGCAACGCTACCAACTGCCGGACGTAAAGCCGGATGGTGTCGTGCTGAGCATTTCGCAAGGCGTCGTCGGCGCGAACGAGGCGATCCCGGTGACGGTGCGCAGCACGGCGAAACGCGCGCTGATGGTCGGGGCGTACTGCCGAGGCAGGCTACTCGATTCGACGGAGTTGAGCCAGATTCACTTCGTCGGCGATGAGGCGCATGCGGTGCTGACGCCGACGAGCGGCGCGGGTGGCGTATGCCGGGTGACGGTCTTTGAAGTGCTGCCCGGCGATGCGCGGCGAACACTGCGGCCGGTGGCCGAACGGCTCATCTATCGCCAACCCGCCGAGCGCGTGCAGATCGCTTTGCAGCCCGATCAGAAAACGTATGTACCGCGACAAACCGTGAAACTCGGTATTGAAGCGAAGACGGAGAAGGGCGAACCGGCTCCCGCCGTGGTACTGTTGCGCGTGGTTGATAAAAGCGTCGTGACGCTGGCCGACGACAAGACCTTGCGTAGCATGCCGGCGCATTTCCTGCTGACGACCGAAGTGCGTCGCCCCGAGGATTTGGAGTACGCCGACTTCCTGCTTGGCTCGCATCCTCAAGCGGCCGAGGCGCTCGATTTGTTGTTGGGCACACAAGGCTGGCGACGCTTTGCCGAGCAGAATCCAGGAAAATTCCTGAACGAACAGAAAGAGGAGGCCGAACGTCTCTTACTGGTGAGCGGTCAATCGCAACCGCGCATGACCGACCTGACCGAGCAGGAGTTGGCGCGTGTCGATGCGGAGTATGCGAGCCGGACCACCGAGTTGAAAGCGCAAGCGACGCAGGCCGGCAAGGCGGAAGAAGATGCTCGCGCGGATCAGGAGTATCGCGCGGCGTTGGTCCAATTGGCGGACTACGACCACTTCATCAACCGAGCGAGATTCGTGGGCGCTCCGGTGCTGGGGGCGTTGCTGGTTCTGGCGGCCCTCATCTGTCTGATTCTGGGATTGTTCCGCAAACTCGTCCGCGCCCTGCCGTACTACGCTGCGACGGTCGCCTGTGCCGTCGCTGTCGTCCTGTTGGTCAAGGCGAATTGGGAGATCGCGCCGCCAGCGCAGGACAATCGGCAAATCGCTCAGGGGAAGCAATCCCATGCGACCGTTGCTGAGGGAGCGATGCGAGATGAGGAGGCAACTCGTGAGGCCGGCGCGGTCGAGGAAAAAAAGGAGTTGAGAGATCGAGCGGCGATGGCTCCCGCAGCCGATGCCAAAATGCCCCAGAAGGCTGTCAGGCCCGCTGCTGTGCCGCCCCGGTTGCCGGGCATGGCCGATAAAAGCCAGGGCATGCCGGCCGGAAAGTTGGCCGAGGGAAAAGCCAACGATAGGGCCAAGCGGGAGCAGTTCCGTGGATTGGAAAAACAGAAGGATGCGAACGCCGTGTTCGGACTAATACATGCCGCGCCGCAGGCTATGAAAAAAGCCGATCGCGTCGAGAAGCCGGGCATGATGAGAGGCGGCATAATGCCGGCCGCGCCGATGGCGGGTGGAGGCGCCGGGCGCCGGTTCATGATGGATAGGGCGGACGGCCAAGCCGATGCTCGCAAGGAAATGGAAAAAAGGCAGAGGAAGCAAATTGTTTGGTCGGCCATGCCGGTACGGGTGTTCGCGCATCCGCGAGCCAGCGGCCCCGCCGAGGTGCGCTACGATTTCGCCGAGACGCTGTATTGGCACCCCGTCCTTGTGCTGGACGGCGGCAAGGGCGAAGTATCGTTCGACCTGTGCGATTCGCTGGGCGCCTTCGAGGTAACGGCTTTCGCGCACACGCTGGACGGCCGCCTCGGTTCGGCCGCGCAAACGCTTACCTCGCGTCTGCCGTTCACCGTGCAGCCGCGCACGCCGTTGGAAGTGACGGCCGGCGATAAGATCGACATCGCCCTCGCCGTCGCTAACAACACCAGCGAAACACGCACCGCCCACGTATCCGTCACCGAACACGCTAACTTGTCGCTCACCCCCTCACCCCAACCCTCTCCCCCTGAAGGGGGAGAGGGCAGGGTGAGGGGGGCGGCGAACGTGTCGGTGCCGGCCGAGGCAGCGATCCGCAAACTCTATCGTTTCCAGCCGACGGTTCAGGAGGGCACCGCCACGCTCAATTTCACCGGCAAGGCCGATGGTTTCCCCGCTGACAGTGTGCGCACGAGTTTCCGTATCGTGCCCGAAGGCTTCCCCGTGGTCGGCTCGCACAGCGATCTATTGGAGAAGTCGGCGACAACGGAGGTCGTGCTGCCCGAAACATGGATCATGGGCACTCTGAAATGTCAGGTTCAGGTTTACCCGTCCACGCTGGCCGATCTGCAAAAGGGTCTGGAATCGCTGCTGCGCGAGCCGTGCGGCTGCTTCGAGCAAACCTCGACGAGCAACTATCCGAACCTGCTCATCTTGCAATACCTCAAGGAGAGCGATCAGACGAAGCCGGCCGTTGAACGCCGCGCTCGTGAACTGCTCGACCGTGGCTATCAGAAACTAACCTCGTTCGAGTGTACGAACCCCGCCAAGCGGACAAAGGAAGGCTACGAGTGGTTCGGCGGCACCGCTCCGGCTCACGAGGCGCTGACGGCGTATGGTCTGATGGAGTTCCGCGACATGGCCAAGGTTCATGAGGTCGATCCGGCCATGATGAAACGCACGCAGGAATATCTGCTCCGTCAGCGCGACGGCAAGGGCGGCTTTACCCGCAATCCGCGCGCTCTCGACACCTTCGGCCGCGCTCCCGATCACGTCACCAACGCCTACATCGTCTGGGCACTGACCGAGGGCGGTAAGGACGACGACATCACGAAGGAACTGAATACGCTCAGCGAGCAAGCGAGAACGTCAAAAGATCCTTACTTCCTCTCGCTTGTCGCCAATGGCCTTATCAACCGGGCGAAGACGGCCGACGCTACAGTTCTTCTCAAGAAGGTGGTCGCGTTGCAGAAACCCGACGGCCATCTCGATGCCGAGCAGACGAGCATCACCGGCTCCGGCGGCCGCGACTTGCAGATTGAGACAACGTCGCTGGCGATGCTGGGCTGGCTGAAGGCCAACCCCGGCGAGTTCAACGGCAGCGTACAGAAGGCGATCCGCTGGCTCGGCCAACAACGCGGCGGTTACGGCGGCTTCGGTTCGACGCAATCGACCATCCTGGCGCTGAAGGCGCTGATCCTGTACACCAAGGCCAACAAGAAGACGCCGGAAGCGGGCGAGTTGCGTCTCTTCGTCGGCGAGAAACAGACTGCGGCGCTGCCGTTCGCGGCCGGCGCGACCGAACCGCTGACGCTGAACGTGCCCAACGCCGAGACGACGCTGAAAGCGGGCAAGAACCCGGTGCGCGTCGAGATCACCGGCAAAAACGCCTTTCCATACACGCTGACATGGACCTATCAGACGCGGCAGCCCGTCAGTGCCGACAAGTGCCCGGTGAAACTCGCGGCGAAGCTGGACCGCGTGCAAGCGCGGGAGGGCGAGACGGTGCGGTTGAATGTCCGCGTCGAAAATGCCAGCGGCAAGGGGCAGGGCATGACGGTGGCCATCCTCGGTCTGCCCGGTGGTCTGACGATCCCGGAGGATATGAAGCAATTGAAGGATTACACGCTGCCGCCGACGGACGGCAAGCGTCCGCTGTTGAGTTACTTCGAGATTCGCGGCCGCGAGTTGGTGCTGTACTGGCGCGACCTCGCTCCGGATCAGAAGATCGAGGTGCCGATTGACTTGATTTGCCGCGTGCCGGGTGAATACAGCGGCCCCGCCAGCCGGGCGTATCTGTACTACAACGCCGATCTCAAGCACTGGATCGAGCCGTTGAAAGTGGGCATCGCGGCCAAAACGGAATAAACCGAGCCACGGCTGGCTTGTGCCCCTCGCATTTACGTTTCGCCTGTGTCCCGCGAAACGTAAATGCGAGGGGCAATTATTCCTCGCTTTGTTCACCTCTCCGCAAGTACCGCTTCCACCATTCGCGTCAGCGCCGCCAAGCCCTTGCGAACATCCGCCCCCAGATGAATGCGCAGCACGCGACGATCGTATTTTTCCAGAGCGCGCAAATCGCCCAGCGCCTGGGCACGCTTGAGGACGCCGAACGAATAGGGCCGCCCTGGAATGGCGATGTCCTCGGCATCGTCGGCGGTCAACAGCAGAAACAAGCCGGTATTGGGACCGCCCTTGTGATACTGGCCGGTCGAGTGCAGGTAGCGAGGACCATAACCCAATGTCGTGGCACGCTCCAGACCATCGCGCAGACGGATGCGAAGGGCTTGCAAGGCGCGTTCGGTTTCAGGTTCCTCAGTCAGATACGCCAGCAACGCAATGTAGTCGCCGGACCACGCTTGAGCCAGAAAGCGGGAAAGCGTTTCCTTCGCGCTGGTGACGGCGTGGCGTGTGTAGAAACGCAGCGGCTCCTCGGTCAAGGACGGTTTATCCTCCGGCAGCCGGCCCTGAGCGGCGAACACGCCCAGAAGTTCATTGGTAATCTCCTTGCTCTCCTGGATGGTGGCGTGATCGAAGGGATTGACATCGAGAATCGAGCCGGCGATGGCCGTGGCAATCTCCCAGCGAAATAGTTCCTGACTGAGATCGAAAATGTCGTCGATCTGGATGATAACGACGGGATGGCCGGTCTGCTGTAACCCCGATACGCTGATGTCGAAAGGATCGTCGCCGGGACTGCCTTTGTGGCGAATGAAGACGAACAACCGATCCGCTCCATACGCGATCGGAGTGCCGAGCGGTTCGCCGATGATCGGCAGCAATCCCTTGCCTTCGACGCCGGTACTCTCGGCCAACAATTGCTCCAGCCAGGCACCCAAAGAGGCCACGGAACGCGAGAGAAGGAACGTCACCTTGTCGCGTCCGGCTCGCGCCAGTTCACCAAGTACGGCGCCGAGTACCACGCCCGGCGATTCGGCCGCGGGCACGTAGGCGGCGCAGGCGTGGGCCATGCGACGCGCGCGCAGCAACAATTCGTTGACATTGACCCCCAACAGCGCGGCGGGCAACAGGCCAAAATAGGATAGCGCCGAGTGACGACCGCCGATGTCGGCGGCGTTGAGGAAGACGGCACGGAAATGCCGGTCGCGCGCCAGCTGAACCAGAGGCTTGCCGGGATCGGTGATGGCGACGAAGTTCTCGCCGGCGCGGTCGCCCTTGATGGCTTGCAGGCGAGCATAAAAATAGTCGGCGAACGCCATCGTCTCCACGCTGGTGCCGGATTTGGTGGCGACGATGAAGAGCGTCTCTTCCAGCGGCGCCGCCCGCTCGACGTGCAGGATGGTGGCCGGATCGGTCGTATCCAGCACGATCAGAGGCAGCCCCTGCGGCGCGGGCGGAAAGATTCCCTGGAACAGCAGCGGCGCCGAACTGCTGCCGCCCATGCCCATGTGAACGACGCGGCGAAAGCCGGCCGCGCGAACGCGCGCCGCGAACGCCATCAGACGATCGGCGTGTTCCTCCATGTGTTCGGCGATGTGGAGCCAACCCATCGCCTTGCGAATCCGCGCCTGACTGTCCGCATCCTCCGTCCATAGCGTGGCATCCTTACGCCATAGACGATCGTTGACCTCCTCGCGTTCCAACTCGTTCAGGCGTTCGCCGACGGCGTCCTGGCTGGCGGCGAGGCTGAACGTCTGGCGGTTGATCGATTCGCGGAGGGCCGTCGTTCGCTTCGACTCCAGGACAGCCTGCAACCGCTCGAATGTCGCGCGGAACTTGCGAACGCCTTCTTCTTCCAACCGCTCCGTTATGGCCGTCAGATCGATGCCCGCTTCGGGCAAGCATTGCAACACATGCTGCGCTTCCGGCACTTCCTCTTCCACGCGCGCTGCCGGTTCGCCCTGCTCGCGGTAGGCGTGCAGGGTCGCCAACGGCAACGCGCTCACCGTTTGTGGGCCGATGAGCGCTTCCATGTACATCAGGTCGCCGAACTTTGGGCTGCGGACGCCGATGCGCGTCCACAGCAACCGCTGGACGCGCGCGCCGCGCTCGGCCAACTTGCGGAAACGCTCGCTCGTGAAAAGCTCCTTGTGAATCTGGTACGCCATGCGTGCCGTGGCGATCGCCGTCTTGCCTTGCAGACGCGCGGCGATTTCCGCTTCCGTTCCACCGGCCGCGATTCGCTGCTCAAGCAAGGGATCGATCAGGGCGTCGATGCGGCCGAGGAAAAAGCCGGCCACCGACGCCATCGCTTCCAGCGACTTGCCGGCCGCCGCACGCGCTTCCAGGCCGGCGAGGTACGCCTCCGCCACTTGGCGGTAACGCGACAGGGAGAAAAGCGCGGTCGCGTTGACGTTGATGCCGTCGGCGATGAGATGCCGAATGACCGGCACAGCGTCCGCCGTGGCGGGCATCTGGATCATGACGTTGGGGCGATCCAGAAATGCCCACAGTCGGCGAGCTTCGGCGAGGGCGTCCTCGGTATCGCCCGTCAGATAAGGGGAGATTTGCAGGCTCACGAAACCGTCGTGCCCGTGTGTGCGGTCGTAGACGGGCCAGAAGATGTCGGCGGCATACTGGGCATCCTCGACCGTGAGGGTAGCGTAAATGTCCGGCGCACTTCGCTCTTCAAAGGCGAGATCATGAATGTCCTCGTCGTAATCGCGACTGCCGGCGATGGCGGCCGTGAGGACGGAAAGATTGAAGGCGGCACCGCTCAGGCCATCCTCGTCGATGAACCGTTCCAGACTTCCCCGGAGAAGCAGACCACGGGGGAGAGCATCTAGCCAGATACTCTGACCGAACGACTGCAATTCGCGCAACGGGTTGTCGCTCATGGGGTCTGTCTCCCAGAAATCGTCTCCCCGCTTGCGGCTTGGCGTGCTTCGCGCGAAACACAAAGCCGCCAAACGAGAAGTTATTTCGTCAGCGTCTCTTAAATGTTAGCCAACTCGCCGAAATATTCGTGGTCTTCGTTATAACCGCCCTCGCCCTGGCCGAAGGACGCGGCGCTTTCGACGAACTCGATCGCCCGTATCCACTTTACCATCTTAAAGCCAAGTTGGTTCTCGACGCGCAAGCGCAGCGGTGCGCCATGCACCTCATTGAGCGGTTGATAATTCATTTCGTAGGCCAGCAGACTATGAATGTGCAGCAGATTCTTGAGCGAATGACTATCGTAATAGGCACCGCCTTCAAGCCCTTCGCCAAAGGAATAGAACACCGCGACGTGTGCATTCGGCTTCGGCCGAACCAGCGCGATCAGTTCGGCCATCGGCAGTCCTCCCCATTCGGCAATGCCCGACCAGCCCTGAATACAGTGGTGCAGCGTGATTTGCGTTCGCTTGGCCATCGCCTTGATGTCGTCAAGCGATAATTCGACAGGGTTCTCGACCAAACCGTGGACTTTCAATCGATAATCGCGGAAGCCGCCGGCGGATAATTCCTTCCATTCGTCGCTGGTGGGCAGTTTGCCGTTGGGCCAGAAAAAGGGTGAGATGTCCTCGCGGCGAAACTCGGCCACTGGAGCGACGCGATCAAGCAGATAGGCCATGATCGGCGTCACGATCAACTTGGCGACGTGCTGCACGACGCGCGGATGCTTCCAGGCGATCCAGTTGGCGAAGGCGTTCACCGCGATGATGACGGCGATGCCCAGAAAGCCCAGGTACAGGCCGCGCGGATCGGCGCTGGCGCTGTCTTCGGTGCCGACGACGATGTGGTTCATGTTGCGGCCAAAGCCGGTGAGGACAACCATCGTGACGTGGGGAATGATGAAACCGATGAAGGCGCACAGAATCAAAAAGTGCAGCGACCGGCCAACCTGCCGATTCGCTGGCAGCTTCGGATACCACGGAAAGCGATTGGTCAAGGCCGGCGACATCGACGGCCCCGTCAGAATCGCCAGCGGCGCGAGGATGAAGACGGCCGAGAAGTAGGCTAACTGTTGCAGGGCGTTGTAACGATAGAACGTGTTCTCTCCCGGCGGCATATGGAAGGTGGTGTAGTGGACGAAGACGGACCATGCTTCGGGAATGATATGCCACGAAGTTGGTATCAAACGTCGCCATTGCTCGGTGCAAAACAACATCACCACGAAGACGACGCCGTTGCCGACCCAGAAGAGGATGCTGAGGAAATGCCAATGGCGAGCCATGCCGATGGTGTGCCGATAGCCCGGCAGGCCGATCCAGGGCGACAGATGCCGCGCATCATCCTTGGCAGTGTAGAGCCGATCGCGCGGCACTTCCACCGGCGTCAGCCGCAGCCATTCCGTGCCCGGCGTGCAATGGACATTCCAGTACAAGCGAGGGTGATCGGCAAGAATCTGCAATCCGCTGCGGATGAGCAGAATCATGAAGAAAAGGTTGATGTAATGCGTGATGCGCATCCAGGCCGGGAAGGCGTCGCCGGGAGTGAAGGGGAGTTCGGGCGGCTCATGGAGAGTGGGCAGACCCCACACGCCCCACTGAATGTAGGCGGCGGCGACCGCAAGCGCGACGGGGGTTACAAACAGTAGAAGCATTGTCGGTCGAATGCGCATGCTCAACTCCTTGGCGATGAACAATCAAGCCTTGACATTTGTTCAGATACGAGGTATTTTCGGCCGGTTCGCTCGCTGCATCTATTTTTACTGAAGGAGGACGCGGTATGTCCAAACGACCGGCGAAACTACAGGGAACTCCGTGGCTGAGTCCGTATCTGACCGTGAAGGACGCCGACGCGGCCATCGATTTTTATCAGAGGGCGTTCGGCTTCGAGAAACGCTTCGCGATGCCCGGCCCAGATGGAAAGACCGGGCATGTCGAGATGGTGTGGCGTGAGGCGATGATTATGTTCGGTCCCGAACACACGAAGGACGAATGCGCGTACAAGGCACCGGTGACGACCGGGGTCGCCTCGCCGGTCGGACTGTACGTGTATTGCGAAGATGTGGATGCGTTGTACGCCCGCGCCGTCGCGGCGGGGGCCAAGGTAGTCAGTGCGCCCGTAGACCAGTTCTACGGTGATCGACAATGTACGCTTGAGGATCCGGACGGTCATCGGTGGTTTTTCGCTACCAACGTAGCCGACTTCGATCCGAGCAAGGCACCTGGATAAGAACGAGCGGACAAACCTTCATCTTGCCAGCCCGCAGCGCCAGCAAGGGACGTTCCCTTGCTGGCACTGCGGGCTGGCACCCTCCGACGATCACGTTTCCACGGTTTCGGTTGCCAGCGCCTGAAGTATCTCGTCGAGCCAATCTACCAAACCATTGGGATCATCAAACTGGGCGGCGCCGGGGGGGGCCAGCGGGCCGACGCCCAACGCAATGCCTCCCCGCGAGGTCACCAACCGAAAGGCGTCCGCGTCGTTGTCCGCGTCACCCGCGTAGCAGACGAACGCCGGTTCGCCGACATGCTCCATGATTTTGCGTACGGCGTCGCCCTTGGTCCACGTTCCCGCCACCGTGACCTCGACAGCGAGCGGCCCCTCGACGATGCGCAACTGACTCGTCCAGCGCTCCAGAAAACTCAGAATACGCGCATGGGCTTCCTCGGCCAGCGACGGGGCGACACCGCGATAATGAACGGTGAAGCCGTAGCGCTTATGTTCAACCCAGGCTCCTGGGTAAACCTCCTCAATGGCGGCGAGCCGGCGCGCCATCTCGTCGATCAGCGGAGCGCCCTGGGCGGCGGCGGGATGGACGAGCGTGGCGTCCTTGAGCTTTACCTCGATTCCGCTATTGCCGCTGTAAAATAAACCGGGAATAGCAACCATCTGCTCGACTTCTTCGAGTCGCCGACTGCTGACGACGCCGACATGCACGCGCGGCAGCACGGTGAATTGAGCCAGCATATCGCGCGTCCGCGGCTCCAGCTTGGCCAGCCAGGGAAATTCGACGATCGGCGTCAGCGTGCCATCATAATCGAACAGCATCACCAACTTCTCGCCGGAATGATAAGCTCCCAGCAAGGACATCAGGACTTCAGGCTGAGGTTCGTTCACGTTTACCTTTGGGGACAAAGGGAACGCCGTCGTCGTGGATTGGACGTGCGCCGCGATAGTGAGTGCGCGGCCCCTCAGGTTCCACGAACTTACCGGCCGCCGAGAGGAGCATGCCGGCCCAGCGATAGATATTGTTATCCGCCACTTGCTGGCGCATGCGTCGCATGCGCCGCTGTTGCTCGCCGGGCGGCATCGTCAGGGCGGCCCGGTAAGCCTCTGCCAATCGATCGATCGCGTACGGATTGACGATCAAGGCGTCCGTCAACTCGCGGGCCGCTCCGGTGAACTCCGACAGAACAAGCACGCCACGCTCATCCGTGCGCGAAGCCACGAACTCCTTGCACACCAGATTCATTCCATCATGCAATGACGTGACGACGCACGCCGTCGCCAGGCGATACAGAATGGATAATTTATCCGCTCCGTAATGTTCGTGAAGAAAGACGATCGGCCACCACGATTCGTTGCCGTGATGGTCGTTGATTTCACGAACCAGCGTTTCCAGTTCCTCGTTGAGCGCCCGATAGGCATCGATCTGAACGCGGCTGGGCGCCCCCACCTGCAAGAAACAGAAACGTCCCTTCCATTCCGGGTACAGAGTGAGGAGACGATCGATCGCGCGCAAACGCTCAGGGATGCCCTTGATATAATCGACCCGATCCACGCCGATAAGTAAAGGCAAATCGCCGACACGCAGTTGTTCGCGGACGCGGCGTTCCTCATGCCGGAGATTGGGCGGCGTCAGGGTGGCCACCTCGTCGGGATCGACGCTGATCGGTTGAGGCCGAACAAACGTCGTCCGATCGCGGCGTATCACGGCGAAACGCTCGGCGCAAACGCGCGATTCGAGATTGTGATCCACCGTTTCCAGGAAGTTGTTGCAATGATATTGCGTGTGGAAGGCGAGAAGATCGTTGCCAAGCAGCCCATCAAGGATTTCCTCCTTCCAGGGACAGACGCGGAAAACCTCGCGATTGGGCCAGGGAATGTGCCAGAACTGCACGAGAATCAGGTTGGGGCGGGCTTCGCGGAGCATGCGCGGCAGCAGGGCGAAATGATAATCCTGGATAAAGACAATGGCCGGCTCGTCGTCCACTTCTTCGAGGACAGCATTGGTGAATTTTCGGTTGACGCGCTCGTAAGCGTCCCAGTGTTCGGCGTCAAAGCGTGGCCGCATGTAGGCGGCATGACACAATGGCCACAGTGCGCCGTTGGCGAAGCCGTAGTAATAGCCCTCTTCCTCTTCGCGGCTCAACCAGACGCGGCGGAGCGTGTAGCTGGGGTTCTCGGGAGGTACGGCCACACGGTCGTAGACATCGCAGACAACGCGGTCGGCATCGCCGCTGCCGTGAGCCACCCAAACGCCGCCGCAAGCTCGCATGACCGGATCGAGCGCCGTTGTCACGCCGCTGGCAGGGCGCATGCAATCAATGCCGTCACCCTTGCGCACATGAATGAAAGGCTCGCGGTTGGCCACTACGATAAGGCGTGTGTCCGCCAGTCGCGTGCGTACCACGTCCTCCAAGCGTTCTTTGGTCCAGGGCATGCGGTGAAATCCTCCGGTTCGTCAAAGAGGGGCGAAGGGCGCAGTCTACTCAGGAGCTAACCCCTCGTTTCGTGGAGTCCGACCTCGTTATCGAACCGAAACAGGAGCGAGTCGGAACCTTACACCGCCGACACAGCAAAATACCTTTAAAGCAAGTGCCGTGCCAAATGTGCGCGGGGAATCAGTGTACTCCCAGGCGAGAAGACGCCGGGATTGTGCGAAGAACGGCGAGCCGCACGGGAACAGTTCATGGCAACTTTCAGGCCATGTTGCGCGGATTTTTGCCACGCACTTCCTTTCACCTGCCGGCATCACCGCCTCGCGGTATGATGGAAGACACGTTGGCCGGCTCGCGTTGATTCCCGAGAGGAATGGGGGGTGCGGAGATGGATCGCCGGATACTCGTCCAAGTGACCGCTCCGACGGTTGTTATTGGATTGATCCTCTTCGGTGCCTGCCTGGTTAGTGCCTGGAGCATCAATCACTGGCAGACCGGGTTGTCGAACATCCTGTCGTCGAATGTGGCCAGCATGGAATCGGCCCAAGAATTGGAGATCAATCTCCGCAAGCTGCGTTTCCACGCTTTCCGCTACCTGCTCGATCCGCAACAAGCCCGCCTCGATGCCGACTTGCTGGCGGAGTTGGAGGCAGACGATCGAGCGTTTCGCCGCGCGCTGCAAGACGCCGACCGCTACGCCTACACGCCGGAGGAACGAACCGATGTCGCTGAAATTCACACCGCTTATCAGCACTATCAGGAGCAATTCCGCACGCAGAGCCAGCGAACGACACCTCGACGAGACTACCAGCAACTCGCGGCGGAGAATCCCATCCATCCCGTGGTCGATCCTTGCGCGCGCTATTTCGATGCGAACAAGGAGCAGATGAATCAGGTGCGGCGGGATAGTGAGCGCGTGAGCCGCCTTCTGCGTATCGTTTTGCTGCTTCTGGGCCTCGTGGGTCCGGCCAGTGGACTGCTCATCGGCTGGAGCATGGCGCGCGGGCTGACGCGGTCGATGCAATCGTTGAGTGTGCATATTCAAGGCATGGTCCAACATCTCGACCCGGAGGCGGCCACCGTCCATGTCGTGCCGAGCGGCGATCCGGGCAATCTGAACCAGCAACTGGAACAGGTATTGGGGCGCGTGCGCGAGATGGTGGGGCAACTCCAACAGCAGCAACGCGAGTTGATCCATGCGCAGCAACTTTCGGCACTGGGCCAGTTGGCCGCCAGCGTCGCGCATGAAGTTCGCAACCCGTTGATGTCGATCAAAATGTTGGTGGAGGCCGCCCTGCGCGCACGCAATCCGCGGCCGTTCACGCGCGACAATCTCGAAATTGTTCATCGCGAGGTGGTGCGACTGGAGAACACGGTGCAAGGATTTCTCGATTTCGCTCGGCCTCCGGCGCTGCGGAGGGATGTCTGCGATCTGCGCCTCGTGATGGCGGAAGCGCTCGATCTGGTCCGTACGCGCGCCAGCCAACAAAATGTGGTGGTCGAAACGGATTGCCCTCCGCAGCCGGTGGCCTCCGACGTGGACCGCGCGCAGTGCCGGGCGGTCCTTGTCAATCTCTTCCTCAACGCCCTGGATGCCATGCCGGCGGGAGGATGTTTGCAGGTGCGACTGAAGAGAGAGGAATGCGAGCTTATTCTAAACGTGGCCGACTCCGGAATGGGGATCGCGCCGGAAGTGCTGAAGCGTCTGTTTACGCCGTTCGTCAGCGGCAAGCCGACCGGCACGGGCCTGGGACTGTGCATCAGCCGCCGCATCATCGAGGATCACGGCGGCCATCTCGACGGTGGCAATCGCTCCGAGGGCGGCGCTCGCTTTACGATCACTCTACCCCCCGCCTCGCAGGAGAAGTCTCATGCCGAAGCTGCTGGTGATTGACGATGAAGAGAGCGTGCGCTACTCGTTTCGCTACGTCTACGAAGCGGATGGCGTCGAAGTGCTGACGGCGGGCACGGCGGCCGACGGCTGGCGACAGTTGGAGGAACATCAGCCGGATGTGGTCTTGCTCGACTTGCAGCTGCCGGATCGCCCCGGGCTGGAACTGTATCAGGATATTCGCCAGTTGGATCCGAAACGTCCCGTGGTCTTCGTGACGGCTCACGGTACGGCGGACACGGCTATTGAGACGATGAAACAGGGCGCGTTTGACTATCTGGTCAAGCCGGTCAATCTGGAATTGCTCAGTCAGGTACTTGAGCGTGCGTTCGCCGCGGCGCGGCTCATGCGCACGCCGGCGGTGCTGCCGGCCGAATCGAGTGGCGATCAAATCATTGGCCGCAGTCGCGCCATGCAAGAGATGTGCAAGCTGATTGGCCGGCTCGCTCCACAGGATGTGAATGTCCTCATTTTGGGAGAAAGTGGAGCGGGAAAGGAGTTGGTTGCTCGCGCTCTCTATCAGCATAGTCCCCGAGCCGATGGACCGTTCCTGGCCATCAACTGCGCTGCCATTCCCGAGACGTTGCTTGAAAGCGAGCTATTTGGCCACGAGAAGGGTGCCTTCACGGGAGCGGATCGTCGGCGAATCGGCAAGTTCGAGCAGTGTGACGGGGGCACACTGTTCCTCGACGAAATCGGCGATATGCCGCCGATGCTGCAAGCGAAAATACTGCGTCTGCTGCAAGAGCAGCGTTTTGAGCGCTTGGGCGGCAACGAGACGCTGCAAACGCGCGTCCGCGTGTTGGCGGCGACCAATCAAGACCTGGAGCGACGGGTTGGCGAGGGGCAGTTCCGCGCCGACCTGTACTATCGGCTCAAGGTCGTGACCATCCAGGTGCCGCCCTTGCGTGAACGGCGCGACGATGTGGCGGAACTGGCGCATTACTTCCTGTTCCGCTACAACCGCGAACTAGGGATGGACCTGCGCGCCCTGGCCCCGGAAGCGCTGGAGTTGCTACAGAGCTATCTTTGGCCTGGCAACGTGCGTGAATTGCAGGGTGTCATCAAGCAAACGATGGTCAACGCTTCGGGACATATTTTGCTGCCGGAGTTCCTGCCTGACAACCTGCGCGGCCAAGCGCTCGAACCGGCGCAGTCCTCGCCGGCCGTTTTGCCGGATGTGCAGACGTTGGTCGCGGGCTTGCTGCAACGCGGCGAGTCAAACGTGTACAGTCAGGTATTGGCTTCCGTCGAGCGTGTGTTGCTGCCGCAAATCTTACAGCAAACGCATGGCCACCAGCAGCAGGCCAGCGAGATACTCGGCATTAGCCGGGCAACGCTGCGTCACAAACTGCGCCTGCTGGGGCTGGCCGTGGATAAGATCGTCACGGAATCGGACAAGGGAGGATGAGCGATTTTTTCGTTTGGTCAACGCATACCGTCGGCGAGGAATGCCGAGTCCAGCGCGAAAACTGTCCGTCTTGGAAAAATCCTCACCAAGCTATCTCTAGCCTCTTAACGAGCGAAGATACGTCACTTAACGTAAACGGCTAATCGGTGAACAGTTGGGGCGACACCCCGCGATTCACCGTTTTTCGGTATGGCACTTGCTATCGGAAGAATAAAAGATCGACCGACGCCCGCATGGGGTGTGGCGACTTCGCCAACCCTCCCCCCGCGCGGACACCATGCTGCGAATCTTCACACCCGCGGATCGTCCAGCGTCGGATGGTCTGATTCGCCTTCTCCCTGTCGGAAGGGAAGGTCAATCCCCTGGGTCGCCCCTGGAGATCGAGCTTCATGTTCGATCTCCAGGGCGTCTCGTTTCCTGATTTATCACCGGAGGATGGACTCATGTTGGTGCTGGCCCGCAAGTGCGGCGAACAAATCGTGATCCCCGAGGCGGGCATTGTCCTGACCATTTTGCAGGTATCCGGCGAGCGCGTCCGGGTGGGAATCGATGCTCCCGCGGAGTTGTCGATTCATCGTCGTGAAGTCTGGGAGCGTATCCAGAGAGCGAGTGAATCGGCTGTCGCCGTGCCGAGTACGCCGTCAACTCCTTGTCCTTCGATCTGAGTTGCTTCCCAATTTCCGTCGAACCATGCGACCATCACACGATGTTCTGAGCCAAATGCCAGCGAACACCTGCTTGATGTCGTCCTCAAGCGCGGCGTCCGGGCGCCGTCCCTCTCTAATGCGGTTGCTCCAGCTAATGCTCGGTGGCGCGATCTGCGGCAGTTTCGCGGGTAGTTTCGCCGGAGCGATCCTTGGAACGCTGCTTGGCGTGCTGAACGACAATCTTTCGCTGGGTCTGGACGGCGCGGTTCTCGGCAGTGGCGTCCTCGCCCTGGCCGGGTTCATTTATGGAGCCGTTCTCGGCATGCGCGAAAGAAAATCCTCTCATCACCATGAGGAAGGAGACCACCAGGGAACGCCGCCGCTGGAGCAAGGATAACGACAGGGATCGAGCGAAACTGGCCGAGTGTCCGAATCCTGCTATCTCTAATGGAGAGAGCGAGCCGTGCCGGATTGCTAGAAAAATGGGCTTTTCTGACACGATGTGTCAATCCCATACCGCACGGCCCCCCGTGGGGTGAGACGTGCATGATTCTCGTTCATGCCAGCGTAGAGGACGGGCGTCTGCTCGTCTGGGGTGAAACTCCTCCTTCGACGCCGGTGGTCCGGCGCGGACGAAAAACCAAGAATACCCCCCCTCGTTTTTACCCTGCCAACGCGGGGGCGGCTCGTGTCGCCGAGGCGCTGGCCGAGGCCGCGCCGGAAGCAGCGCCGCGCGACAGCGCGATCGAAACGCGCACTCTCTGGCTACCGGCGCTGAACGATCAGCCCATCCCTTCCAGCCCGATCATCGGTCCTACTCCCGAGGCGAAAACTCCGCCGGTGCTGACTCCCTGGAGTATCACCGCGTTACCGCTGTCCAACGAGGAAGCCATCGCGCTATTGTGCGCCTGCGTGGGACGAGACACCCTTGGGGCCGGCGTGGTGATCGGCTCGACATTGGCCTACTGGAGCCTGGCTCTTCGTTTCGCTGGCTCGCTGGTGGCGGCCGAGCGGTTCGTTCCTTCGCTGCGGTTGATCGGCGAGGTGTATCGCGCTTCCTGGCTGCCGGTGCTGAGCGGGCCGGACAGCCAACGATTGAGCCAATTAGCCGCAGCCATGCCGCCCGCCTGTCGAGCGCTCAGCGCGACGACGAATGCTCCTCCCGAGCAGTCCGCTCTCGCCGTACTCACCGCGTTTGTCGAGAATTTGGTCGATGCCCTGGTTCGGCCCAGCGTCGCGCCCGCCGTAGTGGCGATGGCCCCGCCATCGGGTCGCCGAGTCAAGAAGCGTGCCTCGGCCTTCGCCAGCATTCACGATGAATGGTTGCACGCGCTGCGTTCACCGGATGGCGTATTAACGGCCGCTCCCAACGCCCAGCGTCAGTTGGCGGAACAAGTGCGCACCTGGCAGCGTCCCGTTCTCGTCTCGACGGCGGCTCCTTTTCGTCTGTGCTTCCGTCTGGAAGAACCGGCCGCGAGCGACGAAGAGGACAACGGCGTCACCGCTCCGAACGAATGGCAGGTCCGCTATCTGTTGCAGGCGCGCGACGATCCGAGTTTACTTATCCCGGTCGCCGACGCCTGGACGCCGAAGGGCCGTGTGGCCGCTGTCTTCAAAAAAAGCACCTTTGACTCTCGTGAATATCTGCTTACCACTCTCGGTCAAGCAGCCGCTATCTGTCCTCCCGTGGAGGCGAGCTTGAAGACGGCCGCGCCCGGCGGCTACGACGCCGATGCCGCCGGCGCGCACACGTTTCTGACGGAGACAGCTTGGTTACTGGAACAAGCGGGCTTCGGCGTGCTATTACCGGCGTGGTGGACGCGCAAGGGCACACGTCAGCGCTTGACCGTGCGGGCCAACGTCAAGACACCCAAGATGACCAGCGGCAGCGGCTTGTCCCTGGACGCGATCATTCACTTCGACTGGTTGGCCGCGCTGGGCGATCAACCGTTGTCGCTGCGCGAACTGGAGATGCTCGCTCAATTAAAGACGCCGTTGGTGCGCCTACGCGGTCAATGGGTACAGGTTAGCCCCGAGGAGATTCAAGCTGCCCTCGACTTCTGGAAGAAGAAGGCCGGCGACGAGACAACGCTGCGCGAACTTGTGCGGATGGCCTTGGGCGCGGAGCGAGGGCCGGCCGATCTCGAAGTCAGCGGTGTCGAGGCCGAAGGCTGGATCGCGGATTTCCTCGGCCAACTTGAGGGTCGAACTTCATTCGCGGAATTGGCCGCGCCATTCGCTTTCCAGGGCACATTGCGTCCCTATCAGGCGCGTGGCTACTCCTGGCTGGCGTTCCTGCGCCAGTGGGGTCTCGGTGCTTGCCTGGCCGACGACATGGGCTTGGGTAAGACCGTGCAGACGCTGGCTCTCCTTCAGCGCGAGCGCGAAGCAGGCGAGCGCCGGCCGGTACTACTCATCTGTCCTACCTCCGTCGTCGGCAACTGGAAGAAAGAGGCCGAACGCTTCACGCCGGAAATGCCGGTCCTCGTCCATCATGGATTACAGCGCGTCAAGGGATCGGCATTCTCGAAGAAAGTGAAACAACACGCCCTGGTTTTGTCCAGTTATGCGTTATTACACCGCGACCGCGAGACGCTGGAGAAAGTGGACTGGAGCGGCGTCATTCTCGATGAGGCGCAGAACATCAAGAACCCGGAGACGAAACAGGCGCAGGCCGCGCGTGCCTTGCGCGGCGATTACCGTATCGCACTGACGGGTACGCCGGTCGAGAATCACGTCGGCGATCTGTGGTCGATCTTGCAGTTCCTCAATCCCGGCTTCCTCGGCACGCAGACCGAGTTTCGCCGTCGTTTCCTCGTGCCGATCCAGGCCAACCGCGATCCCGACGCGGCCAACCGGCTCAAGCGATTGACCGGACCATTCGTGCTACGCCGTCTCAAGACCGACAAAAGCATCATCACCGACCTGCCCGACAAGCTGGAGATGAAGGTCTTTTGCAATCTCACGCGCGAGCAGGCATCGCTTTATGCGGCCGTCGTTGAGGAAACGAGCCGATCCATCGACGAATCCGAAGGCATTCAGCGCAAGGGACTGATTTTAAGCACGCTCATGAAGCTCAAGCAGGTGTGCAATCATCCCGCGCAGTTCCTCGGCGATCATTCGGTCATCGCCGGACGTTCCGGTAAATTGGCGCGGTTGACGGAGATGCTTGAGGAAGTGCTGGACGCGGGCGATCGCGCCTTGATCTTCACGCAGTTCACGGAGATGGGCGATCTTCTTCAGCGTTATCTGCATGAAACTTTCGGCCGCGAAGTGCTGTACCTGCACGGTGGCGTTTCCGCCAAGAAACGCGACCACATGGTTGAGCGCTTTCAGAACGATCCGCACGGCCCTCGTTTGTTTTTGTTGTCGCTCAAGGCGGGCGGCACCGGCTTGAATCTAACGGCCGCGCAACACGTCTTCCATTTCGACCGCTGGTGGAACCCCGCCGTCGAAAACCAGGCGACCGATCGTGCCTTCCGCATCGGTCAAACGCGCAACGTGCAAGTGCATAAGTACGTTTGCGTTGGTACAATGGAAGAGAAAATCGATGATATGATCGAACGCAAGCGTGACGTGGCTGCCCGCGTGGTCGGCACCGGCGAGGGTTGGCTGACCGAACTATCCAACGACCAATTGAAAGACCTGTTCACGCTGCGACAGGAAGCCATCGGAGATTAGCGCTATGTGGTATCGCGATTTCTATCCTCGTTCGCGGCCGCGCAAGGCCAAGGGCGGTATCAAGTCGCAGTCGAAGCGCGGCGCATTCGGTCAAAGCTGGTGGGCCAAACGCTGGATCGCCGTGTTGGAGAGTTTCGACATCGGCGCACGCCTGGGTCGCGGCCGCTCCTACGCCCGTAATGGTCAAGTGCTGGCAATCGATGTGAATAAGGGCAAGGTGACGGCCAAGGTGCAGGGTTCATCGTCCCAACCCTACAAGGTTGCCATCGCGGTTCAGGAGTTGTCGGCCAAGCAGTGGGACCAACTTGTGCGGGCGCTATCGGGACAGGCGCTTTTCGTGGCCAAATTACTGGCCGGCGAAATGCCGCAGGACATCGAACAAGTTTTCACCGACGCGAAGCTCTCGCTATTTCCGGAGAAGTCCGGCGATCTGACCACCGAGTGTTCCTGCCCGGACTGGTCGAATCCGTGTAAGCATGTCGCGGCGGTATATTATCTACTCGGTGAGGAGTTCGACCGCGATCCGTTTTTGTTGTTTCAGTTGCGCGGTCTTGGCCGCGAAGAACTGCTCAAGCGTTTGAGCCGCGGCGCGCCGGCCTCGGCTCCTCCCTCCGAATCCGCCGCTGCGGATACGGGCGAGGAAGCATCGATTGCGCCTGCCGAACCGATACCGACTGACCCGGCGATTTTCTGGGGTGTCGGCGGTATGCCGCAAGATAGGTTCGGCGAAGTGCGTCAGCCGCCGGTGCCGGCGGCATGGTTACAGCGTTTGGGAGCGTTCCCGTTCTGGCGCGGTGAGGCGGATTTGCTGGATTCACTGGAGCCGATCTACGCGGCTGCTTCGGCGCGCGGCCTGGAGGTATTTCTGGGCGAGCAAGGCGGCGCGAACCCCTCGACGGTTACCAAAACCGATCGGAACCGCGCATCGGCTCTCGCTACTTCTCGTTCCTGATGGCGGCAAGAGCCGATTGAGCCTTATATTTGACCCACCAATCGCGGTCCTTGAGCAGTTTGGTGACGAGTGACTCGGCGGCCTTAGCTCTCGGGCCGTAGCCTTCCAAACCTTGAAGCGCATTTGCCCGAGTACGGGACTTGCGCTCACTCAGTAGCTTCATCAGGGCCGGAATGGAGGTTGTCCCTTCCGGCTCGATGTTGACAAAGATCGGCTCGAAATCGGCCTCAGAGTCGGCCATCTTCACATGTTCCAGTATCTGCGGCAGAAACTTCCGGGCCGGCAAACCGATCTCCCCCAAAGCATTGGCCGCCTCGCTCGCCACATAATTGTTTTTCGCTTTGAGCAACTGACCCAGCAGGTCGAGAATCTTATCGCCGAAGCGGTCCATATGCTTGGGCAGCATGCCGACGATCTGATAGAGGATGTTTTCCTTGCCTTTGGCATTGCCGGCTAGGTCAATCAAGGTAGGGATCGCGGCTTCGCGCTTTTCGGGCGGGAATTCCGCCAGTGCATCAATCGCGGTCTCTCTCACGTCTTCGCTGGCGTCGCTGACGGCTTCAAGCAACGCGGGCACTACTTCCTTGACATCAGGGCCGAGTTTGGCCAGTAACCCCACAACTTCAAGGCGGACATTCTCCTCCGTGTAATGCGCCAGTGTCAGCAAGACCTTCAGCACTCGCGGACTGGAAGCATCCTTGCGACCGCCTAGCGCCTGGAGGATGAATATTAAGTCCTCAATGGCCTTATCACGGGCCGCCTCGGCCTTCTTCGCCGTCTTGACGACCTCTTTCTTGGCCCCCTTCTTCGGCTTGGCTATCGGCGGGGGCAAGGTGGCAACTCGCTCCTCCACCTCATGCAGCAAACGCTCGGTCGTTTTCGGGTGCGGCAACTCCGCCAGGACTTCCTGCGCGGGCTGAACGATTTGCCAGTCGCTCTCAAGCAGGGTCTGAATGAGTGCCTCCAACGCCTCGTCGCTGGTCGCTTTACGCAAGGCACGCAGCGCCGCGACACGCACATCCTTCTTCTTTTCCCGGCACAATTCCAAACCGGCCTTCTCCGCCTCGCCCGGCCGCCCCACATCCGGCAGGCATTCCAATGACTGAATCTTCAGGGCTGGACTGCCTTCGCTCAATCCCTTGCGGACCAACTCGGCTCCGAGCTTGGGATCGATCTTGCAGACGGCACGCAGTCGGCGAGCATCGGCCGACTTGCCCTGTAGATTCAGCTTGGCCAGCAAATCGGGCAGCACACCGCGGCCGACAGCGGGTAACACCTTATCGGCCACGAGATCGGCAAGGTGCGTGTTGCCACTCTCCAGGGCGGCCAGGGCCGACGGCAGCAGCCGCAGATCGCCGGTCACTTGTCGTTCCGCCACGTCATGGAGCGCCGACGCGGAAGCGTCTCCGGTTAACGATTCGTGAGCCGCGTACACGTCGCGCGCGAGCGTCGGTGTTTGCCAGGGACCGCTTTTCTCCACGTCCTGAAGCGCTCCGTCCGATCCAGCGCCGGCGAGGCTACCGCGAAGTTGGCGGGCCATCATCACCAGATCGAGGAAAGCACGGCCGATCTCGCGGGAACTACTCGCCGTGACGCGCTCGACCGCGTCGGCCACGGGTTGGAGGGCGGCCACTTTCTGACCCAGCTCGCGCAGCGTGCGAGCGCGACGGGATAAGCCGTCATGTCCGGCCGCCGTCGCCGCGCCCGCCGCCAGCAAGCGATCCACGTCATTCGCCAGACCCAGCAGTTGTTCTCTCGGCATGGTTGACCTCGCAGTGAATCCCATCAGCCCGGAGCGCCAGCGACGGGTGAGCCCCGTCGCTGGCGCTCCGGGCTGGTAAATGATTACAATCCCAATCGCAAATGATGTTTGGGCGTCAGCGCCGCCAGCGGGCACGCCACGACCGTATTCGCCACGGGCCGAACGAACAGTCGCGCCAGCACCGCCGGACGATCCTTGCCAACCATCCCTGCCGCGCGCAGCAGATTGGCCACGTTCGAGTAATCCTTACGCTGATCTGCTGCCTCGATGCGCGTCCCGGCCGTGTCTTCCAACACGAGCGAATCGCCCGCCTTGCCGATGCGTTCGCAGCGCAGCAACACCACCGCCTCACGCGGCGCCAGCGGATGTTTCAACTGTTGCCGGAACGCATCGAGCGCCGCCTTGAACTCCGGCCGGGCGTGGCCATACACCTTCTTCCAGTGCGCCGCCTTCATCTCCTCCGCCTGCTCCGCTCCCTTTTCCCAGCGGATACGGCGATTGAGAAAGCCTGGATAGACGCCCGCTTCGGCGACCGTAAGCGTTTGCGCAAAACTGGACTGTTCCGGAATCTGTTTCATCCCCTTGAACGGGCGATACGTGATCGCCTGATAAATCGAGCCATCGTCCAACTCGATCAGATGACTGAACTCCACGCGCTGCTGGCGTGCTTCATCATCGGTTCGTTCGTAAGCCAGTTCCAGCAGAGACAGACCTGATTTCCAATAGCCCTTCTCGCGCAGTTCGGTTAGCTGCCAGGCTTTGCCCAGCACGTCTTCGATGGCGGCGTCGGCCTCAGCTTGGCTCTCGTCGCCGGCGATTTTCTCATCGAGATAGTTGCGTCCCTTCTGCACCGTTGCCCAGAGATGGCCGATCAGATCCGATGCTCGCGCCATCCGCTCCTCGTCGGACAATTCCTCATCCCGGCCAACCAGGATGAGCCGATTCAGCACGTACATGGCCCCCGGCAAGTAGGCGTCGCCGAGTTGTTTGGCCTGCCGTTCCAGCTTGTCCAGCCGCGTCTCCTCGAACCACTGACCTCCCGACACCAGATCGACGACCAATTTCTCCAGCAGATCCAGGCCATCGCGCTGAGCGCCGGCCTTCTTGGTGAGGGCGGCTTTGTTGACCTTGCGGGGAGCCGTTTCGCCGCCCTCGGCCTTCTTCTGGTCGCGGACGACCTTCTTCTCGCGCTTGGCCAACAACTCGGCCGGCGGTTCCTTCGGCTTGAACTTGTCCGGCGAGGCCAGATACAGCAGCATCAGACCAAGTCCGTGCTTACAGGGAAACTTCCGGCTCGGACAGTTACAGCGACAAGTCGGGCTGGATGGATCGGCCAGATCGACCGAAACCTGATACGGTTCCTTGCCGCTGCCCTTGCAACGTCCCAGCAGCCAGGTTTGGTCGGCGGAAATACCGAGATCCTGAAAGCTGTTCTTTTTCAGCAGCCCCCGCGCGGTTTGGACGGAGTCGTTATCGGGGGCGGCGCGATGGATGGTGTCTTCGACGAGTGTGGCGGCCATGGAAAAACCCCTGATGAGGGATGTTGTTGGTAGCGGTTAGTAAAGCAACTTTCCGCCGCACATTGTAGGTCAGCAGGAGAATCTCTCCAAAGCAAAAATCCGCGGAATGATCCGCTGTTCCGTTGAGACGCTTAGAATGACAGGAAGGAGTAGACGACGGCCAGCCGGCGCGAGACACCTACGTATTATGGCACCGAAACGCAAACCATCCGCGGAGCCTCTTATCACCTTCTGGGGCGCCGCGCAAACCGTCACCGGCTCGATGCACCAGGTAGACGCCTGCGGGCAAACTCTTCTGCTGGACTGCGGGCTGTTCCAGGGTCGCCGGGCCGAGAGCCGTCATCGCAACCGCGATTTCCCGTTTCGACCGCGTGACATCGACGCCGTGCTGCTCAGCCACGCCCACATTGACCATTGCGGCAATTTGCCCAACCTCGTCAAGCAAGGGTTTCGCGGTCCCATCTATTGCACACCAGCCACCCGCGCCCTGGCGTCCGTCATGCTCGGTGACTCCGCCAAAGTCCATCAAGAAGATGCGAAATATCTCAATCGTCATCGCGGCAAGGGTGAGCCGAAGATTGAACCGCTGTACGACGGGCGCGACGTGTACCGAACGCTGCTACAACTGAAGGCGATCCCTTACGACAAGCCTGCGGCAGTCGGACGCGGATTGGAAGCGATGTTCGTGGATGCGGGGCATCTGCTCGGCTCGGCGATGATTCATCTGCGCATGGACGAACCGGGCGGCGAGCGGTGTCTGACCTTCACGGGCGATCTCGGTCGGCCCGGACTGCCAATCCTGCGCGATCCAGCGGCGGTCCCGTCTGCCGATTTGCTCATCAGCGAGTGTACCTATGGCGGTCACACGCATGAGCCGGTTGACGAGACGGCGGAGCGTCTGGGCCAGGTGGTGCGGCAAACGGCGGCGCGCGGCGGCAAGGTGGTGATTCCCGCGTTCAGCGTCGGCCGCACGCAGACCATCGTTTATTTCCTGCATCAGCTCACGCTCGCCGGTCAGCTGCCGGAGATACCCATTTACGTGGACAGCCCGATGGCGGTGCGAGCCACCGAGGTGTTCCGCGCTCATCCTGAGTGCTTCAATGAGCAAGCCCAGCGTCTGCTGCGCGAGCAACCCGACTTGTTCGGCGAGCAGCGGATTCATTACGTCGAGAAGGTGCATGACAGCATCGCCCTGAACGGACGGCGCGACCCGTGCGTGATTATCTCGGCCAGCGGCATGTGTGAGGCGGGCCGCGTTCTGCACCATCTCAAGCATAACATCGAGGATCCGCACAGCACCATTCTTATCGCCGGCTATCAAGCGGCCGACACACTGGGTCGGCGACTCGTCGAACGCCGGCCGGAGGTGCGCATCCTGGGGCGGTCGCTGGCACTCAAGGCAGAGGTCGTGGTACTCAACGGACTATCCAGCCACGCCGACCACGGCGATCTGGTGCGCGCCTTGACTCCGCTGGCCGGCACTGCGCGACAGGTGCGATTGGTCCACGGCGAACCGGAGCGAGCAACAGCCCTGGCCGACAGTCTGCGAACCGCCGGCTTCGTCGAGGTGGCGATCCCCGAACGAGGGGACAAAACCCTGCTAGCCCGAAACGCAAGCAAAGATGACTTTTTCCCTCTGGCGTAATCATTGGTCCAGATGCAAGACAAAATTGCCACCTTTTCCGACAATTGAAGATGGGGCAACAGTAGCGAGCGGATTCACGCTCGTTCGGCAGTTGGTTCCCTCCAGAATGAAACGGGAGTTGCAACCGATGAAACGCCTCCTCCTGCTCTGCGTATTCCTTGCCTCGGCTGTCCATGTCCTGGCGGACAAACCGAAAGATCCTCCTCGATCAATCGCCCCTTTCTTCAAACCGCCGGCCGAATTCGCCAAGGATCTGCACACCTACAAATCTCCGCTGACGTTTGACGACGGCACCGCCGTCAAGCGCCCCGCCGATTGGCCGCGACGCCGGCAGGAGATTCTCACAACGTGGCACCACCTTATGGGGGCATGGCCGACGCTTCTCGACAAGCCGAAAATCGAGTATCTGGAGAAGAAACGACATGACCGCTTCACGCAGCATCATGTGAAGATCGAAGTTGCTCCGCAGCGCTTTACCGATGATGCCTACCTGCTTGTTCCCGATGGCAAAGGTCCTTTCCCGGCGGTGTTGGTGGTCTTCTACGATGCTAAAACCGGGATCGGCCAGGGTAAGACGAAGCTCTGCGATTTCGCCCTGCAATTGACCAAACGCGGCTTTGTCACCTTATCGCTCGGCAGTCCGCCCGCCAGCTACTATCCCGACAAGGCCGACGCCCGGCTGCAACCGCTGTCCTATCATGCTTACGTGGCCGCTAACTGCCATACCCTGTTGGCGAACCTGCCCCAAGTCGATGGCAAACGGATCGGCGTGGTTGGCCATTCCTACGGCGGCAAGTGGGCGCTGTTTGCCTCCTGTCTTTACGACAAGTTCGCTTGCGCCGCCTGGTCCGATCCAGGCATCGTTTTCGATGAGAAACGCAGTAATGTCAACTACTGGGAGCCGTGGTATCTGGGCTACGAGAAGGGGCGTGAACGCAAGCCGGGCATCCCCAGCACCGCCAATCCGCGCACGGGGGCCTACAAGAAGATGATCGAAACCGGCCACGATCTGCACGAACTGCATGCGCTGATGGCGCCTCGGCCGTTCCTTGTTTCGGGCGGCGCCGAAGACCAACCGGAGCGCTGGAAGGCACTCAATCATGCCATCGCGGTCAACAAGTTCCTCGGTTACGAAAACCGTGTGGCAATGACCAATCGCAAGGGCCATTCGCCGACGACCGAGTCAAACGATCATCTGTATTTATTTTTCGAGTATTTCCTCAAGTGACTCCAGCCCGAAAACTTCCTGGCGAGCGGGGGTGTCGCCTTCCGAAACGGTCGGCCCCTTGCCTCCTTGCCCTACATTCGTTATTGTCAACTTCCAACATGCCCGTTTTTCGCCGGAAGCATCCTCGGAGCCGCAGGAGGCCGCTGTCGTGATCCACGTCAGCAATCTAATCAAGTATTACGGTGATTACGCCGCCGTTCGCAACGTATCCTTCGATGTGCCCAAAGGCCAAGTGGTCGGCTTCCTCGGTCCCAATGGGGCCGGCAAGTCTACCACCATGCGCATCCTAGCCGGCTATCTGACCGCCACATCCGGCCGCGCAACCATCGACGGACTCGACGTGTTCTGGCAGCCGGTCGAGGTCCGCCGCCGCATCGGTTACATGCCGGAAAATTGCCCACTCTACCCCGAAATGCGCGTGGCCGAGTATCTGCGTTTTCGCGGCGGCATCAAGGGATTGCACGGCGGCACCTGCAAGAAGCGCGTCGAGTACGTCCTCGAGCGCTGCTGGCTGCGCGACGTGCGCCGGCAGCTTATCGGCACCTTGTCGAAGGGCTATCGTCAGCGTGTCGGTCTTGCGGATGTGCTGCTCAACAGCCCGCCGGTGCTGATTCTCGATGAACCGACGGCCGGACTCGATCCGGGGCAGATTCGGGAGACGCGCAAGCTAATCCGCGAGATCGGCCAGCAGCATACCATTTTGCTGTCCACGCACATTCTGTCCGAAGTGGAAGTGACGTGCGATCAGGCCATCATCATCAATCGCGGCCAAGTGGTTGCCGCCGGCAAGCTGGTCGATCTGCGGCCGGAAAATCAAAGCCTTGAAGAAATGTTCATTCGTTTGGTCGAACAGGATGCCGTGGTGAATGCGTAGAAACTAGCCTGGAGCGCCAGCGACGGGTTTTCCCGTCGCTGGCGCTCCAGGCTAGTCGAGCGGCTTGATTGTGGAGAGCGAGTATGTTCGCCAATCTCAATACCGAGCAATGGCTGACGCTGACACTGCTGAGCGTCGTTCTCGTGCTGGCCGTGGTGGTGCTGGTGTGGCTGGCCGTCGGCCTATTTCGAGCGCGCAGCTTGATGCGCCGTGAGTTCAGCGCCTATTTCCTCTCGCCGATCGCCTACGTGGTGTTCGTCGTCTTCCTCGGCATGACCGGCTATTTGTTCGCCACTGCACTGGAACTATTGACCGCGAGCGGTCCCGTCGGGATTGAATCGCCCATGCAGACGATGTTCGCGCACGAGCGATTTTGGCTTGTTTTCCTGTTCATTCCGCCGCTGTTGACCATGCGGCTGTTCGCCGAGGAACGCGGCAGCGGCACACTGGAAATGCTCATGACAGCTCCGCTGCGCGATTGGCAAGTGGTGCTGTGCAAATACCTGGCGTGCCTGGCGTTTTACAGTGTGTTGTGGCTGCCGACCTTGATCTATCTGCCGGCGTTGCTCGGGGCGCAACGGCCGGTGTGGAACAACGTGTGGACGCTGTCAAGTCTCTCGTTCGTCATCGGGCTGGCCGCCATCCTTCTCGGTCTGATATTGCTGTTGCCGCGTCTGGGCACGGCGGCGCGTCTGGTTTCGACGGCGTTGATTGTTGGCGGCGGCGTGGCGGCCGGCCTCGGCGGTTGGTTCCACTACCACGCGGACGGCGCGCATCTGTTCAAGATTCCGGTATTGCTCGATCCTTACCCCGTGATATGGACCTATGTAGGCATGTTCATGGCCGGCGCGATGTTCCTGGCGATTGGTCTGTACATCAGCAGTCTGGTACGCAATCAAATGGTGGCGGCCATCCTCGCCTTGGCGGTCGGTTTGCTTTTCATTGGCGCGGTTTTCTGGCATCCCGAGAGGGGCAGCGGCAATCTCCTTTTCGCTCCCCTCTGGAATTTTCTCAGTGTGCCGCGGCACTTTGATCGCTCCTTCACGCGCGGCCTGCTGGATACCGCTCCCCTCATTCTGTACAGCAGCACCGCTCTGTTCTGTTTGTTTCTGACGGTCCGTAGCCTGGAGAGCCGACGATGGCAGTAAACCCGCCGAACCTCGCTCAAGGGGCGGATGCCCCCCGCTCAGGCCGACCGAGTCTTTTCTGGTCGCGCCTGCATTTTCTCATTCGCGTGCTTGGCGTCACCGGCGTGCTGATTGGCTGCGCCGGGCTTGTCCTTGCGGTTGTCTCAAGCCAGCTTCTTCCGCTCAACGACGCGAATAACGTCTCCGACGCCTACCGCGCGAGCGTCAACCTGGCGCGAACGGCTCTGGAGGACGCGCGCGTCTACTGGCCGATCCTGTTGCTTCTTGGCGGCGCGGCCCTGGCCTTGTTCGCTCTGATTATCGAGATTGTGGCTATCCTCTTCTTCACGGCGGGACGGCGCAGCGCCTTCGGACTCAACGCTATTTTGCAAGGCGTCCTCGCCGCGATTCTCCTCGTCGGCGTCAATGTCTGGGCGTTCTTCCATCCGCTGCGCATGGACTTCACGCGCGATCAACAATTCACGCTGCCGGCCCCCATCCGCGCTCAGTTGGCGCAGCTCGACCACGACAAGAAAAACAAGACTACCATTGTCGTCTATCAGCGTCACAAGACGTTCGGCACGCTGACCGATAAGCCGGATCGCTACGACTACGCCGCCGAGCGCAAGGTCGTCGAGAAGGTCAAGGATCTGGCCGAGCAACTCAGCCACGTCGGGCCACAACTGAGCGTCGCCGTACTCGACATCGAAGAAGAGAAATTCGAGAAACAGCTGGACGAGTTGACCAAGGATGCGCCGGCCTTACGACAGGCCATCGACGCCGCCGCCGAGAACAGCATCTTCATCCAATCGGGCGATCATGTACGGCAGATGAGTTTCAACGAGTTTTATCAACTCGATAAGGTCGCCTCGCGCGAGGCTAACGATGGCAAAGGCAATCTCGTGCTGCTCGCGCAAGGCAGCGGCACCTCGGGGCACGGCGTCGAAGCCTTGGCCAGCAAGATCCTCAACCTGGAGGAACGCCGGCCGCGCGTTGGCGTATTGGTCGTTCACGAATATCTGACCACTGAAGGCTCGGAAGATGTTTTCACGCTCCGCGCCCTGCGCAAAACGCTGCTGGCGCATGGCTTCGATGTTCGTGATGTGGTCCTCAAGAAGGGCTGGGAAGCCGGCCGACTGGAGCCGTCCGCCGATACCTTCGAGGCCAGCAAACTCGAACGTCTGGAACTGGAACTCGAAGATCTCGACGACGAGGTTAAGGCGCTGACCGAAGAGGTCAAGGTATTGGAAGAGCGCATCGAGGAATGGTCGCTGAAACCCGATGAAAAGCTCGCGGATAAACTGGATAAGCTATCGAAAAAGTATTCGCAAAGACTCGGCGGACTCGCGTTGACGGCCGCGAATTGGGAGGCGCTGTTGGGTTTCTTCCAAAGGCAACTTACCCAGTCGCGCCAGGATCTCGCGGACAAACGCGAGGAGCAATCGAAGACGCGGAAGGAGCGCGAGGGGTTGAATGTGGATCGCGTGTTGGAAGCGCGGTGCATGAGCGATCTGAAAGCCAAACTGACGCGCATTCTGGCCGACTGCGATTTGCTGTTCATGCCGCGTCTGACGCGCCGCGCCAGCGGCGGTCTAGTGCCCAATCGCATCCATCGCCTCAGCGACATTCAAGTCGAGTGCGTCAAGGAATTCATGGAGGCCGGCAAGCCCGTCCTTGCCTGTTTCGGGCCGACCAACGAACCGCCCGAACTTGGCCTGCCGCCGGACTTGGCCGGCAAAGACAATTTGGAAGCGCTGCTGGGCGAACTCGGCATTCGTTTCGGCAAGCAAACCATTCTGTTTAACGCCGACAGCAAGGCGTTCGCGGATCGCCGCCGCAATCCGCTGCGCACGCCGGGAACCGTTGAAGTTCCGCCGTTGGATTTCGATACGCCGCCCGAACGGGCGCGCGGCACATGGCGCAGCCGGATGGAGGCAACTCCTCTGCCACCCAATCCACTGCGTGAGGCGCTGCGTGTCACCGCGCACAGCGTCGGCAAGGATTTCGATTTGCGTCTCCGCTTTCCGCGTCCCGTTTATTTCGAGCCGATGGCCGGCCAAACGCCGAAGTTCGAGCCGACGTTTTTGCTGACGGCCAACGGTTGGAACGACGCTCAGCCGTTCGTTGTTGGCGGCCGGCGGCCGCACTTTGAGCAACCCAAGCCGGATGACCCCGACAATAACACACTCGATGCCAAGCGGCGCGGTGCCTTTCCGGTGGGCGTGGCCATCGAGACGCCGCTGCCGTCGAGTTGGTCCAGCAGCGGAGCGGCGAAGTTGGAGCGCGTGGCGGTGATTGGTCAGGGCGAAGTCTTCGTCGGTGCCAAATTGAGTCCGGCGCGAGAACGATTGTTCTTGCAAACGGCGAACTGGCTGCTCGGCCGCGATGATTATCTGCCGCGCGCCGACCATGTCTGGAGCTATCCGCGCGTCCCGCTGTCGCCGGATTCGCAAGAGTATTATCTGTGGTGGTGGGGCATACGCTTGGGATTGCCCGTGCTGTTCGCCTACCTTGGCGTGATTGTGTGGCTGATACGGCGCCTGCGATAACCGCTATCCGCTTTCCGCTATCCGCTTTCCGCCTTTTGTTACTCGATGGCGGAAAGCGGATAGCGGAAAGCGGATAGCGGAAAGGAGATACTCAATGAACCTCAAGACGACCCTTGTCCTTCTGGTTCTGGTCGCCGTGGGCGGCGCGTTGATTTGGTTCGGCCAGGTGCCGCCCACGCTCGATCCCGCGCCGGCTCCGCCGCCCGTCGCGGATCAGGGCACGCGCTCCGTTCTCGCGGAACTGAAGCCGGCGCAGATTACACGTATTGAGCTGCACAGCAATGACGGCGCGACGGTCTTGCAGCGCAAGCCGGACGGCAGCTGGAGCATGCCGGGCAATTGGCCGCCGCGCAAAGCCGAGGTCGAGGCGCTGGCCCATTTGCTCGGACAACTCCATTCGCGCTTCGAGCCGGTGTCGATTGCCAACGACGAGGATCTGAAAGCGTATGGGCTGGATCGTCCGGCCGTCACGGTTCGCCTGGAGACGGAGAGCCAGAAATATCTGCTGTCCTTCGGCGAAAAGGCCGCCAACGACGAGAACACTCCTTTCACGCGCGAGACGTTTCTGCGTCTGGACAAAAAGCCGGAGGTTGTGCGACTTGCTCCGGGACTGGTTGCGCTGCTCAATCGACCGGCGGAATACTACCAGCAACGGCGCATATTCCCCGCCGAGCGCGTGGCCAAGGAAGGCAGCGAGGCGAAAGAGAAGGTCGAGCGTCTGACGGCTGGCACGGTCGAAGTGAAGGAGGCAAAGAAGGACGGCCTGCATTACACGCTGGCGCGCGATCGGGGCGAGTGGGACTTGCGCGAACCCGTGCGCGATCGGCTCGATGCGCCGGTGCGCGATGCCTTGATCGCCGCCGTGCCCGACATCTGGGCGGAACGGTTCCTGCGCACCGGGCCGACGCCGGTAGCCGATCTGCTTGCCACCGCCGCGCCGGGCACCTTGGCCTCCGTGACCACTGGCCTGTTTTGGCTGACGCCGCACGGCCTGTTGGTCAAATCCGGCCTGACCCACCCGGAGCGCAGTCTGACCATTACCAAGCCCAATGGCGATCCGATTACGCTTCTTATTGGCACTGTCTCGACCACGCACGCCAAACAGATTCCTCGTCCTCAGCAACCGATGTTTCCGGGAGCTGAGCCGGGATTCCAGACGGTTTTCGAGGAGTATCGTTACGCCAAGCTCAAGGACAACGAGCAAATTTTCGAGATTCGCGGCGACAAGCTCAAGGATGTGTTCGTCTCCCTCGATACCCTGCGCGATGCGCATGTGGCACGCTTTAACACGGCCGACGCTCGCCGCGTCGAGATCAAGCACGCCGGCGAGGACATCGTGCTGGAAAAGGATAAAGATCGCTGGAAACTCGTCGAACCAATCAAGGCCGACGCCGACCCGACCAAGGTAACGGATCTCTTGACCAAGCTGTCCGATTTGCAAGCACGCGATAAGGATATTCTCGACAAAGACGATCCGAAAAAGTACGGCCTTGATAAGCCCGCTGCCGTCGTCACCGTCACGGTCGAAGAGGAGGCCAAGGGTGGCGAGAAGAAAGGGAAGGACGAGAAGAAGGAAAAGAAGACCCGCACACTGACGGTGCGCGTCGGCAAGCACGATAAGGACAAGAAAAAGCTGTACGTGATGGCCGGCGATTGGCCGCGCATCAACGTCGTCGAAGACAGCTTGGAACCGCTCGTCACTCGCTCGGCTCTGGCCTATCGCGGCAAACGTCTGTTCGATTTCAACCAATCCGAGGTGGCAAAAATCGACATCGACAATCAGGGCCACCAGTTCACCCTGGCACGGGCGAGCGATGCTTGGAGCTTGACCAGTCCCGTCAAGGCTGAGGTGGATGCGGCCAAGGTCGATCAACTAGCCGATAGCCTGGGCAAGCTGGAAGTGGTCGAATACGTCAATCAGACGCCGAAGAAGGACAATCTTGAAACGCTGTACGGACTTGGCAAACCGTCGCTGACCGTCAAGGTCGAGTTCCGCGACAACAAGAAACCGGCGCAGGTACTGCACATCGGCAAGGCGCGTGGCGCAAAGGCCGGCTACTTCGCGCAGTTAGCCGATATGCCGGGACAAACCGCACCCGTCTTCGCGGTCAGTTCGGCGATCCACGACGAACTGGCGCGCGATGCGCTGAGCTATCGTCCGCCGAATTTGTGGCAAGTGCAGCCGGAAGCGATCGTTTCATTGACCATTCACAAGGCGGGGCAAAAACCCTATACGCTGACGCGCTCCGCCAATGTCTGGAAGATCACCGGCCCCTTCGCGGCGAACGCTCTCGCCGAGACGGTGCAGCGCATGACCACCGAACTCGGTGCGCCGAAGGTCGAAAGCTACAAGGCTCACGAAGCGAAGGATCTGGCGGCCTATGGTCTGGATAAGCCGGACCTGACGGTGACGCTGAAAACGAAGGACGGTCAGGAGCATACGCTGCTGATCGGCAAGCCGGCGACCGAGGACGGCGGCTCGCGCTTCGCCAAGCTGGAAAAGAAACCCGCGATCCTCCAGATTAGCGGCGCTCTGACCACCGCCGTCGATCACAAAGCGCTCGATCTGCTCGATACCACGCTCTTGCACATCGCCCCGGCGCAACTGGAACGCATTCAGGCAAAATCCGGTGACAAGTCGTTGACACTGGAGAAGAAGGGCGACGCCTGGCGCGTGACGGATTCCCCCGCCGGCGCGTATCCGGCCGACGCCGAAGCGGCCGCCGTGTTGGGCTTTTTATGGTCGAATCTGCGCGCCGAGCGTTTCGCGGATTACGGCAGTTCCATCGATTGGGCGAAGTACGGTCTCGATAAACCCACCGTCCGCCTCACGGCGACCACACGCAAGGCGAACAACCAACAAGAGGGCGGGGCCGCCATGCACACTGTTGATCTGGGCAACGATGTGCAAGGCGAACCGGGCGCACGCTATGGCCGCGTAGACGGCGGAGCGGGCGTGGCCGTGCTGCCGCCGGAGTTGGCTCGCTTGCTGGCACGCACTTATCTCGATTATGTCAATCGCGACGTGCTGAAATTCGACAGCGGCGCGGCGGTTTCGCTCCAGCGCCACATGGGGGCAAACGTCCTCGAAATCGCCAAACAGGAGGATGCCTGGCAGGTCGTGAAGCCGGCAGCGGAGAAGGCCGACGATAAGGGCATGCAACAATTGTTCGATCAACTCGGCAATCTGCGCGCCGAGCGCATCGCCGCCTATCCCGTCAAGGAGTTGAAGGAATTCGGGCTGGATACCCCCGCCGCCCTTGTGACCATTAAACTGAAGACGGACCAGAAGCCGAGCGAACACATCATCAAATTGGGCAAGCCGACCGGTGACCGGGGCGGGCGTTTCGCTCTGGTGGGTGACAGCGGGGCGGTTGCCGTGTTGCCGGGTCCACTGGCCGAACGGCTGGCCGGCAGTCCCGTGACCTTCCGCGATCGCACCATCGCACGCTTCAGCGACGCCGACCGCATTCGCCTGGAACGTGGCCCGCGCACCGCCGTCTTCAACAAAGTCGATGGTTCATGGAAATTGACGGCCCCCTTGCAAGCGGACGCCGAACAAGATGCGCTCGATGATTTCCTCAACAGCCTGGCCCGTCTGCGAGCCGATGCGCTCGTGGCCGAGACTACCGGCGCGGCCGCACTCAAGAAGTATGGACTCGATCGTCCCGAGGCACGCTGGCGGCTGCAAGCGGGCGATAAGGAAGTGCTAAACCTGCTCGTCGGTGCTAAGGAGGCCAAGGGGCCGCGGCGCTACGCCAAGCTGGCGAAGGGCAATCTCGTCTTCCTGCTCGATCCGCGTCTGAGTCAGAAGGTGTTGGACGAATATCGACCGCGCACCGTGTGGACGCCGCCTTTGGACGCGGTGCAAGTCGAATCGCTGAACTATCAGTACGCCCGCAATCCTTTCCTGCTGGAAAAGGTCGAGAACGCCTGGCAAGCGGTTGGCAATCCAGACGCGAAGATTAATATGGCGACCGTAGAGGACACGCTAGCGGCGCTGGCCAGCCTGAAGCTGGGACGCTATGTGGTGGACAAGGCAAGCAATTTGGCGCTCTTCGGTTTGGACAAGCCGGAACTGGTACTGGAAGTGGCGACGCGCTCCGGCAAGCGTGTGCTGCACATTGGCCATACGGAAGGCGACTCGAAACGCCATTACGCACGCATCCCGGATTCCGAACACAATGGCGTATTCTTACTCGATGAAACGACCTGTGAGCGAATCCTGCGCGATCTGAACGCTTTTGGCAAGCCAGTGAAGGAAAAGATTAGCCACAGATGAACACAGATAAATAAATACAATTCCAAAGGTGTCAGGTCGTTCGATTTTCGTTCGAGCCTGTTGAATGTGATCTGTGTTCAGCCGTGGCTAATTGTTTCGGAATATCGCCAGTGGGAGAAATACGTCGATGTCGTCTGAGCGCAATCAAACCAGCCGTCTGACCACCGAGGGAGCCGGCCGCGCTCCCAATCGCGCCATGTTGCGGGCCGTTGGTTTTCACGATGATGATTTTGACCGCCCCATGATCGGCGTCGCCTCGCTGTTCAGCGAGATTACGCCATGTAACGCCCATCTCGACCGGCTGGCGCGGCGCGGTTGCGAGGGCGTCCGTGCCGGCGGTGGCGTGCCGCAAATCTTCGGCGCTCCCACAGCGTCGGACGGCATCATGATGGGGCATCAGGGCATGCGCTACAGCCTCGTATCGCGCGAGGTTATCGCTGATAGTCTCGAAGTCGTCGCCGGTGGCATGAATCACGATGGCCTGCTCGCCTTCGGTGGGTGCGATAAAAATATGCCCGGTTGCGTCATGGCCATGGCGCGGCTGAACATTCCCAGCATCTTCGTTTACGGCGGCAGCATTCTGCCCGGCACCGGACCCGACGGAGCCGACATTGACATCGTGTCCATCTTCGAGGCGGTCGGCCAGCATCAAGCCGGCAAGCTCGATGCGCGCGGCGTCCACGCCATCGAATGCGAGGCGTGCCCCGGTGCCGGCTCGTGCGGCGGCATGTACACGGCCAACACCATGAGTTCGGCCATCGAAGCGATGGGCATGTCGTTGCCCTACGACGCCAGCTATCCCGCCGTATCCAGCGCCAAGGAGCGTCTCGCTTTTCTCGCCGGTCAAGCGCTGGTTCGCCTGATCGAGCGCAACATTCGACCGCGCGACATCATCACGCGAAAATCGCTGGAGAACGCCTACACGCTGGTGCTGGCTCTGGGCGGCTCGACGAATGCCGTGTTGCACTTGATGGCCATTGCCCGCGAGGCCGCCGTCGAGTGGACGTTGGCCGACTTCGACCGTCTCGGCGCGAAGATTCCGCACCTGGCCGATCTCAAACCGGGCGGTCGTTATGTCATGAACGATCTGCACCGCGCCGGCGGCACGCCCGCCGTACTCAAGGCGCTGCTCGAAGCGCGACTGCTGCACGGCGATTGCATCACCGTCACCGGCCAGACACTCGCTGACAACTTAAAGGATGTCGAAAGTATCTATCGTCGCCGTCAAGATGTGGTTCGGCCGCTCGATCGGCCAATGCACGCCACGGGCCATTTGGTCGTTCTGCACGGCAACCTTGCACCGGAAGGCGCGGTTGCCAAGGTGGCGGGATTGCAGACGCGCCGCATCACGGGGCCGGCGCGCGTCTTCGATGGCGAAGAGGCGTGCGCCGCCGCCATTGCCCGGCGCGACATCAAAGCCGGTGATGTGGTCGTCATTCGCGGCGAAGGGCCGGTCGGCGGTCCCGGCATGCGCGAAATGCTTTCCGTCACGGCCGCCTTGGTCGGCCAGGGGTTGGGCGAGAGCATCGGTCTGATTACCGATGGTCGATTCTCCGGCGGCACGCACGGTTTGGTTGTGGGACACGTCGCGCCCGAAGCGTGGGTCGGCGGTCCCATCGCGTTTTTGCGTGACGGCGATCGCATCACCATCGACGCCGACGCCAAGCGCTTGGAGGTCGCGTTGGATGACGCCGAGTTGGCGAAGCGCAAGGCCGGCTGGGTCGCTCCGCCGCCGCGCGTCGCGCGCGGTGTGCTGGCCAAGTATGCGCGCTGTGTCCACTCGGCCTCCGAAGGCGCGATCACGAGCTGACATTCGCTCGAAGCGATAGCGGAGAATTGACGCGATCCCTCGCAACGGGATAGAATCAAGGAGAGGGTTGGGTCCGCGGAACGGACAGCAAAAGAAGATCGGGGAGAGGCGCGATTCCAATCTCATTCTTCAATGGAGGGCATGACCATGAGGGGCAAATGGTTCGCTGCCGGCGTTCTGGCAGCCGCAGGTGTCCTCGCCTGGACCGCGCCGTCGCGTGCCGGCGATACGGTTCGACTCAATCGAGTTGACAACACGCCGACGCAAAACCTCGTCGATGACGGGCGCGGCGCCGATACGATCGTCGCTCATCATCACGGTGGCTTTGGTTACGGTGGCTTTGGCCGCGGCTTCGGCTACGGTGGGTTTGGTCGTGGCTTCGGCTACGGCGGTTTCGGACGCGGCATCGGTTACGGCTACGGTGGCTTCGGACGCGGTTTCGGTTACGGTGGCTACGGCGGTTTCGGACGTGGCATCGGCCTCGGTTACGGAGGCTTTGGACGTGGTCTTGGCTATGGCTTTGGAGGCTACGGTCTCGGCTATGGCGGCTTTGGACGTGGCTTCGGTTATGGCTATCGCGGCTACGGACTTGGCCTGGGTTACGGTCTTGGCCTCGGCTCCGGACTTGGCTATGGGCTGGGTTATGGTGGCTTCGGTTACGGCGGCTTTTATCCCGGCTTTGGGATTGGCTATGGTGGTTATGGTGGCGGATACTATCCCGGCTTCGGTTTCGGCGGTCTCTTCGGCTGTTCCGCCATGCCTGCGAGTGTCTACACGTTAGCCGCGCCCGTGACCAGCGCGGCTACCTATCCGCTCGTCGGTTCTGCTCAGCCGCGCTATACCGATGTGGCTCCGTCGCCGGCACCACGCGGCGATGGCACGTACCCCTATGACGGCGGACCGAATAATCCGGTTCCGAACCCCCAGGCTGCACCGACTCCGCCGGCCGGCGCACAACCGCGCAGCGTTCCTCTTGAGGGCCGATCGGTTTCGCTGCCCAAAACGGCGACGAAATGGACCTATCCCGCGTATGGCGAGACGGCGCAGCGATTGTCCCCCACTCCGGAGCGCACGTATCTCACCAAGGGCGAGGCCAAGAAAGCCAACGCTCGCTAAAGCTCCCAATCAATCCAACGCGAATCATTGAATCGCCCTCTGGGATAACCAGAGGGCGATTTGCTTTCCGGTCGTGTCGATCGTACCGATTGCGCCGGGGTTCCGCGTGACTTTCCCTCCTCTCGGCACGCGAACAACTGGCACGATCCCTCAGGAATGCGAGAATTGGTCAGTCCGTAATCGCTGCCCAATTTACCTAATCGTCACGACCATCCGAGGAGGGTGCAGCATGCGTATCCGGCTTGTTCGATGTGTTTTGCTCGCCGTGCTTCTATGCACCAGCGTGGAGGCTCGCGCACAGAACTTGCCGCCGCCGCGCGTCCTTCCTCCCGAGACTCGACTCGTGCAGCCTGTCATGCCGCCGGCCTTTCATCCACTGCCGCCAAACTTTCATCCGCTGCCGCCTTACGGACGCCCCTTGCCGCTGATGTACTTGCCGCCGGTCCCTTATCGGCCCAGCGCCTATCAGCACTGGCAATACTACGGAATAACCTATTCCGGCAACCTCCGTCCGCGCGTCATCCAGATGCCCCGTGGAGGCTATTTTCTGTACAACGGTTATCCCTTCCCCTATGTCCATGTCTATCCTGGCGAACACTTCAATCCCATCGGCCGCGATTGAATGCGGATTGCGCATGAAGAAAGAGCGGACAAAACTCTACCAGCCCGCAGCGCCAGCAAGGGATTCCTTGCTGGCGCTGCGGGCTGGCATTCTGTTACTGTCCGTCACGGTTTGGCGAATTCCTGACGCACGAACGTCTGCACTTCCTCCCACAACTTCGCCGCCTCCGCGAAATCAACGCGCATCGCGTGTACCGTCCGTGGCGTCTCGATCTGGCGGGGAAGTGTGGCCTTCGTTTCGGGATTGAGCGGGATTTGATGGCTCTCCGACTCGGCCAAGCGTTTCTCGGTTTCCGGGCTGAGGAGATAATCGACCAGGCGACGCGCTCCCTCCGGATTGGGACTGCCCTTCAAAATGGCGAGCGTGTTAGGGATGAACAGCGTGCCCATCTTGCTGTCGGCGGGAGCATCGCGGTCGGGATAAACGATGGCCACATCATGCCCGGCCTGCACTTCGGCCATCGCGTCATCGGTGTCGGTGACGCCGACGACGACTTCCTTCCCCTGCGGCGTGCGCCCCTTGCCGACCCATTCGGCCACTTGCTTATTGCCGGGCGCGATGTGAATGCCGTTCTTCTTGAGGTCGAGATAATACGTCTTCGCGCGTTCGCTGCCGAGTACCTGAAATAGACAAGCCGCCTGCGTCGCGGAGGTGCCGAACTGCGGCCGAGCCATCGCCGCACGCCCGCGCCAGCGTGCGGCCGTTAGATCGAGCAGACTGTACGGCCGATCTTTCTCGGCGATGAGGCGCGTGTTGACGAGAAGGATGCGCGCCCGTGTGGCGAAGGCGTGCCAAGTGTGATCTGCTGCCTTCGCCTCGGCGGGATACGGTTTGGCGACGGGACTCTCGTAGGATTCGAGCAATCCCTGCTGCTGGAGCCGAATCGTGGAGAGAATCTCGTTGTTCCAGAACACATCGCAGCGCGGCCGATTCTTTTCGCTGACCAACTCCTGATACAAACTGACGGATTTGTCCGCTTCCGTGTCGTATTTCGGCGCGACGGGCAGGCCGTGGCGTTGGCGGAACTCATCGAGCAGAGGAACGGCGAACTCCTCGTCTTGAGCGCAGTACAACACGACGCGCGGCTCGGAGCGCGGACAGCCACAGCACAGGGCGACAATCAGCCAGACGCAGAGAACGCCTACTTGCCGCATGGATTCGCCTCTTTGGAAACCAGCCCAGAGCGCCAGCGACGGGTTTCTGTCACCCGTCGCTGGCGCTCTGGGCCTGTAGCGTTTCAGACGGTGCCAACAACTGGAGCAATTCGTCGGGATCGACGGGCTTGACCAAGTGATGATCGAAACCCGCCTCGGCGGTTTGTTGGCGGTCGTCGTCTCGCGCGTAGCCCGTTAAGGCCACCAACAGCACTTGTTCTAGTGCCGGCTGCTTCCGCAGTCGCCGTCCCACCTCGAAGCCGTCCATGCCGGGTAAGCCGATGTCCAGGAACACGACCTGCGGCCAACCATCCTCGGCGGCGGCGAGCGCCGCCCGGCCATCGTGGGCGACGCGGACTTCGTGCCCGGTCATCGTCAATATCTTGGCCAGGCTTTCCGCGCCATCGACGTTATCATCGACCACCAAAACGCGGCGCGAAGGCGGCGGGGCGGCGCGACCGTTTTTCTGCACGGCCGACCCATTGACCGGCTCTGGTTGAAACGACAAGGGCAATCGAACGACGAACTCACTGCCCTGGTTCAAGCCGTTGCTAAAGGCGCATACGCTGCCGCCATGCAACTCGACCAGACGGCGCACCAACGTCAGCCCGACCCCGAGGCCGCCCTGCGAACGATCCAGCGTATGTTCCACCTGGGTGAACAAATCGAAGACGCGCGTCAACATCTCCGGGGCGATGCCAATACCGCTGTCGCGCACACTCAGCACGGCCTCGGCGTTTTGCCGCTCGGCTTTCAGCCAGATGCGTCCTCCGTTGGGAGTGTACTTGATGGCGTTGTTGAGCAGGTTGGTCAGAACCTGCGTCATCCGCACCGGATCGGCTTCCATCGGCAGCGGCACGGAGGGCAGCACGATGGACAGATCTTGCCGGTGCGCCTGGACGGCCGGACGGACGGTTTCGACGGCGCGGGCAATCACGGATACCAGATCGGCCGGCTCTTTGCGCAGGACGACATTGCCGCGCGTGAAGCGAGACACATCCAACAAATCATCCACCAGCCGGCTCATGTGTCCTACCTGGCGGCTAAGCACCTCCTCGGCCCAGTAGAGATTGGTATTCTCCCGCGCCAGCAATTTCATCACCTGAACGGCGTTGCGCATGGGCGCGAGCGGGTTGCGCAACTCGTGGGCCAGCATCGCCAGGAATTCGTCCTTGCGATGGTCCTCCTCGACGAGTTCTCGCGTGCGCTGCTGGAGTTGATCGCTCAGTCGTGTCATCTCGGCCAGGCGATCCGCTTCGACAAGAGTGTGATGACGTGTCTGAAGGAAGGTCTGGCCGAGGCTCGCCAGCAGGTCGGCATACACGCTTAGAGTGGCTTGCTTGATGGGATGTTCCCGGCGCGCATGCGCCCAGACCTCCTGGGGATTGAGGCCGAACTGCTTGGCGGCATACTCCAATTCCAACTCTTCGGGGTAGTGGTCGAAAACCTGTCCCGCCACCAACGCTGCCAAACGGTTTTCGCCGAGGATCAGCGGCACGGCGAAATGCACCAATCCCGTCCGCTCCCGCGTCATGCAATAGCGGCCTTGGGCCAGGGAATCGGCGACACAAGCACAAGGCCGCGGGGGAGTCAGGCAGAATGGACACTCACCCGCGCCGGCCGGCTTCCGAGCGCGAAACAAACTCCACATCGGCCGGGAGTTGAGACACTCGCCGAGCAGAAGACCCTCCGCATCGACCAGCGCCACCGCGAGGTTCGTGGCCCGCGCGTACCTTTCCAGACCCTCGCGCCAGGCCGATGGGTCGAGTACTTTAGCGCGGATTTCGGACGATAGTTCGGCATCCGAACGGGGAGACGAGATTTCAGGATGCGGACTCGTGACAGGTTCCGACATGGCATGGCTCCGCAATCACATTATTCCGTGGCGACCACCTTGGCTCCGTTGCCGGGCAGCAGGATGGGGCTGAGCCGCGTCGGCGCACGGCTCAAGAGTCCGTAGTAGTTCTGGAAAGGCAACGCCGGCAGCGCATTGGTCGGGTCCACCGGCGCCAGCGTGATACCACCCGAACCGATGGTAAACTCGCGCGTGACGAATTGATTGGCACTGCCGCGCGCCTTGACCACCGTGATGGCTCGGCGCAGCGTATCGCCCAGTTCCACGAAGTTGATGAGGATAATGTTATCCACGATGGAACTGACGGGGAAGTCCGGCATGAACTTGTTGATGCCGAATAGTTCGGGGTTCTCGTAGCTCAAAAACGTCGTCATCAGCCGTGCTTTGCTGAAACTGACCAGGGCATGAAAAAACTCGCGGTAAAGCTGTTCATCTTCCAAGGCAGTCTGATAGCTCGTCATACCGTCTATGATCAGCCGTTCGATGTGATGCTCTTCGACGATCTGCTCGATGCGCGCCAGGTGGACATCCAACTCCAACTCGCGCGGACAGTCGTAGAAAAACTGGATGGCACCGCTGTCCAGGTGTTCTCGCAAGTTGAGGCCGAGGGTGTCGGCGTTGCGCAGAACCTGTTCGGGATGTTCGTCGAGAGAGACCATCAGACCGCGTTTGCCGTTCTTGACGCCTTCCAGAAGCAGTTGCATGCCCAGCACGGTCTTGCCCGCCCCCGAGATGCCCACCATCATGGTGACGGAGCCATCGAAGACGCCGCCGCCGAATAATTCATCGAGCGGAGCGGAGCCGATGATCGACTGGCGATTGCTGGAAGTGGGTTGCGTGTCTAGGTCGAGGCCGCGCGGCCGCGCCTGAACGCGGCGAAACACTTCCAATCCCTTGCCGGCCGTGATGCGCAGGGTGTGGCGACCCGACTCGAAGTCCTGACCACGGCTCTTGGTGATCTCCAGGCTGCGATGGCTGCGGCGACGGTTCTGCTCGCGGCGCAGAACCATCACGGTGTCAGTCAGAAATTCGGCCACTTCCAGGGCGAAGGCCTGTTGCTCGATGGCGGTGACTTCGTGCGACAGGATCGCCGTCAGACTCTCGCGCTGTAGCCCTTCCAGCAGCATTTGCAAGAGTTGGCGATAGCAGCCCATCTCGTTGCCGTGGTTGTTGCCATTGCCGGCATTGTTGACATCGTTGGACACGCTGCGTAACAGCGAGATGCCATCAATGAAGATGCGGCGAGCGCCCATCTGGGCGGCCGTCTCCAGCAACAGGCTGTCCGGCGAGCGCAGTTCGTGGTTGAGTACGGGAGGACTGGTGAAAATGATTTTGAACGTGTTCTGCCGCTGCAATTGCTCGAAATCCCAACCGAAGTTGGCGGCATCGCGGATGAGTTTCTTGGGTGCCACCTCGAAGGTAACGAGAATGCCGGGTTCGTTGTACTCGGTGATGCCGCGATAAAGAAACTCCATGCCGAGCAACGTCTTGCCGGTGCCGGCGGCACCTTCCACCAGAATGACGTTGCCCTTGGGAATGCCGCCCAGGAGGATGTCGTCCAGACCGGGGATGCCGGTGGGGATCAGATCACGCGCTGCCATTTTCCGCCCCCTTTTCTCGCAAGAGGATGCTGTAAGGAGAGAAGGTGAGCCGAAGCGGACGCCTTTGCTTCCTCGTTCCTTCTTTCTTCTTCCTTCTGGGATTGGTCGCGTTGCATGTGCTTGGACAGCGCCAGCCGGCCGGCGCGATGGTCGTGCAGGCTCAGCAGTCGTTCAAAGGCATTCCCGCGCGGCGGTTCCGTCGGCGTCAGAAACTGATACAGGCGCGCTCCCTGCGAAACCCGCGAACGTCCGACGAAACCCAGGGATTCCAGATAATCCAAAGCGCTGATGACCGGCTCGATCGCATAGCCCAGCAGACGAGCGAGATAGTCCGCGCCAATCAGACTGGTCTGGTGGTGATACAAGAAAACCAAGACATCCCACTGACAAAGCGATTCGACGCTCAAGATAGTAAGCCACTCCGCTATGTCGGCGTCCGTTGGCGTGTCTTGGTGCATGGTCGGACCTTCTCCGTTATGAACAAAGCGAAACGCCTTCGATTTGCAAGTACACGTTATTGTAAAGAACCTATTTCTCTTCGTAAACGCGAAAGTGTTCTGAATGAGGAACGCAAACCCAACAGTAGTTTTCGTTTAGCCGCTTGGCGTTTCGCGCGAAACGCCAAGCGGCGCGCCACTGCGCAATATAATAGCGAGTAATTATCTCGTCTTGTTTTCCCGTCCTAGGAGTAAGGAGGAATGTCTTGATACGAAGCTGGCGCGTGATGGTGGCGCTAGGGAGCGTCGTGGCGATCTCATGGCCGAGGGCGCGGGCTGAGCCGCCCACTGCCGCGCTACCGGCCGTCCTCAAAGCCGAACCAGCCCCGGAATGGAACGCGAAGTTCACTGGCAAGAAGGGATGGATCGGCGGCGATGGGGTCTATTCGGCCGTGATCGGCTCTCGGCGTGTGCTGTGGCTGTTCGGCGATACGCTCTTGGGCGCGGTCAAGGATGGTCGGCGCGACGGTGCCGTGATGGTGAACAACACCGTTGGCATTCAGGCTGGCCAGGGAGCGGATGCCGCCCTTCGGTTTGTAGCCGGCGAGACGAAGGAGCGCAAGCCGGCGGCGCTCTTGACGCCGGCAGACGGCAAGGGATGGTTTTGGCCGCACGCCACGGTTCGCATCGGTGATCGGCTATTCTTGTTCCTCATGCAGATCGTCAAAACCAAGGAGGAAGGCGCGTTCGGCTTCCAGCAGGTCGGCGAGTGTCTGGCGGTGGTGGAGAATCCCGACGACAAGCCACGCATGTGGCGTATGAAACAGCACAAGGTGCCATTCACCGAGTTCGGGCGCGACCGCGAGCGCTCGTGGGGTTCATCTGTGTTGCGCGATGGCGAACATTTGTACGTTTACGGCTACGAAACGCGCGGAAAGGGAATCGGCAAAAGACGCTTGCTCGCCGCCCGCGCGCCGGTCGGAAGCGTGGAGGATTTTAAGACGTGGCGCTTCCGTACCTCGAAGGGGTGGAGCGACAAGTCAGAGGAGGCGGTCACGCTGGCGGACGGTTTCGCCACGGAGTTCTCGGTCTGTCCGATGCCCGGCCAGAAGAATTATGTGGCGGTGTACACGGAGAACGGCTTGAGCGACCGCATCATGGGCCGCTTCGCGGACACGCCGGCAGGTCCGTGGTCCGCACCGGTGTTACTGTACAAGTGCCCGGAGATGGCGAAAGACAAGGGCGTTTTCAGCTACGCCGCGAAAGCTCATCGCTGGGCCGCGAGAGACGACCTGCTGATTAGCTATTGCGTGAACAGTTGGGAGTTCGCTCGGCTGTTCCGAGATGAGGCGGTCTATCGCCCGAAATTTGTGCGGGTGAAACTTCGGCCCGCGAAGTGATTGTTTGGAGTCACGAACGCCATGAAGTAGGTGCCGCTTGCCGAGCGGCACCTGTTGAGTCCAGGTCCGGCTCGGCAAGCCGGACCTACCTCATGCGGTTACAACTTCTTATGCTTCTCATCCTCCATCACGCCGCCCAGATAGTCAAACCGCACTCGCGGAGCGAGTGCGCCACACTGGCCGATGCTTCCCTCATCCTCCGCGATGGCATCATTGAATGGTTGGGGCCGGCGGCGGAGATGCCGGCTGTACCGCACGAAGACGCGACCTGGATCGATGCTCGCGGCAAAGTCGTGCTGCCGGGGTTTGTCGATAGCCACACCCATCTCTTGTTCGCTGGCTCGCGCGTGGACGAATTCGAGCAGCGCTTGCGAGGCATGAGCTATCAGGAAATCACCGCGCGCGGCGGCGGAATCCTCAGCACCGTCCGCAGCGTCCGCCAGACATCGAAGGAAGAGTTAAAGAATCTGGCTCGTCCGCGACTTCAGCGTTTGCTGTGTTTCGGCGTGACGACCATCGAGGTCAAGAGCGGCTACGGTCTGACGCCGGCCGATGAGATCAAGTGTCTCGAAGCGATTGCCGAGTTGAACGCCGAGGGACCGTGGGAGTTGGTGCCGACCTTCCTGGGCGCACACGCCGTGCCGCCGGAGTATCGGGACGATCGGGCCGGCTACATCCGTTCGCTGTGCGAGGACATGCTGCCCGAGATCGCGCGTCAGCGTTTGGCCGACTTCTGCGATGTCTTTTGCGAAACCGGCGTCTTCAGCGTGGCCGAGTCTCGACAGATTCTCACGCGGGCGCGCGATCTGGGATTGCGGCTCAAGTTGCACGCCGATGAGTTGTCGCCGCTGGGCGGGGCCGAGTTGGCTGCCGAACTTGGGGCCGTGTCGGCGGATCATCTGCTGTGTATCAGCGAGGCGGGAATCGACGCGCTGGCGGCATCGAACACCGTGGCGACGCTGTTACCCGGCACCGCGTTCTTTCTGGGTGTGGACTATGCGCCGGCGCGGCGGCTGATCGAACGTGGCGTAACGGTTGCCCTGGCCACCGACTGCAACCCCGGCACCTGCATGACCGAGAATCTGCCGCTGGTCGGAGCGATGGCGTGTACGCAAATGGGCATGTTGCCCGGCGAGGTGGTGACGGCGCTGACGCTCAACGCCGCCGCGGCGCTGGGCCGTGCCGATCGCATCGGTTCGTTGGCGGTCGGCAAACAGGGCGATGCGATTGTTTGTAACGTCTCCGACTACCGCGAACTTTTTTATCACTTCGGAATCAATCATGTCGAGTGCGTCATCAAGCGCGGCCGCGTGGTTCACTCGGCTTGAACCTACTACGCCGCCGGACTCCGCTTGTCGTCCCGACGATCCGCGTCTGGGTGAGTGCGTCGAGTTCTGGCGGGAGGGTCCGCCGAAACTACGGCCGGGACGCCCGGTTCTCGTCGGTTTTCCTCAAGATGATGGCGTGCGCCGCAATCAGGGCCGACCGGGTGCCGCCGCCGCTCCCGCCGCCATTCGTCCCTGGCTCTATCGGCTGACGCCGTGGGATGCGACCTGCGGCGCGGACCTGGCCGCGCTTGGGTTATTCGATCTGGGAAACGTGCGTATCGACGGCGATCTGGAGGCGAGTCAGCAAGCGCTGGCGGACGTGATCGCGGTGATTCTGACGGCGGGAGCCGTGCCGATTGTGCTGGGCGGCGGCCATGAGACGGCCTACGGACATTACCTCGGCTACGTCCGCGCCGGCCGAGAAGTGGCGATCATCAATCTCGATGCCCATCTAGATGTGCGGCCGCTCGTCGATGGACTCGGGCACAGCGGCTCACCGTTTCGGCAAGCCCTCGAACATCCCACGCAGCCGCTGCGCGGAGATCGCTACGTCTGCCTGGGCGCTCAGCCTTTCGCCGTCAGCCGAGAACATCAAGCTTACGTCCAAGACCGAGGCGGCGTCATCCGTTGGGGTTCGCGTTCATCCTTGCACTACGTACTCAACGCCATCTTTCGGCACGAGTGCAAGCGCTTGTCGGCGGCCGGCTGTCCGGTGTACGTGACGCTCGACAGCGACTTCGTTTGCCAGGCGGACGTACCCGGCGTCAGCGCTCCTAATCCACTGGGACTATCCGGGCGCGTCGTCGCGGCCTGCGCTGCCGCGGCGGGTGAATGCGCGGCGGTCAGTAGTTTCGATCTCGTGGAGATCAATCCCTCTCTCGATCGCGATGGCCAGAGCGCACGCTGGGCCGCACTCACCCTCTGGCACTTCCTCCGCGGCCTGACGCGGCGCACGAAAACAAACTGAGTGTCCAACTGTCCGCTATTCCGTGAGACTTCTTGCGTCTAAGCGTTCCGAATCATCCGGCAAGCGTGAGGCCCAACGGCGTTCTCGCGCTTCCCCGATGCCGTTTTGGCGCACAACTTGCTATGCAGTCTGCTTTTACGGATTGTGCGGGATGTCCGGCTTTAGCGACCAGTGCCAGGATGAGGGATGTTCCACGACCTGGGGGAGGGGTAAGGGGGTAAAAATGTCACTCCCTTGACATCTCCCTTGCCTTTCATGGCGTAGAATTGGGGAGCAAGTAAACCACTGCTTCGCTCGTAGGAGGGTAGCGACATGCTGGTCTTGAGCCGGAAACTTGGCGAAAAGATTTATATCGGTGAAAACATCTGTATCACGGTCGTTGACATCGACCGGGGCAAGATACGCCTGGGTATTGAGGCGCCGCGTGACGTGCCGATTTACCGTCAGGAGCTTTTGCCCTTGAAGGGCGCGGAGGCTCCTGCGCCCAGCGCTTCCACGGTGCCCCATTAGCCGGTGAACCGTTCGCTGAACGTCCAACGGGACGTTGTGAGAACGGACCAGCGATTTATTCGTTGGACGGAAGACAGGAGAACACGCTGATTGGGTGTTCTCAGCTGTGCCGATCGCCTTTCCTTCGGGAACATGCTTTCGCTCTCTTGCGGAACAGGCAGTGGGGTTATCACAGGGGAAGAGATACGGATTCAACACACGAGGGAGTCCCGATAATTCGGGACTCCCTCGTGTGCTTTCATACTTGCCAGCCCGCAGCGCCAGCAAGGGAGTCCAGTAGATCCAAGTGTGTCTCTCCGAACGTCCTTGGCATAAGCTATGCCTCCCAAGGACGTTCGGAGGATGCCGATTCGTTCACGCCGAAGATCGC
>Ga0134126_10000192_pt1 | contig 80371 bp, 59 predicted proteins | sample KB31752_FD_96881 | JGI IMG/M metagenome (GOLD analysis project Ga0134126, IMG submission 96881) | Terrestrial soil microbial communities with excess Nitrogen fertilizer from Kellogg Biological Station, Michigan, USA - KB3-175-2 | ecosystem: Environmental > Terrestrial > Soil > Unclassified ...
GAGTTTATCATAACTTACAATAATCATATATCAATATGATAGGGACCAAGGGTCCGGTTTCAATTAAATGTATGATCACAAGTCATTTTACTCTATAAGGATCCGGCAATAATTAAAGGCCAATTCTCAGAAGATGAAAGGCCAACATCAAGGAAAGGTGGGGCTAAACGAGTGAATCCACTTCTCCCGGTGAATCTACCAGAAGAAAAAAAACTAATTTCCCTGTACCTTGGTTGTTAATATGCTGGTTCCATCAATGGAACTCGTATTATTTGCTGGTTGATGGGAATTGCATCAAACAGGGTTTACATTGTCATTTGTTTTTCTGAATCAAAACAAGTAAAAACACATCCACTCAAATTTGATCGTCATCGTCCTCGTGTTGACTGGAAGGATCCGCCACGGCGGCCAAGGCTTGAGTCATTAATCCAATGATATTCTTGTGGTCCCGGGCTTCATTCTCCAATCGATGTTGTTTAGCCTTGGCCAAGCGAATCGACTTGACGGTTTCGGCGTAATCCGCACCATTGACCGAAGTCCACTCGGTACAGTGCTTAATCACTTCACCCGTGAAATTCTTGCCCAATTCACGCATGGCCGGATTACTGCTCTTGTCAATGGCACGTTGCAATATGTCAGCGGTATCCTTCATACCCGAAAACATGGCATCGTGTACACGATTCACGGGTTCGCGATCACGGCGGCGTCGGCCTCGGTATGCCGAATCCTCTCGACCGCTCTGGTCTTGGTCATACCGCTGCGAGTCATCGCGTGTCAAGGACGCATCATCATTCTCTTCCACGGTATCGTCATTGAAGCCCGGTGTACGACGCCGTTGCGTCGGTCGTTTTCCGTGATCGAATGGATGGTAGCGTTGGAAACGCTGACCACGTCCACGCCCACGACCTCTTCCTCCCCTGCCACGTCCACCGCCTCGTCCGCGGCGCGGACGACCATCGGAACGATCGGAATCATGGTCTCGTTCCCGTTTGTTTTCTGTCGCGGCACTTGAGTCGTTTTCTTCATGCTCTGCCGAATCTACCATGACATTTCCATCCGTCTCGGCAGACGATGTAGACGATGCGGCTGTAGAGTCATTGCCATCGCCATTATTCAAGGTCACTGTAAAACTGGCGTCGGTCATTTTTCTTCTCTTTTGATTTTTCTAGTTCAAGATTCTTTTCCGAATTTGGAAAAACAAATGCTGAATTGTTTTAAACAAGGTAGAATACCTTTGTCTTGAAAATTTCAGAACCCGATTTTTTTTTCCTTTTGATTTCATTCGATCTTGAGCTGAGAACAAAAAATTGGGTGAATACATTTTTTATTTTCAAAAACTGGAGAATCGAAAACAGAGAGAAATGAATCATCCGGATCTTGCAGTGGAAGAGAAAAAGCAACACATTAGACAGATTCTAGCATGGGCTTGTCCAGCCATGGACTATAACAGGGGTATATGTGTAATGGTGTCCAAATTACTCCATTACAGAATGCAACTCTTGAGAATGGAACAGCCTGAAAATACAATAGTTACCGTCGAGTGTCCACTAGAGGAACTCGAAACCAATCTGTTTGAATGGCAAACGATTCGCTGTCGTAGAATCAAGCCCAAGGAGGAAGCTAAAATGACACCCTTTGATAGAGAGGTCAAGGCGCTGGGATTAGCTACCACCAATATTATATCCGTTCGTATCAAGGATGGACAGAAACTCTTGCCAGGTTGTTGGTGTAACACGACCCAGTTTAGACATTCGACTCGATTCAAGACATTTGCCGAAAACCTACCTGGTTTTGTGCCTCGAATTATCGGCCCTATGCCGGATTCAAATTAAAATCCCTTTTAGTTACCCACATAAATGTTATTAAACCGTTTTCAGAATTAACTTTGATGAAGACGTCATCGACTAAAATATAAAGGGATTAATATGTTGCAAAGAATCAGAAGAATACGATACTGATTCACGACAGTTGTTACGCAAGCCTCGAACACCGAGTGTCAAGTTCCTTCGGAACGAGCGTCGAAAGCAGACCGGTTCCAGTACAAAATTCAAGGCGAATGAACCACGATCCGAGGTACCGTGGTCGATTGTCGGAAATGTGATACCATCATGGGAGTTTATACTGGGCCCTTATCGTTTCCAATATGCATTGGTCGAGACGGACAAGACGTGTCTACGACCTGGTGAGCCGTCGGTGCGTTCTTTCTTCGGATGGGGCGAATGGCACAGTGCCAAACCAAAACAAGTGGATACTCCCTACTATCACTCTATGACCGACTGGATTAAACATGTACTCGGTATCCAAGATCTATCGGACGATTCTAAACGTGCATCACCAGACGTGTATTGGGACGTTTTCATAGAATCCAGTTTCTACGACTTACCACGACTCGACTCGGACGTGCCCCTAGCTTCTTCCTGGGTGTTGACCAACTTGGATCGCGAATTTCTCCCGTGTCTTGTACCCAACAAGGACAAGTGTATGTATCTAGACCGAGCTCGGTTTCATGCTATAGATGTACGTCAACGACACCATCAGTTGTTTCTCGCTCAAAAACTACTGTTTGAATTTGTAATAGAGACCTTCCAACAACCGTCTTACGAGTTTGTATTTTCAGAGCCGTTTGATATGAGTAGTCTTGATTCGACCCTCTACAGTATCCACGAGACGTTACGGTATACGCTGGAGCGAGAGTTTTCGGGAAATGGGCACAATTCGTGGTCCGAGAACGAACTGGAATGGCTCGACGAGTTTATGAAAGACCAGTTAACATTATACCACCATGATTGGAACCGTGTCAAGCACATGTATCCTGACTTTCAACGGCAATTGTGGGTTGGGCTTTTTCAATGTCTGACTCTCGAATACCATACAACCAGGATCCAAGACGCAAGAAAATGGAAACGATTTCTCAAGCAAGACGTACATTCCAAAATGAGGGACGATATTCGAAATTATATTGACAAGCAACTCCTTGCAGCCCGAGCCCATTTTTCCAAGGAACTGGCTCGAGCACATGAAATGTGGTCTCGAGATCCATTGGGACACCGTATAATGGTGGAGCAATACTTGGAATTGCTGAAAATGTATGCGTTAACTAGCGGATCCATTCTAGTGGACGAGTATACGTTATTACGATTCTTTCGACGCTTCAAATTATCACCTGACCAGCGTGATTTGCCACATTTACAATTTTGTAGTAATATGATTTACTATGCAGGTGTCAATCACATGAATCGAGTGGTTCAATTCCTCGAGACGTCGTCTGTTTGTAAGCTTGTACGCGGCAATGCCTCGTCGTATGACGACACCAGCATCAAGACTCGGAATCTCGTGACCACGGATCCAGACGTGGATCTCGAAATGAAACGAGGCACACCGGCACATTTAACACAATTTCCAGCTGAGTATTTAACCGTATCGTGCCGTGCGCATGAGCTGACTTTGGCCAGTTCCAATTGGAAACACGAATTGCCCATCCTCTCTATTTCATTTCGGCATCCGTGGTGGGCCGACTTACCGCGTAACAAAACTATCCAGATTGGCGATTGTTCTCGTCTTACATGTCTCCGACTTGGTCCTCATCTATTGTACTTGTGGTACATGAATGAGGAAAACCAAACACCGGGAACTACACTGCATGAATTTCTGACGGACAGACGCCAAGAAAAGGAATTTCCGGTACAGGAACGAACCCATGTAATTCAATGGGTGTCTCTGACTGATTCCGACTCGGACTTATCCTCGAGCCCCAAAATCACTCGAATCAAGGCGCTCAAACAGATTGCAAATTACGCTGGCTTTTATTCAGACTGTGTCGATCTCGAACTTGGAAATACACGGTCTGTAAAGAAACGTAAGCACAGAGAAGAGGCCAAGGAAGTGGTACCTGAAGTAATTGTGCCCATCTTGGATCGAATCCAAATGTATGGTACCGATACATCTCATTTATTTCACTTGGCATTGAAGAGTACCGTTTGCTTTCGGTTAGTCGGATTTTTATATCGGTACAGACGAGAGCACGTTCGTCATGTATTCCAGATTCTTTCTGATTTCGTACCTTTTCAGTCGTTACTATCACGTAGTTGGGATAGCACGATTCAATTATCCCATGATCCAATGACAAGATGGCCCGTGTTGGCTTGAGAACCTCGGTCATCCTCGGTAATAATTTATCAGGAAAGAAGTGAGACTTTCCCTTGACCCCGTCACTTCTTATCAGCAATAAATCTACGATCGAGTGTCAAACTTGTCAATATTTTACACTTCAAAAATAGACGAGTCAGAAGCAGTCTCTGGTTTCGGTTTGGACTTGGGTTCAAATATTTTCCAAGGCTTCTTCAAATCAAGCCGGAATTCGCGTTCCACGCGTAAAATATCTCCTATTGTCAGTCCCTCGTCCGGAGTCTTCTTATTGACCAAGACTACGTTTCCATGTACTGGAAACGCATGTCCAAAGACGGCGGATGCGCGTTCATTGTAAGTCTTTTCATTCTTTTCGGGGGCTTCATTCATGTAGACGTAAAAATCCTCTGCTTCCCGTCCTTCAATCATTCCACCGTCGGCGGCCAATTCTTGTAATTGTGTCAGGATAGGGACATCATTCGCTGCGAGATATAGAATTTCCGCGGGTGTAGCATTGTTTGCCGGGACGGTTGCCACGACCATTTCCGAGACGGTATCCTTGTGCTCTGGTGCTTGTGACGGTTGCTTCTTGACTGTCTTGGGTTTTGGAGGCATTCTGTCAATTTGGTTTTTGGTCACCTTGTAAATCATAATATGAAATTTAGCAGAAGGAATTTTCTTCCGTAGCACGCTTCCGGAATATTAAATTTGCAGGGAAATTTTCAAATTAACGTTAGGATTCCTTTATCAATTTAAAAATTTCAATTGAAGCTTGAGATTTTGGAAAGCCTGTCTGTTGGGAAATTTAGGAAATTTAATTTCAAAAAGTCTAATTGTCATATAGCCAACTCGGTATATCGACGATATCGGCTCGTTCGTCATTTGACACCTGTTCCAGCAATGGCGCACGAGGTATTCTTAGCGTGGTACAGTTTGCAGAATTCCACTCCATTGCATACTCCAATATTAGAATAGATAATTCAACCATGGACAAGCGTGACTGGATTAAAACAGATGGTTCAATCATAAGAAAGTAGGACTGTATTAAAAGCAAGTACGCGACAGGCGATTCAAGCAACATGACGGGACATTTCATAACGTTCCTAATCTGGCGACCCATTTCAAATGCTTCCGGATGCCATTCGGGATTCACCTCTCGCTTATGTGCCATGTAAGCGTCAAACGTGGCCTTGTCCTGTGCATGATCACTGTAATGACTGTTTAGAAATGTCTTGAACGTGTGAAACGGTCGCGGTATTATGCGCGTACGGCTTTTCAGAGTCGTATGCAATACACCCAGCTCTTGGGCTTTCTTGTGCACGAGTAATCGATCGTAACTGGTCTTGGCCGAGGTAACCGTGGCACGGCCATTCTTGTGCAAGATCCGTAAACATGTGGCATGGGTACGGTCGAGAAGCTTTTGGCTCTTGATTCGCCATATTTCGCAATGAGGATGGTTTGGGTTCATTTGACTTGCAATTAAAAATGAACAGAATCCTTTAAGTTAGGAACTTTCTAGTAGTCGATAAATTTATTATTTTTGATTTTTGCTTGTTGATCAAGAATTTTCCAATCTCCTTTCTTAATTCTCTGGTCTCTCCCATGAATTTAATTTTCTCATACTCTGACAAATCTTGAAGTAGTACAAAAAGAGAAGAGAGAAAAGAGAAAATGACTGACAAGGCCTTGAAAAAAGCGAGCATCAAGTTAGACATGACGATCAATGTGAAAACCAAGCAAGACGAATTACTCCACTACTGGACGGGCTTTTGGCCGGAAAGCGTCCAAATTGGCAAGGACAAGCGCGACTACGTGCGTGGCTATCTGGTCTTTGCCAATACCAGTGATCGTCAAGACTATTGGTCCTACATGTCGTATGCCGAGCTGGTGCTGGACTATCCCGAAATTGTGGACCGCATATTGGCCAAGGCCGAATTGTGGTGGTCGAAAGCCAACAAGGATTATGTAGCACGTCAGAAACAATCTTTTATGGTGTGTGGCTGTTCATGGCACGTGACCGACAAGGGACACGTGGAAAAGCCCTGCCTCTTTGAATCCAATATCCCGCGCTTGGGCCGAGGCGAATGCCCGTCGACCATTACCATTGACACGGTCAAGCTCGGAAGCATGGATCAAAAGACCATCGACACCGTGTCCAATCTCGTGTATCATGAAATGATTGTGCTCAATACCATTTGCAAGTGGGTATGGGAGTGCACAGAAACGGCCAAGGATGGCTTTACCGCGCCGTCGACGACGGTTACACAAGCGCTCATTCGTCAAGCACGACGAGCCATTCGTCATCCACGGACGGCCCAATCCAAGAAACCCAAGCACGACAAACCGACTGTTTCCGTTGATGGTGCATTGGTTTCCGTGACCGTTCCGGTGAGCGCGGCCATTCCAACTGCGGTATCAAGCGATCCGATATCTGAAACATCCACCTCAGACAAGGCGGCTTTAACGGAAGCCGATTGGCAAGTCAATACTGGCATGCCCATGTTTGACGATCCGATTCCGACCTCGTCTAATTCATCTGTGACGGGTTCGGCCAAGACCAGTCAGGATTCGGTCGGTACCGACCAAGTCCAATCGAATTCCGTTCAAGAGGATAGCAAACACGAGTCCAAGAGATCTGGAGGACTTGAAGCCCTTGAGAGCATTCGCGACAAGACTCAACCTACGGCACCGATCCTGACACTGGACAATGATTCGGATTTTTCCCTGGCATTGGCCAAGTTTGAAACCAAACTGAGACAAGGCCTATCCAACAAATCTAGCAAAATCGACAGCGCCTTTCAGCAATTGCTGGTCTCCATGGACAAGATTGAGACCGTCAAAGAAGACGACGGGTTACGCCAACCATCGGAAATCTTAATGGAAATGCGCACGTCCGACACGTCCGACCAAGAGGCAGAAGGAGACAGTACCGTGTCCAAGCGCTGTAGCAAGTGCAACAAGATCAAGTCGATTGATTTGTTCAATAGCGGTACCGGACCCTATGGCAAACACGTTTGGTGTCGATCGTGTTGTAGTGTCCGTCATCGAGAGCCTCCTTTGAACAAGAGCAGTCGGAAACGCAAATCACCTGCGCCCGAAACTTCTGAAGACGATTCTACTTTAGAAACGGAAAAGGAGGATGACGACGATTCGTCGGCATCGGCCAACAAGTCGAACGCGACCTCAACGGATGCGGAAACCAAGACGTGTACCAGGTGCAAGAAAGCCAAACCCACGACCGAATTCCATCGTCGACTGGATGGTCATCAATTTTGGTGCAAGGTGTGTGACAATAACCGGTCTCTTCCAGCGCGCAAAGTCGTCCAATCCAAATCATCGACCTCTAAATCCATGGCCAAGGACGATTCGCCTGCGGTATCCAAACGTACCGTTACAGATACCGAATCGCCAAGGGATGCCGTGTCTACTCGCACTTGCATTGGTTGCAAAGAAACCAAGGACTATAGTCATTATGTGCCAATTGGAGTGGGGTATTCCAAGAAATGCAATGAATGTCGATCCAAGATTCCAAGTCGCAAATCAACACTGGACGTCCCAGCCAAGTCCAAGAAAAAGACGCTACCGGAACCCTTGTCCAATTTGCCGAATGCATCACACAAGTCGGACTCGTCAAACACAGCGAACAATTCCATGGAAAAAGAGACGCTGGATCTCATCAATGCACTCAATGACTACCGGCACGAACCCTATACCCGAACCGTCTGGCAAGGACCGGTTGATACATTTCTTGACGAATCCGAATCCAAACAAACAGTCGGTTCATCGAGTCCATCACTCGGTTCAATTGTGGCGATCCCCTTTTCCGGTACGAATCCAAGATCTTGTCTTTTTTCTTGATAATTCATGTATGTACCCTCTAGACAATGCAATTGCGTCAATGGAGCCCAAGACCGTTTCAATTTTGCCTCACTTGGTACAAGCGGACGTGGTGTCGGCCATTTCCAAGTTATCCGCGAAACCGACGGATGATATGTTGGTGTGGGACAATTTCCGCGACTTGTTTGGACCTGATGCTTGGAAAGATGTAATCGACACAGGTGCCAGGCCATCGTCCGATTTGACTACTCTTCGGACCAGTCTTGTCCAGATTTTGGGACACTACATGTTGGAACAACCCATACCCATGGCAACACTTGTCCAGGCTGTAGCGGCCTGTCCCTTTACCAGTCGATCCAAACTCGAATTGGACTCAAGTCTCCAACAACAATTGGACCACATGGGCGATTTGGTTTCGGCCTTTCAGAATTACAAGACACTAGGCATTGCCAGTTATGCGACGAGTGCCAAGTCCATTGTCAATCGCTCCAAACTGTCGGACGCGGAAAAGGCACGATTGCTTCAAGCCGTTCCCCGACTATTTACGTCGGACCATCAGAAACAACCCACTATGCTCCTAAACCTCTTGAAGAACTTGTCCTGTTCTTCTTCCGAGATTCGTACTGTCTTGACTCATTTATGCTGTTCCTTTTGCACACAATTGACTTGTCAGTCTCCGCCTGAATCCAAGCACTTTACCTCGATTCGCCTATATTGAATTCCTTTTAAATTTTTGGAATTTAACTCTTTTAAACCATCAGTGCAAATGAACTGGCCAATCATCATTGAATTTCTTCGGATAGAAGTGGGACAGTTTTTTTGTCCCACTCCCAAAACATGAATAAGCTGACTTGACAACCTCAATTAAATATAGTGCCTCCACATTATTAACCAAAATCCAGAAAAGTGGGACAAGAACTGTTCCACTTTTAGAAAGCCGTACAAAGAATCGAAAACCTTTTACTTGACATCTCGTTAAATTTTACAGAAACTAGGACTGTCTACTCGGTTAACAGTCATAGACAAATTTTGACTACTTCTGCTGGCTCGATATAATCGGCACACTGACGGATTCTACACTGGACCATGTCAACGACTGGTGAGCCGAAGTCAAGGGTTTCCCGATATTCGTCAAGCGTACTTGAGGATTATCGTGGTCATGATTCGGCAAGAATTCGTACAATTGAATACAAGCGTCGCGCATGGTGGAACCGATTACATCCATGATTTCCTTGCGAGCAGCCAAGAGTTCGTCAATGATCTCTTGACACACGACCACGTCCTTGCCAATTTCGATTGGTGCAAAGCCCAGCCACTTGGGTCCAAACCAAAAGAGAATTTGTTGCTTGGGCATTCTCGGAAATCCGTCCAAGACATTTCCACCGTCCTCGACCGTACCACGAGGCATAAATGCTTTTAGCCCGTGTAGGATTCCCCCTTTCCACATTCGGATCGTGTCTGGATTGTCGATGATCCATCGTTCAAATGGGATAGATTCGTAAATTTCCAAACGTGGTTGCATGGATGTGAGGAATCGGTGCCGGACAGTAGGATGTTTGGCCACGGACTCGGCTACGCTTTGCACTAGTGCCATTCGGGTTTGCATGGGAACCTTGACACTAGCAGAGACCAAGTCTTGGAAATCGGCTTGCTTGACTCGGTTCTTTTCTTCATCCGAAAAGTCTTGGTCGAACAAATGTCCCAATGTGACGATCTTGTCCAAGAACAAGGCACGAGTTGAACGCAATAGCTGTTCCCAGGGGCCTTCGGGTGCCAAGACGAGTAATGATTTTTCGGCCGGGACCAGATTATCTTGGTCTTTCGTCTTCCTCTCTGTTTCTTCTTTATTCATTTTTACTCGGTAACCACAATTGGAAAAAGGCAACTATGCTGATTCTTGATTTGACTCACTAACAAAAAATTGCTTGACAAGAATTAAATTCCAGAGAAATTTTTATTCCAATTGGAATTTTAGAAATACACTGTCTGTATCAAATTATCAGGGAAAATCACGGAAATTTGTTTAATCGAAATTTGGTGTGGTTCTCTTCGAAAAATCATTCATCTTCATTTTTCCATACAATTGAAAGTATCAAGCAAAAAAAGAGACCAAAGGAAAAATGACATCTGAAACTGTTACATGCAAACCCACGTCCGATTCCAAGGATATTCCAGCAGCCGATTCCGCTCGTCACTCGGACGAAAAGATAGACAAGTGTCCGACTTTACCTCGGACAATCAAAATGCAATACGTGGACGGTCAATACCGTTTCCCGGCGGATACCAATTGGCTCCTTCCCGAGGGTACCATTGTGGTCCGAAACGGAGCGTTACACTCCAGTCTCCACCAAGAATGGCGCGTGCATGATCTAACTACCCATATCTTTCGTACGGATGGCAGTGCAATCATAGGTGAGAAAATCACTTTTTGCCCGCCAGGGGCAATTGTCCGCAAACACAACCACGACTATGAAGTGAATGTACCCGATTGGATGCGTGAACCGACCGTCAAACTCGCTGGTGTCGAGGTGTCGGCCAGCGTGTTGGAACACACGTCAAAGAAGTTGTACGACATCATTCGGGCCGGGACAGTGGATCTCTTTCCAGGTGGGAGAAACGCGGCCGGTACCTTTGTCGCCAAGACATTGGAAGACGGATGGTGTTATCTCACCCTCGCATGGGAGGACAAGATTGACATTGCCAAGATCGTGTATCTGTTTGAAATCGAATGTCTCTATCCCGAAATTTTGGCCATCTTCCAGTCGGATGCCAATACGGATTCGGTCGCAGAACTTAATGGACTTTCGGATTTCCACCCGAGGTTTAAGACGCTTGCAAACAATGTTGCCCGAGCATTGAAGTCCCGATCCACACCATCCTCGACTGAAGAATTTGTCGAGGCGTGTGTTGCATTGACTGAGAGTCGCAAGCGAAAGAAGATGGTTACCGAATAAAGACAAGATTTCCTCTTTAATTTTTTTCTTTGGCAATTTAAAATGATGATTTTTCTAAATTAACTGGTAATTCCCACCCGATCCCAGAAACAGTATAGAAGATCAAACCTTCAAGAATAAAAAGAACAAAATGATTGCCCAAGACTACAAAAAGGGCGAGGATATCGTGTACGATGTAGACTTTCACCAAAAGATTGTATCGTCTGAAGAATTTTTCAAACATATTGAGAAATGTATCGAGGAAGAACGTGACGAACGACAATTGTTTGTTCGACTGCAGAAAGTGGCGGCCAAGGATGGTCTCGGAAATACGTGGTCACCATCCTATGTTGGATTCTCATCCACCGTGTGGAATGAAGACACACTTGAATTAATCGTGAAAATGGTGTTTCTCTTTTCGGAAGTTGACAAAAGTGGCACCTGCATATTGACGGGTGATATCAAAGGAACCGCCGCAACCTGGCGAGGCACCTTGAACGATTCTCATTTGAAACACGGGGTTCATACTATATTCTGTCGCGATTTTAAGATTGCCTTTGACAAGGGACTGAGCGGAGGTTCCATTCCACCCAAGAGTACAGATACTAGCATTGGGCTGGATGAATTGATGATTTCTTGACATTCTCTCTATTTCTGGTCCCTGTATTGTCAATTCATTTGGTGAGCTGTAAATGCGGGTAAATTATTTTTTTAAAAGAATTCAGGTTAAAAGAACAAAAATTCAATCACCTGTATTAACGGGATCCGATAGTAGGGTCTCGGATGGTAATCGAGTAAACAGAGGATGGGAAGTGGAGCGTTTGAGTGCCGAATGAGCATGGTCTGGGTTTGTTAAGTGTGATTTTGGTGAATGGTTAGCGGAAGAAAGTCCAGGTTGTAAATTGTGAACCGACTGCGACTCATCCTCTTCCACCAATGGATCCAATGTCGAGGCGGCTTCATCGTCGTGTTGAGGATCGCGTAGTACCGGTGGTATCTTGGGTTCCAATAATTCAGGATCGCTGGTACTCAATGGGGATACCTCTTCACCCTCGGCAGCCGAAGAACTGGATGAAGAGCGTTTATTGGGTTGTAAAATACGTACTCGAGGACTATTATCCACATATTGAAGATGGAGTACCTCTGGGTCGGATACTGGTACTTCACGAATCACAATTACACCGTCTTCCGTCTCGGGTTGAAACACTGGTTGTTCGCGTTGTCCACGATCACGTGTCGTGGGTAGATTTTTAATCTGGCAAATGAGCTCCAACGTTTCTTGGCTCATTCTTAGATTCTCGGCCACCAATTGCCCCGTGGTCTTGCTGTAAGCCAATTCCGAGACCACGCCCTTTTGGCCTGGAATAATTTGAATCGTAAAAGGCGGTCGTGGTGCCGCCACGACAGAAGGTTCATCGGCCATGGAGCTAAATGGGTGGCGGGTTCGGCTACCCATGGCACTGTTGACCGTTTTTGATTTGTGCTCGGATACTGAAATAGATAAAGACGAACGTCCCAATTCCGTTTCCGATGGTGGATTAAACTGGGAAAGTTGCAAGGGCTCGCGTCTCGAATTATTTTTTTCCTTGAACTGTGCAAACTTGGCCTTGATGGTCTGATCGCGTTCCGAGACGGACGCTTTCCAGGCACGTTTTTCGTCAATGCTTGGCGTTGATGTAACTTTACGTTCTTGACCTTCGTCGGCCATGGACAATTGTGAGACGGATGACCGAGTCTTTAGTTTTGGGTCAGTGCCCTGTATCCATTTCTTCAAGGTATTCATTCTCTCGGCGGAATCGCAAAACCTAAATAGTGTTAAAAGGAAAAAAGGGAAGAGTTTTTATTCTTGAAAAATTAAAAAAGGAAAAAGTAACAAGTAGCCAAGTCTGGGTTATGAGGATATTTACTTGAAATCAAATGAATGATCAAATTCGTACAATTGAACGGTAAATCCTGGGACTGGACTAGTCTTGGGTTTTGGGACCAGACTCGATTCGTCAGTCAGTGTCGACGGAACCGTTTCCGACTTTTTCGAAACGAGATACGAGTGCTTGTCCGCCAGGAAATCATCGGGTAGTGCACAGGTACTGGGACCAGGTGTCTTGGAACGCAATTGGGCCACGTACCATTCACACCAACTGGACAAGGACAAGACAATCATTCGCTTGCGTTCGAGCTGCACAATGGTTTTGGCGAGTTTGTGTTGGATCGATAATCCCGTAATCAATTCACGTGCGCTCTTGAAATCACGTTCAATGGCGTCCAAGTGATCCGATACATAGTGACGTGCATGAATCAGATCACTTCCCGTCATTGGCTGATTTTCGGTTAAGGGTTCTGTGCTCTTGGCTCCCTCATTTCTGGCCGGTGCCGATCCATTTGCTGTCGGATCATGAATGGGTGTCGTGCTATTGGATATTGGATTCAGCAGAGGATTATCGACCAATGAGTTTTGGACAAGCGGCATATCATTGGCAGATACGGGTTGATCCGTTTCTGTCATTGCCTTTTCCTCTACTCTTGAGGATTGCGTTTCTCCTGTCCCAGTCTTGTCCTGTCGTCGGCATTCAACCAATGTTCGCAATCGAGCTTGGACCAATTCAAATGAATGCTTTTGGAAGAGCGAAAAACTCACAATCCACACGACTTCCCAGACGTACAACAGACGACATTCGCAAGATGGCTTATTCATACAACACACGTGAAACACAGAAGTCAAGGCCTGCACCAATTGAAACGTTTCAGGTTGTACGAAAAGTTCTGAAATCTGTAAGCCTCGTACGGCACTGCATTTCTGGAGATATTGCGTATACCATTTCTGCAATTGGGCCTGATCCCTGGAACCGGGTTGCATGGAAGTGATGGCTTCGTAGAGGGACCGCATTCCCATGAATCGGTATTCTTCCTGTAGTCCACTTGCTACTGGCGCCATGGACGAGTTTGTTTTCTTGGATTCTTCCTCTGCTACAATAGACAACGTCTTGGCCGATCCGTTGGGTACCGTCACGTCCACTTGAGTGGCTTCCGACTTGGATTCCGGTGAAACGGTCTTGGGCTTGAAGCGAAACATTTCCAAACGAGCGGGCAATTGGCCAATACGGAACCGTTCCGTGCGCGTCTTGGGTCCAAACACATCGGCCCGACACAAGCGGTGCTTGTGGGTACGTTCCATTTGTGTAACGGGTGCACTCGAAGCGTCACACTGGCTTGCAATTCGTACATAGAGCAACATAAAGGACAACATGTACAAGACGAAATCCTTGCGTTCGAGATCCGTATACTGATGACTCGTTTTCTTGGAAAAAAGCTCCAAACACAGACGGGTCGAGCCAATGTGGGACCAGTCCGAGTGAAATTGTTGTCGAATTTTGGCAATCAGACATTCGCCCAGACTAGGCTTGGACTCGTTGAATCGTTGTTCCATTTTGGCTTGGGCTTCATCGTACTCGTGCCGATACCGTTCGTAAAACCATGTCGGAACGTTATCACGTCGCGTCCGGAACGATACCTGCTCCAAGTCTTGCCTTGTGCCGGACAAGACATTGAACCATAATTTCGAAAGTACTTGGTCCGTCACACCCAAGGAATGTGCATGGGCTGGTGAATTGGTCTTGACCAGTAGTGTCTTGCCCGCCACGGAAATGGGTAATAACGGCAAGGGCGTAAAGGATGTGACATTGTGCCATTCAACATGCCCATAATCCTTGTCAAAAAAGGATTCATAGACTTGTTTCATCTCATGATGCACGACTGCCAACTTCATAGGAGTGCATTGGTCCAAATCCTGTTGAATCCACCACTTGAGCAAAATCTTTTCAAGATCCGAGGTCTCGCCAATGAGTGTGTCTCGCTCAGATTGAGGCAATGTTTCGCTCTTGACAATAGGCGACACGGGTCGGCCTTGAGATTCCTGTTCTAGGTCCACAAGAAACGGTACCCACGCACGTACACCCACCGATTCAAACGAAGCCATGGTAACAGCCATGGTATTAGGCTTGCCAAGACGTTTGGCTTCCTCCGATCGGATAAACTGTTCATGTGTCTCGTGTCGACGCCGATCCAATTCTTCCATGGACATGAATAATTCCGCATAATCGACCCTAGGCGCTATTTCCAATTTTCTAGACGCTAGAATATGATCAGCCGTGGCCAAATCCGCCGACTTGGACACGACAAACGACAAGCTGGGGCTCCGACGATCCAATTCCAATTTGAAGCATTTCGTTTCCCGAGGATGGACCGGCACACAGTCGAGATACTCGTCCCACAAGGCACGTTCAAACACGGGCAAATTGGCCAAGTGTGTACCTCGCGTGGGCGGAAAGAGGGCTGGAATGACTAGAGGCATATCCTTGGGTTTCGCGGTACTGCTCTTGGCCTCGACCCACTTGAATCCGAATTGGCTAAAGAAATCTTCCAAGGAATTCGTCAAGGGCGCGCCACGAATGGTCAAGGCCCACACGGCCCGGCTGCCACGTACGAGCACATGCGATTTACACGCATGACTTCGATTCTGGCTCGCCGCTACTTGCCGACTTGCCGCATTTTTCTGTCGCAACCATTCCTTGCGGGTACTTTCATTCAAGGTTTCGTACTTTGTACGATGCACTTGAATATGTTTTGGATACAAGTTGGCAATGGCCTGACACGTTTGTTGTGTGTCGGCCACATACAAGAGCGTGGTGACGGGTCGTGTATCGGCCGCTTCAATCTCGATTGCTTTTTCCGATTTGGATTTCATTTCCATTTTCCTTCTTAGTCTACAAATACCACAATCCAGGAATCGAATGAATAAAATAAAACAGGTACAGATTTTGTAAGTGGTCTTTCATACGAGAGAAAATTTAGACAGGCCTTTAATTCCTGGTACCAAATTACACGGGAAACCCAAGGGACCTTTTTTTTTCCTTCCCTACACCGAAAAAAACTAACGAATAGTTTTTTTCATTCATTTTCCATCAAACCCATTAATTTTAATTACACGCTTGTCTTAACCGAAAAAGAAGAATAAATAAAACAAGACAAGGATGGACACGCCCAAGGACACGAATACACCTACCGCCTTGGATTTTCATGAATCTCCAAATAGCATGGCAAGACCCGAAAGTCCCGCCATATTGTGCACCATTCCAGCCAAACTTGCTGTAGATGAGGTCCCGACCGAGACCAAGAACGAATCGGTTGAAAAAGACGCACAAGTCCAAGTCGAGAGTACCAAAGTGGTTAAATCCGTGACAAGAGAGAATGCTCCAGAATCTTTAGCTCACAAGGACACGACGCGCGAGAAAACCAATGGACATCGATTGTTTGATGTATCGGACGAAGACGTGTCCGAAAAGGAAAAGAAAAAACGATCAGTCTCGCCACCACGGTCCCACACGCTACCACCGAATAGAAAAAAGGCAGAACCGCTCAAGAGCCGTTCGAGATCGCCCTCGCCCAAAAAGGGACGAGTGGAAGTGGCCAAGAAACGGCTTTCAAGGTCGCCCTCGGTCACGACGAAAAAAGGACGTTCCAAGTCTCCACGAAGACGCGCAAGCCGTTCGCGATCGCCCGAGTCGGACTCGAACCGGAATCGAAAGAATAAGAGGGCTCGCTCCAAGTCACCGAAACCATTGCGTTCCAGCTCACCCGATGATCATCGACGCAAGCGTTCACGTACTCCTCAACCTAAATCTCGCAAACAGTCTAAATCACCCGAAGCCAGAAACCGCAAACGTTCCAAGACGCCCGACAAGAAAACGGCCAAACCCGTGACCAAGAAATTGGATCTTGTGATTCCGGAAAAGAAGGCTGGCAAACCCTTGATCGATTCGAAACCCGAGGCTCAGACGGAGAAGAAGATGATGAAATTATCTGAAAAACCCGTGACAGCCAAAAAGACGCTTGCCTCGTCTGAAAAAAATAGTCCTGACAAGAAGTTGGACAAGTCCATTGTGGACAAGAAAATGTCCAATGCATCGGACAAGCCTGTTGCGGACAAGAAGACGTCCAATGCATCGGACAAGCCTGTTGCGGACAAGAAGACGTCTAATGCATCGGAAAAATCAGACAAGACGGGATCCGACAAGAAATTGGCCAAAATTCCCGAGAAACCCGTCGAGCACAAGAAATTAGCCAAGCGGAGCAGGTCGCGTTCTAGGTCATCCAAAAGAACACGGTCGAGCTCACCGATTCCATTGCGTGAAAAGGAAAAGCCCTTGAAAAAAGAATTAGCACGAACCAAATCTCCAAAACGGTCGGCCTCTCGCGATAATTCGAGTAATTCGCGTGCAAAAGAGACGACCCCAGACTCTAAACGCGGCAAGTCTGCTTACCGAGTCCATCATTTTATGCTGGCTCGAGGGTCATTGACTCAATTCCTCTACACCAGCAAGACTCGGAGTTCTACGGAATTACGGGCTGAAATCTTGTTTGGGTTTACGGCGGTATTCAATCGTATTTTCGACACCTTGTGCGAGAATCAAGTGCCGGGCAAGAAAATGTGGTTTGAATGTGCCTGTGCCGGTGATGAGGCCAAACACCAAGACGAACGCGAATCCGTTTGGAAAATGCTCACGCGCAATTCGGGTCTCGACAACATTGTGGAACCGACTCCACAGAGCCAAGACAATGCATGGCCTTGCTTGCTTGCGGCCGCCATGCAACTGGCCGAGACTCATATCGACTCGGAAGCGGACAAGGGACGCAAAGCCACGGATGAATTCGAACAAGCTATTTCAATCGTGTCACGCCGTGAATCGACTGATTCATTCCTGCGATTGGATTTGCAAAGTTGGATGACGCGGTATGTGAATGAAGTAGTGAGTAGTTCCATGGGTCGTCGTGGCAAATCGACTCGTGCCGTACCAAACAAGTCGCCCAAGAATGATTCGGATGCCGACGACGATGATTTATCCGATGCGGATGATTTGGACAATGAAGAGATTGAATCGGCATCCGAAGATGACGCGGCCGAGGATAGTCCTTGAAGGGAGGTCCCTCTTAACCTCCTAGATTTAATGTAGCCGACTATTTTTGTTTTGTTAATCCTTTTAAAAAAATTCTCCCATTTTCTTTTTCTTTTTCCGTTCCGGTTTCTCTACACGATAAACATTCGGGTTCCTCTTAAAAAAGAAGAAGGAATTTGAAGAATTATTTTGCATTGATACATGTACAACTTTCACTATTTGAATACTTTATCCTCTCTGAAAAAGCTTTTGCAATTTTTAAATCACTTTCCATGCTGAAAAATAAGAGGATTCCACCGTTAACCCATGAATCGAGGTAAAGTGTGATGCAAAATTGTAAACCAACAGACACAGACTTGAATAGGTTAATCGACAAGGATTAGTAAGCTTGGTAATTAGGACATAGGGAATCAATTGGTTATCCAATACAAACAGACTTGTCGCCAAGGTCTGGAGGCGTGTCTTGTCCGTGTCCGAGAGAGTAGGACTCCGCGCAATAATGATGTTTGCGTGTTTCACATAGGCTTGGCATTTCGTGACAAAGTACTCGTGTCGCGCTTGTTCAATATCTTGGAGATTGTCTTTCCATACACGTGCATTTGACTGTAGATCGGAATCGACTCGACGAATCAATGGGCAGACACGACAAACATAGGTCAAGTCTGCCAGATTCACTCGTTGACGAGATACAAGACTGGCCATCATCTTGCCCAGGCGGGCCTCGAGCTCGGACTGGTTAAAGCCAATGGCATTGCCCGTCTGCCAATGCGCTTGTACCATGGGCAAACCAATGAAATTTTCCCAGCTCTTGACCTCTGTCAAATGTTCCGATAAATACTCCAATACATTCAAGACGCGGATCTGAAACTCTTGTCGACTAATATCGATCCACTCGGATGATGGGACTATTGTTTTGCTGGTACTAGAAGGAGAGAGCGTATCGACTGTAGAGGATCCAGACGTAACAGCTGTGGAAGAGTTTGAGATGACAGCTGTAGAGGAGCTCGAGATGGCAGCTATAGAAGAGCTCGAAATGGAAGCTGTAGAAAAACTTGAGATGACAGCTGTAGAAGAGGTCGAAGTGGCAGCTGTAGAAAAGCTTGGCATGACAGCTATAGAGGATCTCGAGGTGGCAGCTGGAACCAAAGATACAATAGGCAAATCACTCGATAGAGACGATGCGACTGATACGAGCACCGACAATGACGAGTCGGAATTCGAGATACTACAGGAAGAAGAGGATGAAGAAGTGGAAATCTGTTTCCGTTTTCGCGAGGGTTTCTTGGACTTGTCCAGTGTGGGTTTCAAGACGGCTGTCCTGTTCAATGTTGCTTGATCCGAGGTCAAAGCGGTATCGGGTGAACCGACCAAGACCGGAACTAAAGGTAATGATCCCGACGATGCCGACGGAGGTAATGAGTCCGACACGTCCGGTTCCGAGTTTCCGCTCTTGGACATAACGTCCAAGGGAAGCAAGGCCTTTTTAGACTTGCTCGAATCAGTGGTAAGCCGGAGACGGAGATCCGTCTCAAACTTCTTCAATTCAAGTGCCAATGTTGATTCATTCACATCCAATTCGCGAATGGTATCCGGCCATTCAGTGACGAGATTGTTTCGCCTGCCGGCCGCGGCACCACCCGCCAACCGATTGCACGCATGGACAATCAAATTGATTCGAGTTGCTTCATTGACGGCACCATGTTCTTTCCACGTGGTTAGAAATTTGGCAATAACGGTGATGATGGCAAATTCGCGCCGGATGCCAAAGGCCAATTCATCCAAGACGTTCCGACTCGCTTTGCCACATGGTACACGTGTAACCCGAATTTCATCAGGTTTCTCGTGGAATTTCCGTGCATTGGTTTGAACTAGAAAGCCTTCCTTCATCCGTCCAGTGTCGGGTTGTACGTTCCAGAAGATGCCGCCGTACACTAGTCGACTGCCACCGCCATGCAGTGAACCGGCTTGGTCAAAGAGGACACGTGCCCGGTTCACAAGGATATCAATGATGGCTGGATATCGAGTAATGAGGGACGCATATGTTATGTAGAAATAGGACTCGCCCGTCAAGATTTGGTCCTTGGTCGCAAACACGGCACAGCCCTGGAGGTATCTCGCGTCGCGCTTGGCCGAGCCCGATACGGGCGATTCCACAAAGGGTGAGAAGCCAATCCAGAAATCATATGTATGCGGCCCGATTTGATGATGAATTGACATGTCGATTTCAGTGCCTGTGCTAGGAGGTCTATTCATTTTCTTTTTTTTTTCTTGTCCGTTGTGTGTTCTTTCCCAGTTAATATTTTTGAAAATAGGATTTCCTTTCTTTTTCCTAGCGTGAAAAAGAAAAATTCTGTAAATAGAATTTTGAAAAGACAATTTGATTATTCGAATCGAGTGATTGATCAAGAATTGAATTTGGTCAGAAAAACCCAAGAAAACTGTTTCGAATACCACGATAGAAATTTTACATGCAAAAACAACTGACGCGCTTGGAATTGATACGGGACACCCATTTCTCGACCAGTGCATCACACGAGGCCAAGATAGGTGTAAATTGACTGGAAGCTTTGGTACGCACCTCTGCTGCGTGTTCGTGCGTCAAGACAGAATACACGGATGCCGATGCAGTGAACTTACTCATTCTCGTACGTAGGAATTCGTCAATCAGTACAAACAATGGTTCGTATGTATTCAACGAGGTATTATGCAATTCGGGTATCTTGCCACTCAATGGATAGCTCAACATGAGCAACATCATGCCCAATATACTGGCAACTTGCTGTATTTCAATTGAAAGGTCTTTTTTAGACTGTTTTCGAAATTCAAACCAATGGCGAGTGGCAATGACAAGTTGATTGTATGCATTTCGAGCGACTCGTGTCATTTCATATGAATCAGGCGGGATGATGGATGACTGGTACTGGAGGACCAATTGAATCCATTGAGTCACTAGACGACAATAGATGATTATACTTTCCAAGAGTTCTAGGCTTGATTTATGTGTTTTGAGTGTTTTGACGTTTAAAATATCGTGTGAATGTTCCAAGTCGTGCAAGGATTGAATACACGAGGACACTAGATGGTCAATTCCCGTCTTTTTGGCTTCCATTGTTACAAGATCCTGTTAAATACTCTAAATCGTCAAAGACTCGAAGTAAATTGACGTGGTGTTGGAAAGGATTAAAAGGATAAAATTTTTAGGAAAATGAAAGAGTTTTTTTGGGGGATTTAGTGGTACCCTAAAAAACTGGGGAGAGTTGGTAGTAACCCCCAGAAAATAGTGGGGGGTTATAAGTTGGTGGTACTCTGCCTCCAAAAAAAACGGGGGAAAAGAAAGGGGAATGACTGGCTCAGTCAAGAGATTAAAGGCACGATTAAAGCCAACTTTTTTACCTAGCAATGGATGGTCGAAGGTGGGGAGACCCAGGAAAAAAATTTTCAAAAAAATTAAGAAAAAACCAAAAAAAAAATTTCAGGGCTGCCTGGCCCAGAATGATATAAGGCCGGAATTCCATGTAAGGCCAAAAAAAGCCAGCACATGCCCCGTCATTTTGACCGGGTAACATGTGCTATCCTAGCATTGCCCCGTTATATTAAAGTCGCCCCGTCATTTGGCGCTGGCCTGTCTTGCCCCGTTATATTACAGGTCAAACTACAGTCAACATTAAAGGCCCGATATTAAAGTCCGCCCCGTCATGTGCTGTCCTCATAATTAAAGTCCTATATTAAAGCATAAATGTTTACCTAGCGATCAATTGTCCGAGGGTGGGAGACCCAGGAAAAAAAGTTTGAAAAAAAATTAAGGAAAAACCAAAAAAAAAATTTCAGTGCTGCCTGAGCCAGAATGATATAAGGCCAAATTCCATGTAAGGCCAAAAAAAGCCAGCACATGCCCTGTCAAAATGACGGGGCGACATGTGCTACCCTACTGTTGCCCCGTGACATGACAGGTCGCCCTGTTGCCCCGTCAGATGAAAGGCCAACCTCCAGTCAACATTAAAGCCAGAAACATTAAAGGCCGCCCCGTCATGATTAAACTTATATTGATCAAAGGCCGAGGTACCAAGTTTTTTTACTCGACAAACACCAATGACCCCACATGAGGCAAGGTCACACTGCCACGCGACAAGACTTCTGAAACATGGACATTAATGTCATTGGAAAAGATGTCATCACCCGCCGACATGCCTAAGCTCTCTACTATCATGTGTCGTGCACGCACCAGCGAGTCCCATCCTGACTTGAGCCAATGTGGAATTCGCTCCATTTGAATGGTGTGCAAATTAGGCATGGGTCGATGCTCCAGTACGCCCATGGCTTCACCCAAGGCTTGGGATTTCGAGTAATCCACACCACCACTAAAATGTTCGCGCCAGCCATACAGAATATCCTTACGGATGCACGAAGTAAAGAACCGAAACGTATCGAGCGCCATGTAATTCATCGCATCCCGAAAGCAAACAGAAGGAGGTGTGGTCCAAATCTCACTTGCACAACGGGCATGGAGTATCTTCAAGCTGGGCAGTGCGCCGTTTAGAATGGAAATGTCGGAAAACCACTTGACCAAGGTGGTGGAATTCATGGTCGAGGGTATCAAGTCATGTTGGACCAAGCATAATATCATTGCAGGTGATAATTCCGTCTTGTCCAATTGACGAAACAATTCATCCGCGTCCTTTCCCAAGGCTTTCCAGGCTTGACAAACTTTGGAAATGCAATTGAGGCTCCAGACAGAGATCTTTGCTTCCAGGAAATCAAACGGTTTGGCCCCAGTTTGCATCAGTCGCGAAATTTGGTGAATGGACGCCATGGGCCAAATTTCTCGACGGGACGTAACCAGACCCGACTGATCCATGATGTAATCAAAAAAGGCATCCGAGATACTAATTGGACTAGAGAGTAAAGAATTGTCATTCCACATTTGAACTAGCTTCCAACGGCCGAGCAAGGAACCCAAGTATTGGATAACTTGCGGATCTTTGCAAAACGGAATTTGGTGCGACAGATAGGGCAATGATATCTTACGGATCTCGGTCCATTTTTGTAATTCCTGGAATTGAGCAAACGTGCAATGCCGAACAAAGGAAATGATGTGTTCCACTGTTTGTAGACAATTATCGGGTAGGATATGTACAAGAGATACATTGAACCGGCGAGCAAATTCGAGGCGTCGTTGAATAGTCGAGGTCCCTAGGTGGATCATGGAACGTGCAAACCGCCAGTCGTCCGAAGCGAGCGCACTGGACCAAATAGTCTCGGTATTGTCGTCTCGGTCGGCAAGATACCTCAAGAAATAGTCAAATGCAATGAGATGCCGTTTGGCAAGTGCCAATTGAGCGAGTTCCGTCAATACGTCTGGTGATGGTAAATTGAATGGATTTCTGAGTCGTCCAAACAATTGACAAAAGGATAACCCAGTCTTGTCTGGAGCTTCCGTGTACATGATTTCAGGCGCATGTTGTGCCGGATCGAGCCCCACGAGCGATACTTGATCATATCGTCGATCGCTAGATTCTCGACCGATTAACCACTTGAAGAATTGAATAGACAAGGGTGCCGACCAGTCCATGACACGCAACATGTCCATGATCCGAGACATGTCCTCGATTTCGGCCAGGAATTTCCAAGTATATAATTTCATGACCTCACTGGGTACGAGCTTCTTGGCAGTTGTTAGTGTAACTTTGCTCCATTCGTGTCGCATGCACCACATAATGTTTTGCATAGACTCTGGCAAGTGCTGGATAATCTCATTGCAAACGGGCACTGAGAATGCCTCGAAATCATCGACACTGGTATCGACGGTCAGGAGAAAACTGCAAAGGATCCAAAGTACAGATTGGGATTTGCCTTGGAACACGATTTCGTTTAGTATCGTGACAATGTGTTTCATCCAATTCAGTGTGAATCGTTCCGGCTCGAGTCGGACATGTTCAACAGGAATCAATCTCGACTCGTGTGATTGTGGAATAGAAAGCAGAACAAAGGGGGTTAGGTTGACATGTGATGTGGATTCAGTTGCCGATTCTATCGGCGAACTTGGTACGTAGGGAGGTGATTCTGGTACATAGGGTGGCAAACCATTTCCCTTGAATGAATCGGTCCATCCATCATATACAATGGTTCTCGTGGTCGAGGACCAAGATGGAGATTCTGTACTCGCACGAGAGGATGACGAAGATGCTGTACTCGCACGAGAGGATGATGCAGATTCTGTACTCGCACGAGAGGATGATGAGGATTCTGTACTATTACGAGAGGATGAAGATTCTGTACTCGCACGAGAGGAGGATGATGGCAAAGGTTCAACAAGTGGAAAAGTAGTCATGGAAAAATAGGTTGATGGAATATTGGCCAATGAATCAATGGCAGATCTACCTCTTGATTTTTGTTCCCCTGACTCGGATACTCGCTGTCGTTTGCTTGGCGTCTCGTCCATTTCGTCTTTTTTTTCCAAATAACGATGGAATTGATTACTTTTTACCGAAAATGGAATTTAAAAAAAAATTCTGAGAAAAGTATTGGGTACGCGTAGAGGAAAATCTAGAGTTTGTGTTTCTTGATTAATAATAATTTTCGCGTTAGATAATAAAAAAAGCGTTTCGTGGTCTTTTCTCGCAAACCGAAGATTTCCACTATGGAGGATGAAAAAGTAAATAAATCAATGCGATTGGCAATTGGACATGTTCGTTTCAAACACTCTGAAAGATTCAAATCCTCCATAACGATATTCTGTGTAGCAGAATCCTCATCCCACTGGATCGACCAGGTTACCTTTGACCGTGGCTGTGAATTTACTCCTCAAATCCATCGTGTGAAATATTCGAAACCGGCCTCTTCGGAGCTCGAGAGGAACCCAATGACGTTTAGCATGTGTTGTGCCGTGTACGATCCTTTTACAGTTAATATCCAAGTCCGGTTCAAAAAGGGACACGAGAATCTAGACTTTACGTATTGTCACAAAATTGATCCTATAGAGGGCGCGGCCAATTATTGTATCTTGGACATGCCTCTCGGTAACATGTCCAAGGTCTTGTTTGACTATGATTTTCCCCGAGTTAGACACATGACATTGGACAAGATGCCCACTCCGACTAGTCTTTTCGCAGTTTCCAATATTCCATTGCCCACATGTCAATGTATCATCTGTTAGATAAAATCATTTTTGTGGGGTCTTACTCCTTTGAGGACGGTCTTTCTCAGGATGTGCGTTTCCAATATCGGGTAGGGAGAAATTCGGTAAGTATAAAAGTAATGGAATATCCATTGATTTTCATAACTCGCCGAGTGACGGATTTCATTGACACAGTCAAACACTTTTGTATGCCAAAATTGTTTGGCTGTATTTGGCTGGTCTTGTGCGAGTCGCTAGTATTACGGATTTGTTCTGTCGCCTTGGAGGACAAGCGTAACATCCTGTCTTGCATATCTTTCTCAAATTGACTGTCGTGTTCAATGTCATCCGCCATTTTTTTTTCTTTGATAGAGTGCTGATTAACAATAGAAAATCGCTCCTTTCGATTTTGTAAGGTTTCTGGTTCATAAACGAGATTTTACTTCTACGAGAGCACTCTGGAGCGAAGTTAAATTAACACGAAAATAATTGGGACGAATGGGCAAGGTGTCAACCAAATAATAGTGCATCGAAAGCGCCCGTGCTTGCAATGCATACATGGGCATGAATTCCGCTTCAAATTCAATCACGTGAATTCCACGTGGCGCAAAAATCATATTGGCCATGCCTGCACCATGCATGCCAATGATTACGTCGGCTTCTTTTAAAAAGTAGCGTACATGGTGAAACCCAAAGTCCTTGTCGGTCGAGGGCAAGATTTCCAAACTAAAATCTAGGCAATGCGATTCCAGTAACTGCCATACTTGCGGTTCGTTCTCGAGCCATCTGGGATTCAAACTGTGCCGTTGACGTCGTTGAATGTATACAATCCGTTTACGATGGTCTCGATTGAGCACTGGCGGATGATCGCAGGGTTGCAAGTGTGGCAAATGTTGAATATGAGACCACAAGTGCTGTATCAGAATTGGATGAGGCACGCCACATTGCCACGTGTCGGGGATATGTACCACATTACCACGCATAGGTACTCTTGTGTCTCGAATGCGAGCAAACGAAATGTTGAACAATTGATGCAGAGTACCCACGGCATGACGCGAACGATCACGATCATTGTGTGACACACTCAGAATGCATTCGTCACGAATAAAGGGCGGCAACAGCAACAAACGTGGCAACCCTTCATTGATCCAGTGCCCGAAATTATCATTCCAGCGATCGGCCAAGGACACGATACACCCTACTACCTTTTCCTCGAGGGGCATGACTTTATCAGGATGATTGCACCCTCGCTTGTGTACATAGCGACACGAGGGCGAATACGTCAGTTCGCGAAATACAATCACATCTTGTATCGTGTGGATTTGCAAAGGGATGTACATGCCTTCTTCTTGCCGATGAATGAGACCCCAATTAAGAGACGAATTGTCTACCATGCGTTTCCACACGGTATCGGACCGATGATCGGTCGTAGTGTTATTAAACAAGGGACTGGACCAAGAAGAGCGCGTGCGGAAATCAAACGTCTCACCCAAGACACATATTGGTACACGACGCAGACTCGAAAACCAATAGACCCATTCGTCCAAGGACGATTGTGTGGGCAAGATATTTACCACTTGCGGCAATTGTAGATTCAACAATGCGATACTCAGTAAAAACAGGATGGCCACGGGCAATTGGATCCATCGTCCAAAACGTAACATTTAATCTCTTTTTCGCTTGAGATTTCTATTCTCCACCAGAGATTTCAGTACATTTCTAGACAAGAGAGTAATTAACCTCTTTTCTCCTCTTTTTCAGATTTCTCTTTTGTTAATTTTTGTTCCTAGCACAACTCAATCAATTGAATGATCGACAAAAACAGACTTTCTCTCACGAGACGACAATGAATTTTAAAAACAGGGAAAAGAGAAAAGGGGATCAACTTTATGAAGAAGTGATTCGCGTCAAATCAGGATGAGTCGTCGACGGCATTCCGTCACGCGGCGCGCCCAAGTCGAGCGGTTCCAAGTGTTCCGGTCCCGTGAGTGCCGTCTCGAGTTCTTCATCGGGATGTCCAATCTCAAATTGAGGAGAGTCGGTAGTAGCATTTTCTGCACGAGGCGGGGCGCGTTGGGACTTGGGACTCGAATCCGATTGCTCGGCCGATTCGTATTGAGATGGATCACCGTCAAACATGTAGATGCATCCCTCCAAACCAATGAGTACGCTCATTTCTACAATGTACCGCCACGATTGGAAATTGTCTGTTACGCGTTGACTCAAGTCAATGGTTTGTATCAAGGCCGCCACCATCATACACAGGCTCTGTCCAACGAGGAGCACGACCGCAAACCGTTTGAGATTAAAGGCCTGGTCCTCTTCGGAATCCGTCAAATTGTGACACGTTTCCATCATGCGGTAACAGGAATAAGCCAAGAATACCCCGCAAATGACCAGGAGCACGATACGACACACGACGGCAATGTATTGTTCCGAGGCACCGGTGCCCGCGACGATAAATACCGACGCTAGCATAGCAGTGACACTGGCCACGGCCGCGGCTCCCATGGACTTGTGCAAGGTTATGGTCCAATGGTCCACATGGGACCGGACATTGATCAATACACTTTGAAAGACCACAAACAAGATAATCATCAACAACATGACGCCAATAATTTCGGTAATGATGATGCTATTGTTGACATCGTCGGGATGATCGACAAAGAGGATTTGACACAAGGCCGCCAGGATAAAGACATTCGGGAACCACAGACATGTAGTGAGGAGTCCCGCCTTGGTACTCGACAAATAGGCGTACCGTTCACGCCAAAAGGCTTTCCACGTGTACCACGATAGAATCAAGAAATTGACGACGGCCACTAGCCACGCGAACAAGTACAAGATTCGGTGATATTGAGATACAAAGCCTTTCCATGGAACAAGAATTTCGGCCATGCCTGTTGACGACGAGGAGTCCAGCATAAACCACTCGCTACTGGAACTGGAATTCTCCATCTACGCAAACACTTTTTTTTAAACCGTTTATCGGTAAAGAGGGATAGGAAATTAAATCTAGAAAGAAACCCAGTTTTCTTTTTTTTCTCGTAAATAATTTTTCCTAACTCTTACGAGTTTTTAAAAAAAATCTAGGCCGACATACCAATCAGAGAATGGACTTGAATCCATGCCGTAAGCAACATGGTACAATGTAAACATCCGAAATAAGTATGTACACAATCGAGACGGTTAAAGAGTATGTCACGCCAACCGGCCGACTGCGTCTTTCTTTAAAAAGAAGATCAACTCAATCAACGAATATTAGACATTCTGCAATGATCCCACTGCTTCCATTGTAACAGACATCGGTACAATCGTTTTTCAATCAGAAAATGCAATGCAATGGAAATGAACAAGACGATAAGAAAAACAAAGGGTAACACGAGACTGCCTGGAATCCGCCATTGCCACACGGTGTCGTCATAGAGGAGTATCGTCAGGTATTCAATCATGTTGAAATGAAACATGTAAAACGGATAAGAAACCTCGCCAAACCACACGATGGGACGTAACGCCAAGACATAAGCCATGGAATCGCGGGTGTTGGGTTGCACCAGACACATGAGCCAAAATCCCGTTAGAAACGAAATAGGTGACGAGAGCAAATGCACATGCGTCGTGAAACGAAAGGTAAATCGTGACAACCCCATGGCTAGCAAAGGCCAGGGCGTCCACCAGACATTCGGATGTACATCCAATAAACGAATGACTTGGCCCAGTATAAATTCGGGCAAGCGTGCCAATGGGAATTCTACGAGCGCGGAATTAGAAGCCCAGTGATGCACTGTATCGGTCCAGGTGAGGACCGCCGACACGAGACTGAGAAGGACGTACACGCACCACAGAGCACAGTGGCCATATCGGGCCTTGAGTGTGCGCAACAGACGACTCGTCAGGGGAAAACATAGGTAACAAAAGGCTTCGACACACAGTGACCAGCCCGGTCGATTCCACCATAATGGTGCAAGAAGGGCCAGCTGAGGCAAATACCACCCGCGTAACAATAGTGGTGTAAGGAGTGTTAGAGTGGTGAAATGAGGAACACAATCGCCTTGCCAAAAGCAGCGCAAATCGCGTATGCAAAAGAGTAATGAAAGAATAAACATGGGGTAAATGCGAGCCCAACGTTTCCACCAAAAACTCTTGACGCATGACCACGAGTCAAGTCGACAGTGGGTGGTGGTGTGTTCCATGAGAAAACCACTCAATTGGAAAAAGAGCACCATGACTGTGTCGCCCAATCCAAAGAACGCTTGACCCATCCAGGTCCACAGCGGTTCGTCGGGTGCCCAAGGTGCAGGGAGTGGCCACGTATGTATCATAAAGACGCAAAAAGCGGCCAGTCCTCGAAGACCAGTCAAGGCCCTGAAGGGCCTCCGGCTGTCCAGACCTCCTGGATTAGTGTCGGTTACTGGATACTGGGATTTGGCACTTCCAGTCCGTCTTGTGTCAATAATAATGTGATTATTTCCAATCTCGACTGGAATATCCACGGTATCAATAACGTTCGAGTCTTCACGTTGCGGCCCCACTAGCGGTTCTAAACCGAGTGTTGCCATTTCATTTTCCATTGTGTGTGTATTTTAAGATGACAGACCTTGGAAAAAGATTTTTTGAAAGATCACACTAAAATTACCAGTAGTCACGAAAAATTTCTTGGAATCAAAGTTTCATCCTCAAATCGTGATGATTTTAATAATTTGACCAAAGAAGTTCACTTTTCAGATATTGGAGTAATATTCAGAGAATTTTATACAAAATTTATTCACTGTTTAAAATGGATGTACTAGTCAGCACCATATTCAAAAATACGTACATAACCATTACCCCCCGCGCCACCCGTTTGTCCTACATTGTTATTGGTAGCACAACATCCCGACGCCCCGGCACCGGCTGTACCGGCAGCTCCGTTGGCGTCAAAGGTAATGGGGTTTCCTGGCGCGAATACGGTTCCCGCGCCTGTACCACCCCACGCTAATCCGGCCTGAGTGGCACTACCACCATTGTAATTAGAGGCTCCGAGTCCACCGTGATTGCCTTGTCGATGGTACGATCCACCTGTACCGCCGATACCGCCGGCCCCACCGCCACTCAGAACACCGCTAAAACTGACTGTAGTGCTACTCCCAGAACCACCCGCAGCCGACATGAGGGCTCCAAAATAGGTTTGACCGCCTTGCGCACCATTGGTGGCACCCACAGAAGTGGACGTGCCGGCCGCACCGCCGGGTCCACCCTTGCCCAAGGATATTTGGATACCCGCCGACACTTGGGCATAGGTAAATACACCCAAGGCTTCCTCGCCTGCACCACCCCCTCCCGAAATGGTTGATATCAGTGTCGTAGCCCAAAAACAACCGGCACTGCCACCACCACCACCCACCATCAATACAATAATATTGGTAACGCCTGCATTGGTAGGGGTATAGGTACCATTGACGGCAAAATTAACAATGTTCAACAGATTCGCGCGTGCAGCAAGTATGCCATTCGCGTCCGTGGCGAAAAATTGCTGATTGCCCAGTGTCGACGCGATTACCGCATTGGCCGTGGTACTCAATAGCATACTGTTGGCGACAGTTGTGGCAGGAAATTGTGCTGTACTCCAAGCGGGCGTAGTACTGGCTCCACTTTGCAGTATTTGACGTGCCGTAGCGGTTCCGGCTAGGATGGCACCCGCACTCGCGGTACTGTAAAAGATGCCACCGTTGGACGCGGTCAAGGATGCACTGGTACCACCACTGGCCAAGACCAATGGCGAACCCGACGAGGGCAATTGAGACGTGGTGGCCAATGTTCCGCTCGTGGGAAAGATGACACTGGATATGGCCGTGGTGGTAATGGTCAATGCATTATTACCGTTCATAGTCAAGGAATTGGACAATGGAATATTGAGCAATCCGGCACCTGTGGGGGTGATGGTCAAGCCATTGAAGTTATTGGCATTCACTGTTTGTAAATTGGACGTGCCCGTGGCCGTCAGGGCCACGGTGGTGACAGATGTGTTGGCCTGCAGTGTGTTGACGGTGGCGGCTTGGATCGAGGCCGATTGTAAGTTCGCGCTTCCGCCATTGAGTATAGTTACAGTTGTAGAACCATTTACTTTTACATTTGTGAATGACCCGGTCTGGATCGAGACCGACTGGAAATTGGCACCCCCACCATTGATTTCGGGTAATGTGGCGGATCCTGTCGTTTGCAAATTGGCCACTGTTGCGGTACCATTGACTTGCAATGTCGTTACCGATGCCGATTGCGTAGAACTCGAAGCGAAATTGGCACTGCCGCCATTCAAGGTAGTAACGGTTGTGGAACCAGCGACCACCAAATTGGCCAAGGTGCCTGTACCATTGACTTGCAGTGTCGTTACCGATGCCACTTGTGTGGAAGTTGATGCAAAATTGGCACTGCCGCCATTCAACTCGGGCAAGGTTGAGGAACCCGTCACTTGTAAACTGGCGACTGTAGCGGTACCATTGACTTGCAAGGTCGTGACGGATGCCACTTGAGTGGATGTCGACTGGAAATCAGCCGAACCACCATTTATGGTAACCGTGTCCAGATTGGCCGAGCCATTCACTTGCAAATTGCCAATCGAGGCCAATTGAATCGAGGCGGATTGGAAGTTGACACTGCCTGGTAGCACGAACGTACTGGTTGGACCACTGAAATTAAAGGTACCATTCACTTGTAAGTCGACTATGGATGCATCTTGAATCGAGGCCGACTGCAGGTTGGCACTGCCGCTATTGACCGTTACCGAATTCAAATTGGCCGAGCCATTGACTTGCAAAGTGGTGACGGATGCGATCTGGGTTGAGGTCGAAGCAAAATTGGCTGATCCTCCATTGATTTCGGGTAACGTAGATGAGCCCGTCACTTGTAGGTTTGCAAGTGTAGCGGTGCCATTGACTTGCAGTGTTGTTACGGATGCAATTTGGGTAGAGGTCGACGCAAAATTAGCCGAACCACTGTTAATGGTAGCCGAATCCAAGGTGGCGGTCCCATTGACTTGCAGTGTTGTTACGGATGCGCTCTGAGTAGAAGTCGATTGGAAATTGGCCGAGCCACTATTGATGGTAGCCGAATCCAAGGTGGCGGTTCCATTGACTTGCAAGGTAGTGACGGATGCGCTCTGAGTAGAAGTCGATTGGAAATTGGCCGAACCTCCATTCAAGAGAGGCGTGGTCATGGACGTGACGGCCGTGACCGTGTCACCCTGGATCGCGCCTGTAGCCGTCAAGGTCTTGGTCGTCACGCTTTCCGAGTTTATGCTTGTAGAATTGAGAAAATCAATCTGGGCTGACTTCACCACCAAACGATCAAGTATCAGGGATTCGACTTCAAAAACGGTCGCATTCAAGAATGTAAAATAACCCGACTCGGCGATTATGTCCCCGCCGTGAGCATGATCAAAGTGCAAATCTGCGACGGAAGCAGACGTCGCATTAAGCAGTTTGACAAACTCTTGGTGCACCGTCAAGATCTGATCCACTTGTGCGTTGATGGTATTCAACTGACTGAAAAAGGTTTGGGTGATGTTGGCCAATGGACTTGTCAAGCTCACATTCACTTGCAGGATATCGACACTAACGGTATTAAGGTACGACTGAACTGCAGAGAGTAATTGAATCACGGTATTATTGACGATTAACGTTTGAATGTCTTCGACGCGTGCGACCAAGGTATCGATTGTAGCCGTCTGGTTGACAACCAAGTTGGTGACGGTTTCCGTGCCATAGACCGTGATGCCGCCCAGAAATGTAGCATCTATGATGGTTGGGTCGATTTGACGTACCAAACCACCACTGCCTGTCGTGGCATCACCTAGCGCAGGCGATACACCTGTACCCAACGACGCGGGCCATGGACCCAGGACCGAGTCTTGATCCAGTACAAATGTAATCGAATGCGGTCCATCCACGGCCAAGGTCGAACCCTCGCTCAAAGTCAATGTTGCATTGGTCTCTACCGGTGTAATCGTGACATTGTTAATGGTATTGAATAATCCATCGTAAATCGTGGGGTGAAACAATCGCGCATCCGTCTGCAAGACGAATGGACCAAACCCGGTAACGTCCGTGGGTATTCCACTCCCACCGCCCGCCATGCCACTGGGCCCGGATTGGAGCCAATGTTGAGTGTCTTGAATAGGCGGTAGACTACTCTTGAATGGTGGAATGGCAAACGCCGAATACGATACATTGAGATACACGACTCCGACCCAACCGCCCGAATAGGTTTGACTCGCGTTCCACGTGTAATAAAAGATGGCGGGGAGTCCTGGTGTTCCCATTGTCCCGTTTATGCCATTGGTACCATTTCTCCCATTCATGCCATTTATGCCGTTGGTGCCATTGCGGCCGTTGGTACCATCCGTACCATTTATCCCTTGTTCGCCCTGGGCCGCGGCCAGATCCCACTGTGTACTATTGGCACCGGGCGGTATCAGGGACACAAACGGCGGGATATTGGGTGCCGTGATCCACAATTCTAAATTATAGGTAACCAATTGACAGTGAGTGTACGTAGTGCCCGACATCCAAGGGCCTTGATAGGTGCAATTCTGACCATTCATGCCGGGTAGACCAGCGCTTCCATTTCCGCCGCCATGCGTGGCTTGGTACCACGCTACTACCGCAATGACGAGCGCCAATGCAAACAGTAACACGGCCAGTGCCAATATAAACCATATATTGGCCACTTGCCGTGCTAAGTGAGACGTATTGCCCTTTTCAGTATTGAGTTGATGGACTATTGAATTCTGAATGTGCAAGTCGGTTTCGGCTCGATGACTGCTCCCCAGCAGATTTTCATCTTCACCTAATTCCTCCATTCAAGAATCGTTTTGCCCTTTTAAAAAAGAGGAAAATCATTTTTTATCAATTTACCATTCACTCGTGTATAAAGGAAACAAAAAAAGTGTCCAAGGCAGTACCAGGGCCCCCCGTGATCACGGAGCAAAAGTCAGATTTACTCGGAATATTTGCGCCGCTTCTTCTCGGTCTTGCTCTTTTTACCCTTGATCCATGCCGTTTCATCCTCCTCTTCTTCTTCGACATCCGAAGATTCATCAATCCAATCCATTTGAATCTTGCCTCGGGTATGACGTGTATTTGGATTCACTTGTTTCATGTAACCCTCGACCGTGTCCTCGGGCTTGGAAAAGCTCCATTCTTGCAATATGATGATATCATCTGTGTGCAGCGAGATCCACTGCATTAGCCAGTCGGAATACGGTGGCAAGGTTCTCCCAGTCTTGTTCAGACATTGGATGATTTCCTTGACGACTGGAGTCGGTAAATCAAATTGATAGTCCTTTTCAATAATTTTCACCGTCTTGAACACTATTGGGCACTGGAGGAACAAGTCGGGCGGCAAGACCAAAAAGTTGCGACTAGATGTCTTTTCAAGATCCTTGATCTTGTCCAATTCTTGAATGTCGAGAAAGGGCTTGTTCGCCGGTCGATATGCTGCATAACCAGAGTTTGGACCACCCAAGGTCAGAATCTTGGACATTTTGAAATTTTGATCGGCGAATTCCAGTGTTTCCTTGGTCACGGGGATGGCGACACCAGTAATGCGATTCAGCTTGCCGTGAGCTGCTACAAAATCATTGTAAATCTCCTTGAAAATCACTTTTCGGGCATGTTCGGCCTCTTCCTTGGTCGGACACTGAATGGTCAGTACATTGATCTGGCCTTCTTCCACTTTCCATTGCACTTCGTAGCCGTCTTTTCTTTTGATCTCTTCCATGTTCATTTTATCTTTTTTCTTCTTCTTGGTGCAAGGCGATTTCGTAGATAAAGCGATTCTATTTAATGAATTAAAGTCTTAATATTATTATTTACATGGGAAATTCCGTCTGGAAATTTTCCTTCTTGTTTTTTTTCATTCCTCGATTTCCTTGATAGGCCAAAATGAATGAAGTCAAACGCGAATCCGTAACAGAGTCGGAGGTGTCCAAACCTACGACCGAATGCAGTCTCGAGACAAGTACCCCATCCGCCGAGTCGACCAAGAGTTTAAAATGGGCATCAACCTATTTCAAACTAGGAGATTACATTACGCCTGTCGTGGGCAAGGCACGGACCCAAGCGATGACCAAATCCGCCGGACCAGCCGGGGCCAACTCAGACATGGTCGGCACGGATTTCTCCATTCAACCTTCAAAATCAGACCGGTATTGGGACATTAGGATCAAGAGTATCAAGGATCCTGACCTCGTCTTTTACTTTTGCAAGGCTTTCTTGGCGGCCTCTGATAGTACCGTTTTAGCCGAAATGGTACACTCACTTGAAGATTCCGACGAACTCGAATGGGAGGAGGATCCACTAGTCATTCATTACTTACTCAATGAATTGGATCGTTCACGATTTGCACGTCATTTGGAATTCATCAAAAAGGATGATGAATTCTACTTGGACGTGTTCCGTGCCATGATCAAGTACGACTTGGACCGTCCCATTTCACTGTATCTGGCGGACCGACCCATGACGGGCAAACTGATTCGAATTGCCTATGAGAGCGGTCTAGCCAAGGACAAGCACCGTGCCGAGCTGCTCATGCAGACTCATCTTGCAAGCATTGTCCAAGAGAACTGGATGACGGACAAGTGGACTGACATTGCTCACACATCGGAGATTCCCATTCAATTTTGGAAAGACTTGTTTCAGTACTATCAAGGATATGCAGGTGGGTGCAATTATCTTTTCTTTTTTTGTTTTCCTAAATTGAGATTATAGGCAAGGGCTGGTCCGGAAGCGTGGTTCGATATTTAACGTGCCACGTTTATCCTCATTGTGACTTGGGTCCCGACTCTATGAAGATATTAGACCTGGGGGCGTTTTTAGCATCTCTACGACGTTTTACATTCAAGGAACGCGATAGTGGCACATTAACGTGTCAAAAATGTCCCGGGACTCTGTTTCACCCACCCATCAAGGACGGACGCTATTTAGCCGTCACATGTGACGGTTGTTCCTCTTTTTTTATGTTGCCTTTTGGGTGTACCAAGAGTCTTGACAAGCGATACATCAAGACGTTTGTGACGTTTCTTGATCAAGTCGGACTCAAGGGCTCTATGCCGTATGTTTATCATGCATTGGCACATGCCTTGGTGTAAACTCGGCAAAGACGAAATCAAACACAATTTTTAACAAGAATCGCCTACTTAGACTCGATACAGTTTGGTGCCGTCCGGTTGGACATAGACTTGATGTTGGTATTTCATATTCTGTACTTGCTCGGCGATTCCGTCGGGCGATTGAGACAGGTCAATTCGAACAGGCGAGGACACGGACGTTCTCCATGCATGTCGCGATCCACAACATCCCATTGTTTACTTTTTTTTTCAGTAGAATTTTTTTACTTGAAGGATTTTCCTTGTCCGATCCGAATTTTGATAAAAAATAATCTTTTACGAGAATTCATACTCGAAAAATTCTACTCGGCAATAATTGAACCATTTGATAAATTCTGCTCGATCATATTGAACCATTTGATAAATTCTGCTCGGCCATATTACATCATTCAATAGGTTAAACAGAAAAAAGACAAAAATGTCACACAAGAAAACATTGAAAAAAGAATCAACGATCCAAGTACCAATCGAAAAGGACATGTCCGACAAGGCATTCGACCGGTATTTTGGCGACTTGCCGCAAGACGCACTCAATGCCTTTATCCGATCTTCCGACATTGAAGAAGAAATCCGTACGTCTTTTCCATATCAAACCGAGGCTGCATTTCAATATCTTTTTCAAAACGGGGCGCCTGAATTGCCTTGGAATGGCAAACGCGAACACGAACGACCGGCGCCTGCCACTGTATTGGCACGTTTCCCGCTCGCGTTGCAAACGCTATTGACCGAATCCGAATTGCAATATCAGACTTTTAAGACGGCTATCGACCAGATTCATCCTGAAAAGAAGCGCAGTGAAATAGTGCGACGGATGAATGACTTGGCTATGGCACGTTTAAACGCCAAGGCCGCGTATGGCAAAAAGTTTCACAAGGGCCATGTCGTATCGTATTATCGGTTACGATTGGCCAAATGGAAAGAAATCATGGAACAAGAAAAGCTCCGGAAAAAAGCGGTTCGTGAAAAGAATAGAGCACGAAAATTGGCACGTGGACCTATCGGTTCGCGACCCGACAAGTCCTCTAAATGTCCATCTAATCCCAAGTAATCTTAAACTATTCTTCATACCACAGTACATCTCAAAAATCCACATTGTGTCGACTTTTTATACGATTAATCGTTGTAAATTTCTTTGCTAAGGCAAAAATCATTTTATTTCTCACACCCGATTAAAAAAGACAATGAACCCATCAAAAAGACGTGCTCGAGTGTTGCCAGTCGACTTGTTTGGCGAAATCGTGGGGTACTTGGACATAACCTCGGACCATTTCCTTCCAGGGTATCGTCGTCGATGGATTAGGGACACTCAATTCCGTACCGTTTCCGTTAAACTCAACAGCACATTGTCCGAAAAGAACGCTACAAGACACTTTGTAAATGGCCAATTGCATTCGTGGAAGGACCGACCAGCAATCGAGTGGCCAAACGGAATCCAGGAATGGTATTGTCGAGGACAGCCCCATAGAGGCCATGGAAAACCAGCAGTAGTAGTCAAGGACGTTTATCAAGAATGGTATTCACATGGCAAACGAACGGAGACCTCTCATAGTAAATGGGAGACTGGATCCATGCGATTTATATACGTTGCATTATTAATAATTCTCGTGCTTTTTATCCGTCTCATTTTCAGACTCTATTATTCCTACGCGAGTCGGTTTCATCCGAGCCATTAAGGATTTTTATTATTGTTTAAATAAATTCACAAAATTGATTTCCAGGCTTTTCTTAAGTACGCTAAAAAGGATAAAATGCGCATATTACCCAAGGCGATCTTGGGCGAATTGGTCCAGTACTTGGACATCCGTACCGATGTATTCATGCCTGGCCTCGAGACCCAATGGCGAAAAGCGAGTCAAATCGAGATCAAAACCACAATTGTACGTACACATAAAGTACCACGAGACAACATTGGCATCCGGACAGAGACGTATGTAAACGGCACACTCCATTCCATGGACGATTTACCTGCCGTGGCCGATGCAGGCAACAGGCAATGGTACCGCTGTGGCCAATTGCATCGAGACGGTGACCAACCCGCCAAGATGATAATCGGGTCTGGAAAAGTATTGGTCCAAGAGTGGTACCAATACGGTAAGCTGCATCACAACGGGGATCAACCTGCGGTTATAAACGAGAATGGATTTAAGAAATGGTACAAACACGGCAAACTGCATCGAGACGGGGACCAGCCGGCTATCGAACGTTTAAATGGATCCAAGGACTGGTATCAAGATGGTAAATGTCACCGTGATGGAGATCAACCAGCAAGCATCTCGGCAAATGGTCGTAAAGAATGGTGGCAACATGGACAATGTCATCGTGGAGATGATAAACCAGCCATTGTGGACCGTCAAGGTACCGAATGGTGGTTCCACGACAAGCGGCATCGTGATCACGATCGACCGGCAGTGGTTAATTTCAAGGGAACCGAGGAATGGTGGCAACACGGAGTACGACATCGAGAGAATGACAAGCCTGCATTTGAAAACCACGATGACGGCCGCAAGGAATGGTGGAGAGGGGGACGGTTCAGTCGTGATCATGATCGACCCATTATTGAAACGATACAAGGCGATAAGATTTGGGGCGTTTCGGATCCATTTCATCGTATTCTGCATCATCGCGTACAATTGTCCTCGGGACAAGTATGGGACCAGAATTCAAGCAGACTAACATTCATTGACTGGGTGGATACCTTGCCTTCTCGTGAACAAGCCGCTGTATTTTTTCGTGGCCTGAATATTTGATTTTTTGCAATTTCTCCCGAATGACCGTTTTTAATCTCATTCTTTCTTGATTTTCACCGGTAAATCAAGAAAGGGAGAAACTGTGAAACACATGCACGGATTACCCAAGGCCCTCTTGGGTGAATTGGTCCAGTATTTAGACATACGTACCGACGTCTTTTTGCCAGGATTTGAGACGACATGGAAAAAGGCCACGAAATACGAGACGATCGTGTCCGAAGTCGATTATTCCGCATGGGTCCCATCCTTGCACCGGGAAACCACTCGAGCGACACAGACGGCACACTATGTCAATGGCGAACTGCACTCGACAAATGATTTGCCGGCACGCATCATTGGCAAGGATTTCCGAATGTGGTACAAGTGTGGTCAATTGCATCGAGGCAAGGGTCTACCTGCGTCCATTGAAAAGACGTGGAATCAGTTGAAGGAACAATGGTTTATACGCGGCCAACATCATCGCGCCCACGATCGACCGGCGGTGATGCATCAAGGTGGTAAAAAGGAATGGTGGCGACACGGCAAACGTCATCGAGAAGATGACCAACCCGCCATTGTGTATGAAGGGGGTTCTGAAAAATGGTTCTATGATGGACTTCTTCATCGCGAACATGACAGGCCGGCTGTCGTATGGATTACGAGACATCAGGAATGGTGGGTCAAGGGCAGACCCCGTCGCGAGGACAATGGACCATCTATTGAGGATTCTGATGGTGAACAAAAATGGATAACGGATCAGGGTGAAGTCTATAAAGTCCGATTACCCGGTGGACACGAATGGTCCAAGTCGAATAGTCCAGACTCGTATCGTCAGTGGAGGGACAATGTTCGCAAAGCCGCTTTTAACATGAAATATCGGCCCCGTATAGGTCCGGTATACCCCAGATTGGATGAGTTGTAAAGATGATTTTTCATGTTTTTTTTTCATTGTCTTAAACCGGAATAAAAAGAAATCAAGCCTTTAAAATGGGATCGAGCAATGCTAAAATTTCCTTGGGTACCGTTAATCCATCGATTAAACGTGAATCGAAGCGTGTCTTGACCAGATACAACCACTGCAAGCACGCTACAATGGGCCGGCCGCATTCATACACCATCCAATGCTGGTCCAAATACGTCCACACACACCACTTGCCCAAGATATTCACAATCCAAGGACGCATGGGGCGACCGGCCAGATCCAGGTCTTTATCATACGTCTTGATTTTCAATTGTGTATGTTTCAAGGCCCAGTCCACGGGTAAAATTACGGCTTCATTGAGCCAATTGACATCGGTACGATGGTCATTAAAGGCCCGTGCAAATTCACTAAAGAGGAGTAAATCATGTGACGGCATCTTTTCATCCTCTAGAATGGGCGTGAGAGGGTTTTGGTCATTCTTCTTTTTGCATTCCGTCAAGTCGCGTTGGAAGAATTCCATGTACTCGGAAATAAAAACGGAATCGGCAATGCCAAATGAATCGACGGTTCGGCTTTGTTTCGGAAACCGGTACAGGTACGCTTCGCGTAGCAGGATCGGGAAATGACAGTTGAAAATCATCTTTTGAAATTCAGTCACAGTCGCCGAGCGCGGGGACGTGCCAATGCGTTTGCGGAACCATGCCACACAGTTTTGGATTTGGTAGTCGTGCACTTGATGGGGTTCAATACGGTATCGTAACGGCGACAGACTGACTCGCGTCACGTCCAGGTACTTCAATTGACTCGTCACGTAGAAATACACGCGTGCCGCGGCTTCGACCACACGGCCTTGGCCATAGTCTTGTGTGACAATGAGGTAAGAGAAAAAGAGGAGAAATTGGCATTTCCAGTGATGCCACTTGGTTACGTGTTCGGCCAAGGTGTAACGCGCCGGGCCTGGGATGCGTACCAAACTCTGAGCCAATTCAGTAAAGAGATGATCCGCAATGCCCAAGAGAATGTACGTGTCACGTGCCAATTGAGTGTTGCGAAACGCCGAATGATCCGACATGCGCAATTGCTCATGGAAAATGTAATGCTGATATTCATTGACGACCTCGGTTTTGGACGATAAATTGTGAATGGGGGACAAGAACCCATGCCAGGGTTCGGAATGGGTCATGGTCACGCTGCTCAGATACGTCATTTCCACGGCGGCATCGGGTCGAAACAGCATAATGTAGGTTTCGTGTACCGTGAGCATGGCCCAAAATACAGCGGCATTAAGTGACAGTCGCGAATGGAGATTCGAGACAAACTGGTCTAGATTCAAGAACAAGATTTCCAATTGGTCACGCCACGCCTCGAGTTTGTTACGATTCTCGTCATTGAACACGGCACTAGTATCCTGTTTGGGTTGGGCCGAATCGTACTTGTGCATAAACGACTTGCACTGTTCACGCGACGTGTGGCATTCAGTCACGATTTCGTCCAATCGCTCAATCAACCAGGTACGCGCTCGCACTCTACTTACGCGCATGCTGGGTCGTGGTTCAGGGCCTTGATAGTGTTCAGCCCATTTTTCCAATAGATTATCCTTGGTCCATGCCGAGTCCACCAAGGGTGGTTCTTCTATGATGGGTCCCGCACTAGGCTGCTTGCGTTTACGACTGGCCCCGGCTGGCAGGGTAGAGGCCTCTGAATCCGAGCCGGATTGTGCTGGTGAATTCGTGGGTGAAGTTTGGGTACGTGGTAGGGTCGGTGGTGCATGCGGCAATCGCGGAAGCGGACGTGGCACAGATGCAGACGAGCGCGGTGGCAGGACCCCCATTCGACGACGTGTGGACTTGGCCGGTGCTCTTGTCCGACTGCGTTTGTGTCGACTCGTGCTGGATTCGTGTTCGTCTTCACCGTCCTTGATTTCTTCAATGAGCACCGTGGAACGTCGGCGCGGGGGCGCACGCAAGCTGCCGTTACCCGTGGCTTGCATGAGCGAAAATAATACATTTTCCATTTTGGCCTTTAATTCTATTCGCGGACGAACGGGTATTGACTTAAAAATTAAACAAGAAGAATCCTAGAAAAATTTACCGACGATTAACCCAGAACAAAAAATTCTCTTGACAACAAATCATTCCCTCACTTTTTTTTTATTTTGTGTTGACGTATTTCATAACTGTTTGTGGAAATGACCGACGGGACTACTACCTCGTCGGATGCGTCGATGAAAAAGGATCGTACCACGTCCTCCGTGTCTTCAGATGATCAATCCTCGTCGGAATTCAATGACATGGACACGAAAAGTAGCATGTCTGAACCCAAGGGAACGGTACCAAGTTCCCTCCTGGAATTGAAGAATTTCCTGGCCAATTGGGATCCGAGCAAAAGCAACACCATTACGTTATCTTACACAACCCAGCTCCCATCCAATTCCAAATCCATGGAAAAGCGAGGCGTGCGATTTGTGGTTGTAGAGGGCCATGTGCACGCTACATTTCCCGCGGGATGTCAAGTACAGGCCGAGACGTCTTCATCCAAGGACTTTTGTTATTCGTTTTTTCATGATGAAGTGCAAATTGGACAATTGATCGGATATTCATCTGACCAAACGTTGGAGTGGCTTGGATTAAACCCCCAGCCGAGACTAACCCCTCTTAATATTTAATAATCCAGTTTTCTTTTTTCCTTCAAATTTATCAATTTTCTTGAAGAATTCTCAAGATGAAATAAAACGCCCAGTCGCCACAATTCTTTTCCCCTAATTCGGACAATGATTAAATTGCGAAAAAAAAAGGAAAAGAATTAAAAAGAAAATTCCACGACATTCGTGTCACTTTTTTTTTTTAATTTTCTCCTTTATTGTTTTGGATCCCGGCTTGACCCAATAATGACCGACACGGAATCGTCAAATGTGTCGATGGAAAAAGATCGTACCACGTCTTCCGTGTCCTCGGGTGATCAATCCACGTCTGAATCCAATGACATGGACACGAAAAGCAGCGTGTCTGAACCCAAGGGAACCGTGCCGACTTCCATTCAAGAGATCAAAAAATTATTGTACAACTGGGACGAATCCCGCAGCAACACCATTCCGCTATCCTACTCGGACCAACTCCCATCCAATTCCAAATCCATGGAAAAACAAGGCGTGCGATTCGCAATTGTAGAGGCCCATGTACACGCCACGTTTCCCGCGGGATTCCGTGCGCGATCCGAGACGTGTTTGTATGACAATTTCTGTTATACGATTCATTTGGATTGGGTATCGGTTGGACAATTGCGCGGGAATCTAACCAAAAAAACGTTAAATTGGTGTGGTGTTTAATAATTTTCCCAATAATTATTAAATTTATATTTTCTTGATTAAATTTCGAGACTAAAGTCTCCATTTTTTCCATTCTATCTCTGACAAGAATCCAACAATAAGAAAAAAAAATGTCTCGATCGGACGGGACGGCATTGGGTGACAAGCAAACGCTTCATCGAACACTCTTGGGAATGGGATTTGATCAAGAGGAAGCGCGTTACTTTCTCAATTTACACGAACCCAAGTTCAAGGCCAATTATGTACAAGTGGCACAAGGAGTGGAAACCATTGACCCAACCTTGTCTTTTACGGCCGCGGCCAAACGTCGAGCCTATGCTCATGCCAACGAAGAGTGTACACCATCAACATCATAGACGAGAAAAATCCGAGATTCAATCTTCAAGCGTTAATAGCGTCTTTGGTTTAAAAATACAATCTTTTCCCCCTTTTTTAGTTCGTTTTCGATACTCTAGGAAAGGTGGGGTTGGATCTTCACATGGCCGAATCGACCGAGTCGAAAGCGATTTCGTTGAGTACGCTCAACGAAATCCATGGAGTTTTACAAAATTGGAAGTCAACTAAAAGTAATAGAGTTACAGTCTCAAACACGGGAATGGATTCTACCGATTTAAAATCCATGGAAACACATGGTATCACTCCTTTGATTGTTGGTGACGTGGTTTATGCTACGTTTCCTGCCGGAACTGAACTCAGTGCAGCTTCTGATATGGATCCTGAGACTGGCCTTTCCTATTTAACTTCAGTCGGAACAGGAGAATCCCACGAAAACTTAACATCAAAGACCAAGTTTTCCTACTTGTTTAAAAAGGATGATGTTTCCATGGGGTTCCTCGATGGAGACATGGTTTTGGGTACACTTAAGTGGCTCCGTATAGAAAGTGGTCAAGAATGAAAATTGAAAGATTTGTTTATGCAGTAAAATATTCAGCTTTGATAATTTACGGTTTCGAGAGAAAGAGAGGAATTTGTTTGTTATAAATCAAATGGATCCAAGGGCACTTGACCCAATTGATCTGGATCCAAGGCAGGTAAATCAGGAAATGCCAGACTTGTCGATTCTTCCTTGGCCTTTTTGGACTTGGCCCGTTTAGTCGTGGTGGTATTGTCGGGATGCGACTCCCACAAGATTCGGTCCTGTTTCGAGGCATACAATTGAAGCCATGCTTGTTTCGAGGCGGCCGGTGTCACCTTACCCGACTTGGTATGAGGGGACGGTGCCTGAGTCAAGAGCAAACACAGTTTGCCAATCCGTTCTTGATCCGTCGACGAATAACGTTGCTTCTTTTTCCTAGCCTTTTTAGCGTGTCGCTTTTTCCTACTCAATGGACCAGGTGCCTTGCCAAACCCATCATCCTCGCTATCGGATGGCGTACTCGTCTTTTTGCGTTTGCGCGAGTTACCAATATACTCGACATCACTCGCTTCATTGTCCGACGTCTTGCTTTTCTTTGACTGGGCGTGGTCCGCGTCCGCGTCCGAGTCGGACACCGTTATGGAATTAAAGGCCTGTTCTGTGGTACGATACAAGTCGTACAATTCGCGTGGCGAACCGGCAAAGGCCGCCATATCGGGTGCCAAACTCTTGACACCTGGCAAACATGCCAAGAGCGCCGACAAGAGACTGGTCGACGACTCGCGGTAATTCTTGGGCCGGGCACCGTGGATTTTCTGGGCACGCAACATGGCACGTTCTTGGATCTTGCCAGGATTGTCCAACCAGGGCGATAGCGAATAATCACACGTTTCCTTGGTCCACTCGAGAAATTCATCCGTCTTGGCTGTGATATTGTCTGGCGTAAATGGTTCCCACTTCCAGTCGGGATGGGTCGTGGTCTTGGGTGGACGCGTACACATGACGCCAAATTCCATTAAACTTTGCACGTCGCGCAAGAGAATGAGGATCGTGTCGAGAATGCCACGCGAGGAGCGGATACTAAACCCGTCTCGATGTGTTAGATTCGATTGGCAGGCATGAATGAAAGCCTGCCATCCGCCTTCGCGTGTCTCGACGATTTCCGTCAAGCCACGATTGCGCTTCACGCAGGCACTGCATTGGAAAGACGAGGGCGATTCAATCAACCATTCAATTTCCGACGGCCGAATCCCCGATTCATGCATACCTGCAATCTGGCGTTTCTTGTGGCCCGATTCGGTACTGCATTTCAAATCCATCCAAGTTTTGCGTTCACGGGGTCGCATGAAGCGAAAATCCTCTACTAGGAACAGCGCATCACCTGTGGCGACGGTAGCCACCAAGACATATGGCAAGTGGCCCATGGCCTTGATTAAGCGATGTTCACGGCTGTCGATTATCAGCCACAATTTAGGCGTAGCGGGGGAGGACGGGGTCGAGTCGTACTTGTTACCCAAGAGCATAACGGGCTTCTTGCTCCACTTGTACTTTTTATTGGTACTCGTAAACTCGATTTTGGTCTTTTCACTGGCCATGACGCCATACTTGATCTTGACCGCCGTACGCGTAATCAGACTGGCCAATTCCAATTCGGACTCGCTCAAGGACTCGGACCGATCTTGCACCCAAGGTTGTTCATGTTCCCAACCGGCTTCGTGATGCTCTTCTGCCTCTTCCTGGGCACCCTTGTTCTCATCCGAATGAAACCGGTGATTATTGGTGCATTTGAGAGAGGTCAAGAATGCATCAATGTCCATGCGATACGGCTCTTTCTTGTACGAGGGCCATCGCAATGACGATTCACCTTCATCTTGCATTTTCGTGAGATCGGTAAATAAAGGGAGCATTTTTACCCGGATTATTGACTTGAAAAAAATCGGGGGGATTTTTTGCTTGAGAATATTTTGAGAATCAATGCGGTCTCTTCTTGACAAAGTGGATCAATCGCTGTACACGTTTTTCGGAGAATAATCTTCCAAAAATGAAACGCAAGGATCCGCCCGTGTCATGCGATTCTGGACCGTCTGAGCGAAAGAACGTGACCGATTCTACGGCCGGGAGTGTCGCTACCAATACGTCTACCATCAGAGAGGCGAAAATAGAAATTGCACCGGTCCCCAACACGACAGTCGGAGCGATAGTGGTCACAGATACCGCGAGTCCAATAGATACAGCGAGTGTAATAATTGTAGAGGCATCCAAAGACGAGGCGAAAATCCTGAAAGAGGCAGGGAAATCAAGATTCATGACATGGATGTCGCCCGACATTGATACAGACGATTCATGGGGACATGAATACCAAGACATGACATTGGAAACCTCGCTCGGAACACGTGCGAAACCAAGTCCACTTGGAGAACACATTACCAATATGGCTGGAACCACGGAAAAAGAGACATTGCTTACCAAGATGTTGGTATACGAGGAAAAACTTTGCCTATCTGACGAGGAGAAGAAAACAATACGAGACGAGTTGCGACTCATCTACAATAACTTGGGCCAACAATTCCTCGGTCCGGTCAAGATTGGACACAGTCCTGGGCGATACCAAGCCAAGTTTTTCCATCAATTGTCGGGGACCGCCTTGAAGTTTCCATGGCCACAACATTATCGATTCGAGACAACGTCCATTTCAGTGAACAAGTGGAGGGATCATGTACCACTCGAATTGATGCAAAAGATCTTGTCATTTGTGTCGTGGACGTGCCGATTTCGATTGATTCGGGTCTGTCGTGCATGGCAGACGGCCGCCATCACGGGACCTGAATTTAAGAAATGGAAAACGGCTGCCGTCAATATGGCTTCTCTCCAATTGGATCCCAAGGATCGATACTTGCAATTGGCATTGTTATTAGACAGTCCTCAGGCATGTATTGATCCAGTTATCGAAATGCCACTATGCTACCGGTTTTCGTTCTGCGGCGAGCACGAGACGTGTCAGGAACTGAGGTTGCTTCATAAACAGTGGGAACCTCCCGTTTTGGTCGAGAAACCTTTTACATCCCAAGAGGCGGAAAGTCATTCCAAGTCGGATCCCACTCACGCCGTTATCGACATTCCGGTTCCGGTTAGAGGATATCGAATCCGATTCGATGGGCTCGAGAGGGATTTACCCGTTTCACCGTGGCTCGCTGCAGATATCGCGTCAATCGATACGCTACGAACTGGCCCAACACCACGGACCGTCACACGACTTCCAGACATGACCATTATCGAGAGCATGATCAAGAATCGAACAGGATTGAAATTGATCAATATTGGAGACTGGAATAAAGATGCTTATTCGGTCAACTCGGGACTCTATTCCAGGTTTCTAGACGGCATGTGTCGTGAAACGGTGCGAATATGTACATGTGGCACCTTGTGTTTTGCATGCCGATTCAATTCACTCGTGTTCATTGCCATGATAACGGGCCGCACCTCGGAATTCTGGGATCGTCTTTGTCTGCTTATCGAGATTTTCTACACATCGATCCAGGAAGTGGCAAAACACCATTTGCTTCGGACATGGGCTGTACTCGTTGGACTTTACTTTCGCAAAAAGGGTTCCGGCTTCGATCTGGATGAAAATGGACAATCCTTACCGGGTGAACTCAGGGACGCTTATCGAGTCTTGGAAATTGTTCGTCCTTGTCAAGCACTTGCCGACTCGTTTGATTTGATGAACTGTCTACATACCGCACGGGAGCGTCCCATATGGAGGGAATTCTACGAACTACAATCGGATCCGGGGATCATGTCGATACCAGAACCTAAACGACACGAAGTTACCAAATGGTTCGGTTCCTCCTTTGAGCAGTGGTTCATTGCGCTGTGCATCCGACTCCATGGTGCGGTACAAACGGATAATTTCCTGGCTGATGTCAAGCGCATGTGTGCATTATCACCCTTTCACTTGGCATGCTTGGACAAGATTGCACGGCAGCCTTGGTGTTTATATATGAAGACCCTTGGATTTCGATTGACACGACTCATGGATGTGATTGAATCATGGGATTTGAAACAAGCCCAGAATTATTTCATCATCATGGTCGTGGGCGATCTGGTGTTGGATTATTCCTTGAATCAATTTCACAAATCATTTGAACATACACACTTTTGGACCATGACCAAGTGCATGAATCTTGTATCGGTCCTCGTTCGTTTCAAAGTGGCCAAGGCCCCCGGGACTGAACAGGAACTGAAGGATCTGTGTGGATTGCCTGTCCTTGTGGCGGACGAGTGGGCCAAGGACGTGTGGTTCTTTGCCGAAATGCGTCATCAGCAATTATTGACTATCCACCATTTGACACACTTGCCCACGTCCACAAGTCTTGGGTTTATTGTGTTTTTGAAGAAATTAATAACCATAGTACCCGCATTGACTTTGGCCGAGGTGCAATCGATTATCACACATCAACTCACGCCGTCACGGATCGATGACCAGAAGTTGCGTTATTTCACCATTTCGGATGTCATGATTCAATTATGGACCATTCTAATTGGACAGCGACCCATTAATGTACACGTATCACCCGACGTTTTGAAATCGACTATTGAATTGTATTGTTTGTATCCCAAGTAACTTTTTTAAAAGAAATCTTTGCTGAATTGCAGAACTAGGTTAGAAAAAATGTGGTTTACGAAAAAATGAGAATGTGCAGAAAAAGTGTATTCAGGGCTTGGACGAAAGATGGTCCAATAAACGCGACAAGCGTTGTTGGGTATCCAACACATCTCGGGCGATTGTTATATGCTTGACAGAATCATTTGGATTTTGGATCAACTCATGTAAAACCGAGTCTTGCCATTCCCATTCTGATTTCAAGATACTCCAGGTCTCGTCGTCCATTTTACCCGTGTTTACCAGCGTCTCGACTGCTGCCTTGATGATCCGTCTGAGTATATGCACATTCTTGGTCGCATGTTCCACGAATTCCAGTATCTGTTGTCGAATCAAGTCTTTCCTGGCCAAGACCTCCTTGAAATCTTGTACCAATTGGGTCTCGATGCTGTTCATGGACAATTGTGTCGCGGTTTGATCGCGAATGGTCCACGCCTGGTCACATACTGTATGATTCAATGTCATGATCGAGATATCCAATGGTGCACCGAAATTGGCGAAATCCATTGTCACATGTCGTCCCGCAGGAATCACGTGAATGGCCTTCATCGTCAAGTGTTCTTCCTTGAATGTGACGACCACGCGATTATCGACTTGTCCATTATTCTGAAGTTCCAAACTGAAATTTTGCCATACGTAACTTTTGGTGATGTTTGGATTCTCTGTTAGGAGTGTGTGTGAGTCGCTCACTTGCTTCAAGAATGATGGTATACATGCACTCGTTTCCGTGGGTAAATCATCCAATTCCAACTTGGGCGGTGACCAGCCGCCGTCTGGGAAAAATTGCACTTGATTATTGCCAAACACCCATTGTGACGGGCATTGAGTGCCATTGGCGTATCCAAACATCATTAACAGATATTTCGGACACTCGGGAATCACAGTTGTGAAGTTGCTGCCCGGATCCACTTCTAGAAACACTTCAAACGATGGGAAGCAGTCGCCCGAGAGAAAGACGCGATCCATATAAGATTCAGAACTACTGGGATCCCATACCGAGAACTCGAACACGCCTTCACCCACGTACGAAGCGGACCAGGTATCGGAAGTGCCCGGGCAAAAGCCCGGTACATTGACGGCCCAGATATGCTGTAATTCAACCAAGATGAAAATCCATATGATGTTCTTCATTCTTTTCCGGTACAAAAAAAATTCTTTAGCAAAAATGGATTATGCTTCTTGAGAAATAACAAAAGAGCATCGAATAATTAATCGATTTTTTTCCTCGTCCGTGGGGGTTTTCACGTGAATGTTTAATTTTACACGCCAAGCGGAGCGTACTTGGCATAATTAACGATAATGTATTGCCCGTCTGGACTCAACCACAAATCATCCGACAAGAGCAATGTCACGATAACATGAATAAACATGTCTTGAGTGCCCTTGCAAAAGACATGTCTCCAGTATTCATAGAGGTATTGAATCGGCCATGGGTAGCCCGTCCATGTCGTCTTCATGATCCAATGCAGTTGAAAGTTGTATGATGTCATTTCTCTTTTTTGAGGGTTTAAGTTTGTTGTACTCAGGAATACTTTGACAGTTTAAAATCATAGACGTAGAAACCTGTAGGTTCCAGACAATTTTAATTCTGGTCGGAAATGGGTTTCTTCAAGTTTTTCTTCAAATTTTATCGATTATGTTTAGGATATTCATTTTTAGACTCGCCTTCGTCTGGAATAGAACCCAGTTCAATGCCGAGGATGTGTCTGTTTCGTACGGATTGGGGAATATCTTGCTTATTCTGAACCCGGTCTTCGGTAAGTGTCTTCAAAATCACTGTCTTCGTGATTCGGTGACGATCCTTTGTTTCTTCTTTGGTTGGGTCTTTCTGGAAACTGGCCTTTGGTAAGTATCTTCAAAATCACTGTCTTCGTGATTTGGTGATTTGACGATCCTTTGTTTCTTCTTTGGTTGGGTCTTTCTGGAAACTGGCCTTTGGTAAGTATCTTCAAAATCACTGTCTTCGTGATTCAGTGACTTGACGATTCTTTGTTTCCTCTCTGGTTGAGTTTTTTTGGAAACCGGCCTTTGGCAAGTATCTTCAAAATCACTGTCTTCGTGATTCAGTGACTTGACGATTCTTTGTTTCTTCTCTGGTTGAGTTTTTTTGGAAACCGGCCTTTGGCAAGTATCTTCAAAATCACTGTCTTCGTGATTCAGTGAATCTTCAAAATCACTGTCTTCGTGATTCAGTGAATCTTCAAAATCACTGTCTTCGTGATTCAGTGACTTGACGATTCTTTGTTTCTTCTCTGGTTGAGTTTTTCTGGAAACCGGCCTTTGGTAAGTATCTTCAAAATCACTGTCTTCACTATCCAGTGGCATGATAACTTTATCGGATTTTCTGGTAACGAATTGATGTTCGTCCTCGAAATTATTGTTTTTGCTGTCTTGTGACTTGGTGATTGTATCTGTATTTTTGGAAGTATGCATGTCGTCACCGCAATTCCTCTGGTGTACCCTGGGACTCGTCTTTCTTTTCTTGGACCCAAGCTTCTTTGAAACCGAGGTTGGAACTGATATCCCATCGTCGGTTGACGATTTGATGGGCAGATTCCTGGACTCTACGTTTGCAGAGACGGATTCAGAATCAATTAGATCAGTGTCATCTTCTGACTCGACAATGTCCCTCTCGTCGTTATTGTCTTTTCGTAGATCACCTGTGACAGTATCAGGATGAAACGGAAAGTGTTCGGCTGCCTCCCGTAAGATGGTTATGATCGATGTTGTCTTGTGGCGTTTCCAGGCTTTGAAATCCACGTCTAGAACGTAATAAATCTTCGTGCCTGCTTTTTCGCACATTTTGAATCTCTCGACATCACGCAACCACGCGAAGTAAAGAGGGAAGTCCTTTGCTTCCTCATCTGTCAACCTTTCAGCATCACCCCACTGCGACGGATGACCGTGTACATGTGACCCTTGGTATTCAAACCCGAGATTATAACCTTTCCGATATAAAACTGTCTTAGATGCTTCTGTTTTGTCCACAAATCCATCGTTTCTAAAGTGTCTACCGGGTACCGGACAATGCTCTGAACCAACTACTTTGCCCGTTTCCTTATCAAAACGATAATACTCCAATGTGATTCCTAGACATGCCTCTAAAAGCTGTAAGAATTCTGACCCGTCACGTGACCATCCAGTACGAGGTTTGTGATAACCAGGCTGATGGATGTAGCATAATCTACCAAGTTGAGCCCTGCGCTGACATCCACGTTCAAACTGGCACAGCCCGATAGCAATGGCTCCTGGATGATGCAACACACAGGTGGTACACCACAAACCATCTGTTGAATAATAACTTGGCGAATGTTTACGACAGTCACGGCACTTTTCTCTAAAAGGAAATGAGCCCGGATGGTTTTTTGCACAATTGCTGCACCACCTTTGGAGATCATTCAAGCTCATGGAATACGATGGACGTACCAATTTACAGTCCTCACACTTTGTATTTTCTTTTCGAATGGATTCTGGATGGTTCTTTGAACATGCGAAACACCATCGTAAGCGCTTGGAATTAGGACAATGATATCCTGGCGAACATTTCTTACAGTCTTCACACAGGTATCGAACGACCGCATCTGGGTGGTCGACACGACAGATCTTGCACCACCGTCGGGAGAACTTTCCATTTTTTCCCCAGGTTCCGTACAAAGGGGATTTATCGCGACAATCTTCACACAATCTCCCCCATTGTCTGCCGTCGTAACGGTATCCGTATCCATTCATATCTTTTAGATCACCGATACTTGGCATTTGCCGAATTCCTCTCTCCTTTTTAGAACAGGAGAGACACTGATAAGTGACTCGGTACGAAGATATCTCGCTATAAGAGTCTTCAGTTGTATATTTCCTAATCCTCGAAGTCCTTTTTCCACACGAACGACATTTTTTGGGGTGTTTGATGTTCATCTGGCAACCTGAACACTATGAATGGTTCTTCGTCTTAAAAGATGATAACTAGAAAAAATGGATTTGAAGAGTCTGATCCCGCAAGGGAATCCCCCCATTGACACAGTTCGTGTAACATACAAACGCAATGATAAATTTTTATTTCTTCCAGATAGATTTTATGGTTTCAAGTTTTAAGTTGAATTAGATTGATTGTGTATAAATAATAGATGTTACGGCAACAATAATAAAGATATGACCAGAATCTACAGAGATGATAGATATGGCCTAATTCTCGACTGTTGCGTAAAACCAAGTGACTATCAAGGACTCTTCCTCCAGTTTCGCAACCCTTTGTCATAGACAAACTTTGATTGCAATCAAGAAACTAGAGCCAAGAAGACTCGTTGACAGGAAAAATCAAGATGTAGCATCTGCCAAGTGTTGTTCAGAAAAAGTGTTTGTTAATTTGGAGATGGACTGGGTACTAAGGGCCGACAATGCTTCTTGCATCTTTCGAAGAACCTATTCCTTTTTGCCGTTCCAAAAACTAACCTTTCGCGACGCCTCTTCACGAGAACGACGTTTGGTATCGCCTCTTCCCTGACCAAGTTCGATCTGGAAATAGTGAATTGGACCGAACATAGTACCGTCTTGAATACAAGACGGCACTCGAATATCGGGAGGGTCGTGCCATGAGGTGCCGTGTGCATAAAGGACCGGTATATACCTCACAGACCAAGGTTTAACAAAAAATTCAACACTTGCCTACCTTGAAGCTCATCTCCCTACAAAACCCATAAAACACAATTTACACACTTTTACCTGTCGGTAAATGCTGTGGAGTTGGAAGAATTGTAGCTGTAAAAAAGAATCACGAACGAGAATGCAACAGTACTTACCAAGGTTGAAGTCGGGTTTCCGTCTATTGATCAGCAATTAAACGAATGCAAGGAAAACGAACCATTGTCGGGGGGAATCTTGATGAGGAATTGCTTGAGGTAACGTGGATGTCTTTGCATATTCAACATCGCTTTTCGTGCAGCGCCTTCCTTGGCCATGGTTTGGTCCGAGTCCGAGTGTGAGCCCAATTCTTCGGAATTGATAAACACCTGTATCCGATTTAGAACTTAACAAAAAGAAAAAACGCTCACCTTGCACGTGTGCAATCCCGCCAAGAGTGTATGCCGGTACATTTGCTCAACCTCTACCTATCAACAATAATTAACAAAAAAAGATTCGATTACCGACCTGAGACATTTGCAAATAATTCTGAGAAAAACTGTCTAAACGCGAGGCCGACGGTTTCTCGGTACGGGTGGGTGACACACCAATGGCCCAAAACAGACTAAATGCCGATTCATCATTGAGTTTGGCATCGGAACTGAAATTGGCCGTAATGGTGCCCGAACCGAAAGGGGCTGGAATAGCCGTCGCGGAAGCACGAGTTACAATCGTATTGCCAGTAGATGATATGCTAGCCGATGCACGTGTATCCATGGTTGGACTAGATTTGGGCAGTGCGCTCGAATTTGGAGCAGATAACGCGGCATTGGAGGAGGATTGGACCGGTGTCATGTGCACGGACGAATTGGATGGTTGAGGTGTCGAGACTGGACCCGAATGGAGTGGTTGAGGTGTCGAGGCTGGACCCGAATGGAGCGGTTGAGAAATCGAGGCTGTACCCGAATTGCGTGTTGGTGTATTGTACGCGATACTGTGGTGGCCAAGACTTCCCGCATTGGTCGATGTTAGATTACGGGAGATAGCGGCGCTTGAATTGGGAGAGCTAAATGAGGGTGCCATGGGATTGAGTTTCTTGGTTTCTGCGGCTTCGCGTGCTAGTTTCTGCAAATTATCGCGTGTGAGCGGAGCATAATCCATAGGTGCCGTCTGTGGAGCATAATCTACAGCCGCCGTTTGTGGAATAATAGTGGGTTCCACGTCCGACAGGGGCGACGCCGAATCAGAACCACGCAGAATATCCGCAAATCGTGAGGTCATGACTACATGCTTCTGGATATGGCTACGGCAAAGGATTTCCATCGAACTAAGAATCTTATCTGTTGATACAGCTCTAGAATGTCCCTCGGCCAAAACCATGTTTCTAAAAGTCCTGACAATGAGCAAAAAGATTTGACAAGAAACAGTCCATTACCATTGGTGCAGGTTCCCACTCTTGTTTTCCAGTAGCATATCGTCATTAAAGGCCGAATGAATGCGGACATAACTGCAAAAAGGTTAAAAAATAGTGTCAACGTCTTGAAAAACCTTTTCATGGCTTCCATATCATCCGCCGGACGTGCAATCTAAACTGGATAAAGAAAAAATGGACTGACCAGATAACAGTGTGGATATTGAGATTGTACTTGGGTAAAGGCCAGAAAGCTGGCCTCCTCGCGTGCCATACTGACATCCACATGTTGCACAGTTTCGATGCCACGCATATTGTCACCATAATACACCGAACATGTAGAGATGCCCGTCTGCTCATTGGTCTTGGTTGCAAGCCACTTGCGAATATTGGTATCGGCCACTTTGAGTTGTGTCTACACATTGACAAGCCGAAAGAACAAACTCAATTGACAAACGAAAATAACCGACAATTAAGAATCAAAGGGATCGCTTACGTAGAAGGTCAAGAATTGATAATATGCCTCTGAAAATGGAACCTAGAAAGAATTGATACAAAAATAGGGCGCACCAGTTGAAGCACAAACATCATCCAGTATGGATGATAATCGCGTCGCACACGCATCAAGGCTGCTTGTTGAGCACCCAAGACCGCCAATCGGTCGTCGTTATGCGAATGCGATACAGGAATCGTATGGGTGGTAATGGTCGGTTCGCCCACTTGCCCCACCTCCAACGACGCCAACTTGCACGTCTACAAAGAGATCAAGATACACAATTCCCTTGACCAATTGTACAGTCGCGACAAAGTGCTCCTCTTCGCGTACAATGCCCAAGTGTGCATCCCCGGCCCAGTACTCGGTAAATTCCGAGAGGATAGCTGCATCGCTATTGGACCGATTGAGGAGCGCCTCGCTCAAGGGCACCACGGGTCCCGACGGTGGTGGCGGTGGTTGTGATGCATGGCTCGTTTCCACCATGCGATTGTCGGCACGTGAGACGGCTGGCGTGCTCACTGGGGTGCTACTGGGAGTACTCTTCATTTCGATGTTGGATGGTCGCGATTGCATTTCAGCATTGGATGGCCGGGACAACCCCGGAGATGAATTCATATTGGGAACCGGTGCCAAATAATGCAATTCATCGTCACTGTCTGGGCCGTCAATGGGCGAAGCCAATTGCGGATCAACACGATTACCACCTTGGAGCAAGCCGGGCATGGGATCATTGGGTATATTGGGCGATTCCGAACTGCGATATACCAATACATGACGATCCTGGGTTGGACGAGGACCTAAAACCCCCCCAAAAAAAATTGATTAAACATATATATAACATTACCGTTCATCTGCCAAATCTCAAAAATGGGCCAATATTCAATGGCACAGAGAATGTGATACTTGCGACGACGGTCGAGCGTCACATGGGCACACCTGAGCAATTGCTTCTTGGTGGCCCCAAAAGTGGTGTCGTACTGCATGAGACGAATGGGTAGCTTGTCCTGGATTAGACGAAGCGGTTCTTGTTCCTCGAGGTAGAAACAGTCTGTGGCGGGCAAGGCTTGTCCTTCGGTATTGCCCTCGCGGATGACGGGCACACCAGAGAATTTGAATCGCTGTACTCCATTGAGTTTCTTGGCTCTAAACAATCCTCGATAAACAACATGTGCTACTATGCTTTGTGCGTTTCTCTCCAAGAAAGACTTACCGATTGTTTTGATGTTCCAGCAACACGACTTTATTGTCTTGACTCATATTGGCCAAGTATGGATCCAATGCATCCGAAATGACGAGACCGCCCGGACGAACGGGTTGTTGAGATTTGATATTGACCACTGGTCGTAACTTGACGAATAGACCATATAAAGTCTTGGCATTTAATATCCTGAAAAACAAAACATTTCGATAAATCCAAAAAATCGGGGAAAAGGATTACACTGACTTACGAGGTTTCGAGATTGATGCGAGTGTATCGTTCCGACGGTAGATTTTCAGGTGCTACATTACGATTCACAACAGTTGACACCAATGGAAAGCGAGACGATTGGCACAAGTGGAAAAAGGACAAGGCGCAAAGAACCAAAAAAAAAGATTTCTTACCAGGTACGGGAAAGTGCCAATCCAAATCCATAGCATCTTCAAAATCGCCACCCGTGGGTCCCATTGGTCTCGGAGCATGCGTGAATGGCGTCAATGAAACCGGTACCGCCGCCGGAGGAGAATGGGTCACGAATACGTTTTCATTCTGAAGAAATCGATCCGGTTGATACGGTATCACTTGTTGTGATGGTTGCAATTGTGGTAAATTGAATGCCATACGAGCCAGGTTCGAAGGATTGTACTTGGACCAGTGTTCCGGTGCGGGTTGGTTCTTGTTGGTACGCCGATTCAGCTCATCGGCAAAATAATACCCTTCGACATCAAGGGTATCGCTGTAATCGGGCAGAAAGTGCTTGTCCGAACGTAATTGCATTACTTGCTCCACCATGCCGAGTCTAAGACTCACATTGGTCGTAAGTCGTTGCAAATCCTCCTTGACTTGCGTCATTTCCTTGGAAGATCCGTACGTTTGTTCAGTATCATCGTCGTCGCTATTGGCATCGTCCATATCATCCGGATCGCGTTTGCGAACCCGTTCCGTCAGTAATGAGTCGGGGCTGACATTTTCCAATGAACTCGGTTCCTCGCTGATCTGGGTCCACTTGTTGGCTCGTCGAGGTGCCTTGTCGGGAAAGCCACACAGTCCAAACAAGTCGCTGAGACGACCGTCGACGTATACCAATTTCGTGTCGAGTGATTGGATCTGTTCGGCCAAGTCGCTCATGGTGATTTGGTAGGCGTGATCGTTCTTGTTGTGATTCACCACAATTCGCATCATCTTGCGAAACTGGCGTTCCATGCTTGACAATCGTTCATGAAAGACTTGTTCCATGGACGACTTCCCTATATCGTCTGATGCTATTCTCATTGAAGTCATTTGTGTGGTTAACGAAGATGAGAAGAAAAAAATGAATTTGTGATAGAGAATAGAGGGTAAATTGAGATTTTTCTTGGAAAGTTTGCGGGAATTTTCACTGGAAATGTGGATTTTTTGTCAACGTTATTTAAAGTTTTATCGACACAAATTGACAGTTGACTAAGAAAAATCCAGAGTTATTTTCACTTGATCCTTTATTATTCCTTGAAACAAGTGGAAATTCTAGTTTGATTAAAAAGGCAATGTGGTCTGGGTACATCCTACTCACTTTGGGAATGATACTGATAGAAACCGTCTGTTGGCGAATCAGAGCAAAGGAAATACGACATAGCATTAGCAAATATCGTCAAGTGCCCTATTGGGGTTGGTGGGTCGTCACGTTGGGGTTTGTCCTTTTCCAAGGATGGATGCAACACACGGAGTCTGCCATGCCACGGACCGTCATGTACCCACGCTCCATGCCGCCCGCCTTGTCTGTATCAACACTGGATCACTGTTGGATTGGTGTGCCCCTGTCCTCCAATACCTCATTGGATCATGCGCCACCCACCAATCAATCCGATTCAATCCTGTGGTTGGGCTTTAATCTAAATATTTGTACCGCGTGTTGGACTGATCTATTATGGTCGTCCTTTATCCGCTCACTAATCTTGATTGGGGTATCGGCCTTGTCCACACAACGACTCCGATTGCTCAAACAACGTCCACATGACATGTCCATCTACCACACGTGGACCACCCACACGACCAATTGGCTTACGTATGGACCACGTCAATTGCATAGAATGTTACGTACCAAATGTGTGGAATGTCTGGTATGGGTGTGGTTGTGTTTAACCATGATTAATCATCTTAACTTGTTGTTTATGGAAATTGGGTTTTTGCATTGTGATACCACTTATTCCGCCTCGGTCCGTTATCTCCAGTGGACTCTTTATACGTGGTTCGATTTATTGCCAATTCTTGCGAGTATTTTCCTGGTATGGGAAGTCTTGTCCTTGGATCGGTTAGTGCGTCAATGGTACCAGACCAACCATCAAATTCTCGACGAGGACAAGACGTCGTTGCATGCTCAGTCGATTCGATTTCGAAACCGTACGTCGGCGTACAGTGTAATCCTAGTCATTAGCCTGCTCCTTGAATGGGGTGTGTCGGTGAAGAAATGGCAAATGAACATGGGACGTTATTCCTCCCACACTTGGTTTACCGTTTGGTGGGCGTGGCAAGATGTACACTTGTTTGTGACGGTGATCCTCTTGACAATTGGATGGTTATTGCTGCATGAATGGATCTTGTGGTGTCCCCGTCAAGATTTACTTGAACAACATACGGAACTCTTGGCCGTCCATTCACCTTCATCTTCGTCGTCCACCACGAATGGCCACACGCGTCATTCGTTTGCGCCCTCCACTCAAGTCGATCGATTAACCATTGTTGAAACGGCGAAACGCAAAGTGACACGCGTCGAAGGCCCTGTCGCTCATCAATTGCATGTCCACTGTCTACAAGTATTGACTCGTCGTCTCCACACGCTCGAAGTTTTGAACCGCAAATGTTACAAGCAACTCACCTCTTTTCCAAGTCCGCGTGTTTGGTTTCATACTTCATTGAATACCGAAATACGCACGTTATTGTATGAACAATTGTACGGTGCGGGTACGATTAGTTGGATGTATATTCCCTTTCGCACTCAACACTTGTTTACGTCCCACCAATTGCCCATGCACGTGTTATTGTTTCTTACCGTGCTGGAACATGCCATCGCATGCAACGACAAGACGGAGGAATCCGTGTCTCTGGCGTCGGACGAGGACCATGAATTACACGAGTCCAAATATGGGGATCCTGTTTTTCCATTATCCTCTACTTCGATGTCGTTCCTGTCTACTTTTGTTTCATCTCCCTTGACGACATCATCGACATCCTCTGGTCATGTAGCGTCTGAGTCAGCAATTGATTTAATATCATGGATCAAAAAGTGGAAAACGGTGCTTGAAGAGTATGCCAAGGACACACACGAGGCGGGTCCCGGTACAGATCATGGTTTGGAAAGGTATTTCCATCTTGGCGGTACTGATCGTACCGAGGCCTTTAATCAGCTATCCAAAGTAATGATCGAGTGTCCACTCGTCATTACCCATTGGATCTTGACTTGTACCGAGGCCTGGACCTCGTTTCACCTGTCGACCGTCTTGGACGGTACACCACTCGACGCGGGTTGGACCTTAAGGCTCTTTCAATTGCACATTCAATACTTGCAATGGTCCACACCTCGTATTCCAGGTCACGCGGATTCAATTGAATTGTATGAACCCCAATTGTTAGCGTTGCATACTCTATTGCATCGGTATGCCGTGCGCTCGTGGAATTCGCTAGTACCGTTTCATCGTATCCCTGACACGACTATCAGTAATGTGGTCAACACTCCAGTTGAGCTGTTATTTGATACGTACCGCTTCTTTTCGTGTACCTCGTCGCCTGGTATCCCATTGCATACACATGTACAAACCATTCTCGAACACTTTTTCGAAACCAGTTATCCAGTACCCGAGACGGTGACGACACCACGTACACTCCAAGCACATTGGACCCATGCTCGTTGGTCTTCGGACAAAACCACTCGTATTGTGCATGCCTTGACTCAGCTCAATATTTGGTCCCGACTAGTTCTACCGTGCCCCTTGTTGGGTGCGGTACAACTACCGACTCATTATCGGTTGAATATCGTGTGGGACAAGTTGGCGGCCGATTCGGAATTTCCCGTCGAGGCACGCCATCGTATCGTGGCCCATGTCGTCATGGCCTTGGCCAGTGTCTTGGCATCGTCGCCCGCTTCCAATATCGTAGCGCTACTCAATACCCTCTGTCTACAAGATGAAGCGTCCATCGAAAGTCGTAGTCTCTATGCCTTGTTCAACACTTTGCTGGAGGCGAGTTTCTCGGATGATGCAGTACCACTCTCCGACTGGGAATACCTCTTGTGCAATCAGAGTCCGTTTCGGGGCGATCCCAAACGCTGGGGCGCAGAATGGTATCTTGAACAAATTTGCAAAGACTCGCAAGCCGACTTGCCATTTCGCATGAACTTGGGTTTGCTGTGGCGTGAACATCTTGGCTTTCCATTCCATTGGGGCCTTTACAAGTCCGATTCGGTTTATCATCATCATGCCACATGGGACGCGTCGCATCGGCATCTCTTGTCTCTCATCACTCACTTGGCCATTGGACTCGACACCTTGTATTCCGACCTTTTTCCCGGCGCTACACATGTAAGCAAGACCATGACTCTGTGGTCCTCGCTCGCTTCCCTTTTCGAGTCTTGTACCGACAAGTATTATTTTTTATTGATCTTTTTGTTTTCCGCCTTACACCAGCGATACCATGGACAATCCATTGCCTCGTTTTTCTTGCAATATGTACGGCCAGAGGACCGTGTCAAGTGGATGGAAATTACTCGGATCCATCAACACACGACATAAAAAAAATCTTTTACATTTAAAAAAAAGATGAAACAGCCACTCACACATGAAGAATCAATGCACATACATCGTAATGCACTATATACTCTTCACTGGTCCGAGGTCCAAAATGGGTAGCCACCACCCATCCAGGAGATGCACCCGTCTCTGGATCTTTGGGCATCATGGTAATGGGTACAAGATTCTTGGAACGGATTAATTGTATTGCTTGCATGGCACGTGAGCCTGCTCGGGCCTTGCCCGAATGTCCATCCGGTGTCAAGTCAAGATCAGTCTCGTCAATCGCCAGGACCGGACAAATGTGTCGGTCAAGATCCGTAGAAGGAATTCCGGTATGAAATGTCTCGATCTTTGCGATACATGCGTTAAGCAATACTTTTTCCAATTCCGTTAGTTGTGATGATGGTGTCTTTTCTTCCGTTTCCTTTTTCCGAAGAATTTCACCCGGCTTGATGGATTTGGTCCTGGACTTTGTCCTCTTGACTTGTTCCATCGGCTAAAAAGACTGCGAAAATATTTTTGAACAACACCGTACATGGAAAAGTAAAAAATGTAAAATAAAATCTTGTATCTTCTTTTTACCGTAAAATTCCGAAACTACAAACACAAAAAAGAAAAAGAAAAATGCAAACCCGATCCAGATGTACTCGTCAAGTCATTCGCAAACAGATTCGGTTTGACGAGTACAAACCGAGCAAGGGTGTGTCAACCGTAGAAATCCTAGACTCGTCAGGTCGTGTGTTGTTCCGTAAGGTCATGAAGAGTCCCCGTCTTGTGTGGCGTCCATACTATGAGAGCAAAACCACTCGCGGTGATCGTCGACGTGTTCATGTCGACTGGTTATTGCGGGATACCCGCACACAAGTCGACATTTTCCTGTGGAATGAACGTGGCATGTACAATATGCGTTGCCGCAAGGCACTATATGGCCAGTTTCCGGACAAGTACACGTTTCTGGTAGTGGATGGTCAATTGCTCTATCATGTTTCTGATTATCAACACATTGAACGTGAACATGAAATTATGCGTCAATCTCTGGTACACTTGGTCAATGGTGGTTAAATGATTTAAAGTATTTAACCCGGTTTCTGATCAGGTTAGGATAAAATCCAAAAATAAGTTTTAAGTAACTTTGAGATGATCGCCAGCGGATTGGCATTGGTAGCAAAAAGTCTTGTGCTGCTTGGGCCAATGAAACACACAATGAGGACATGCCTTCTTTTTGCATGTCGGACAAGCGACACGGCAATGACGGCATATCAATGAGCGACACAAGGCACATTGCTTATCGCAACGGATACACGACTTGTCTCCGCAAAATCGGCAAATATAAATACAGTTAACACAACCCTTGGAAGGACACTTGTCCGAACATGTCAATGTGCCTCGGTTTTTGCATGTTCTGCAACTGCCTTGTTTCGTCCCACCTTTGCTATTTAGTACAATGGGCGTGTCTTCATCTGCCGATTTCTCTTCTTCATCATCCGCGTCGCTTTCGTCATCATCAGACTCGTCCGGGTCCAATTCGAGTTTTGACGCCAAATAGTCGAGAGCGGCTGCTCCGGTATGTTTGTCAATCGCGGCCAGTGTTTGTGGTGTAATGGGTAAACTTTTGAGTAGTTGTTCTACTTCGGCCGTAGTTCTGGTACTTGACGATGGATTATCGTCCGGCACTTTGGTCTCCTTTTGGGTTGGGTCAGTCATTTTCTCAATCTCGAAAATTTTTGATGTTGTCTTGGATGTAGAAGGTAATAAAGTATTTCTGCTTGCGGATTTTTTCTTGGTACGAAATAAATTAATCGGACAAAAAGTGTCTATCCTTAAGAATCCTGCTCGGAAAAATGGCAGACGAGTCCAAGTCGAAAAAAGGAGAAAGCTCAAAGTCAAGGAAAGGAAAAAAAGTAAAACGACCCATGACTCAATCCCTGTGGCCTACGCTGGACGATTTCCACATTGTCAATTGGTGTACCACTCCACTAGGGGACAAGCGCGGATCCATTACAATCAATGAAGTGAATCGACATTACGCCAACGGCGCTTGTTGTTATTTCCTCGAGCTTCCGGGCAAATTTCTCATACGTGAGAAACTGGCACCGCCATTCCAAGTGGAAAGAACCACACTTTCATTGTATGATTTCCAATTGGACATGATGGTATCACACTTGAAAAAGATCCAGTGTACACCAGCCCGGTTCTCGGGTAAAGAAGGAGATGATGGCGCTCATACATTTTTTGTTACGGTTCGCATGGCCAAGTATGGCGTAGCCCCAGATCAGCGATTTGGAGACCTTCCAAAAGAGTCGATGCGTTTGTTCCATTTCAGCGATGACGAACAAAAGGAATCAGGTGATCCAAATCCTATGGTTCAATGTTTTCGGTTACCAAGGGATATGTCTCATGACGTTTTCCAAGAACTCTTGGCGGATCTCTTTCGGGAGTTTGAACCTCGTGCGGCCAAGGTAGAACACGAATCGGTTGAAGATGACAATGAAGCCGATGACGAAACTGCAGACGTGGAAGCCAACGGAAACTCTGACGAACTGGTCAACGAGGACGCGGATGAGACACAATGAGGATTTTGACTTGTAAATGTTCATCACCATTTAGATCAACTCTAAATTTTTAAGTTTCCTCAAATTGTTCAATTAAAAGTCTGCTATTTGCGAGCTGGAATACTGGAGAAATCAGAGTCCGTCCCAAAATGGAACGGTCCGAGGTTCAAAGACACGATGCTCCATTCTTTTTTTTGTGTTTTTTCCTTCTAGTACAAAACACGAGAGTCACAATTCAATCATTTTATCAAGATAACAAAAAGTATTTGCCGATATTCTCTTGTTTAATTGAGTCACACAAGATTCTGGTACAAAAATAATTATGAGTGACAAGGAAATCAAACGGCAACACGAAAAAGTACCGGAAAATGTCAAGGACAATCCACACATAAAATTAGCCGATATTCCCTTGGGTAGTCATCGAGTGGCAGGCACCTGTGATACAGGAAGCCGCGTCGTCTCCAAGGATGGTTATGGTACAGTGTACATGCTAACCGAATTCAAGGACGGTACTACCAAGTGGACCGAATGTCCCAAGGAGGCGACTGAATTTAAAGTCTATGTTATCACTAGCATCGGGACAATTTTGACTCGACATGTTTAAAACCCAATTCAGATTTTGTCCGACAGGAAAAAATTGAATTTATATTAGACTTGTAAATTATCCAGGAAAATCCTAGAAAAATAAAAAGCTGGAAATTTCCGACAGTTTATCCAAGAAATTTTAATTAAATACCAGAAATTCCAAGAATCCCAATAGAAAATTGAACCACTCTCAACTCTCATATTTTCATTTTCCTTCTTTTCAAACCAATCAAAACTCAAAAGTCTTCTCCTTTCTTTTTGAAACCCAACTTTCGTGAACGATGTCACGTGAACTGACGAAACTCAAGAAAGCGGCAGCTATACGCGGTACACCAAATCAATTGAATTAACTTGTTTCTAGGACAAACATTGGATGACTTGGTACAAACCACCAAGCGATCAATACAACCTCCATTGTATTTTGCCCAGGAAACCAAATATCATGGTACCAATTATTGTTTACATCAGTCGGTGCAATTTTAGGCAAGCGACAACGAGGCCATGAAGAAGACCAGACCGAGTCGGGCAACGGTTCCGACTCGGATTCCGATGAACATCGCACGCCCAAGAAACAGATCAAGGCCTCGATTAGCAAATCACGCACGCCACAGTCTTGCGTCGAAGACATTGTACGGGCACGTTCATCCATTCTAGTGAATGACTTGACGTGGGCGGACCCCTCCTTTGCCGAGAGTTCCACGGCCAGCCGACTCTTTGGTCACTTTACTTGCGGTACTCGTTTAATCAAGTGATAACAAATTCATGTCCAGAACTGGAAATGGCCTTGGATCCAAACAAGGCAAAAGACTATTGGTACACGGAAGGCATACATCGACTGTATCTGAATTCTTCGTTTACCGAGTGTCTGAAGGGGGTATGTTTTTATCGACCATTTCAATTTGTCTTTAACCAAGATCTGTGATAGATTATGAAGCTGGTGGTCGAATCGGGACATGAAGGCAAGGAGCCGTGGAAGTCGAAATTGCAATTGAATATGATGGAATCGTGTCAAGTACTCATCTTGGCTCGGGTAATTTTTTCTTTGCGATTGCTATTGCTTTCTGTGAATGCTATGGGTTCTAAAATTGTACATGTGCTAAATGCATAGAACAATAGCATCTTGGCCGAAGCTTACAATACGATTCGTCGGCTTCTTGGCGAGCGAGTGGCCAAGATTTGGTGCACCTGCTTCTTTGGCTCAGAACTCTCGCGGCAACACGATGTGCAAATCCAATTGCGCCGGCCCATTATCCTCTGCAGCTCGGAAATCCTACTAGGCCAAAGCCTGTGTGGACTTGGCTGCATGCTCACTCGTCAATACACGAGCAAAAAAGTGCCGGCCCATCGTTCGTTGGTCCTGACCTGTGCCGTGGAACAAGGACGCTGGAACCCTAGCAAGTCCAACTTGTCACGCGACGAACACCAACTGGCCATGGTGCCTATCGAAGAAGCCAAGGAACGTTATTGGCCCTTGGTCGTGATCTTGGATGCGGACCAAGCTTCAATGGATGCCTTTATTCCGACCAAGGACACACAGCCCACGGCCACGACACTGGTGCCGCCCAATCTCGTGTTCATGACCAAGCTGCTGCGGGGCCACACTATTCTCTTGGGTCAACCGGTGCATTTCCAAGCGCTGTCAGTGCCTGGTATGGCCACCATGGGCGCCTTGCTTCATTACCGACCCCTGTCCAAGTGGAGCACGTGGGAACCGGCCCTTCGTCACAAGGCCAAGCTGCCCATGGCCGATTTACACCATCTGGTGACGGATCTGTCCGGACCCTCCACCAGTTGGTCATTGGTGCAACAGAATGTGAATTACGCCCTTTCCGGTGTGCAACAATTGCGTGAGACCCTCGTCTTGCGCAAGTTGGTCGGTGCATTCTTGGACGTGCAGTTTCAAGACGCCAAGTGGCGTTCACCACTTCATCCCGAAACGGGCAAGGCCAAGACAGCGTCTGAATTGACGGAACAGGAACGGGCCGCTAAACATGCAGCGGCAGCGGACTTTGATTTTCGTGTCGAATCCATTGTCGATTTGATGACGGAACTACGACGCGTTCCCTTGTGCGATGCATTGGCTGGTCCCTCGATTCATGAAGACTCTTTGGTGCTCCCGACCTCGCAGACTCGTGTAAGTTTTCGGAATAGATTTTTAGGCGATTGGTTCATGTCATTTTGCTATCTTGTTCTTGGTTGCTTAACTATTCTTGTTCTTCTCTGATTCTTGTTACTTAATTCTGCTGACGCTTGTAACTAGGACTTGGATGAAAAACAGAAACTGGAATCGATGCAATCATCTCCATCTACCGATCTGGTGCACCATCTTCCAGTCTTTTGCAAGAATTATTCAGTCAAGACCTCTACTCGTCGCTTCGTCATTTGCTGTCAATATCCGGACGTGCTCGAGGCCTTGTCTCAAGTCTGGTCCGAAGCCGATCCCGACACGCGCTTGTTTTGTGCCTATCGGGACAGCGCGACCCAATTGGGCATGACGTCATCCGACTTGGATCAAGTGGAATCAGCCTTTCGAACCTGTACCGACAACTCGGCGGTACTGTTACGTGGACCCTCGGTTTATTTCGACACGGATTTGGCACCCACGGCCAAGGGTCGTCCCGTTAAGGTGAATCAGTGTTTTTTTCTGGGAGCACACCAGGAGACCTCCTCGTCTATTTGTATCCTAATTTTTTTTGTGATGGGGTTTTTTGCAGGTCAAGACCACTGAAAAGGGACGGCCTTCCAACAAGACGATTAGCGCCACATCCGCCCTTACCTTGGCTAGCCGGGGGTTGCTTGAAGACAAGGATCATCCTACCATGGCCCTGACAACGAAAATCAATACGAATTCACGACGATATCAAGTGCTACCCATGGAATATGCGTTTCATCCCGAAACGCTGTGGGTTACACCCAATGTCACGGCCGTCATTTCCCTATGTGATTGGGTGCCCCACATTCGCCCTCTCTCCAATCCATCCAATGCTTCCTCCAGTTCATCCAATTCCTCTGAATCCGATGCGGCATGGAGTACGCGACTACTCTGCATGATTTCAAATAGCAAGACTCGGATTCAAATCCTGGAACGCAAGATCCACATCTTTTCCCAGTCTCCTGGCATGGCTCGAGACGAATGGAAATCGCTCCTCGCGAACCAAGGAGAAGCCAAGCCCGAAGGCTTGCAGATTGGCACCATGCGTCATTCCTTTATCTTGAAGAATGAAGTGTTTTTCCTCGTGGTACGTTTGTCTCCATTCAGAGCGATGTCAATTGCGTTTTTTATGCAATTAGAGGGGAGTTTATTCAATAGAATGAACTTTATTCAACTGAATTTGGATGTGTTTTAGCTCAATATGGCTCGTCTCAAAGTGGCACCCCATTCTTTTCATCAATTGGCCCTGTCCAATTTGTTGGAAGACTTGGCGACCGACGATGCAACACTCGACACCATTGTCCAGCAAGTACCCTTGCTCTCCAATTCACAACCACCCTACACATTGGCCTTCAACATAAGCAAGAAACACAATCGGACGGCCTGTATCAAGACCTTGACCGAAGTCCTCCAACAATTGGATCATCTGATTGGAACCATGAAATCATCTGATCAATTGCCGATGCTCGTCTCGCAGTTGGATTCGGCTACTCCCAATACTTGGTTTCCAAATGGCACGCCCAAGACACTGGACGAACTGTCCTCTTTTAGTCTCTACCGTTTCCGACAGGCGGAACATTCCAAGCGGAAGCAAGACAAACAGAAGAAGCCAAACAAGAATCGGATTGTCAAGCGTCGTCGCCTAGAAGTCTCTTCTTCGGACGAGGAGGAACATGTGGTAGTCTCGCCTGCGAGGCCAAGGTCAATACTGGTTTCGTCACCCATTGTCCTATTGAATTCGGCATCCGAGATACCAAGACCGGCACCGGTTTCGTCACCCATTGTCCTATCGAATTCAACATCTGGGACTCGACCCGTGCAGGCACCTCTAGAAGACACTACATCGCCCATCAGCATGGCCATTTCGGCCTTGTTTCCATCCAATACCGAGGTCAAGCGATGGGTTTCGACCGAAACCCAGACCGAATTGCCATTCACTGTCCTCTTGGATTCGACGCTCTCAACTGGACCGTCTCAAATCGAGACGGAAGCCAAGGCCGAGGCGGCACGCCTTCGCTTCGAGCTGGCCATGACCAAGCGTGAACTGGACTCCTTGCGTGCTCGTACCGTGCCATTACCATCTCAAGACGAGGAAGAAGAGGAAGACGATGATGATGCCGATGCCCAATTGATCGTGCCCAAGACCGAAGGGACCTACTTGGAAACCATTCCCGAAATGGCACCCATGCCTACGCGAGGGCCACTCGTCTACAAGGAATGGTTGAAGATGCTCGAACCCTTTCGACCCAAATCGCTGTGTCAATCCAATGCTCTAGCACTCGATCAGCAACGCGACGACCATGTAGAAATGGCCTCAATGCTTGCAGTCGACATTATGCGAGAGGCCAAGCTCGGCTTAGTGACTCGTTTTATCGAGACGATTGGCACTTTTCAGCGGCCGGTCCTAATCCAGGATATCTTGGACAGGATTGGAAAAAGTAGTTCAGACACTCTTTCAATGGAATCCGAGATGGAATCTTTTATTTCAGGACGAAACTCGGAGCTCAAGCTTGGTACGGCCGATCAGCCCTTTACCATTGGACAACATATCATCTTTACAATGATTACATCCTTGCATCAATATCACAAGGCACTGGATCCAATCCATTCCGATGACAAACTTGTCACCTCGGGCCAAGTGCAATTGACTATGCTTTCTTTTAACATTTCAGTCTTGCGGTGGTTGTGTAGTATCTTTGGGGTTCATTGTCACTATCTTACATAAAATTTACATTTTTCACTCCAAGCCAATGCAGGGTCCGATTTTTGGCTTTCACATCTGGCTTTAATTGTTGGACAGCACATGACGGGGCGGCCTTTCATATCAGGCCTTTAATGTTGACTGTGGGTGGGCCTGTCATATCACAGCCAAAAATAAGCCAGCACCAAATGACGGGGCGACTTTAATATCACGGTGCATTGATAGGGTAGCACAGGCTGCCCCCGTCATTTTGACGGGGCATGTGCTGGCTTTTTTTGGCCTTACATGGAATTCCGGCCTTATATCATTCTGGGCCAGGCAGCCCTGAAATTTTTTTTTTGGTTTTTTCTTAATTTTTTTGAAACTTTTTTTCCTGGGTCTCCCCACCTCTAACCGGTCGATCGCTAGGTAAACTTCCAGGCCTTTAAAATTTGGCTTTAATTGTAGGATAGCACATGACGGAGCGGCCTTTAATATTTGACCTTTAATGTTGACTGTGGGTTGACCTGTCATATAACGGGGCAAGGCAGGGTAGCACCAAATGACGGGGCGACTTTAATATCACGGGGCAACAGTAGGGTAGCACATGTCATCCCAGTCAATAGGACGGGGCATGTGCTGGCTTTTTTTGGCCTTACATGGAATTTGGCCTTATATCATTCTGGGCCAGGCAGCACTGGAATTTTTTTTTTGGTTTTTTCTTAATTTTTTTGAAACTTTTTTTTGTGGGTCTCCCCACCTCCAACCGCCGATCGCTAGTTTCGTTTCCTTGCTTTAATCGGCCTTTAATGTATTGACAGTGATAATGACTCTGGGCCTTTAATTCAGAACAAAGTCATAAAGAATATGCTACTCCCCAGGGGGGAAAAGAAGCTGTCCAAACAAAAGGGAAAAAAAATCATTTTCTACTGATAATCAATCCACAAGAAAAAAAATTCCAAGAAATTGTAAATCCGATTCTTAATTCATTTCCTTAAAATTTCTCTAACCGGAAATCATTCATTCACTTTCCGTAATACCCACAAAGAAATGGCAGACAACACAATGCTCCAGTCACTTGACGATGGCGACTCTTCTGGGTTTCTGAAACTCACCTCAAAAGAAGGCAAAACGTTTGAAGTGGAACGCAAAAATGCCTTTATTTCTACGCTGGTCAAGACAGGCTTGGATACCGGTACTCGATTAATGTTTAACAATTTTATAGATGCGAATGCTATTGAAGTGCCCATTCCAGGTGTCAAGGCAGAAATTCTGGAAGAAGTCATCAAGTACATGAATCATCACAAGGGCACGGAACCTCCCATTATCGAGAAACCGCTGCGGTCCAAAGTGATGAAGGACGTGTGCAAGGATTCGTGGGATGCCGAAAACATTGACAAAATTGGTGACAATCGACAGCAACTCTATGACTTGATCTTGGTAATTTCTCTCGTTTTTCGAATTTTTTGGTGATACAGGCTGCCAATTACATGGACATTAAGAGTCTCTTGCATCTTGGGTGTGCGAAGGTGGCGAGTCTCATCAAAGGTAAAAGCAGACCAAAATAATCAAGTCAAATTGGTTACTGTCTTTTTGATTAGGTCAACCCTTGGAAAAGATCAAGGACATTTTATCGACGGGAACCAAGGGCAGTGTCGAGAAAAAGGACGACAAGAAGGAGGATGACAAGTGAGCGGCATGGTCTCTGAAACTGACATTTCCTCCATTCTCCTGGACCAAACCTCCTTACCCCCGGGGTTTTTCCAAATTCGATTCGATAAAATTGTATCCGTCTTGTTTGGAAAACAATGTAAAGAAAACCCTTTTTCTTTTTTCCTATTTCAAAAGACCAGTCAGGTTTCCACCTTTTTCTAAAAAAAATGGAAACACGATACGAACAAATTACCAAGGCTCGATTAGCGGGCCATTCACAGCAATCCACAGTACAGACATGGCAAGACCTGTATTGGGTAGCCGAGTTTGGTAATGCCCAGTCCCGTGGATACTGGGAAAACACACATTTACAACGCATGTGGTTGGCGAATGTGATTTTTCTATGCGAATTTTTACATTTTAATCAATTTGCACATACGTTCCAAAATGCCGATGGATGGTGGGTGACGACTCAAGCGACTGATCAAGAATATCACGAGACGTTGGGTCCCGAACCGATTCTGAAACAAGAAATTTTTCAGCAACAAGAATTGGTCTCCAAATTCCGAGACAAGCTGAACATGGAATCGGAGTATTCCAAATTTCCGGGGGGCGAAATAGAAGATCCGACGCGAATGCGACAGGCGGCACCCGTGGCCGGTGGACGTCATCGTCGTCGAGGAGTCAAGAAAGAGCAAAAACGGTCCAACAGTGAGGATGAGGATGACTCTTCTGAATCGGATGTGGCATCTTCATCCACGCGTACCGCGCGAGAGACGCGCATGACCACACGTACCACGGCACGCAATCGTATATTGGATACGGAAGAACAGAAACGCATCCAACGGCAAGAACAACATCGACAGCGTCGTATTCGGCAAGAGTACGAGGATGAAAAAACGCGACAAGCCCAAGGCCTGGCCGATCGACGCATGCGGTCACGATTCATCTTGGGTCCGAACCCCGTGCCCTTTTATCGACCGGTGACATTGAACGAAGCCAAACGTTCGACCGAGGAATTGACGAGCATCATTGAGAATCTGAATGTGTTACGGCACGAGGGACGTACCTTGGTCGTGTCCGGTCAACCTCCCATTGCGATTCAAATCTTGAGCATGAATGACATGCTGCGTACCGTGGCGGGCTATTTAAATATGAGAGGTTTGCAAACCATCCAACAAGTCTCGAAAAAACTGTTTGCATCCATGAAACGGTTTCGTGCCTCTCCAATGTATTTGCGATATGAAATCGACTGGAATGCGCGGTTTGTACCCGATTGGGAACAAGTGGATCCGGCCACTCCCGATACGACCACGGTCCAAGACGCATTCAACATGGCCATTGGACAAGTGCCCACTTCCCAAGAAACGTGGGCACGGTATACCCGTGCCTATTGGAATTATCGCGTGGAAATGAAGATCGATATTCCATCGGATCCTGTCGAGGTGGATGCGCTACTAAAACGCATAGTTGAAGCCCCGATTCCACAGGGTGCCTGGCCCGAGTTTGAAGCGGCCAAAGTCAAGTCGGGCGAGGCACGTGAACGATTCTACAAGTATTTCCCACAAGTTCGGTTTCTGCGGTTTGGCCAAGTGTGGAAAGATGTTATTGGATTCCGTTACCAGTCGGCGCTAGGACGATACCAGATTCGACAAGCCTTGCGTGCACCAGGCATGGATTTTGCTCAATTGGCCGGCCGAATTGTGAATGACCGACGTTATCAGTTCTCTCTCCGGTCTCTTGACGAGGCGATCATTATTAGACACTTGACCTATGCCAATAATCAAACGAATGATCTCGCCATTAACTTCCCCGAGACCTCGGCTCTGTTTGCAAATCAACTACTCGATATCCACAGACTTCCATTTGCACTAGAGAGTGGGCTCCTGTACGAACGCAGTGACTTGTGGAAATTGCTGCGAGATGATCGTTTTACTGAATTGCTTACCTACCCCCACTTTGTGGGAAGCACGGGTCAGGCACGCATTATCGCCACGTTTCTGAGCCAAGACTGGGCCAGCGATATGGACTGTGAGACTTTGCTTCGATTGACTACAAGTCGAGAAGGCGACCTGACTCGACCGCGATTTTCATTTGCCGAAATGGTACAAGTCATTAACTATTGGCTTGCACATCGTTTTCGCGTTAGCAGGGTACTGGGGCAGTTTTCCGAAATCATGGATCGTCTTTTTCGGTTTCAGTGGAGACGCGAACGTGCAGTGGAATATGGTCAAGTCATCATCACCTACACTGCCGATCTACAACCATTACTTGAAATACCAACGGTCGTCTTGGAAAATCAATTGGAAGCCCTCTTGAGCTTTTCCGCTCCCAATTGGATCAAGATCTTTCTATCCAAGACTACGGACGGTCGGTTCTCTGAATCGAAAGAGGAGAAAGAAGAAGAGAGCGAGTATGTCGTAGGCTGGCTCAATCGACAAGGCATTGACTTGGCCATGCTCGATCCCAATTATGGCCATGGCTATCCCAATCCCGAATGGCAAGATCGTACCATACCGTACGTGGGCCAGGACGGAGGGTTGATTACGCCCATTGGATTAGGAGATGAATGTGAAAACGAGGGCTTTTACAGGATTCGTCAGAGCAGTGTATTCAACCGGTTACCTGTATTATTGGAAACCACCTTAACCAGTGATCCCGACATTGTACTACGGTCTTGCGAAGAGGATCAAGCATGGATACAGACCTTGGACCGAGCTGAAGTCGCTCAAAACCGGATACTTACCAACTGGAGCACGTGGTCTCCGTCGGACATGGTGTACCATCGACTCCGGAAAATGAGTTTCATATCCAGTACTACAACCATTTGGTTGTACTCGTCGACTGTCCGTCGCTATTTCGCGCGGATGCTTCACTTGGATTTGCTGGGTAGCCTAGACCAAATGATTCGTTCCCCGTCGTTCTTCAAGGATCTTGAATCTTGGTTTGGTTCGCCCTTTATTCAAAGTAGTCTACACGGTCTGCAACCCCCGAATGCCCAATTGGTCTTGACTCGCTTGTTTCCTCAACGATCCACGGCGCTGTCGGTACGCTACCACGAGGATCCAGATGACACGCTTTTTGCCGGTGAAGGTAATACCGCATGGTATATTGCGGCACACGTCTATCCATGGAGCTCGGTTCAACAATATTTGGCGAGTAATGGTGCACTATTATACAGTCAAATTCCGATGGGAAGCGATCAACCCGACATGATTGTGGCAGCCCTGGACAAGTTGTTTTCTGAGACGGATCGACATCAATCGTACGCGTGGGTCATGTACTATTGGGCCGCGCAATGGAAACGGCTCGTGCATTCTGGCAAGGGCATTTCGTATCTCATTGAGAATTATGCCGTATTCGTCAAACGACTCTTGCCATTGCCCACCAAGAAGCAATTCATGACACGAGTTACCAGTGGCGATTCACATGTAACGGAATTCATGCGGTCCTTGATTACTGCAATGTACAATCCCGATGTATTGAAATTGGTGACTGACAAATGGTCCGCATTGGTCGAATGGTCCGTATGGCTTGAGTGGTCAAGTCAATCATGGACAAGTCGGCCCATGGAATCTCTCGAGGGAGTACGCGATCTATTCAGACAATTTGTTTTCATTCTCGATGATTCGGTCTCAAAAGAAACTGCGTCGCTCATGATTGAATGTTTGACCACGTTTCCATGGCAAGACTACTTAGAGGACAAGCTCACCTTTGACGAGATTGAAAAGGGTTTAGAATCAGACATGAAGACACCGCACGATCTGGGCCTGGAAATTGTCGCCAATCACGCCATTGCCAAAGCCGGATTGGAGAATTTTAGTTACTCGGAATGGTTTGACGAACTCAAAAACAAACCCGATTGGCGAGAAACCCTATCAGCCACGGCTTTGGGCGACATGACCCGTCCACGTATATATTCCACAAAATCCTATGCCATTGTTTCGTATCCAAATGGTAATACTCGCAACATTACACTAACTCCCACCTTTGAGGAATTCAAAGGAGCTATTCGACAACAGGGTTACGGTAATAAACTACCCAAGGATCTCACGTTAATACTCGAGGGAGATGGTACATATCTTGATCAAGATTCGTATTCGTCTCTCCATCATCGAGATGGTATACTTGTCACGTGATGATTGACATTTTTTTAAACTCTTTTTTATAATCATTCATCTCTTGATTTAAATTCGGAAATAGAAATAGATTCTCGATAATCCAAACACTATTCTTTATTGTGATGGTCGATTAAGCAAGTGCCGCGAGTTGGCAGGAAACCAAATGTGAACCGTCAGAATGGTACGTGTAGGTGCATGTTGAACTACCACATAAAAGGGACAATCACACACCATTTGAAATTCGGCCGATTGTACATTTGCATCTGGATCAGCCGAGGCCTTGGGTAACTGTTCAAAACCCCAATGGACCGCATGTTCGCAATGCAATGGAATGTTAAACAAGTCGAGATCCACTTTAGTCTCCTCGTCATTGGTCCGTTTGGGCAAATGTTTGGTACGCTTGAGATGGGATTCCATGGTCTCACGCATATCCGGTTCCAGTTCGATGGTGGACAAAGTCAATTCCCCTTCTTCCTCAATGAGTTGGCCCATTAAAAATTCCGTCTCCTTGCAAGTTGTAGTAGAAGTAGTCACGTGCGGCAAAATCACCACGCCCCGTTGCGCAATCGCCTCGGTCCACGCCTCCTTTAGGAGTTCGGCCTTTAATTCAAAGGTGGACCAGCGGTACGGCATCCAGAGCTCCACGACCCAGTCGGGATGTTGAGGCCATGGAATGCGTACCATTTCGAAATCCTCGCCTTGCCAATGATCCAGTAACAAACATGGACTGACAATCAAACGAGTATCAGCGTCAAAACGACCCGGAGACGCGTCATTGTGCAGACCCATGTCACGCCAATGGTCCCATGGAAATTCCTTGAATTCAATGCTGCTGTGCAAATGCCAGCCCTTCCATTCAGTATCCGACAAGCCTTGGTCCGACTCCATGGTCACGTGTGCAATGCCTTTGAGCGATTTCAATAATTGACGCCATTCCCGTTTCCAAGTCTTGTCCTGATCATGACAAATGTCGGCCGTGGTGCACCCGGCACGAATTATTTTCTTGTATAGGTGCGATTTCTCAAACAATTGGCCCGTCAGAGTCTGGAGTTGAAGTTGGATCAAGAGGGGCGAGAAACTCATCATGGCTTGGCGTGTCGTCTTTTGACGACGCCACATTTGAAGGAGTGTCAGTGCATCGGACACGGGCACTAATGACTCGACCTCTTTTTCCTTTTCCACTTTACGCTTTCGACTCATTTCTGTTTGGAAATTGAAAACAAAAAAAGTGAAACGGGAATTTCAATCGAAATACACAAAGTTTTAAATCAATTGAACAAAAATTAGCTGATATCCATCTTGGCAATAGAATTCTCCAAACTACCGTCCAGTGGTGCAAACTCGACAATCTCGACCAAGGCAGTCGCCAAGGCTTCCAATAACGGAACAATTTCTGTAGAAAGCCACACTTTCTTTCCCACTAGTCTCATTTGTAAGAGTGGATTATTAATAGTCTTTGCATACGGCGGAATCGCATCGGATCCAATCGCAGTTGAAAACCCCGCGCAATGTTCGGTCAAATAGGTCAATTCGATCTTGCCCTGGCACAATTTGCTCAAGGCTTTTTCGATACTATCCTGGTAAAGCCGCAAGTTGACGGGATAGTTTACATCCCAGTCCACATAACCATTGAGCGAGTAATCGCTCTTGCGCGTCAGTCGCAATGTTAAATTAGTCGGTTCGTGTATCCATTCCCTGCAACCTGGAAAGATTCGAATGTCATCAATCCACGGTCCATTGGGTAGTTTCTCAATCGGGCATGAAAAAGTTTGCTTGACCTCGGATAGAGTCTCTTTTTTTGCTAATGTTTCGGTCATTTTGGAATGTTTCCAAAGTATTTTAGAAAATGAATTGAAATATCGACTTTTTAACGAATAGAATAAGAATTTTAATTAAAGCTTGGAAATTAGAAGAACATTCTCGTCAATTAAAACAATTACTAGATTTAATAATCCTGAATGATAACATGTAAGAAATTTTATTTAAACAGGTACCTATAATAGAGAGAACAGGGGAAATCCAAGAGGTCGGGAACCACGGGCCATTTAGGAATGCCCATTCTTATCAATCCAGTCCTCACGAGCCTCGGCCATATTGCGTACGGCCTCTTCCCCTTCGTCCGCCACAAATGGCGTCGGTTCCTTGTCCAGACGTTCCAATTCTTGCTCCCGCTCGCGCAATTGCTTGACATCCACTTTTGAAAAGAGAGCTTCTTCTTGTTCCACAGACGGAATGCCGTATTCAGCAGCCAGCTTGTCCACATCATCGTGCAGCGAAGAAATAAACACGTCTTGAATCCGAGTCCACCGCTTGCTGCAAATGGCTGGGAAACGCGACAAGATAATCTCGAGCGCACGCAGCCGCATCTTGGGCAAGTCAAATTCCGTGAGCAGTCCTTCCGTCCAACGTTGGTGGTAGTGTTCACACCGATCGATCAAGTATTGTAAACAGGCGGTATTCGCTACATCGTCCTTGACCAGCTGGAGTACATAGCGTAACACGGACGCGTCCAATGGAAACCCCACTTTTTCTTGCTCTTCCTTGGTCAAGGTCGGGTAACCCTTTTCCAAGACATGATGCAATATGCGGAATCGCGCGTCGCCCGACGGAAACACATCGTCGCGCAAGGCTTGATCGAATCGCAATAATTTTTCCTCGTCTTTTGATTCTTCAGTGCGCGAGCGTTTCGAGGGACGATCGTCCGACCCCTCCTCTTCGGCTTCCGTATCCTTGTCTTGTTCCAATGGAATCATATCGGGGTCGGGTAAATTGTCCGATTCACGTGGTACAGCGGCATCACGATCAATCTGGTAAGGGTCTGGTACACGATCGTCCGTGTCTGGATGTTCCTTGCGTCCAATCAGTAAAATCTGTTCCAGGAATTGTGGACCATCGGCCAAGTGCATGAGTCGCGGCACAAACAATTGCATGATCGCCTCGTGTCCTTTCTTGACGCGTTTCATAATCGAACGTGCCGTGTTCAAGGTCATTTTCTCGGAAAAGACTTTCGTATCGATCAAGAGCTGGATTGTAACGATTGAATATTCGGTCATGTCCAACCATGCCAAGACCATGTCCAAGAGAAATCGTTCACCCTCTTTTTTGCGAGACAAGACTACTCGGAGACATTCGATCCGATCTTGGATGTCAGTCACCTTGCCCAAGACCGCATCCGGTGCCAAGGCTTTCAAGGCACGAGTGATGAAGGTTCCCGTCCATCGCGAACAGTCGGTTTTTTGTATCGCTTCCAAGCGCTCGGTATTGGTCAGTCCCGATTGTTCAATGTAGCTCAAGAGCTGGATAATGGGTGCATTTGCCATTTCTTTCTATCCGAGAAAATTACAAGCGTGTAGAAACAAGGAAAGCGAAAAATGTCAAGAAGTGCGAATTCTTTTTCCCTCGGTATATACTGGGAATAACGAGAATCCACTGTTTTTTTATTTTCTTTTCCCATATTCTCAGAGTTTCACAAGACGAGTCGAAAATGTCATTTCAATTCGCGTGTATTGTTCTGGTCTGGTTATTTTCAGTGCATGGACTTGAAACTGATAATCCCGAGGCATTGTCCAAGAGCTATGAATCTATGGTTACATCATCCTTGATATGGACTGCGACTACTACCAATCTTGTTTCGGGATTCCCCACGTCTGGATCCGTCTTTACGAATACATTGAGCTTTCCAGAGATATGGGACCTGGAACAGGAGAAACGAGATCGAAATATGCTCCGACACCAACGATTCGTCGGAAAAGAGGATCGTTGGTGGAGTGTACAAAGAGCCAAAGTCGAGAATCTAGAAGTGTATGGTAGCTTGATAGTAAACGGTGTCGAAATAAGTTCAAGTCAAGTGCTCCAGCTTCTTCTGGACATTCCCAGCTTATTGACAAGGCTAAAAGTCTTGGAAACGGCCGTTGGAATCGCTCGACCAGATTCGACAGAGCATTTTGATTTCCGACAAAACTGTCGGAAACGGATAGAACAATACAACCAGCTGAATCCGTCCAAGTACATTTCGGAAGCGGACGTCCGCACTATTATGGGGGAATGTTAGTTCAGAGCTTAATCGTTAGCCGAAATACATTAACATGTTTTTTTTCACAGTAAAAAAATAGACAGTGTTTTTTAACCACTTTTCGAAAAAGTAATAAACCATTAATCTTAATTACAAGTTGGTTCGAGGGGGAAAAAGGAATTAGAAAATGCAGTCTAGGAGCAAATGGCTACTCGGCCTATTTCTCGTCACGACAGTAGTTATGATATATCACATCATCTACACGTTTCATGTATTCTTTTCCTTTGTAACCTTGATTCCATGGATCCTACATCTAGTATGTGTTATGTTTACCGCGCCCGACCTCGTATTCCGACGTCAACGCGTAGCGGAATTGGTAGACATGATGCGTCAAACGTTAGCGGCCAAGAATGTTTCGGACCGTGCCGAAACCGGACAAGACGAACCAGATGACAAGGAATCGACCGATATCCATCCCAATGAATTGAAAATGTGGGAATCGGAGCGGATACAGATTTCTAAACGGGAACATGCGTTACGTGTATGGTCCAAGTACATTTACCCTGCAATTGGCGTCTTTTTTATTACGTGGGCCATGACTCTGGAATGTACGGGCATGCCCGATTCCTCGGCTCCCCATAAAGGTGGCTTCATTCTAGTAGAGGTCTTGTTTACCGATCACGATTATCTGGACAAGTGGTTTACTCTTGTATTTTTCCTATTGGATTCGTATTTCCTCTATCAGGAATTGGACTGGATACTCGTTCCTCTATCGTCTACCAAGTCTCATTGATTTTCAATGGAAATTATTTCGTAATTCATTAATCGTATTTTTCCGTTTTTTTAAAATTTTATTCTGGGCAGTCTTGTCAAACAAAAATTCTCTACATTTGAATCGAGTGCGAGAAGAAAAAAAAGATGGAAACTCAATTCACAGAGAAAAAGAACCCCGAGGTCAAAAAGACAAGACACAAGCCAACAGAATCTCAAAAAACATGGGCCACGTGTCTCAATTGTGGTGCAGAATTGACCAAGACCGAATGTATCCTGACGGAACGGAAACCGTATTCCAAGAAACCCGGCAAGGTCAAGTGCATTGACCATGGACCAGGATGTCCTCGATGTGGTTTTACCGTCTTGGAAAAAGTAGCTCAGAGTGCCAAGCCCATTATGTTGAATTGCCGACCCATTGTATTGTAAAAAGGTCAATTGAATTTTCTGTTTCAAGGTCTCTAGGCAATCAATCGTTTCATGAGGACTTTAATTTCTGGCCTTTAATGTAGAGTATGATCCCTGTGGTAGTGATCAAAAAGTGTTATTCGGGATGACCCTTGGTATGACTTAAATGACTGGATCAATTACGGAAGATCTTCTCTTTAAGTCTCTCTAGCCTTGTACTATCTAATCACAGTATGCTGTCTGATCGGTTGATTAAAGGCCGACCTATTTTCTTGCTTTAATCAACTGGATGATTAAAGCAAGAAAATAGGTCGGCCTTTAATCAACCGATCAGATAGCATATTGTGATCAGATAGTACAAGGC
>Ga0134126_10000193_pt1 | contig 80209 bp, 65 predicted proteins | sample KB31752_FD_96881 | JGI IMG/M metagenome (GOLD analysis project Ga0134126, IMG submission 96881) | Terrestrial soil microbial communities with excess Nitrogen fertilizer from Kellogg Biological Station, Michigan, USA - KB3-175-2 | ecosystem: Environmental > Terrestrial > Soil > Unclassified ...
CTGAGAATTACCACGACAGGGTGAAAAAAGACTTTAGCTTTAGCCTGGGAACCAATATCACCACGTATGAAAATAATATCGTAAAAGAAAATGGTGTTTCTCCATTCTTTGATACCGGCGGCTCGCGCGATGCAAATATCGTAAGAGACCAGGTTGGCCACCCAATCGGGGAGTTTTTTGGGTACCAGGTTACGGGGATTTATCAAAGCGACGCCGCAGCAGCATCCGGCGCAACCTATTCAGGTGCAAAGGCTGGCTCGTTCATCTACAAAGATGTTAACGGCGATGGTAAGATTAACGCCAGCGACCGAACCTTTATCGGCGACCCGAACCCCAAGTTTACCTATGGTGTAAATGCGAATGCCAGCTTCAGAAGATGGGATTTAAGCATGGTATTCTACGGATCGCAAGGCAATAAGGATTTCAATTATGTAAGGTATTGGACTGATTTTTACAGCACTTTCCAGGGTGGTAAAAGCCTCGACCTTTATAATAAAGGCGCCGTCGTAGTGAACGGGGTGGTGACTAACCCGGGCGCTACCGTCCCTGCCGCTTCTTATTCGCAGGCCATGGGCTCGAGCGCCATCAGCTCTTACTATGTCGAGGATGGTTCGTTCCTGAAATGCCGCGTGGCCCAGTTAGGTTACACATTTGATCCGGGCGTATTGAGAAGGGTAGGCATCGATAAGCTGCACGTATATGTACAGGGCACTAACCTGTTTACCATCACCAAGTATACCGGGTTAGATCCTGAGATCATCCCTTCGCTTGCCAACCAGAGTGGCCGGAATACAAGTGCCGCTTTCGGTATCGACTATGGTGCATATCCTAACAACCAGAAACAATATATTTTAGGTGTTAACTTAACATTTTAATTGAAAAAATATAAAAAATTTAGAGTTATGAAAAAGTATAGCAAATTCATCGCCCTGGGTTCTTTAGCAGTTCTTACCTTAACGTATTCGTGTAAGAAACTGTTAAATAAAGTACCTGTGGGTAACTTAAGCGCCGGGGTGCTCGCCAACAAGGCGGGGCTTGACGGCCTGCTTATCGGCGCGTATTCCATGCTGGATGGCGCTTCTACGAACTACGGCACTTCGTGGGAAACGTCGATCGATAACTGGGTATATGGCGGTATCGCGTCGGATGACGCGTATAAAGGCTCCAATACGACCGACCAGCCAACCGCTGCGCCGATCGAGAACCATTCGCTTGATCCTCAGAATGAGTTCATCAACGAAAAATGGGTGTTCAATATGCAGGCTATTCAGCGCGCAAACGACGTGATCAGGGAGGTTCCTTTAATTAAAGACGGTTCTGTAAGCGCAGCTTATGGAGCTGAGGCCATTGCCGAAGCGCGTTTTTTGCGTGGCGTTTACCACATGGAGCTTGCCAAAATGTACAGGAATGTGCCTTACGTTGATGAAAGCGTGACTTATGGCGCGGGTAATTATAACGTGCCTAATCCTGGTCCTATATGGGATAAAATAGAAGCTGATTTTACGGCCGCTATGAACGGGTTGCCAACTACACAGTCGCAAATCGGCCGCGCGAATAAGTATGCAGCCGAAGCCCTGCTGGCTAAAGCATATATGTTTGACCACAAGTACACAACCGCTTTGCCGCTTTTAACCGATCTGATTACGAACGGCGTAACTTCAAGCGGGGCGAAATACGCGTTGGGTCCTTACGAAAATAATTTTAATGCCGCGACAAAAAACGGCCCCGAGGCGGTATTTAATGTTCAAATGACTGTTCAGGATGGATCCGGCGGTAACAACGGAAACCTGGGTGCGGATTTGAATTTTCCGGCCGGTCCTTACACCAGCTGCTGCGGATTTTACCAGCCTTCGATAACGTTGGGCAACGCTTTCGAGGTGGATGCCAACGGCTTGCCGAAGTTTCAAAGAGATGCAAACGGAGTTGCCGCGTCGGACAAGACCCCGCTTCCAACCGACCATGGGTATATATTGGCTTCGAATGGTAATTATACCCTAGGCGGAAGCACATCAGGTACGCCATTCACTCCGCCATCCCAGGCTTTAGATCCGCGGATCGACTGGACCTTGGGCCGTTACGGTATTCCATACCTTGACTGGGGACTATGCGGCGGCGAGCAATGGTCTCGCGGCGATATTACGCCTTATAACCCGATCAAAAATGTTTTCTATCATTCACAACAAGCATCCACTGCTGATAACGCAGCTGGCTGGGCTACAAACCAGGCCACGGCCAACAGCTACAACCTGGTACGTTTTGCCGATGTTATTTTGTGGAGAGCAGAATGCTATGTTGAATCAAGTCAGTTAGCGCTTGCACAGGCAGACGTGAATACTGTTAGGGCGCGTATGCAAAATACAGCCTATTGGGTACACACTTATGTGGATAACAGTGCTCCTTCAAAAGGCTTTACTTCGACGCCGGCCGCCAACTACCAGATCGGTTTGTATGGAGCCGTTGCCGGAACCGATTTTGTTACGATGGGCCAGGCTGCGGCACGCGAAGCTGTTTATACCGAGCGTCAGTTGGAGCTGGGCATGGAAGGCCACCGTTTCTTCGACTTGCAGCGTTATGACGGCCTGTATGGCGGTCCTGCAGGTTCAGGTTACATGGCTAAGGTTTTAAATGGTTACATGGCCACTGATGATGCTCTTCTTGGTGGTAACCCGGTATTGCACGGGCACACATTTACCGCCGGTAAAAATGAGCTTTATCCAATACCTCAGCCTCAAATCGATATCGAGGCTGGTAAGCTAAAACAAAATCCTGGTTATTAATAACCAATAATATTTGAATAAAAAGAGGTGGTGATATGTTATCACCGCCTCTTTTTTTTATAAATTAGCGCTGTGCATAAGTGCCTGAGGCAATATAGGCTAAGTTATACAGAGCGCGGATGCATAAATGCCTAATGCCGTTTGCCTCACCTAAATCCTCTCCAAAGGAGAGGACTTTGAAAAGAAGGCGGCAATTTTGCTGTCGTTTTTAGCTCCGTCTCCTTTGGAGAGCCTGCCTGCCGCAGGCAGGGGCCGGGGTGAGGCAATATGGGCGAAGTTATACAGAGCGCGATGCATAAGTAAAGCGCTAATTGTCTGTCGGGGCGGGCTGACGAGTCGCTTTACAGGCAATAAATATCCCCTAATGACCAAGTTGTTGTGATGAGAGTTATTCCATTTCTTTTTTGCTGCTACATCTGTTTCTTCCTTTTTTCGTGCAAAAAAGCTACATTATTCGAAAAGATCCCTTCTTCCTATTCAGGTGTGCATTTTAATAACGAGATCATCGAGAATGACTCGATCAACCCCTTAGACAAGCTCAATATCTATAACGGCGGCGGTGTAGGTATAGGCGATTTTAATAACGATGGCCTGCAGGATATTTACCTGGTGGGCAACGCCGTTTCGAACCGCTTATATATTAATAAAGGCAACTTTAAATTTGAAGATGTCACTAAAGAGGCCGGCGTTGGCGGTTTGGGCGGATGGGGCCGCGGGGTGGCCGTTGTGGATATTAACAACGATGGTTTATTGGATATTTATGTTTGTAATACGTTATTGAACGATTCGGTAAAACGAACCAATTTACTTTACATAAATCAGGGGCCGGATAAAAACGGCGTGCCGCACTTTAAAGAAATGGCTAAGGAGTATGGCCTGAACATTAACGTGCACTCCACCATGGCGTCGTTTTTTGATTATGATAACGACGGCGACCTGGACATGTATTTAACCGTAAACGAGGCGCAATCATCTGATAACACAAGCTCTTTCAGGCCGATAGTCAAGGATGGCTCGAAAAGAAGTACAGGCCGGCTTTACCGCAACGATTGGGACCCGGTATTAAAACACCCGGTATTTCACGACGTATCAAAACAAGCGGGCATTTTAATCGAGGGTTATGGCCACGCTGCCAGCATTGTGGATATCAACCGCGATGGCTGGAAGGATATTTATGTTACCAACGATTTTTTGACCAATAACATTTTATATATCAATAACCACGACGGCACGTTTACCGACAAGTCGAAAGAATATTTTAAGCATACATCCACCAGCGCCATGGGGCAGGATATTGAAGACCTGAATAATGACGGGCTGGCCGATGTTTTTGAACTGGACATGTTTCCTGAAGATAATTACCGTAAGAAGATGTTCATGGGCTCGAATTCTTACCAGGTATACAAGAATTTTGATTATTATGGTTACCAGTATCAGTATAACCGTAATACACTGCAAATTAACCAGGGGCCGCGGTTGGGCCAAAACGACTCGATCGGCGATCCTGTGTTCAGCGAAACCTCATTCTTAAGCGGTCTATCCCAAACTGACTGGAGCTGGTGCCCGCTGATCACAGATTTTGATAACGACGGCTTTCGCGATATTGTGGTTACCAATGGTTATCCCCGCGACGTGAATGACCACGACTTTATTACTTTTAGGGCGCAAGCTTATTTCATCGCCTCAAAAAAAACCATACTCGATCAAATACCGATCGTAAAGATTTCCAATTACGCTTTCAAAAACGATGGCGACTTACACTTTAACGACGTTACAAAAGACTGGGGCCTGGATGTGCCGACATTTTCGAACGGCGCCGCTTATGCCGACCTGGATAACGATGGGGACATGGATATGGTGATCAATAATATTAATGATGAAGTGCTTATCTATAAAAACACCGCAAGGGAGAAAAATAAAATTAATAGCCGCTATTTGAATATCCAATTCAAAGGTCAGCCTGCCAATATTAACGGCATAGGGGCGTGGGCCGATATTTATTACAACCACGGCAAACACCAGGTATATGAAAACACGCCCTTCAGGGGATATTTGTCAACCATACAAAATATTGCCCATTTTGGATTGGGTAAAGATTCGTTGTTAGATTCGGTTGTTATCAGGTGGCAAAACGGCAAAAAGCAGGTATTGCAACACGTACGGGCCGACCAGGTGCTCAAAGTTGATATTAGCAATGCAAAAATTCCTTATTCATTTAACGGGCCCAAAATTGATAACCAATCGCTGTTTCGTGAGGTGACAAGGTCGGTTGGCGTAACTTATAAGCATAATGAAGACGATATCGTCGATTTTAACGTGCAAAAGCTTTTGCCGCATAAGCTGTCGCAGTATACGCCGGCGATAGCGGTAGGCGATGTGGATGGGAACGGTTATGACGATATGGTTATTGGCGGAACATCCAAATATCCGGCCCAGGTACTTTTACAGCAAGCCAACGGAAAATTTGTCCAACGGGACCTGCTGCCAAAAGGCTTCAATAATACGATGGCGCGCGTTAAGGATGAAGGCTTGCTATTATTTGACGCGGACGGCGACGGCAACCTTGATCTGTATATTGCCAGCGGCGGATATGAAAGTCAACCCGGTTCGCCAAACTACCAGGACAGGATTTACCTAAATGACGGTAAGGGGAATTTTAAAGAGCAGCCGGATGCTTTGCCAAAAAATTTTACGAGCAAATTGTGTGTAAAGGCCGCTGATTATAATAAAGACGGCAAGCCCGATTTATTTGTGTCGGGCAGGGTCGACCCATGGAACTACCCCAAACCGGTTTCGAGCTTTATTTTAAGAAACGACAGTAAAAAAGGCCATATAAAATTTACGGACGTGACGCCGTCAGTTGCTAAAGATTTGCAAAATATAGGAATGGTATGCGATGCTATTTTCACTGATTTTGATAACGACGGCTGGCCCGATCTTATACTCACCGGCGAATGGATGCCGGTTACCTTTCTGAAAAATGACCATGGAAGGTTTAAAGACGTAACAGGAAATACCGGGATAAGCAATAAATTGGGCTGGTGGAATTCGATCTCGGCAGGCGATTTCAGGCATACTGGCCGGACAGATTATGTAGTGGGCAATATGGGATCAAACACTTTTTATAAGGGAACAGACAAATACCCGGCATATATCACCGCAAAGGACTTTGATAACAATGGCAGTTATGACGCCTTTCCGTCCCTTTTTATAAAGGATAAAGATGGCAAAATGAAAGAGTTTCCCGCGCAAAACCGCGACGATATTATAAAACAAATGATTGGAATGCGGGCAAAATTTCAGAACTACAAATCGTTCGCGGTGGCCACTATGGACTCGGTGATTACGCCCGAAATGCGTAAAGGCGCAATTAGGCTGAAAGCAAATACCAATCAATCATGCTATTTGCGGAACGATGGAAATGGAAAATTTACCATGATCCCCCTGCCGGTTGAGGCGCAAATATCACAATTGAACGGAATGGTGGTGGATGACTTCGACGGCGACGGCAACCTGGACATTGCCCTTAACGGCAACGACTATGGAACCGAGGTGAACACCGGCAGATATGATGCATTGAACGGACTGGTATTGAGAGGAGACGGAAAGGGCAACTTTAGAGCGTTATCGATATTGCAAAGCGGGGTATATATTCCCGGCGATGGCAAGGCGCTGGTAAAATTACTTGGCGCAAAGGGAAATTACCTGCTGGCCGCCACGCAGAACAAGGATGTGATGAAGATATTTGAATTGAAGCGGCCGGTTAATATCGTTAAATTGCGGCCAACAGATATGTATGCCATTATCAAATATAAAAACGGCAAGACCGGTAAGCAGGAATTTTATTATGGCACGTCATTTCTTTCACAGTCCGGGCGGTTTTTAAATATTAATAAGACCATGGAGTCGGTAATGATTGTTGATAATTACGGCCGGAAAAGAACTATTCAGATACCCTAATTCGAATTTATATGAAACACTGTAAAACATTAGCAGTTTTAGCAGCAGTTTTGCTGTTTGCAAACTGCAGCCCCAAGCCGAAAATTGCGTTGATAAGCGATGCAGACGTGCTGCACCAAAATGAAGACGAGCTGACCCAGGTAATCATATACGATGTATTTACGCCGCCTGTGGCCGCCCGGATCTATGGATATACGGCGCTGGCATCGTATGAGGCTATGCGTTATGCCGATCCAAAATATAATTCCATGATTACGCAATTGAAGGGTTTTGGAGCCCCGCCCGAACCTCAGAAGGGAAAAAAATACAATTTCGCATTGGCCGCTACCAAAGCCTTTTTTACCGTGGCGCATAAAGTGACATTTTCGATCGATACCCTTAAGAAGTACGAAAGTAAAGTTTACGCGATGTATAAGGATAATCTTGACGATTCAACCTATTCGCGGTCGGTTGATTTTGGTGAGCGGATCGGGAACTTAATATTAAAACGGGCTAATGTCGACGATTACCCGCAAACGCGCGGAAAACCAAAATATTTAGGGGAAAACAGCCCGGCAAAGTGGCGGCCCACCCCGCCCGATTACATGGACGGCGTTGAATTTTGCTGGGGGGATATGAAGGTGCTGGCGGTTGATTCCTCAAGACAATTTGCGCCGGGCCCGCCACCCCCCTATAGCGAAGATAAAAACAGCGACTATGTAAAAGCCTATACCGCCGTATACAATACAAATAAAAACCTAACAAAAGAGCAGAAGATCATTGCCAGGTATTGGGATGATAACCCATTTGTGATAGAACATAACGGGCACATGATGTTTGCCGATAAAAAGATTACCCCGGCCGGTCACTGGATCGGCATTACGGCTATTGCCTGCAGGAAAGCGCACGCGAACGCCGTAAAAACAGCGCAAGCATACGCGCTGAGTTCAATCGCATTGTTTGATTCGTTTATTTGCTGCTGGGAAGTAAAGTACAAGTATAGCTATGAGAGGCCGGTTACCAATATCAACGAAAAAATAGACCATAACTGGCTGCCGGTGTTGCAAACGCCTCCTTTCCCCGAATACACTGCAGGGCATTCGACCATAAGCGCAGCTGCGGCCACCGTACTTACCCATTTATTTGGAGATAATTTTGCGTTCCAGGATACCAGCGATTTGCGGTATATAGGCATGCAGCGGCATTTCGATTCTTTTTTAAAAGCCTCGGACGAGACGGCCATGAGCCGGTATTACGGAGGGATCCATTATCTTAACAGCTCGCTGTTAGGCGCCGTGCAGGGCCGGCAAATAGGCAATTACATTTGGGATAAATTAAAGCTTACACATTAAATATTTGTTACTTATGAACTTTAGAAAATCTTATTTACTTAGCCTTTCCCTTTTATCATTCGCTCTTTTGTTGCCGGCAATAATGCTGGTGAATGGCTGTACAAGAAAAGCTGACGTAAGATATAAATTAACAGGCGACACACTTGTTGATGGCAAAAACCTGGTGCAAATAAATTGTACAAAATGCCATGCACTGGTTCCGGTAAATGCGCTTAATAAAAACGTATGGAAGTACCATACACTGCCTCTGATGGCGCATTTTATGTCCGTTACGCCGTATCTTGGGGGGTATTATAAAAGCGAAAAAGATACCGGCGGCCTCACACTTATTGAGTGGCAGAACATAGTGTCATATTACAACAAACTGGCGCCCGACACGATATTGGAAGCAAAAAAACCGACAGCGGCGATAAACGACTGGGCCGGGTTTGTATTGAAAACGCCACAGGCAGGTAACCACCCATGTTTTACAACCATGGCGGCACTTGACCCGAATAATCATAAAATATACACATCCGACCAGATTTCAAATAAGTTAACGGAATGGGACGGTAATTTTAAATCACAGGATGTAAGTGTTTTGCCATCCACCGCTGTAAGCGCGATCTTTAAGAAAGATGCCGCCGGGGCTAACACTGCCATGTTATCGTGCATTGGCCAGCTTGCCCCGATCGATTTTCCTAACGGTAAGGTGGTACAGGTTAACCTGGATGCGAAAAATAAGAAGAACAATCAAAGTTTGATAGCCGATGTGCTGGCCCGCCCTGTACAAACCGTTGAAGGTGATTTTAATAAAGATGGTTTAACCGATTTGGTTTTCCTGGGGCAGGGGAATTTTAAAGGGGGCGTTTATCTGTTCACGCAAAATGCGGATCATACTTACACACAAACTAATATTGCCGACCGGCCCGGCGCCGTTCAGGCGGTCGTCGGCGATTTTAATAACGATGGCTGGCCGGATTTGATGATATTGTTTGGGACCGGAGATGAAGGTTTGTGGCTTTATTTAAACGACCATAAAGGCGGTTTTACCCAAAAGAACCTATTGCGGTTCCCGCCGGTATATGGCTCAACCAGTTTCCAGCTGGCTGATATTGATCACGATGGGAAACCTGACCTGGTTTATACCTGCGGCTACAACTTTCATGAATCGAGGATATTAAAACCTTATCATGGCCTTTATATTTTCAAAAATATGGGCAACTGGAATTTTAAACAGCAGTTTTTTTACCCCATCAACGGATGCACAAAAGCCATCGCCGCCGATTTTACAGGTGAGGGCAACCTTGACATCGCCACGTCCGCTTTTTTCGCGGATCTGAAAAATAACCCGTCTGAAGGATTTATTTACTTTGAACATGATAATAAGCCGTTCAGCTATAAGCCCCATGCTGTGCCCGTAAGCAAATACGGCAGATGGATGAGCATGAGTGTAGGCGACTATAATAACGATGGCAAGCCGGATATTATATTGGGGAATTATTCAACCGGTTTCCTGTTCCAGGCGGGGCTAAAACCATTATGGTCCACAAATTTGCCATTCATCGTTTTGGAAAATCATATTAAGAAATAACAGGCATAAAGCATTCATCGAAACTATATCTTCTGCTCATACCCATGTTAAAACATCGTTTGCTACCGGCCGCCCCCAAAAAGTTACTGGTGGTTTTTACAGCGCTGGCCGTTATTTTTTCGATATACCGGTGCAGTGATTCGCCGAAGGCCAGCACACCGGAAGAGGATATAGCTGAAGGCGGCGCACTCGCAAAAAAATATTGTGTGAGCTGCCATCGGTTACCCAACCCTGAGTTAATCGATCGCGAAAGCTGGATAAAAAGGGTTTTACCGGCAATGGGAAAACAGCTTGGCGTAAAGGTTTACATGGGCCAATATTTTTGCGATAACAACTCGGCCTTAACAACGCCCGAGTGGTTAAAGATAGTAGCCTTTTATAATACCGCTCCCATATCATTGACGATACCTAAACCAACGGTTGCACCGGTAAATGACTGGGCAATTTTTAGCCTGCGGAAACCGGCGAAAGTGAACGCTTTGATGCCGGCCATGACGACGATGATTAGTTTTGATTCCGTTAATAAAACGCTGTATACGGCGGATGCAGCCAATAACCTGTATAAATGGGATGCTTCTTTACAGTCGAAGTCGGTTTATAAATTCGACTCGCCGGTTACCGGTATAAATTATATCGCTAATACCAGTACGGCCATAGTTACCTGCATCGGCAATATGGCGCCCGTTAATTTATCGAAGGGAGAAGTTTTGTCGTTCGATCTGACCGGGAAGAATAAGAAGCCGGCTTTGATTGCCGACAGCCTGCCACGCCCGGTCCAAACCGTAGCCGCTGATTTTAATAAAGACGGCCTTACGGATTATGTAACGTGTGGTTTTGGGCATGACAGGGGAGGTTTGTATTTACTGCAGCAACAACGGGATCATAGCTTCAGGAAAATAATTATCAGCAGTATTGCCGGTGGCGAGCAGCTGATCACCGGCGACTTTAATAATGATGGCTGGCCCGATGTAATGTGTTTGTTTGCACAGGCCGATGAGGGCATACGCATGTTTTTGAACGATCACAGGGGCGGTTTTATTACACAAACATTGTTGCGTTTCCCGCCGGTTTACGGCTCCAGCAGTTTTCAGCTGGTTGATTTTAATCACGACGGCAAACCGGATATATTGTATACCTGCGGCGATAACAGCGACTTCTCAAAGGTGCTAAAACCCTATCATGGCGTTTATATTTTCACCAACCAGGGCAACTGGAAGTTTAAACAAACTTATTTCTATCACATCGATGGCTGCACCAAGGCGATAGCTGCCGATTTTGACCACGATGGCGACCTCGACATTGCCGCGATCGCCTTTTTTGCCAATTTTAAATATCATCCGCAGCAAGGTTTTACTTACCTGGAACAAACCGCGGCAAACAAGTTTTTGCCGCACGAAGTACCCGTAAATGCATATGGACGGTGGCTGACCATGGAGGTGGCGGATATCGACCATGACGGCTACGACGATATTATTTTAGGGAATTTTTCAACCACAGGCAGGGGGCTTGTGAATCAAACGGGCTTTAAGCCCGGCTGGGATATGCACAACCCTTTAATTGTGTTGAAGAACATGGGTGGTGGGCGCAAATAATGCTTATTCGTAATCGTACAATAGAAAGGTAAATAAGTATAATTTACGCGCAGCTGTACTTGAGTAAATTTACCGGATACCGTTGAATGAAATTCCGGCTTCTGTCAATACCTGATAAAATGAGAAAACTAACTTACGCTCTTGCTTTCTGTATCGCCCAATGCTTATTAATACCGGGCCTGTTTGCTCAAACTAAGGTTATAAAACAGGTTAAACTGTCAAGTTTCGATTTGCAATCTTCTGTTTTGATCAATGAAACTGGAAGCGAGCTATCTTCCGCAACCTACAAATCATCTGTATACTGGTTTCCTGTAAAAGTCCCGTCGACGGTGCTCACTGGCCTGGTTGCCAACCACATTTACCCGGATCCATACCAGGGATTAAACAATATGCTTATACCCGATGCTTCCGACGAGTTTAATAAACAATATAACCTGGAGCAATACAGCCACCTGCCCAATAATCCAAACCCCTGGAAAAAACCGTATTGGTACCGCACAACCTTTAAAGTGCCTGCCAGCGACAAAGGCCGTTACTTTCAACTGATATTTAAAGGCATAAATTACCGGGCCGAAGTTTGGCTAAACGGCAGGCAGATAACCGACTCCACCCAGATGGCCGGCATGTTTGCCGAACATAATTTAGATGTGAGCAATGCTATTATCACCGGGGGCGAAAATGCGCTGGCGGTTAAAATTTTTCCATTGGACTACCCCGGTCTGCCGTCAAAAGAACAATTGCAGGCGTTGGGCCCATTTTATGCGAATGGCGGCCCTACTGGCGATATCGGAAAAAATGTAACGATGCTTTGTTCTGTTGGTTGGGACTGGATGCCGCCGGTACGCGACCGGAATATGGGTATATGGCAACCCGTTTACCTGAGAACGTCGGGTGCGGTTACCATCGGCCGTCCAAAACTGCTTACTAATTTGCCAAATCTGCCTGACACAAGCGTGGCTAAAATATCGTTAAGCCTTACCCTCTCCAATCATAGCCAAACAAACCGGGCCGGGAAACTGACAGTAAGTATAAAGCCTGAGAACTTTACCGGTATTCCGGTTCAGTTTTCCCGAAATGAAATTGTACCAGCGAATGGCGCATCGATTGTTGACCTGGACGCTGCTAAGATAAGCCAGCTACTCATCCGCCGGCCGCATTTATGGTGGCCCAACGGTTATGGCCGGGCCAACCTGTACCGTGTCCGGCTGCAATACGCCGATGTTAATGGGGTAGCCGATGATACAACCTTCGTTTTTGGCATCCGTACGGTAAGTTCCTCCGCGACAACGGTGAAGGGCTTTGTACGCCGCGATTTTTTTGTAAACGGAAAGCGCGTTAACCTTGTAGGCGGCGCCTGGGTGCCCGACCTGATGGTTAACCGCGATTCGGCGCGCTACGATTATGAAATGCACTTATGCCGCAACGCCAATGTAAACCTGGTGCGCATATGGGGCGGGGGCGTAACGCCACCCGACGCTTTCTGGAACGCGGCCGACAGGTACGGCGAAATGGTATGGTCGGACTTTTGGGTAACCGGCGATACGCAGGGCGAATTCAAAGGATCACCGGATTGGCCGCTCGACGGGAATATCTTTGTTAAAAACGTGGTAAGCACCATATACCGCATACGTAACCATCCAAGCTTATTGGTATGGACCGGTGGGAACGAAGGCCATGCGCGGAAGGAATTGTACGATGCGATGCGCAATAACATTATCAACCTCGATGGCACACGGCCGTACATACCAAGCTCGTCTGGCTTTGCCAAGTTGCCGGCGGGGTGGAAAGGCTCGTGGCCCGACGACATGCCTTCGGGTGTGTACAGCGGCGGCCCTTATCAATGGACCGATCCAAATGAATATTATAAAAAAGCCGATGCCGGGCGCGATTGGGTTTTCAAAGATGAGACCGGCATTCCTTCGCAGCCGCCTTATACAACACTGGCAAAAATAATCCCCGACCTGGTCTGGGATACAAAACTGCCTTTCCCTTTAAACAATTCCTGGGGCTATCACGATGCATGTACCGGCGCCGCCCGTTATGATCTATACAACAGCGAAATGGTTAAAAGATATGGACAGCCAGCCACGATGGTTAATTTTTCGGATAAAATGCAACTGATGAACTGGGTAGGGTACCAGGGTATTTTTGAGGCGGCGGGACATAAGCTGAACGAAACAGGCGGCGTAATGCTTTGGAAGTTAAACGCCGCCCTGCCCAGCGTAGTTTGGCAAATATACGACTGGTACCTGGAGCCCAATGCCGGATATTACGCCATGCAGAATGCGTGCGAACCGATACACATTCAATTTAACCGGGATGACTCTACAGCCGCGCTAATTAATCGCACCCATCATGCCACCGGCGTTTTAAGCGCAAGCGCGGCTATTTATAATATCGACAGCAAATTGATAAGCTCGTTTAAGGTAGGCCATGTGGGGCTTGCCGACGCGGGCACGCTGGAGGTGATTAAGCTGAGGGAGAGCCTGGCCGGTATAAAAGGGGTGAGCTTTGTTGTTTTAAATTTGACAAACAGCGCGGGGAAAACCGTTTCGCATAATATATACTGGCTTTCGCCCGGAAACGATTTCACCTCTTTTAATGATATGCAAAGCACACACGTTGATGTGAAGGTATTAAAGACGGAGAAAACGGCCTCGGAAAATAAATGGATCCTGCAATTTAACAATAACACCGACAAGCTTGCATTTTTTGTCCGCCCGCAATTAATGAACCATGGTGAAGAAATTATGCCATGTTACTGGACCGCAAATTATTTTTCACTGGCGCCGCACGAAAGCATTACCGTATCTGTAAGTGTGCCGTCGGCTAAACTCAATAAAGGGCTGCCGGAAATTCTGGTAGAAGGCTGGAACCTTAACAAAAAGGTTATCGCCTTGTCTAATAAATAGCTGCTGTTAAAAATAAGGCATAAAAAAAGCACGGAACCCCGTGCCTTGGGCCGGCGCTGCTATTTGCGCCGGTAACCGATACAGCTAAGCCGGTCAGGTCAGCTTAAAAACGAATGCTTTAAAAAGTCCTCGCCGATTGTAGCATGGTCGCCTAAAGCTTGTTTTATTTCTATATCGAGCAGCGATACCAATTTCGAGTTGCACAGCACGCAGTGATGGCTGTTATTCAGCGTGCGGGCGTTTAGCGGCAAATCGATAATGATAACCGAGTTGCTGTTATATATTGATCCTTTGCAGGAGTGATTGAAGCAATAGTAAGATATGTTTTCGTTCGTTTTCATGGTAGTAGATGTTATAATATTATTGTCACGGCGTTACGCTGCGGCTGATATATGGGTTTGTTTAAGTGTTTTACGTTTAACGGCTGTACGTTGTTTATAAGCTGCAAGGTCCTTTGTTAGTATGGCTTGTAATTCCTTGTCAAATTTTATGGTAAACAGTGTTTCGATAATGTTAAGTTCAGTTTTCATAATCACATTCGTTAGTTATTTCTCTTTATCCAAGATTTGTACCAAATATGAAATTGACAGAAATTATTTGTGATTATTTGGTATTTGAGTATGATCGTTTAAGTTTTTTTTTGGGCAACCGGGCATCGCTTAATTGCCGGTTATATGCTTTTTTACGTTGTAAGCGCCTGATAAGTTGGGATTTATGATATTTAAATGCGAATTTTTTTAATTAACCGGATGAATTTTTCGGTTGTCCTAATAAATGTACAAACCAGGCGAAAGCAATAGCCATGTTTCTATTTTTGGACAGCCCAGGCGATCACCTGGAAGCAGGGCCAGCCGGGTTCCAGTAATTGCCCGACAGAATGATCATATCAAACAGCTTGATGCTGTTGTCATAGTAATCGTAATCTTTCATTTTAAAAGCAACCAGGTAATCCCAAACTTTATTTAGCCAGGCCTGGTTTTTTTTATCGACCATGGCCGAAACTGCAAACGGGGCTACAAAGCTGAGCGCTTCAAAATATCTGCCCTTTATATCATTACCGGCTAATGTATAGCCGGCGGAGATATTGTATGTATCGTTATGGGTCGTCTCCCTGATCCACCTGTTTATTTTTTCGGCGATTTTTTTGGAACGGCTATCGCCGTTTAACAGGTAGTTCGCTGCGATGCGCCAGGGAACCCGGCAAGCGTTATAGTTATAATAGCCGTCATAGGGAGATTCCAGGAAATTTGGGGAAGCCGGTTTCGCCTTTTTATCAATATGGACGATAAAATCGGGGATTAACCCGGCATCGGGACTATAGGTTTGCTGCAAAGTGTTGAAGAGTTTATAATTTGCGTCGATCACGTGCTTCCACCGGCCGTCACCGGTAGCCATATAAAACGCTTTAAAATGCGCGGGCATAAAATCCGAGGAGCGCATGTCAAAATAATCCCTGCTTTCGCGCTCTATCCCATCGCATAACAATACCGACCACGTTTTGTGATTGATCTCATATTGCATAATGGCATTGATCACAGCCTTTGCCGCAGCCAGGTAATTGACAGACCCGTTGCTGCCCCATTGCTTATCGGCCAGCAGTAAAGAATAGGCTATATCCATATCGCCGTCGGTAGCCGAGGTTTGGCCTTCAGGCCGGCCATTGGTGTATTGTGCCCATGCCATCAGGTTTTTGCCTCTCTGGCTGGGGTGCGCCCTGTAATACCTGAACAAATTATCGTAGGTGTCTTTCGCGGAAGGATCAGACCCGGCCATCAACGCCACGATGATCATACCGTATCCCTGGCCCTCAGATACGCATTGTTTTTTGCCCACGTTTTCGAACCATACAAAGCTCTGCGATTTGCCGGGTACGGTTTTGATGAACCGTTTTTTCCATTGCGAATAAAAATCACGCACGGTGTTATCCAGTTTGCTTTGGGAAATGTGGCTGGGCCTGATGCTGCCGTCGAAGTAGCGGGCATGCTGCGGAAAAGGTTTCAGCGGTTTTTGGGCAAAAGCTGAAATGCCGGAAAAAAGCGTGACAACGAAAACGAAAGCGACGATCTTCCACATACAAGTAAATTCTTTAGCCCCGCATATATAGCTTTTTACGGGCAATTTAATGCCGGTTTGTGCTTTTTTGTTACATTGTATCAAATAACCTGAATACAAAAGTCACCGCAAGATTAAAGTAACAGCCTTGATACTTTATAGACGACCACTTTAATAGGATATATTTTACTTTTGCGGTGTCAAAATTACACTTATGACGATCCCCATTAATAGATACGTTATTTTCTTACTCTTTAGTGTGTGTGTTGTAAGTTATGCGGCGGCCCAGCAAAAAGTATTAGGTTTAAAAGAGGCGGAGCAAATTGCATTGTCAAACTATAGCTCCATCAAGGCGAAGGCTAACCAGTTAAACGCTTCGAAAGCGTTGGTTGACGAAACGAAGGCGGAAAAGCTTCCCGACCTGAGCCTTTCGGCCCAACAGGTATACGGCACCGTTAATTCGCAGTTTGGACCCAGTTACGGCTACCGGGGACTAAACGTGGCGTCATCAGGACCTATACTCGCCAACCAAAATTGGAATGCGGCTTTCGGCTCGTTATATCTTAGCAACGTGAGCTGGGATTTTTTCGCATTTGGCAGGGCCACAGAAAAAGTTAAGGTCCAAAAAAGCACGGTTTCGCTTAACGAGAGCGACCTGGTGCAGGAGCAATTTCAGCATGAAATACGCGTAGCGGGCACCTATCTGAATTTACTGGCGGCGCAGCAGCTAAGCAAGGCGCAGGAGGATAACCTGAAACGGGCCAGCGAGTTGCAACGGGTAGTAGTGGCGCGTGTAAAAAACGGGTTAAATGCCGGTGTGGATTCGTCGCAGGCTAATGCCGAGGTATCCAACGCGCGCATCGCGTTAACCAATGCGCAGGAAACCGAACAGGAGCAAAGCAACCAGCTTGCCCAATACCTTGGCATCGCCCCCCAGAATTTTGTGCTTGATACCGTTTTTGTAACCAAAGCGCCGGCAAACGCCGACCGCGCCGCGCAAGTGAGCCTTGAAGACCACCCTATACTCCATTATTATCAAAACCGCATTAATGTAAGCGATGAGCAAGCCAAATATTTAAGCACATTCAGTTACCCCACCTTTAGCTTTTTTGGCGTTTACCAGGGCAAAGGGTCGGGTTTTGGGAATAATTATGGAATAAATCAAACGGATTACAGTAGCGGCTATGGCGCCGGCGCCGACCCTACGCGGTACAACTATTTATTGGGCATTGGCATGATATGGAATATGACCATGCCTTTCAGGGTGCACTACCAGGTAAAGTCGCAAAAATTTACATCGGCGCAATACCGTGACGAATATAACCTGGTAAGCCAGCAGCTGAGCGACCAGCAGGTACTTTCAGAAACCCGCATACGCAACGCGCTAAAAAATTACCGGGAAGTGCCCCAGGAAATAAAAGCCGCTACGGATGCTTACAACCAAAAGTATGCGCTTTACAGAAACGGACTTGCGAACATTGTCGATTTTACACAAGCTTTGTACGTGCTGAACCGTGCGGAAGTGGATTATTATATTGCGTCGAACAATGTTTGGCAGGCGCTGCTGTATAAGGCGGCCGCCACGGGCGATTTTGGGATATTTATAAATAACTTTTAATGCAGCTATAAATAATGGGATTGATAAAAGGCGCGCTTCAAAGACCCATCACGGTGCTGGTTATTGTGGCGGGATTATTTTTCTTCGGGATAAGCGCCGTGCGCACCATCAAGATCGATATTTTCCCCGACCTGAACCTGCCTGTAATTTATGTTTCGCACCCCTACGGCGGCTACACCCCCGACCAGATGGAAGCCTATTTTGGCAAATCGTACGTAAACCTTTTATTATTCGTTTCGGGTGTAAAAAGTATCGAAACCCGAAATATAACCGGATTAACACTTATAAAGCTGACTTTTTACGAAGGCACCAATATGGCCCAGGCGGCTGCCGAGGTCACGTCCTATACCAACCGGGCACAAGCCAGTTTTCCGCCCGGCTCTCAGCCGCCGTTTATATTACGTTTTGACGCCTCGACGCTGCCGGTGGGGCAGCTGGTGCTCTCCAGCGCAAAGCATAACAACAACGAGCTGATGGACATGGCCAACGTGTATATCCGTTCGTCATTTACTTCTATACCGGGCCTGGTTTCGCCCGCGCCCTTTGGCGGAAACGTGCGGACCGTGGTTGTAAAAGTTAACCCCGACCTGATGCGCGCGCATAACCTGACGGCCGACCAGATCGTGACCGCTTTGCGTGATAATAACCAGAATACTCCCGCCGGTAACGTGCGTATAGGGGATTATAATTACCTGGCGCCCGCCAATACCTCGATAAAAGAGATCAAGGATTTTGGCGATATACCGTTGTATAAGAACGGCATACAAACCATTTTTTTACATGATGTTGCTTCGGTTGAGGACGGCGCAGACATCACAACCGATTATGTGCTGGTGAACGGCAAGCGATCGGTTTACATGCCTATCACCAAATCGGCCGATGCGTCGACATGGGAAGTGGTACAGAACCTAAAAAAAGCTATTCCGCGCTTCCAGGCGCTGCTGCCCGAGGATGTTAAGCTGTCCTACGTGTTCGATCAATCCATATATGTGATCAATTCGGTAAAGAGTTTGGCCGAGGAGGGGGCGATAGGCGCGGTTTTAACGGGCTTAATGGTGCTGCTGTTTTTAGGGGATAGGAGAGGCGCTTTGATCGTCATATTAACGATCCCAACGTCGATCATATCGGGCATATTTTTCCTTTCGCTTTTCCATCAAACCATCAACATCATGACGCTGAGCGGCCTTTCGCTGGCCATAGGGATATTGGTTGATGAATCGACGGTTACGATCGAAAATATTCACCAGCACTTTGACATGGGCAAACCGAAGGCGCTTGCTATTTGGGATGCCTGCCGCGAGATAGCTTTTCCAAAATTGCTTATCTTATTTTGTATCCTGGCGGTGTTTGCGCCCGCGTTTACCATGAAGGGCATCCCGGGCGCTTTGTTCCTGCCGCTGGCGCTGGCTATAGGGTTTTCCATGATCACATCGTACCTGCTGGCTCAAACCTTTGTCCCCGTAATGGCTAACTGGATTATGAAAAACGAGCACGAGGACAAAAGCCACCCCGATGGCTTTGCGCTGGAAGATGAGGGCGACGCCTGGGAACAAAAGGAGCTTGCGATAAAAAACGCCACGGAAGGTGCGGGCGGCAGGCTGTCACGATTTGACAGGTTCAGGCTGAGGTATATGCGCCTGGTTGACCGGATGATGCCAAAGCGCAAGGGCATTGTCGTCGTTTATTCCATTGTAGCTTGCGGCCTGGCTTTTTTATTGTTAAATATTATTGGCAGGGATGTATTGCCCAAGGTAAATACCGGCACTTTCCAGGTGCGGCTGCGCGCGCCGGACGGCACCCGTTTTGAACGCACCGAATTGTATACCGTTAGAGCAGAGAAAATACTGGACAGCCTTGTGGGCAGGCAAAATATCGATGTAACATCGGCCATGGTGGGTATGCACCCGGGGCTGTTTTCTACCAGCCCCATTTATTTGTTTATGGCCGGCCCGCAGGAGGCCGTTTTGCAGGTGAACCTGAAGGAAGATTATAAAGTAAACCTTGACGAGCTGAAAGAGCGCTTTCGCAAAGCCATGAGAAAGGCGCTTCCGTCGATCCTGCTATCCTTTGAACCGATAGAGCTTACAGACAAAATTTTGAGCCAGGGGTCGCCCACGCCGATCGAAGTGGCTATCTCAGGTAAAAATAAAAAGCAGAATATTTCCTTCGCCTTTAAGGTGCTTGATAAATTGAAACAGATCAGTTACCTGCGCGATGTACAGATAGGCCAGTCCTTTAAATACCCGGCCCTTAATATTAATATCGACAGGGTGCGCGCGGCCCAGCAGGGGGTGAGTATCAGCGACATATCACGTTCGCTGGTTGCATCTACCTCGTCATCGCGGTACACCGAAAAAAATGTATGGCTTGATTCAAAAGCCGGGTTAAGCTATGCCGTACAGGTGGAGATACCCGAATACCAGATGGCGAGTTTAAACGATGTTAGGGAGATACCGGTTTTGAGCGGACAGGCGAGGCCGGTGCTGGGTGATATAGCCGATGTGAGCGCCGGTGTAACCAATGGCGAAAATGATGACATTGGCGCCGTGCCCATGCTTACCGTTACCGCCAATTTGAACAACAAAGACCTGGGCACTGCAACAGACGATGTTGATAAAGCTATAAAATCACTTGGCAAATTACCACGGGGGCTAACCGTTTCTACGCGCGGCTTAAGCCAGACACTTACCGATACGCTCGACAGCTTGCAAACCGGCCTGCTTGTCGCCGTGATCGTTATATTCCTGATGCTGGCGGCCAATTTTCAGTCGTTCAAAATGTCGTTTGTGGTTTTATCCACCGTGCCGGCCGTGCTGTTCGGCTCGCTGCTGCTGGTAAAATTAACCGGCGCCACGCTCAACCTGCAATCGTATATGGGCATGATCATGTCGGTGGGCGTATCTATATCAAATGCGGTGTTATTGATCACCAACGCCGAAGAGCTGCGCCTGCACAACGGCGACGCGCTTAAGTCGGCCCGGGAAGAGGCCGCTTTACGGATACGGCCGATTCTAATGACCAGTTTCGCCATGATCGTGGGCATGATCCCGATGGCCTCGGGCCTGGGCGAGGGCGGCGACCAAACCTCGCCGCTTGGGCGCGCTGTTATCGGCGGCCTTTTCGCCTCGACGTTCGCGGCATTGTTAATATTACCCCTGATATTTGCCTGGGTGCAGGGAAATGCCTCAACCGAATCGGTGTCGTTAGACCCGGAAGATAAACAAAGCAAATTTTACGTCCCTCTCCATCATCATGAAAAATAAACCCTTCAAATTAATAACCGTGCTGGCTTTAGGGGCGTTGCTCCTGAATTCCTGCAGTTCGGATAAAAAGGCCAAAGAGCAACAGGCGCAGGAGCAACAACATGCAGACGCTATCGACACGCCGGCCGTAACGCTGGCAATAGTGCAGAAGGGCAAGCTAAGCTCCACCATCGCCATACCCGGCGAGCTGATCCCTTACCAGCAGGTAGACCTGTATGCCAAAATGAATAGCTATGTAAAAAAGCTGTTTGCCGACGTAGGTTCGCAGGTGCGCCAGGGGCAATTGCTGGCTATTTTGGAGGCGCCGGAGATCAACTCGCAGCTGGCGGGTGCTCAATCGCGGATAAAACAACAGGAAGCGGTTTATTTTGCCAGCAAGGCCACTTACGACAGGCTGTATAATACCAGCAAAACGCCGGGCACGGTGTCGCAAAACGACCTGGAGCAGGCCGAGGCTAAAAAGAATTCGGACTATGCCAACGTGGAAGCTGCGAGGTCGGCGTATAAGGAAGTGTCCGCCAATTTAGGATACCTTGAAATACGGGCGCCGTTTGACGGGGTGATAACCGCGCGCAATGTGAACCTGGGCGCCTACGTGGGCCCCGGCGGCAGGGGCAGCGACCCGCTGTTCGTATTGCAGGATCAGAAAAGGCTGCGCCTGGTAGTTTCAGTGCCCGAAAATTATACCGGCGGATTAAGCGACAAAAACACGGTAACTTTTTCTGTGGAAGCCTTACCCAATCAAAAATTTAAGGCCCGGGTTAAGCGGCTGGCGGGCGCGCTTGACGAGAAACTGCGGTCGGAGCGGCTGGAGATGGACGTTTACAACAACGACAAAAAGCTGCTGCCGCATATGTATGCCCAGGTCGATGTGCCGCTGCCATCGCGCGACAGCGCCTTCATCGTACCTAAAACAGCCGTCGTCACCTCCACCGAGCGCGTATTTGTTATACGCGTAAACAATAAGCACGCCGAATGGATAGATGTAAAAAAAGGCTTTCAAACGGGCGACCAAATGGAAGTATATGGCAACTTAAAACAAGGCGATAACGTGGTTAAGCAAGCAACAGACGAGATCAGGGATGGTTCGGTGGTGAAGGAGTAGGAGGTAGGGAGTCGGAAGTCGGAAGTCTGAAGTCGGAAGTCGGAAAGTAGAAGTAGCAGTTTGCAGCAGCAGTAGAAGTAGCAGTTTGCAGCAGCAGCTACAGTTAGCTGAAGTTTACAGAAACATAGAATGGTGGGGAGGAAAATACACGGCAAAGCCGCTAAAGACTTATCGCCTTAAGCGCCTGCGCATAAATAAGTTGTTGATAACGGTTAAAGATAAAACGCCCGACCGGGTTGATCGGGCGTTTATTTATATTTTACCAACGGCCGCCGCCGCGGTTGCTATCTTTATTGTAGCCGCCACCGCCGCCGCCATAGCCGCCACCGCCACCGCGGTTGCCACCGTAGCCGCCACCGCCGCCGCGATTACCGCCGTAGCCACCGCCACCGCCCCTGCGGTCGTTCGGTTTCTTTTCTTCAGCCTGGCTAACAGCAATCGATCTGCCTTTTACGTCGGCACCGTTTAAACCGGTTATCGCTTTTTGAGCGCTTTCGTCGTCGGGCATTTCAATAAAGCCAAAACCTTTGCTTCGGCCGGTGTCCCGGTCGCTAATAATTTTTACGGAGCTAACTTCACCGTAGGCTTCGAAAAGCTCTCTTAAATCGGCTTCCTCTAATTGAAAAGGAAGACTTCCTACAAATATGTTCATCAAAATTTAGTTTACAACGGGCAAGTCTCATTTTTGCTTACCTCTTTTTTATTAACACCAAATATAATACAGATAATCAGGAATACTGTAATAATTGCAAATACATCGCAGTTATTTCTAAAAATCAACTAAATAACCATTGTAATCGCATAAGGTTTGCTATTTAAAATAATTTTTTCGCCGCTTTTTTTGCCGGTCAGCAACACACCGATCGGCGAGGCCGGCGAAACGGCAAAATACGTGTCGTTACCAACCCTCAAAGCGCCCGCGCTTATGGCTACGTAAAAATTCCCCTGGTCGGTTATCACCACGCTGCCGGGCTCAATCGTGTCGCCGGTATGGGCGGGGTTTACCCGGTTCAGGGCAACCTTCAGCTTGTTGGCCTCGTCCAGCTGCAGGCGGTTGCGGCCGGTTTCCTGCTGCATCATAGCGCGGCCCGTTTCATACTTGTCGCCTGCGCTGCTTTTGGTATCGTCGTTTGATGCTTTTTGCGCCTCGTCGATAGCAAGCTGCGCAGCTTCCATGCGTTTGTGCACATAATCCAGGCATTGGTTGTACAATTGTCTTTTTAACTCTTTCATTGACCGGTGTAACAAACGAAGATGGGAAAAAGGATTGGATATTATTACTCACCAAGTGTGTTCCAGCTATTCCGGTGGAACAAGGGAGAATGGTCAATTGGCACCAGTGAATGACTTTACTTTAGATAAAATAATTTAACTTTTATCGGCGTTCGCCCCCCGTTCGCCCCGTTCCGAACGCGAACAGGCGAACCCTGCCAACCAGCAGGCGGGGGTACAAAATAAAAGCCCCGGGATAGTTACCCGGAGCTTCATTCTGAAAAATATTCAAATATCAATTTAAATCTTAGTCTTCTCGCCCGTTGTCAGGTTTATGGAATAGTTTGTGCCGTTTACCTTTAAGGTGGCTGTCCCGTTGCCGTTAAATGTAACGTTGCCGGTAAAGGCAAAATTGCCTTTCCTGGGTACATTTCCTGTCAAAACAAACGTCGCTGTGCCACTGGCGATGTCGCGGTTGGGTTTATGAAGTATTAAATTATGCACTTCAAGGTCTATATTTATGCTGCCATGATTTGTTGTATCGGTTTTTGACGCAAACGAGCCGCTTCTTAGTACACTGCCGTTAAAAGCATATACCGTTGCCGTGGGTGTTAACCCCGCAAGTGTAAACGAACCGTTGCCTTTATTTGACGAAGAAACATGCGGGCTGTTAAAGGTACCGCTGTAGTTTACTTTTCCGGTTACATTATCGGGCAGGTTGCTGGTGTTGCAATTCAGGGTATATGAGTATCCCAGCGAGTATGAATAGGAAGTTGCTGCGCCGGCCGGGCTTGATCTGGTTATGGTATCGCTGCGCGTTGATCCGCAGGTTAGCTTTGCATCAAATTCGGTCTGCGAACGCACCGTTGCATCGTCGCTAAGATTAATAAAGCCATATGAATTTGAAGAGAGCGAGCCGGCCAATATATCAGCCGCTTCGCTGGCGGAAACATTGCCGTTTAAAGAGGCGTCGTTTTTTTTGCATGCCGCCGCGCCTAATAACAGCAATGCAAACAGGGGTATTGTAAATTTTTTCATAACTGGTGGACTTTTAGGGGTATTATTTGCAGATAAAAATTAGCCAATATGGTTTACCATATGTACAATTTTTAGCAGTAGTTGTTTTACGATAGTTGCGTTTAAAAGTTTATTTATAGAAATAACTTAAAAATAGAATATTTATTGTAAGTATTTGGTATTGAACGGCAATGCGTAGTACGTGGTTTGTATCATCGCGAGCGACCACAAGGACGATGACCTTTATGCCGGGTTTATACCTATCACTATGAGTATATTAGTACACGCTAATTTGTCGACTTAGTCCGGTTTTGCTCCTCCTCGTTCCCTGTATTATGTGATAAACCTCCTACACCGGTTTTCCCGAAGCGATAAGTAAAAATCAGTCTGACGATTTGGGTTTCAGCTTTATCCGTTCCTGTCATATTCAAATTTTGATAGTTGGTATAGGTCCTATCGCGGTGCGTATTAAAAATATCCGCCGCGCTCAATTTTAAGCTTCCCCTTTTATTAAACAATTGTTTGCTTAGCGTTGCGTTAATATAATACTCAGCCTTAACCTGGTTAACGCCATAAAAATTGGGCGACTCATACCAGCCGTAAATTTCGGCAACAAAGGTCGGGCTGATAATAAAATGCTGCGTACTCGTTAAAATAATATCCTGCGCGCCTTTATCCAGGTTCCCGTTTACCGGGTAAGCAACATAACGCTGGTAGGATGCATCGGCGGTAAAATTGGCATTCCACCAGTTGTTAAAAACCACCGGGGCGAAAAACCTTAGGCCATAGGTATAAACCCGGCCAAGATTTACATTTGTATAGATGTTTACCTTCGAAGTATCGTTTTGTTCATAAAACGGAAAATGGTAAGCGTTACTTATAATTGTACTGTATAAGGTTGTTTCCAAAGTTTTGTTATAGTTATAGGATAGTTCGATGGAATTGGTGTACTGCGGTTTTAAATAGGGGTTTCCCGATCTATAATCATACCGGTCAACATAATACAAAAATGGGTTGAGCTGCTGATAATCCGGCCTCTCTATGCCCCTGTTGAAAAGTATCGAAAAATAATTCTTATCGTCATGCTTGTAGGTGAGCAGCACATGCGGGAAAAGATCGGTGTAATTGCTGTTAACCACCTGGCTCAATGTTACCGAGTTCCCCTTTTCGATAGTTTGTTCGGCACGCAAAGCCGCTGTCAGGTCAAATTTTTCAAACTTGCTCTCATAGTTAAGATACGCTGCATTTACATTTTCGTCGTAAATAAAGTGGTTGGTAAACATCGGGTAGCTTTTGTAAACGCCGTTTACAAGCGAATCCAAACTTAAATCGTTGTTACTTGCTACTTTGCTATATTTTAAGCCAACCTCAAGCTTTGAGGTTTTAGTAAGCGGGTCCGCGAAACCGACGATTGCCTGCCACATTTTGATAGTTGACGGCGATAAATTTTGCAGCATTAGCGGATCGCGATAGGTTTTTCCTGAGGCATCATAAAAATCGTTGGTGATATACTCTGCCGAACTGCGGTTAAAAGTGTTGTAATTAAAATCGCCCGACAGGGTTTTGCCGGCCTTATCGAGCCTGCCATTATAATTAAGGTTGTAATTTACCTGGCTGGTATGCCGGTTAAGGCCCGAATTTGCCTTGATCGCCGAATCTAATACCGACTGGTTATAAATATCCAGGTTGTTGTTTTTTATAATATTGACATCTGCTATCAAGCCGCTTACTAAAAATCCGATGGTCTGGCCTGGTGATACATAATAATCCGTGCCAAACGCAAAGGCATTATCCGTACGTTTTTGGATGCTGTTATAATCTGTATTGTATTCGCTTATGGCGTTATTAAAATTAATTGTCCGGCCATTCGTAAAGTTATGAAAGGTCTTATTATCGTTATAATTATAACTTCCAAAAACATTGAATTTGGCGGTACCGTCGTTAAAGACGATACCGGCATTGTCTTTATAATATTTTCCGTATCCAACGCCACCAGTAACTACGCCGTTTACCCCGGTATTTTTCCCTTTTCGGGTTATAATATTGATTATTCCTCCGCCGGACGCATCGTATTTAGCCGAACCGCCGGTCATCAGCTCGATACGATCGATCGTGTTTGACTGCATACCGCGTAATATATCCACCAGGTCGTCGCCCGATAAATTGGTGGGTTTGCCGTTGATCATTATCAGCGCGCTTTGGTGACCCACCAGGCTGATATTGGTATTATCTACCTTTACGCCCGGCGAGCTGCTTAAAATATCGAAGGCCGATTTGCCGTCGTCAAGAATGCTGTTCTGCACGTTGAGCGTGGTTTTTCCGGGCGTCACTTCTATTTCGGGCCGGGTACCTGTTACCGTTATTCCTTTTAATTGTTTTGGAGCGAAATTCAAAATAATATTTGGAATGCTAACGGTTTGGGCGTCGCCGACCTTATAAGGGCCGTAATATGAGTTGGTGTAACCAATAATGGTTACCAGCAAAAGGTATTGGCCCGGCTCCAAATTTGCCAATCTGAATTGGCCCGCTTTATTTGTAACGGCAGATTTCACTGCCGACGAGTCGCTGTATTGTAATAAAATTACGGTAGCTCCGGCGGCCGGTGCGCGGTCTTCGGTTAAAACCTTACCTTCAATGGCGGACGAAGTTATTTGCGCATAGGAATTATGGCATGTAACAGCCAAAAAGGCTGAGAGAAATAACCCGACCAAAAACCTCATTAATAAACGGTGTAGAAAATTGCGATAACTTATCCTTTTAATTAAATCCGCTGCAATATAGCAACAATAATTAACTCCGTAAATAGCAAATATTTAACGAATATATAAAGGTAGAAATTAATTATTTTTAATATATTATTGAGGTGATAATAAGTGGTGTGCGCATTAAGCGTGTTAAAAGTCTAATCGTTTATATTTGCTTAAATTTACAATAGCACATAACAGATGATTGATAGCCTGCCCCAGCTCCGTACGGTAAATGTAACGCGGTATGTTACCCCGTTGCGCGAGGGCGGCTCGCTTCCGGCTATTGCCGAGGCCGACGACGGCTTCCTTTATGTGCTCAAATTCCGCGGGGCGGGCCAGGGGCCGCGGGCGCTTATTGCCGAACTTATCGGCGGCGAAATTGCCAGGGCGCTTGGTTTGAAAGTTCCCGAAATTGTTTTCGCCAACCTGGACGAGGCTTTCGGCCGGACAGAGCCCGATGAGGAAATACAGGATCTGCTGAAAGCGAGCGCGGGGCTTAACCTGGCGCTTCATTACCTGTCGGGCGCTATCACCTTCGATCCTTCGATCAATACCGTCGACCCGATATTGGCGTCGTCAATCGTTTGGCTCGATTGCCTTTTAACGAATGTTGACCGCACAGCCCGCAACACAAATATGCTGACCTGGCATAAAGAATTATGGTTGATCGACCACGGCGCCGCGTTATATTTCCATCATTCCTGGCGAAACTGGCAGGAGCAGGCCAAAAAGCCATTTGTACAGGTAAAAGATCACGTACTGTTGCCGTATGCCAGCCAGCTTGACCTGGTTGACGCCCAGCTTCGCCTGATCCTCACCGAAAACAGGATAAGATCCGTTATTAATTGGATTCCGGATGCGTGGCTTGCAGGAGAAACGACATTTGATACGCCGGGCCAGTATCGCGAAGCATATATTCATTTTTTAATGACAAGGATCGAAAATTCAACTATTTTTATAAAGGAAGCACAACATGCCGCAGAAACACTTATTTGAGTATGCCGTTATCCGCGTTGTGCCAAAGGTGGAACGCGAGGAATTTTTGAATATCGGCGTGATTGTGTATTGTTCGCAGGAGCAATTTTTAAAATGCCGTTATAGCATCGACGAAACGCGTATTAACGCGTTCTCGGCCAGCGTGGATATGGCTGAGTTAAAAGAGCATCTTTGCGCGCTGGAGCATGTTTGTGCGGGTAATAAAGCATCCGGGCCTATTGGCAGCCTCGACATCGCCTCGCGTTTCCGGTGGCTAACCGCCACCCGCAGCACCATATTACAGCCATCAAAAGTGCACCCGGGAATGACAGCAAATGCTTTGGAAACACTGGAGCGCTTGTTTGAGCAACTGGTAAATTAACTTTTTTCCTGTCTCTTTTTTTTCAATTCCTCGAGCTGAGCTTCCAGCCGTTCGCGTTTTAGATCCACCCGGATCAATGCAAACAAGCTCATGTATACGTTGGCCACAAAAACCAGTGCAAAACCGCCGATTAAGTAACCCCTCCAGTCGGTATACAGCAGCTGATAACCGGTTATAATGAGCATAATGGCCGTTACATAATGGCTAAAGCAATATTCGCAGGTAAACAAATAAAAAAATTTGCGCTCGGCTATATTCCTGCCCTGCCGGCAGCGTTTTTCACAATACTCGCGCGGCTCCCTGAATACTTCTTCATGTGTTACCGTCCATGCTATGCAGGCTATGGGAATAGCCAGGATAAACAGCCAGGTAATTTGTGTGCTTAATGCCATAAATCTAACAAGGCTTATCGGCGAAAAATGTTTTGATCTTCGCAGTTAGATAAGATTAGCCTCAATTAATTATGCGGCAGTTTAAACCCGCTCACTCGTTTTCGAGGCCATATTGCCTGGTTACATAACGAATCGTATTTACAGCATCCCCTTTCAACCGTTTATCATACGAGATCAGGTCGTTGTTAAAACTCCCTATCAGCACAACCGACACGCCAAGCGTTGTAACATCATTTTGCGATAAATTACGCATATCGCCATTTACAACCGGCTTATCGTGAAATATAGCGTACATGTTTTCAGGGGTAAAATGGTCCTTAAAAAAACTTTTGATGTCAGCCGTCAGGTTTTGTTCCTGAACGTCCTCCAGTTCTTTAAGAACATGGGCCATAGCCTCGTAGTTGGTTATATAAAGCGATATTTTGGAATTTGAGAACTGCCTGATATGCAATTCATTTTTTATAGCGGTGATGGCGCCGAGGGAAGGGTAAAACAATTTTAAATTATAAGCTTTTGAAATGAGCCGCTGCATTTCCTTTTTGTCGATTTTTGCAACCGGCCGCTGCAAAATAACCACCAGGCTGTCAATTCTCTTTCCCAGATTTGTTTCATACACGATGTTTCCCTGCAGGCTTGCGGTGTCGTTCTTCAGATCGCGCACCAGCTGCGAGGCTAATTGTTTTACATGCTCGCCGTTTGTGATGGTTTCGCGGATGTTCTCGGCTATAAACCCCATCATAACGGCTAAAAAAATCATCAGCCCCTCAAGCAAATACTCTTTCCAGGGCTTGTGTTTGTGTTCGAGTTGCGGGTGATGATGTACTTCCATTTTTCAGTTGGTAGTTTTAAGTTAGCAGTAAGCAGTCTTTATTTCGTTTATTACTTCAAGATAGTTCTCCGGGTGTCTGCATGCAAACTGCACACCGGCAGCTGCAAACTTCCCACCCTCACTCATCTTCCAAATTATATTCCTTTTTTAACAATTGGATAAGTTGGCTTGCCTGCAACAAAGCCCTTGATGCATGTTGATTCATGATACTCAATATACCATAATAATACTGGTAACGCATAATTACAGCATTAATCAAAACAGGGTCGGAAGAAGTGAGTTTCAGATCAGGCGGCAAACTCGCGATTGGCTTTTTTAGGTCGCGCATTCCCTTTACGAGCGAGTAAAATATAGCAGCATCAAAGATCTTGTCGTTTACATTGCACAGATCGTTCGTCCGCTGCCGCTGCATTTCCGACCAATAATCAAACTTCTTCACCCATTGATAATAGGATGCAATGCTGTCGGCAATACGTTGATGATTGATAAGGCGTATAATACCGCTGCTTTTCATTTGTTCGAATGTTTTTGTGTTTGGCGCTATCACACTCGATCCCATGGTCAATATCCTTGCCATAAAATACACTTTGCTCTTGTTGTATTTATGTTCAGTAAGAGAAGTAATGATGGTATCTATCATTTGGGCTGACTGCTGATTAAAGTTAATAGATGACCGGTACAAGGTAATATCGCTTTCAAGGTCCCTGGCCATCGATTGCACATTTTCGTGTATCTTCCGGTTATCTGTGATCTTTTCCCTTAAATTCTCAGCAAAAAAGCCCATCATTACAGCCAAAAATATCATCAGGCCTTCAAGGATATACTCCTTCCAGGGTTTTCTTTCGTGGTGCAGTCGGGGGTGGTGGTGTACTTCCATGTTTTTGGTCATTAGTCATTGGTTTATTGGTATCAGGTTAACTGCGAACTGGCAATTGCAAACTGTCTTCCGGGGTTGGCGATAGCTTTTTGCTTTCTGCGTTGAACCTAATTTCCCACCTTGGCATTCCGCTTCTTCATCCCCCTCCTTCCAGTTTCTCTATGGTCCTTTTTGCTGCCGCCAGACGTATGGCTTTACTCTTTTCAACCAGCTTATGTTTTACCCATTGCTCCAGCCGATGATGAAGCGGCACTATCGCCGCAGCTATCAACACCAGTATCAGCAGCATCAGCACCGGCGAATCATTGGTGAGGTTTACCAGGTAAGGGTGCACCACCAGGTTGATGAATTCAAACACAATCAGTAACCCGATCACGCCAACGATCTCGATCATACGGGTACTGACAATAACGCTTCGGCTTAATAATAGAAACAGCATGATAAACACAACCAGTCCTGACGCTATGGCCGCGTATTCGATATTTTGGCTGCGTTGTTCTTTTGCCTGTTCCATTTTTGCCTGTTCGTCAATCTCCCGTAACCGCTCCCCGAAAGTGAGGTTCTGGAACTCGGCTATTCGTTTTTGGCTGCTTACCGAGTCTTTATAGTTGATTTGCATCGCTGCATAATAATAAGCGCTGTCCTGTTTTAGTTCATGGGCATATATCTTCATCAGTATTTCGGCAACGGTGCTCATCCCCTCCGTGATCTTTGCTTTTTTAGCGACGGCCAGGTTCTCTAAAGCAATGGTTTTGGCAAGGGGGTAATTGCCATTTTTGATGCAAAAATCGCAATACAGGCTGCCGTGCCTTATTTGCCCGGACGCCAGTTTTTTTTGTTTGCAATAGGCAACAGCCTTTTTATAATACACCTCTGCGAGGTCATTATCTCCGCGTAATTCATAAGTTTTAGCTGTTTGTGCCAACATTATAGAAACCAGTGTCGGATCTAAATTCCCGGGGGCGACAATAGCTGCTTTTTGTAAATAAACCAATGCAGAATCGGGCTGATTTAAATTGTTGTAAACAAGGCCATACAAAATATTCTTGAAGAAAGCGCTTGCGACCGAAAGACCGGTCGCATCGTATTTTTTTACATATTCGAGGGCAACCCGGTTATTCCCGGTAATGGCATACACATAAGCCATGTTGCCGTAAAATATGCCTTTGCTTTCATCTGTTTTGGCGTATTCTAACCCCTTAATGTAAGCGTTAAGACCAAAATTATAATCCGACCTCGTTATAAACCTGTTGCCAATGGCCCTGTTAACCAGCACCATCATCGAATCGTTATTTAGCTTTTTGGCTATAGCATACATTTTTTGCTGCATCATGGCCGAACTGTCATACAATCCCGTGGTATAATAGTACCTGTCGAGAGAACGATAACCTTTGAATTTTTGTGCCGGCGTTTTAGCATTCCAAATTATTAACCTTGCGGAATCCGAACGGATGTATTGAGCGGGCAGCTGCCCGGCTAAAAGTGAAAGGAAGATAAGCATGAAAAAATACTTCATAATCAAGCCTTTGTTGGGATTATACTTCCATACGTTAATCGTATTTAGCCTCAAAATATCTTATAAGCCTTGTCGCTTGCTTTTTCAAGTTACCAACCATTCTCATTTGGCTAATGTTTACTCTTTTATACAAAACAAGGTCGTTGAAAAACTCATTGAGCAATGCCCTGTCACTTGAAAACAATAACGGCACTTCTCTGCTGCTTTTAAGTGAGTCGTACCCCGACGATAAAATTACGTCAGCCTTAAAATTAAGAAGTTTAACATCAATGTCCCTTACAACATTTTGGCGCTGCTGAAACATTGTAGATTCGAAATTCAAATACGCCCGTGTAGCATTGTCGAAAGAAATTATGCTATCCTTATCACTTTTGTTCAATAAGCGAAACCCGCCCGCATTTTTTAATTGCTGCATGGTGCCGTCGGTAAAATTCTCATTTCTGTTATATCCCGAATATTTTATGATCGGCACAAGGCATCCCGCCGACCTGCTGTCTTTCACAACACTATCATAACAAGAATAAATATTACTTAATCCTGCCAGTTTGTGTTTATCAAAAGCTATCAAATCTGAAAAACTGGCTGTATCTTTTCGCAGGTCCTCAACAAATGAGCGGATATACTCATGGCCCTTCGACCGTTCAGAAATATCTTCCCTGATCGTTTCGGCAATAAAACCCATAAAAACCGCCAGGAAAATCATCAGACCTTCAAGCAGGTATTCTTTCCAGGGCTTCGGTTTATGTTCTAATTGCGGGTGATGGTGTACTTCCATTTATTCAGTTGGCAGTTTTAAGTTAGCAGCAGGCAGTTATTTATTGCCGTGTTTTAAATATTAAATAAGTAGTCTGCAAACTGCGCACTGGCAACTGCAAACAGATTATTACCTTACTCGAGATCATATTCCTTCCTGATCAGCTTGCACAATCGCGATGCCCTGTTCTCCTGTTCCTTATAGCGCGTTTCGTCCTGAAAGGTCATAACTCTCTGCCAGTTAAGCAAATTTATATATTGGTTCACATATGCCGGTTCAATCCTTACAGTTGAAACCAGTCCGGGTTGAAACAAAAATTTTTGATTAAACCGGTAGGCATGCACAAGGTCGGCGGCGTTTAGCATTTTGTCCATTAACTCTTCTTCACTGCGCTGATTAGCAAAATATTGGTCATGGTAATAAGTAAGCCTGTCCCAAAACCAGTCGTAAGCAGCCAGTGAATCGCGCACGTTTTGCTTTCGTATCAACCGCAAGCCGCCCGAATTCCTAAGTTGATTAATAGTACCCGTATTGCGGGCATAGACACGGTCCCATTCTGCCCTTCTCATCTGACGGTATACATCGGCAGAAATGCTCTTTGCCCCCGGGTGATTTTCAAAAAACAGGAAAACGGAATCAATAGATCTCAACCGTTCGGTCTTTAAAGGGAAACCTGCTTTTAAACCAACGGTATCTGAAGCGAGATCCTTAACCAGCGATTCCATGTATTGATTTTCGCGCTCGTGGTCGCTAATTTTTTCGCGGATGTTCTCAGCAATAAAGCCCATAAACACAGCCAGGAAGATCATTAATCCCTCGAGCAGGTATTCTTTCCAGGGCTTGGGGTTGTGTTCTAATTGCGGGTGGTGGTGTACTTCCATTTGGTGATTAGAGATGAGAGGTTAGAGATTGGTTTGGTTTAATTTTTCAGTCATTTTTTCATAGTCTGTCTGCAAACTGCGTTCCCCTCACTCATCCCCTAAGTTATATTCTTTTTTTATAGAACTTATTAATGATACAGCCGCTCCCTTTACATAGGATAAAAAGAAATTATAATCTTTTATTCCTACCTCGTAATTACAAAGGGCATTATAAAGCCGGGTCAATTCTTCGCGATTGGTTTTTAATAATTCAGGCGATGGTTTCATCATCAATAATTTCCGGTAATCATAATGAACATCGAAATTCATATTCATTTTTCCCGCAACATCTAAAAGGTCATCATAGTAAACCCAACTAAAAATTTGTTCTGATATTTTGCCAAATTCATTTTGCTGGTCCTCGGGCAAAAAATTTTGCGCAGCAGGAAGACGCCGGTCGTAATAATCTGCCATACCTGCTATCAATTTCTGATTTCCGATAAGGCGTAAAGAACCGGAGTTTTTTAATTCGGTTATCGCCGATGTATTAAAGGCCGCATGGCCCATTCCGCCGCTCCCATATTTTACATAAAAGTAATAAAGCCTGTTGCCGTTCATATTGCCCGCAATAGCCCGCTTCAGTTCGACCCTGAACGAATCTATACCCCTGATAAGGTTTATATTTCTGGTTGTGTTGAGATAGCATCGCAGCGTATCAAATTCAAGGTTGTGGGTCATCTCCTTCATATATTCGTTTGCCCGGTTTTTCTCAACAATGCGCTCGCGTATGTTCTCGGCTATAAAGCCCATAAACACAGCCAGGAATATCATTAGCCCCTCAAGCAAGTATTCTTTCCAGGGTTTGGGCTTGTGTTCGAGTTGCGGGTGATGGTGTATTTCCATGCGTTATTTCGGATTTCGAATGTTCAATTTCGGATTTATTTACTTTGGAATGCGGATGTCGAATTGCTTTTCGCTTTAGTCTTTCAGCTTTTAGCACTTCCCAGTTCGGCATCCCGATAGCTACGGGAGCGACAACTACAAACTAAAGGACTTTCACTCCTCCAAATCATATTCTTTCTTTAAAACGTTTAATAGCCTTGTTTCTTCAGTAAATACCCTTTTGTACTGGCCGAGCATGTCGTTCAATAAGTTATCCACTTCGTCTATTCTTTTTAAATAATTTACAAATACCACCTTGTTGTAAGTTTTAAATTTAACATCAGCAGGAATATCATCAAGTACGACAAAACCGTTACTGTTTTTAGCATTGTTTATATACAGTTTGGCTACTACTGTTCGTTGTATTTGTCGCGGGGTGAATGATGTACTGGCTGTGTCAACCTTATGTTCCACTTCGGTTACAAACCCGCTGTATTTTATATATTCGTTTATGCTGGTGTTAAAAATCAATATTTCGGCTTTTACCTTTTCTTTTTCTATTAAATTAAAAGCTCCCGCATCTCTGATTACATTCAACGCAATTTCGGGCGGGGCGTAGGTATTCCAATCTGTCGCATTGAACAGGGCCATCGTTATTTTTCGCTCATTTCCTTTTAGCGCCAATGATTCTACATACTTGTTTGCCGAATCTACCCATCGGTTATGTGCCGGCATATAGGTATAGATCAGATCATTGAGCTTTGCAGTATCTTTTTTTACATCTCTTACCAGCGATGCGATGATCTGACTTTCTTTTTCCCTGTTGGCTATATGCTCGCGCAGACTTTCGGCAAAAAAACCCATGGTAACCGCAATAAAGATCATGAGGCCCTCAAGCAAATATTCCTTCCAGGGTTTTGCTTTGTGTTCTAATTGAGGATGGTGGTGTACTTCCATTTTATTTCGAATTTCGAATGTGCGATTTCGCATTTATTAATTGTGGGCGCAGCGCTTTATATTAATTATTTTTAATCGGCTTTTTTAAGTGTTATTTACCTGCAAACTGTACGATAAATCCCCAATCCCCAATTGCAAACCTGCTGCTATTTATTCCAAAGTATATTCGTTTTTCAGCTCAGACAACACCTTATCTGATACCTCTAAAAGCTTTACATATTCCTGCATGGAGCGCATCCTGAGTAATTTAGCCACCGTTACATAATTAATAAATAATCTTTTAGTGGCAAGGCTGCGGTCGGGAAAATAAAGCTCATGCGCGGTCTTCGCGCCGAAACGAAAATCGTATCCCACTTCGACGTTCTGCAGCCGCATGACAAAAGGTATATACTGGTCGATAATGAATTTCAATTCAATATCATCGCGGTTCACCGCCTGTTTTGTCTGTAGGTCGTACTCGTTCATTATGTTCACCATTTCTTGCCTGAAAAACCGCAGTGAGCCGGATGATTTAATCTGCTCATAACTGCCCGAGGAAGGGTGAAACGGGAAAACATTACTGGTCACCTGGCCCTCCCTGTACTCAATGGTATCACGCTGGAGATTATCGGGCAAATGCATGGCTGCTATAGTGCTGTCGCAGGCCCGTATTTTATGGTCGCTGACTTTTATTAAACTATACAATTGCGAAGTATCTTTTTTAATGTCTTCATAGTACGCACGCGCAAATTCGGCCGTACGCTGATGTTCCGATATACTTTCCCTTATATTTTCGGCTATAAAACCCATTATAACGGCCAGGAATATCATTAAACCTTCCAGCAAGTATTCTTTCCATGCCTTGGGCTTGTGTTCTAATTGCGGGTGGTGGTGCACTTCCATGTTTTAGTTCATTGGTTCAATAGTTCATTAGTTTATTGGTATTAACCGGGTTTACTTCCGGACTTACCGACTGTACGGACTTCCGGACTGTCATTCGATGTCATATTCCTTACGCAATGCCTCCAGCAGGGTATGGTTCCACACTTGGTATCTTTTATACACGATCGTGCGGGTGGCGCTAAGTACCATCTGAAAATCGCCGATCATATTCAACGACTCGTTCCTGTTAAAACCGGCCGGGTTATTTAAATGAAATGGTACCACCAAAGTACTTTTCTCATATTTAGCAAGTGCCGTAAAAACCTGGTCATCATTGGGGTTCACCAGGTCGAACCACATGGGGTCGTTGTGTTTGATCACAAATTGGCTAATATAAGTGTCAAGATAATGGTTTTCAACCTCATTACGAAGCCTCACATTGGCAATGGCTGCAGACACTTCACCTGTAAGCCGTTGCACTTCTCGGCTTTTAAAGTAGCGCAGCGACCCTGAATTTTTCAGTTGCTCCAATATCACCGTCTTGGGTTCGAACCTTGATGGGGAAATGATACGGAAAGCATAATAAAAATTGAGAGAGAAAAGTTTAGGACAATTAGTAAGAGAACTATCAGCTTCAAAATATCTTTTTATATAAAAAAGAGCCTGATTTTTCCTATCCCAGTTTTTTAGAGCCGATGCAGCCGCTGCCGAGTCGCTCTTCAACTCCGCGTAAAAACTATGCGCTTGTTCAGTTGCCCTTTCTTTGTCGGTAATATACTCGCGCAGGCTTTCGGCAAAAAAACCCATCGTTACGGCAAGAAATATCATCAGAAACTCCAGGAAATACTCTTTCCAGGGTTTGGGCATGTGTTCTAATTGCGGGTGATGGTGCACTTCCATGTTAGTGGCTTAGTTTTTGGTAATTATTATAAGTTTTATCTTCCGGTTTGACCGTTGCCGGACTTTCGAACTAATTGGCCTTCGTTAAATGCCAGCAAAAAGCTATGCCGAATCCCAGCACCAGGTATATTACAGCTTTGATCAGCAATGTTTTGGTTCTGTTATTCATCTTCTAATTTATATTCTTTATTGATCATTTTTATTAGTTCCTCAACTTGGTGCTTCTGTTCCGCCAAACGGCGTATCTCGCCCAAAAAGCTCGATTTACGCTCGTGCAGATAATAGATCAACTGGTTGATCTTTTCTTTATCATGACTGAGCAACTGCGGGTTACCCGGCGGTTTTGACATATTGTTGGTTGAGCCGGCAGCATATTCTTTTTCGGTAAGTAATTTACTACTTGCGATAACCATTTTATTAAATATTGACGCGTCGAACAACTGACCGATCAAGGGGTAGCTCATCACGTTTTCCTTACCCTCAATATCCAGCAGGTTATTGTATTCAGCTATCGACTGTTCAAAATTCATCAGGCCGTTGATTATTTCCCTGTTACGAATAAGCCGCAGGTTGCCTGAACTTTTCATCTCAAGAATGGTATTATCGCTTGGTGTAAATATGCTGTTCCGGGTAGATAATCTTGCCAGGTAATACATATTACTGCCGTCTTTCATGAAGCCGGGGGTTTCCAGATACGATATAAGCGTATCTAACTTGGCCGCCCTGGTAAGATCAGCCGGAATCCAGATATTTAAGTTGGCCGTATCGGCCCTAAGGTCTTTTTTAATATTGACCGCATATTCATGTTCCTTTAAACGCTCGCTCAAATGCTCGCGAAAGCTTTCCGCAAAAAAACCCGTCATTACGGCTAAAAATATCATCAGGTACTCCAGCAGGTACTCCTTCCAGGGTTTGGGTTTGTGTTGTAATTGCGGGTGGTGGTGTACTTCCATGTTAAAGATCAGTGATCAGAGGTTGGAGATTAGTTTTTTTGTTCAATTGCTCGTTTTACAGTTGCTTATGAGATCGCCCGACTTTCAGACGCCTTCCTTATTCATTTTTCAAAATGGTATACGTTATCGATCAATTTAAGTAAACCGGCCGCTTCACTTTTCGCCTTATTTAGCCGCGTCATATATCCCCAGTCGCGGCTGTTGCAATTAACCGCGCTATTGGCCAATTGGTTAAGTTTTATGGGGTCTTTCTCTACCAGCGGCATATCATAAATGAAAGAACTGCTCATAACATCTTTGTTCGGGTTCAGCTGCATATTTCTATTGATCTGCCTGTTGAAATCGCCATAATCACACATCCCATCTTCCAGCGCATATAAGGTCTCGTACGATTTATTTAATCCATCTATATCCGCCTTGTAATCTCCTTCTATAAATGTTTCGTATTCAATTATTTTTTGCGCTATAATTTCATTGTCGATCAGGCGGAGGTTCCCCGAGCTTTTTAACTGCTGAATGACAGTCAAAGCCGGCCAATAGGTAACTAAGTGTTCATTGATGGGGGTGTTCCACTTGCCTATCAGTGTAAATTTATACCGGGCAGGATGACGGGCATTGTCATACAAAGAATCAAACAAGGGCCTCAAGGAAAACACCTGGCGAAGCGAGCTTGCATAGTTCACGGTATCACTTTTTAGTTCTACAGACAATGCGGACAAGTAATCCTTTTCTTTTGTCCTGTCAGAGAGGTGTTCGCGAAAGCTTTCCGCAAAAAAGCCGGTCATCACCGCCAGGAATATCATGAGGTACTCCAGCAGGTATTCCTTCCAGGGTTTGGGTTTGTGTTGTAATTGCGGGTGGTGGTGTACTTCCATATGTTAGTTCATTGGTTCAATAGCTCATTAGTTTATTGGTATCAGGTTAACTGTAAACTGCTTCCGACAGCTATTGGGCATCGGATTTATTTTTATTTCGAAATGCGGAATCTTTGAGCTTTCGGATCGCCGGCCTCTGCTTTTGACTTTGGCCTCCTCTTCCGGCTTCCAACCAACTTCACTCTTCTTTTAGCTCATATTGTTTTTTCAGGTCGCCAATAATTGACGTGGCATGCTGCAGCAGGGTATCGGCCATAATTACCTTACGATCGAAAAACCGCGACCGCACCAGTTCTACAAATTCGTTGAACAGGGTTTTATCGTAGCTGAGCAGGGGCGGTTTGGTTCTGATAAATGAATCGATCTTGACTTGCCGCATGCTTTGGTTTTTGATTTGTGATATATTATTAACGATATCGTTATACTTAAACTGAAATATCTGTGCCCGCACCTTGCGCACCTCGGTATACACGCCCTCGCTCTGCACATCAAATGCTTTTAGCTCCTGGCATAGCTGATCGTAGTGCCCTAGCTTGCGGTTAAACGCCGGTGTAGCAAAGTAACGCAACGAACCGGAATTTTCCATTTCGAGCAGGGTGGCGTCGTGCGCAATAAAGGCCCTCATGGCGCCGCCCCACAAACCATACCAATAGAGTTTGCCGGCGGGCACTGCCTTCGGTTCACCATCGGCGAGGAGATGCATCAGCGTATCCACGTTAGCCCTGGCCCTACCAAAATATTTGATATACACATGGAGGTCGGTCGTATCGGCTTTCAGATCGCCCAGCAGCGAAACAGCAAAGTCATTGGCGCGGCTCTTTTCAGATATATGCTCGCGCAGGCTCTCGGCAAAAAAACCCAGCATGACGGCTAAAAAGATCATGAGGCCCTCAAGCAAATATTCTTTTATGCCTTTATGTTCTACTTTAGGATGATGGTGTACTTCCATGTGTTAGTTCATTGGTTCAATAGCTCATTAGTTTATTGGTATCAGGTTAACTGCAACCTGGCAATTGCAAATTGTCTTCCTGGCTTTGCGACAGCTTTTTGCTTTCTGCTTTCTGCTTTGGCCCAACTTCCCGCTTCGGTATTCCGGCTTCTTTTTCATTTATTCCAAATCGTATTTAGCCTCAAAATAATTAATAAGGTTAGTGGCTTGCTTTTTTAGGCTTTTGGTTAATTTTATTTGCTGCATGTTGGCCGCCTGATAAAAATCCAAATCGTTAAAAAGCCTATTGACCAGGGCCTGGTTATCCGGGTAAAATAGCGGTATTTCAGCCTCGCTTTTAACCGGTTCGGCAAACATTGCCTTAGCCTTAAAATTTGCTATTGTTGAGTAAGTGCTTCTCACATTGTTCTGGCTTTCCTGGAATGCCGTATGTTGATAATTTTCATAGGCACGCATAGATTGGTCATAGGCGATGATACTGTCTTTATCGCCCAATTTTAATAAGCGAAACCCCCCGGCATTTTTTAATTGCTGCATTGTGCCATCAGCAAAATTAATACCCTTGCTATATAAAGAACTTTTTAAAATCGGCAACAGGCAGGACGTGGATTTGCGGTTCTTTTCAATAACATCAAAACAAGGCGACAAGTTATTTAATCCCTCCATTTTTTTTTCATCAAAGGCTATAAGGCGTGAAAAATTGGCAGTATCCCTTCGCATGTCCTCAACAAATGAGCGGATATATTCCATGCCCTTTGCACGGTCGGAAACGCCCTCGCGTATGGTTTCGGCGATAAAGCCCATAAAAACGGCTAAAAATATCATTAAACCCTCCAGGAAATACTCTTTCCAGGGCTTGGGGGCATGATGCAGGTTTGGGTGATGATGTACTTCCATTTTAGTTCATTGGTTCAATAGCTCATTAGTTTATTGGTATCAGGTTAACTGTACACTGCCCACCGGCCACTGCAAACTTTTCTTCTTACTCATCTTCTAATTTGTATTCTTTTTTAATAAATGTGATCAAATTTGCCGCGCGGGCGCCTGCCGCTCTCAGATTATTTAAAAAAGTATGGCAGAGCGCGCCGTGAATAAAAAGATCATTATAGTAGGTTGAAAGCAACTCCTTATCGGATGTTATATAGTTTATATTAATACTGAAATCATCCTTATTAAATCTTTCGCCATAATCGCTGGTAGGTTGCAAATCCTGGTAATGGATAATCTTTGCTTCGGCATACTTATAGGTCATCAAGGTATTTTTCAAGTCGGTATATTGGTTTAGAGGAAATGCCGTCTCGAGATTGTCATATCTCAAAATACTATCCGCTACATTTTTTTTCAGCACTAACCTAAAATTACCCGAACTTTTCAATTGCTGGATAGTGTTATTATTATAGCTAAAACCTGTATAAGCCCAAAATCTACGCGATACCAGCCGGTCAATTATGGCCGGGTTAGGTTTACCCGATTTTAAAGTAATGAGCATTGTGTCAATCATAGCGCTAATCCTGGTATAGTTTTTTACTGTCCTGCCAACCTCAGCTGTATCGGCTTTTAGGTCCTGCACCATACTGATCATAAATTCTTTTTCTTTGGAGCGGTCACCGCTGTATTCTCTTATGCTTTCGGCAAAAAAACCCATCGTTACGGCAAGAAATATCATCAGGAACTCCAGGAAATACTCTTTCCAGGGCTTTGATTTGTGATGCAGATCGGGGTGGTGGTGTACTTCCATGTGTTAGTTCATTGGTTCAATAGCTCATTAGTTTATTGGTATCAGGTTAACTATAAGCTGCTTCGATAGCTATCGGGATCGGATTTATTTGATAGCTGCAAAGAGTCGCTGCTTCTATTATCGGGATATTCTACTCATGCGTCAAATGATATTCGTTTCGTAATGCCTGCAACAGCTGATGGTTCGCTTCAATATAGGGCGCATAAAAAACCTGTTTCGTGGCCCTTACCATAAGCAGGTAATACGCGGCAAGCGCCTCCGCGTCGTTCCTGTTAAAATCACCGGGATTTCTTATCTGTATTGATGGAGAAACGTGAAAATTATGTTGCTTTATCGCCTGCAGAATGGATAGTTTACCGTTTTGAGTAAAATCATCCTGGAATTTGAAATCATAATGCTTCAGTAAAAATGGCCTGGTAAATCCCTCTACAAAAGCGTACTCCTGGTTATTCCTGTTGCGAACATTTAAAATAGCTACATTCATCCGGCTGATCGCATTTTGCAGTTCGATGCCTTTAAAATAACGTAAGGCGCCCGAATTTCTTAGCTGATTTAATATACCATCGTTCGGGTCAAAAATAATGGTAGTGGTTAAAACAAATGACCATGTAAAACTTGGATAAAACTTATCAGACAGCCGGGTAAGGCTGCTATCAAGCACATATTTTCTGAAATAATTTAACTGGCGGTCTTTTTCCTCCCGTAATGCTATTTTATTTTGCATGTTTACCGAATCGGCATACACTTCGTGGTATAAACTTTTCGCCAGTTCCTTAGCTTTTCCGCTTTCTGAAATATCTTCCCTGATAGTCTCGGCAAAAAAACCCATGGTTACCGCCAGGAAGATCATCAGGAATTCCAGGAAATACTCTTTCCAGGGCTTGGGCTTATGTTCCAGTTGGGGGTGATGATGTACATCCATAGTGCGATGATCAATAGTTAAGGTGCTTTAAATATATTAAAAATTGCTTTAAGTCAACATGCTGCAATAAAAAACCCGACGTGCGGCCACCAGTAAAATCCGCCTGTTTGGGTGGCGTTTGGGTGGCGTTTGCAATGATTAGCTTACAAAAAAATAAACACTTTGCTATAGATAAAAACCCTGTCTGATTTTTATTAATTTCGACGCTGATAATCCATTGACATACCGGATGAAAAAAGTTTTGATAATTTTAACCGTTCTGTTTATCGCGGTAAGAGCGGCTGCCCAGGCCGCACCGGCAAATTATACCGTAGCCGTTAACAAGTTTAAGCAGTTTTATAACCATAACCAGCCCGACAGCATTTTCGGCATGTTTAGCCCTGAATTTAAAACTGCGCTGCCGCTTGATAAGTTTAAACCGACTACCGAACAATTAAAGTCGCAATACGGCGACCTTGTTAAAACAGATTTTATTAAGTACGGCGAATCGTTGGCGGTTTATAAAGCCACTTTTCAAAACGCTGTGTTCCTGCTCAATATAGCGTTAAACGCCCAAAATAAGCTGACAGGTCTTCTTTTAAGCCCGTACCAGGAAAGCGGTTCCCAGGGTGTTGCCATCGACCCGTCATTAACGGAGTCGCCTGTACGGGTGAAGACTTTAACCGGGTCAATTTCCGGCTCGCTGGTTGTTCCAAAAGATGCCGCGGGGAAAATTCCTGTGGTTTTGATCATCGCTGACTCAGGCCCGACCGACCGGGACGGGAACAATCCAAAGGCTGATATAAATGGCAATACCTATAAACTATTGGCCAACGACCTGGGCAGGAATGGAATAGCCACGTTACGGTATGACAAACGCCTGGTTGGCGAAAGCGTTAGCAGCGTTAAAGAATCGCAGTTGAGTATGGACGATTATAACGACGATGCGGTTAGTTTAATAAATATGCTGAATGACGACACGCGGTTTTCGAAGATCATCTTATTCGGGCATGGCGAGGGCTCGCTGGTTGCCATGATGGCCATGATGGATGAGCCCATTAAAGGATTTATTTCGGCAGAAGGGCCCGGCGAGCAGGCCGATAAAATATTGACTGAGGAAATGAAATCAAAAGCAGCATTTCTTTCGGTTGAATTTAAGACTATCCTGGATAGCCTGCGTAAAGGTAAAACAACCGACAATGTCGATCCGCAGCTATATTTTATCGCGGCGCCAAGCAAGCAGCATTTTTTAATGTCGTTATGCAGGCTTGTGCCGCAAAGGGGTATGAAAAGAATTAAGTTCCCGGTTTTAATTGTACAGGGCACTACCGATTTGACCGTGCCGGTTGAAAATGCAGAAAAGCTGAAAAAGGCAAAGTCGGACGCCGTTTTATTGATGATCAAAGACATGAACCATATTTTGAAAGCGGCGCCGGCCGATCCGGATCAAAATATGGCCACCTACAGCAAGCCCGATCTGCCATTAAAACCGGAACTGGTGCCTGCTATGGTCGATTTTATAAATAAATTGAAATAACAAGCAGGCGCTCATTTCCAATCACCGAGCATCCTTCTCACAGCGAGGATTTCGCCAATGTGATATGCGTTGTGATCGGCGATCTGCAAAGCTTCGCGTAAAATGCTTTGACCCTGGCCATGCGGTAATACCTGGTAAATATCGGCATGCTCCATCAATTCGATGAACTCTTCAAGATCGTCGTTAATTTGCTGTAACGATCCCCGCCATACCTCTTCATTGGCGGGCTCCGCTTCCTTTGGCCAGTAATCATCCGGCCATTTCAGTTCTTTATGATCAGCATCCTTGCAAAACTGGAGCATATCCCATTGCGCTATGTGGATATGCTCAACCAATTGCCAAATGCTGTATGGGATGCCGGCCGGCCTAACCCCGCGCAATTGCGGCGGCAGCCCTTTCAATGCATCCTGCAAATTAATGTGCGCATTGCCGCCCAGCAACAGCTTCGTCAGCTCGGTGATAACCATCTTATCGTTACTATCCATCAGTGCTTTTTTTAAACAACAATCATCATTTAAATTAGTTCGTTATACTTGAATATTCATTCGGCACGGTCACGTTTCTAAAATTTCAGTTACAGGCCCGTATTCTGAAATTATTTCACTTAAATGTTTTATGTTTATACGTCTAAAGCCAAATGTAGCCGTGATCAAAAAATTATTATTTACAATTGTTGTTGCTGCTGCCTTTGCAGGATGTAAGAAAGACGGCGGCTCCCTCCCGCTGCAGGGCAAGGACGATGCTACTTTCGCTGTTTATGAAAACTCTTTCCTGGAAGGCTTATGGAAGCTCAACCCCGACTGGGCAACGACTGTCGGTTATCATAAATATGACAGCTTACTGGTTATCCCCAACGATCAGAGCCGGGATAAGATGGTCAACTTCGCAAAGGTACAACTCGACTCGCTAAGTCGTTTCGAAGTAAATAGCCTGTCGGATGCCAACAGGATCGATTATCATTTGATGCAAAATGAGATGGAAAAAATTCAATGGCAAATAAGGCAATTGAAATCCTATCAATGGAACCCGGCTTCGTACAACATCATCGGCACTTTTGCCTATATCCTTAACGAGCACTATGCCCCCCTTACAAAGCGGCTGCGCCACTTTTATGAAAAAATGGCAAACGTGCCCGCGTATTACAAGGAAGCGGAAAAGCAAATAAAAGACCCTGTTACCGAGCTGACCGATCTGGCTATCGGGCAGCATATGGGCGGCGTAAGCGTCATAGAGAAAGATTTTGGCGATTCGTTGAAGAAAACAAATATACCCCAAGCCGAACAGGCGCAAATGCTTGAACGGGCGCGTACAACTGCCGAGGCTATCAAAGCATTCACGACATGGTTAAGATCATTAAAAAATGATCACCCGCGAAGCTTCAGGCTGGGAAAACAGTTGTACGACGAAAAATTTAAATATGATATCCAGTCGGAATTCACAGCGCAACAAATATTTAACGCTGCGGTTGAACGGAAGAAATTCGTGCACTGGGAAATGGCGAAGATCAGTAAAAAGTTATGGCCCAGGTACTTTGGCACAAAACCGATGCCCGCCGACTCGCTCGACCTGATCGCTAAAGTTATCGATACCATCTCGTCGCAGCATGTGGCGCCGGCCGAATTTCAGTCGGCCATTGAAAATATTCTTCCAAAACTTACGGCTTTTGTAAAAGCAAAAGATTTGTTCACGCTGGATCCCACAAAGCCATTGGTAGTACGCAAGGAGCCGGGATATATGGCCGGCGTGGCGGGGGCGTCCATGAGCTCGCCGGGACCCTATGACAAAAACGGTAACTCCTACTTCAACGTAGGCAGCCTGGCCGGCTGGAAGGCGCAAAAGGCTGAAAGCTACCTGCGTGAATATAATAAATATACCCTCCAGATATTATGTATTCACGAGGCCATTCCGGGCCATTATGTCCAACTGGTATATGCCAATAAATCGCCCAGTCTTATCAAATCGGTTTTCGGCAACGGGGCGATGATTGAAGGCTGGGCCGTTTACAGCGAGGAGCTAATGCTTGATAACGGCTACAACGACGAGCCCGAGATGAAGCTAATGTGGTATAAATGGCATTTGCGGTCGGTTTGTAACGCCATTCTCGACTACAGCGTACACGCCGAAAACATGTCGAGGCAGGATGCCTTAAAGTTTTTAACAAGGGAGGCATTTCAACAAGAAGCCGAAGCCGACGGGAAGTGGAAACGGGTAAGCGTAACGAGTGTACAATTAGATAGTTACTACACGGGTTACAAAGAAATAATGGAATTACGCGAGGCTTACAAAAAGAAAATGGGCGATAAATATAAGCTGAAGGATTTCAATGAAAAGTTTCTCAGCTATGGAAGCGCCCCGGTAAAATATATCAAAGAAGCTATGCTTGCTAAAGATAAGCCTCACAGTGGGGGGTAGCAGCGTTTAAAGATAAACCTATAGAAAATTTACGAATAATTTTAAGGATTAGTTAATTATGGGTATTATATTGCCCAAATAGTATAATAAATTCCCCAATAATCAACACTATCTGGTTTAAACACTGGATTAATGGAAACATAATGTTTTAATGGTTAGCATGGCGCCGGTTTTGTTAAAATAGGAACGATTTTTGATAATATTTAACAGTTCACTCTCAAATTACATTATCATGAGTACATTACTTTGGATAGGGATAGCAATTCAGGCAATTCCGGTATTTTTCATTATCAAAACAAGTATTTCGATGATTAAACGCAGATCTATCAATTAAGAAGATTGCGTTACATTATATTTCTTGTAAAAAAGCTTTAGCTCCTGTGCGTTAGCCGGGAGCTTTTTGTTTGTAACCTATCGTTAAATGCCGACGTATAAGCAGCCAGTGAACATTTATGATAATGTAACAGTTGAGTTATAGCCAGGGGTGAGAGCCTGGCTATTTTTTCTGTTTATTCGGCTATTTTACCGCCAGTGTCCCGGAACCCAAACGTATCCCCGGCCCCGGTGATTCCAATGCCCGGCTATCCATATTGTTCCGGGATGAGGCGGAAGCGCCCAGTAACCGCGGTGATAAACATACCTTGCTCCTGCAGGTGTCCACTCTTCGTCAACCCATACATGGCGGGGCGACGGACGATGCGGCCGGCGAATTATTTCCACTCCCGGGCGGCGTGGCCTAACCCGAACTACAATTTGCTGTGCCTGGCTATTCTCGAGCGAAAACACCGACGCAATTAGTAATACCATTAGAATTTTTACGATCCTTTTCATTGTTGTATCTGTTTTTATTTAAGACAAAACAGCTGCAAAAGAGTTTAAATTATCGCCGGAAATTTTATTGCAAACCTATAACCTCTAATCACTTTTCTTATCTTCGCTTCATGTCGCCGTCCGAAGCAAAAAAACGTATAGAATCCCTGTCTGCCGAATTAAAACAGCATAATTACAATTATTATGTACTGGCTATGCCAACCATCGCCGACTTTGATTTCGATAAGAAGCTGGAAGAGCTAAACCGCCTGGAAAAGGAGTTTCCCGAGTTTCTTGACCCCGAATCGCCAACCCAAAAGGTAGGTGGAGATATTACAAAAGAATTTATCACCGTTAAACACCGGTGGCCTATGCTGTCGCTGGGAAATACCTACAGCGAACAGGAATTGCTCGATTTTGACCAGCGGATACGCAAGGCGATAGGCGACAATTTTGAATACGTGTGCGAACTGAAATTCGACGGGTTATCCATAAGTCTTACTTATGGGGATGGGGTTTTGGTTCGTGCGGTAACACGTGGCGATGGGATACAGGGCGACGAAGTTACCACCAACGTGCGCACCATAAATACCATACCCAAACGCCTGCAACCGGGCAACTACCCCGATCAGTTTGAAATACGGGGAGAGGTATTTATGCACCTCAAGGCATTTGAACGACTGAATGCCGAGCGTATAGAAAATGGCGAAGTGCCCTATGCAAACCCCCGTAACTTTGCATCCGGAACCCTGAAGATGCAGGATTCGGCAGAGGTAGCCCGCCGTCCGCTGGACTGTTTTCTTTATTTCCTCTACACCGAAAAGCCATTATTTAAAACACATTGGGAAAGCTTACAGGCCGTAAAAGGCTGGGGCTTCCATGTAAACGAGCATAGCAGGCTTTGCGCCAGCATCGACGAGGTTTTCAAATTCATTACGCATTGGGATAAAAAGCGGTTCGACCTGGGCTATGATATCGATGGCATTGTAATAAAAGTAAATAATTATGCACAGCAGCAGGAGCTTGGGTTTACCGCCAAATCGCCGCGATGGGCTATTGCCTATAAATATAAAGCCGAGCAGGTGCAAACACAATTGCTGAATGTGAGCTACCAGGTAGGCCGCACGGGTGCGGTTACACCGGTAGCTAATTTAAAGCCTGTACTGCTGGCTGGCACCACGGTAAAGCGCGCAACGCTGCATAATGCCGATGAGATTGAAAAGCGCCTTAAACTTCACGAGCATGACTGGCTGTACGTAGAAAAAGGCGGCGAGATCATTCCAAAGATCATTGGCGTTAATCTTGAAAAACGCGAGCCTTTGGCGCCTGCCATCCGTTACATTACGCATTGCCCGGCATGTAATACTTTGCTTGAACGCACCGAAGGCGAGGCGGCTTTTTATTGCCCCAACGACGAAGGCTGCCCGCCGCAAATTATGGGTAAAATGCAGCATTTTATCGGGCGCAGAGCCATGAATATCGATGGCCTTGGCGACGAAACCATAGAAACCCTTTACAACAGGGGCTTCATCAAAAGCATCGGCGATATTTACGATTTGCACCAGCACGCAGAAGACTTAAAGAAAATGGGCCGCTTTGGCGAAAAATCGATCAATAACATGCTCGAAGGCATAGAAAGGTCGAAACAAATGCCATTCGAAAAAGTGCTGTTTGGTTTGGGCATCCGTTATGTCGGCGAAACGGTGGCGAAAAAGCTGGCCGCTCATTTTAAAACGATCGACAACCTGGCAGCGGCTCCTTTTGAAGAGCTGATCACAGCTGAGGAGATCGGCGAACGCATTGCCTTAAGCATCATCGAATATTTTAAAAATCCGCATCACCGCGAAGAAATTGAAAAATTGAAGATCGCGGGATTACAGTTTGAAACTGAGGAAAAGGAAATCAACCTCGCCAGCGAAACCCTGAGCGGGCAAACCTTTATTATCTCGGGCGTGTTTGAGAAATTCTCGCGTGACGAGTTAAAGGATATCATCGAACAAAATGGCGGTAAAATACTAAGCAGCATATCGGCTAAGTTAAGCTACCTGGTTGCCGGCGATAATATGGGCCCCGCTAAACTGGAGAAGGCTCAAAAGCTGAATATCCCTATTATCAGCGATGATGATTTGCTGGGCATGATCAAACCCGTTTAGCCTGCGAAATAAGCACCGGCGCACCTTTAACAATAATTAACAAAGAAGCCGGTGTAACATCAAAAAATAAAATTCATCTTAGCGTATATACCCGCTAAATGAAACCGACCTTTACCTGTCTTCTCCTGCTGTTTGTCAGCCTGCATGTTTTTTCGCAAATAACCATAAAAGGAAAGATAACAGATGAACATAACCGGGCAATTCCTTTTGCCAGCGTTTATATCAAAAATACCACCAGGGGAACTTCGGCGAACAGCGAGGGCGAGTATACGCTGCAGGTAAAACCCGGCACATACGACGTTCAATACAAGGCGGTTGGCTACAAACAGGAAAGCCGGAAACTGAACGCGGCTGCAAACGTTGTGGTCAATGTTGTTTTAACAACCGAAACTTACCAGTTAAAAGATGTTGTTATAAAAGCAGGCGGCGAAGACCCGGCCTACGCAATCATTCGCAAAACCATAAAAAAGCGAAAAATACACCTGAACGAAGTAAACGCCTATACGTGCCTGGTTTATATTAAGGGGTTACAAAAATTGCTGGAAGCGCCCAAAAAATTCATGGGTTTCGACGTGCAAAAGGCCGCGCGCGAAAATGGGCTCGATTCCAACCGCAGGGGGATCGTTTATTTATCGGAATCGGAATCGAAGTACAGTTTTATGAAACCCGATAAAACGCACGAGGAAATGATCTCCTCGAAAGTATCTGGCAGTAACCGGGCATTCAGCTTTAACAGGGCGTCAGACCTGGAAGTTAATTTTTATAAAAACATACAGGATTGGGAGGGCCTCAGCAACCGCCCGCTTATATCGCCGATAGCCGATAACGCCTTTTTTTATTACCGTTATAAGTACATCGGATCGTCTGTCGAGAACGGCGAAACGATCGATAAGATACAGGTTTTGCCTAAGCGGGCGTACGATGCCTGTTTCCAGGGATATATCTACATCCTGGAAGATAGCTGGCGTATTTACGGACTGAACCTTTTCGTCACCAAAAAACAAAATATCAATTTCATAGACACCTTAAGGATCAATGAACAATTCTTCCCGGCGAGTCCCAAAGTCTGGATGCCATCGTCACTAAAATTCGAATTTACAGGCGGATTGTTCGGCTTTAAGATCGGTGGCTATTTTATTTCGCTGTATAAAGATTACGACCTTGAACCGGCTTTTACCAAAAAGGAATTTGCAGAAGTATTCCGTGTAACAAGGGGAGTAAACAAAAAGGATTCTGTTTACTGGGAAAATGAGCGGCCCATCCCGCTGACCGAGGAAGAAAAAACCGACTACAAGAAAAAAGAAACGCTCGCCAAAAAACGGGAATCCAAAACTTATCTCGATTCGCTGGATAAGGTAAATAATAAATTCAAGTTGGGCAGTTTTCTGCTGGGCGGCTACCGTTACCGGAACAGGTATAGTCATGAATATTATTCTTTCGATCCACTTTTAACCTCGTTGCGTTTTAATACCGTTGAGGGTGTAAATATTAATTACGGCGCGTCGTTCTTTAAGCGGACCGATACCTTAAACAACCGTAATTTATCTATTGGCGCAAAGGCGGGCTATGGCTTTTCGGACCACCGGCTTAAAGGTGTTATAAATGCCTCGATACCCATTGATTCCTTTATATTGGGCTTAAATGCCGGTTCGGATATTATTGATTTGAACAATACCGATCCGATAACGGAATCTGTAAATACAGAATACAGCCTGTTCGAAAAGCAAAATTTTAAGAAATTATACCAAAAACAATTTTTATCGATATACCTGCATAAACGCATAACAGGAGGGTGGCTGGCTAACGCCACCGCAGAGTGGGCCGATAGAAAATGGCTGCCGAATACCTCTGAATACAGTTTTTTTAACCCCGGCAACAGAACCTATACCTCGAATAACCCGTTGATACCCAACCAGGATGTTCCATTATTTCCTGAAAATCAGTCATTCAAACTAATATTTCGCACCACCTACGATTTCAGCGACAAATATGAAACTTATCCAAACGGCAAACGGTATTTACCGTCGCCCTATCCCGTTATCGGCTTAAGTTATGTAAAAGGGATCAAGGACATTTTTGGCTCGGATGTGGATTATGATCTTTTATCAGCCGATGTTTCTAAATCAGGTATCAATGACGGCATATTCGGGAACACGTCATTTTATATCGGCGCGGGCAAATTTCTAAATCGCAACAGTCTGTTTTATCCTGATTATAAACAGTTTGCGGGCAACGAGGTTTTATTTTATAAAAACGGCATCGACAGCTTTTTACTGCTCAATTATTACACGTTCAGTACTTATACGCAATACGTGGAAGGACACATCGAGCAAAATTTTTCGGGGTTTATTTTAAATAAGATCCCGCTGATCAGGAAGCTGAAATTACAGGAGATAGTGGATATCAATTATTTAACAACACCCGCGTTAAAAAACTACACGGAGTTGGGCGCGGGCCTGCAATATCTTAACTTCCGCCTGATGTACGGCCGATCCTACAACAGCGGCAGCCAAACCAATTCGGCGGTCAGGTTTGGCTTGAGTTTTTAAGGTGCACCGGTAGCAACTTTGATAACCGGTATGCTAAACGGTAACTCCAAATAGCTTCCTTTTTAATTGTGCCATCAGAAAGGTATATTTGTATATGAAACTATCAGCAGGGCATATAAAAAAAATAAAAGGTTTTTTTTCGCGCCTTCCTGTAAAAAAAGCCTATTTAATCGGTTCCTATTCGCGGGATGAGGCAGATGAAAATAGTGACATTGATATTCTTGTAGAGTTAGACCACTCGACACCTATAGGCATGCAATTTTTCACATATGGCGATGAACTTCAAGATTTACTAAAAAAGAAGGTTGATATAGTGAGCAACGAGGGCCTTTCAAAATACGTCAAACCTTTTATTGATAAGGATAAGGTATTAATTTATGAAAGGTAAGCCTGGCGATAAAATAAGGCTACAGCAACCGACTTAACAAGTTAAAACGTCACCGCATCTCCGCGACTTATCAACAATTATTATATTAGCACCCTTTAAGCAATAAGATGAATAAATTTCATGGGACAGGGGTGGCTATTGTTACTCCCTTTCGGGCGAGCGGAGCGGTTGATTACGACGCATTAGGCAAATTGATAGATCATTTGATCGAGGGCGGCATCGAATATATCGTGTCGTTAGGCACTACGGGCGAAAGCGCCACTTTAACGGGGGAAGAACGAAAAGAGGTTTGGGCCTTTACCGCTAAAGCTGTAAATGGCCGCGTACACCTTGTTGCCGGCATCGGCGGCAATAACACGGCCGAAGTTGCCGGGCAGGTGCGGCAATTTAATATTACCGGGTACGATGCGATATTGTCGGCGAGCCCGCATTATAATAAGCCTACCCAGGAGGGCATTTACCAGCACTATAAGGCAATAGCCGGCAAATCGCCGCTGCCTGTTATCTTATATAACGTACCCAGCCGTACCGGAAGCAACATCGCCGCGGACACCGTAGTGAGGCTTGCGCGCGACTTTAAAAACATCATCGGGATCAAAGAGGCTTCCGGCAACTTTGACCAGATCAACCAGATCATGCGCGATAAACCCAAAGATTTCCTAATGATCTCGGGCGACGACCCCGTAACCCTTCCGATGGTTGCCCTTGGCGCCGTTGGGGTAATTTCGGTTGTCGGAAACGCGTTGCCACGTAAAACTTCGGATATGGTGCGGCAGTGCCTTGCCGGCAACTTTGACGCGGCGCGAAAAGGCCACTCTGCCTTAATTGAATTTACCCGGTTAATGTTTGCAGAAGGCAGCCCGGCCGGCGTTAAAACCGCTTTGAAAATTTTGGGTATTTGTGAAGATACGGTGCGCCTGCCACTTGTGCAGGTTAGCGAAACCGCAACCAATCGCATTAAACAGGAAACACAGAAATTACAACAATAAAAAACCCGCTGCTTTTTACGCTGCGGGCCCTTTTGTGAAATAAAGTTAAGATCTCTGAACTTTATAACCTAGGCTTTGTTTTTTGCTTCCTGAACCTCCAAACGGATGGCCTGTGCTAAATTTTTGAGTTCTTGCATACCTTTACGAACACGGGTGCCGGCGGCGCTGTTACCCTTGTTGTAAAATTTGTCGGCATCTGCTTCCAACGATGCTACTAAGTTTTTTACTTCAGTAAATTTTTTCATTTCAGTTACTCCTTTTTTAAAAATTGAGGTTTTATTGTTCTATAACGCTAATCTAAAAGGTTTTTTCTAAAATAAAAATTTTTCAGAAAGAAAAATAAATGCGTTTAAAGTGGTTTTTTTCCACATTTTATGGGCAGGCAGGGTTGTAAATTGACCTGTTACGGGTATTGCGTAATAGTCTATTATTAACTTATAGTCATTAATTAATCTGAAAGTAATACGGATAGAGCCGTTATACGGCTACTTCCATTTTAGCTTTCCGGTAAAATCCCGACTTTAATTTCGCCGCCATTTCGCTATAAGCATCCAGTGTACGCTGCACATCGTCCATACTGTGGGCGGCGGTCGGGATTAAACGTAACAGGATTAAGCCCTTGGGTATTACCGGGTAAATAACGATAGAACAGAATATACCATAATTTTCGCGCAGGTCGCGGGTAAGTGAAGTTGCCTCAGATAACTCGCCTTCCAAAAACACGGGGGTGACCATGGAGTTAGTGACGCCCAGGTTAAAGCCGCGTTCTTTTAAGCCGGTTTGCAATGCCCTTGCGATCTGCCACAGCTTCTCGCGTAATTCGGGTTTTGATTTTAATAATTCAAAGCGTTTTTTCAACCCGATAACCATCGGCATGGGCAGCGCCTTCGCATATATTTGCGAACGCATATTATAGCGCAGGTAATTTACCACCTCGCAGGTTGAGGCTACAAATCCGCCGATGCCGGCCATTGATTTGGCAAATGTTCCGAAATAAACATCGATGCCATCGATGCAATTCTGCGCCTCGTGGGTTCCTGCCCCGGTTTTACCCATCGTTCCAAAACCATGCGCATCGTCAACCAATATCCGGAAATTATATTTATTTTTCAACTCAACGATCTCTTTTAGTTTGCCCTGCACGCCCGACATACCGAAGACCCCTTCGGTGATGAGCAATATCCCTCCGCCGGTTTGTTTAGCCAAACGTGTTGCGCGGACCAACTGCTTTTCGCAGCTTTCAAGGTCGTTATGCTGGTAAACAAAGCGTTTACCCATATGCAGCCTTAATCCATCAATTATACAAGCATGGGATTCAGCATCATAAACGATCACGTCATTGCGGTCGGCAAGCGAATCGATGATGGACAACATGCCCTGGTAACCATAGTTTAATAAATAAGCATCTTCTTTACCCACAAATTCGGCAAGGGCGCTCTCCAGTTCCTCGTGGTGCCTTGAATTGCCCGACATCATGCGCGCTCCCATCGGGTAAGCCATCCCATAGTCGGCAGCCGCCTTTGCGTCAGCGTCCCTTACCTCGGGGTGATTGGCCAGGCCAAGGTAATTATTCAAACTCCACACCACATGCTCTTTCCCGTTGAATAGCATATGCGGACCAATCTCACCCTCCAGCTTAGGATACGAAAAATATCCATGCGACCATTTTTGATGCTGCCCTATCGGGCCACCCATGCTTTTCTCTATTTTATCAAATAAGTCCAAAATATTATAAATTTTAATATACAAATATAATCTTTTAAACGCTTACAGGCAACCGTTATTACTTTTTATAATAGGCTATAATCAAAGTTTTGCCCGGCAATCGCCTTATGGAACCTGTGAAAGATAAAAAAGGAGACACAAAAACTTGTGTCTCCTAACTTGTTGTGATCGGCATAAAAAATAATAGGTTATTAACTAATCTACATTGTCGTGCAAAAACGAGTTATTATTCCTGATCTCAATTTTACCCTCGTCATCAGTTAACAGGGAAAACCTGGAAACCTGGCTTTCGTCCGATGCGGGGGGCTGCTGAAGGGCGATCTCCTTGCGTTTATAAGCCGGAACGTTTTCCAGTTCCTGCAAATTACCGTTACGTAATTTCATGCTAAGGTCCTTTAGGCGCATGATGCGCTCCCGCGATTTACGCAGCTGCTCTTCGATCGATTCATCCGTTTTGTGGTCGTCGGCACCGGCAACTGCATCCGGTTCTTCAACCGGCTCAGCTGGTTCATCTGCTGCAGCCTCCGGGATCGATGGCGAGTCGGTAACCATAAACGTCATCTCAGGCATTCCCGCAGCTTCTTCTTCAGCATCCGGCTCCTTATCTAACAGGTTATGTTTAACTACCAATGGCTCTTCCGCACGGCCTGCAAACAGGTCGAACAGCCCGGTTTGTACCGGCTCTTCTTTGTGCTTCAGGTAAGGTTCGTTTGCCGCATCGTCCTTAACAGGCGTGATAAATTCGTTTACCGGCCTTACCAATGGAGAGCTGTCGGGCATAAGCATAGAAACGATCTTCTTTGCGCTTTGCTCTTTTTCGCGTTCGTCTTTGGTTTGAAAGCCGGTAGCGATAATTGTGACAGACAGCTTATCGCCCAGGGTATCGTCCTTACAGTTACCCCATATCAGGTCGGCAGCCAGGCCGGCTTCTTCCTGAATAAAGTCTGTAATAATACTCACTTCGTCCATCGTTACTTCCTTTTCACCCGAGCTGATATTCAGGAGTATATACCGCGCGCCTTCAATCTCATTATCTTTTAGCAGTGGGGATGACAGCGCGCCTTCAACCGCTTTAAGGGCGCGGTTTTCACCTTCGGCGGCCGAGCTGCCCATGATCGATACGCCACTGTCTTTCATAACAGTCCGCACATCTTTAAAGTCGACGTTTATATAGCCGGGAAGTGTGATGATCTCGGCTATGCCCTTTGCTGCGGTAGTTAAAATGTTATCCGCCTGCGCGAATGCCGAACCAAGCGTAAGGTTGCCAAATATCTGCCGCAGCCGGTCGTTCGAGATCACTAAAAACGAGTCGACATATTTTTTCAGCTCCTCCATGCCTTCCTCGGCCTGCATTTTACGCCTTTTACCTTCAAAAGCAAATGGGGTGGTAATAATGCCTACGGTTAAAATGTCCATCTCGCGTGCCGCCTTGGCAATTATCGGGCTGGCCCCGGTGCCTGTGCCGCCGCCCATACCGGCGGTTATAAATAACATTTTGGTATTGACGCCGAGCATTTGCTTGATGTCGTCTATATTCTCGATCGCCGAATTTTTTCCCACCTCGGGGATCGACCCGGCACCCATCCCTTCCGTAAGGCTTGCGCCCAGCTGTACCTTGTTGGGAATGGGGCTCAATTCCAATGCCTGAGCGTCGGTGTTGCAAATAATAAAGTCCACCCCGGTAATACCCTGCCTGTACATATGGTTAACCGCGTTACCACCACCGCCGCCAACACCGATTACTTTGATGATGGACGACTTTTCTTTTAGCATCTCAAACTGCATAATGCTTGTTTTTCAGTTAATTATGATTGACGAATATTCAGACTTCTCTATTGTAATATTATCACTTTTTCCACAACCTTTTTCCACATTTGTCAATATGTGGAAAGATTGGATCATTGTGAATAATTTTGTAAATTTTACTTCAAAAAATCCTCGTCCTTTATATCGTCTTTAATAAATTTCTTTCCGCTTTCTAATATCTTTCCTAACAGCCCGAATTTCCTGTCGTCGGTGTATTTGGCCTTTTCCACCTTTACTTCCACCGATGCCGGCCCGGATTCGTCATACTCCATTTTTTGGATACCTTTTATCAGCAAACCAATACCTGTAGCAAAAGCGGGGCTTTGCATTTCCTCGTATACATTTTTAGGAAGCACCTCATTTTTTGCCAGGTGTTCATTGGGGTAGCCTACACGGCAGTCCAGCCCGGTTACATATTCAACCAGCTGCGGCAGATGCTTTAACTGGGCGCCTCCGCCGGTGATGACAATGCCCGCTATCAGTTTTTTCTCGTATCCCGATGATTTGATCTCGTAGTAAACATGCTCAACAATTTCCTCCATCCGTGCCTGGATCACAAAGGCGAGGTTTTTTACCGAGATCTCCTTCGGCTCACGGCCGCGCAGGCCGGGCACGCACACAATCTCGTTCTCCTTGTTCTCTTCAGCCAGGGCCGACCCGAACCGTATTTTCAATTGTTCGGCAATATTGCGCATCACCGAGCAGCCCTCGCGGATATCCTCGGTTATGCTGTTTCCGCCGAATGGGATAACAGCGGTATGGCGGATGATCCCCTCCTGGAAAATGGCCACATCGGTGGTGCCGCCGCCAATATCCACCAATACAACGCCGGCCTCTTTTTCCTCATCACTCAACACCGACTCGGACGACGCCAGCGGCTCCAGTATCAGCTCCTGGCTTTCAAGACCGGTTTTGTTAACGCATTTTACGATATTTTTTATAGCCGTAACCTGGCCCGATATAATATGGAAGTTAGCCTCAAGCCGCACACCCGCCATGCCAATGGGATCTTTGATACCCGGTTCGTTATCCACCGTAAACTCCTGCGGTAGCACGTGAATGATCTCTTCACCCGGGGGCATCACCAGGTTATACATATCCTCAACCAGCTTATCTATATCCTTGCGCGATATTTCAGTTTGCACGTCCCTTCGGGTAATTAACCCACGATGCTGCAGGCTTTTTATGTGCTGGCCGGCAATGCCCACGTTTACCACTTTTATCTCCACGTTGGATTGCGTGCCTGCAATATCCACCGCCTGGGTTATGCCCTGTACGGTTTTATCGATATTGGAAACCATACCCCGGGTTACGCCGGCTGATTCGGCTTTACCGATACCGAGTACTTCGATCTTGCCGTTTTTACTCCTGCGGCCAACTATAACGCATATTTTAGTTGTTCCAATGTCCAATCCAACCACAATCGGTGAACTTTTTTCGAGAGTTGAGCTTTTGTCCATATTAATTCTTAGTTTGAGATGTATCCTTAATAGCTTTTGTCGTATCTGTACCGGCTTTCGGCTTCAGCGAATCGGTTTTTAATATTTCGTTCCGTACCCCAACCACCTGGTTGGCATACTTTATATTGATGGTTTTATAGGCATCCCAGCCAACCTGTGGAAGCGCTTTTTTATAAAACACCAGCAGGTTGCGGAATTTTGTTTCCAGCGAGTCGGCATTTCCGAGCAATATGCGGTTATTGCCAACGCGCGGGATCAATTCAATTTCACGATCCTTATTCACGTAGATCTCGGCAATCTGCGCATCCCAAAGCGAGTCGTTCCGTATATAATTGGCGGCCTTAAACAATTCCATGGCCAGCGGGGTCTGCAGGGTGTCTACACGATTTGCAAAAAGCTCGTCGATATAGCCGTTTGCGGCGAGCACCCTGGCTGTAAAGTTGGCCGATAACGGTATTTTTAGCCCGTGCTGATCTACATAAAAATCCTGGTCGTACCGGTTTATTATTCTCAGAACGGGCTGCCGCTGACTGATCTCGACGTTAATTATGCCATCCATATCGGCATATACCTTGGCGAACTCGATGAAGGGGTTTGAGCGCAATCTTTTTTCCAGGTCGTAAATGTTAATATTGTCCATGCGCCGGCCTACAAGAACGTGGTTATTGGCCTGTATTATTTTGTCTACCTCCTGCCGGTCGATAAAATACTGGTTGCCGGGTATGTAAACTTTTACCTCCCTGCATAGCACTTCCGATTTTTTCACCTCGATGAAACTCATCAGCACTACCAGCCCGCCAAGACTCAGGGCCCAAGCAAAACTTATAAGCAGGTATCTCCAAAAGCGTTTTTTAAACATCTTGCAGCGCTTGTTTTAAAGGTTTTACCAATTGGTCTATATCGCCTGCGCCTACGGTTAAAAGTAGCTCAGGTTTTTCGCTTTTTACCATGTCAATGGCTTCTTGTTTTCCACATTTACGCTTATTCCACATTTTCATCCGCGCTAAAATCATATCTGCATTTACCCCTTCTATCGGCAGCTCGCGGGCGGGATAAATATCCAGCATGATCAGCTCGTCGGAAAGGTCGAGCGCTTCAGCAAACCCGTCGGCAAAATCCCTGGTGCGGGTATACAGGTGCGGCTGAAAAATGGTGGTCAGTTTTTTATCCGGGTATAATCGTTTTACCGACCTGATGCAGGCCTTCAACTCTTCGGGGTGATGCGCATAATCGTCGATATAGATATGGCGGTCGTTTTTTACGATATATTCAAAGCGGCGCTTTACCCCCGAAAACGAACCCAGCGCCTTTTTAATGGCCGTCGGCGGCACCTTTAAAAGAAGGGCCGCCTCAATAGCCGCCACGGCATTCTCAATGTTATGCGTTCCGGCAATACCCATTTTAATGCCGGTAATTCCGGTCTTATCGTTTTTAAAGTCGAAATAAAAATCGCCGTTTTCAATGCGGATATTGAAGGCCGCCGCGTCCGCTTCCTTTTCGACGGCATACGTAAAGCCTGTTTCCAGTGGAAGTCCTTTTTTATGAATAAGAATCCCCCCAGGTTTTATTTGGGATGCGAAAAGCTTGAATGATTCTGTCAGATGAGCGTGATCGCCATAAATATCCAGGTGGTCGGCATCCATCGACGTAACGATAGCGATATCGGGATGCAGCGTAAGGAAAGAGCGGTCATATTCGTCAGCCTCCACCACCACGATGTTATTTTTTCCGTACAGCACATTGGTTTGGTAGTTGGATGATATCCCGCCCAGGAAAGCCGAACAATCGGCGCCGGAATCTTTCAGGATATGGGCTATCATTGTCGATGTCGTGGTTTTGCCATGCGTACCCGCCACAGCTACGGTATACATCCCTTTACTGATTATCCCCAGTACCTGCGATCTTTTAAATAATTCAAAACCGGCACTCTTAAAGAAATTTAAGATTGCTGAATCTTTTGGTATGGCGGGTGTATAAATAACAAGGGTTTCGTCATCAGGGGTGCGAAAACCAGGCGGTATCAAATCCACATTATCATCAAACACGATCGGTATGCCTTCATTGTTCAATGCGATAGTGAGGTCGGTCGGTGTTTTATCATAACCGCAAACAACGCGCCCGGCATGATGGAAATAACGGGCCAGGCCGCTCATACCGATACCGCCTATTCCTACCAGGTAAATTCGCTTTATATTGTTTAGTTCCATTTAGTTTTAACTCGCTAATTTCATTACCTCACGCGCTATAACCTCATCGGCATCCGGCAGGGCCAGTTTGCCGATGTTATCGCTTAATTTCTTCTGCAGACCGCTATCGCCGATAAGCCGCAGCGCTTCGTCTATCAATTTCGCCCCGGCATCGTTGTCACTAACCAAAACGGCTGCCGCTTTACCCACCAACGACATCGCGTTTTTAGTTTGATGATCCTCTGCAACATTTGGCGAGGGCACCAGGATAACCGGCTTTTTTATGACACACAATTCCGCTATGGTACCAGCACCGGCCCGCGAAATAATGATATCTGCGGCAGCATAGGCCAGGTCCATCCTGCTTACAAATTCCATTATCCTGATATTCTGGTGATAAGCTTCGCCCATCTTTTCGACGATTCCCTGATGATAGAATTTGCCGGTTTGCCATATTAATTGCACATCGGCGGCAATGAGTTTGCCGATGCCGGCCAGCATGCTATTATTCAATGTGCGTGCGCCCAAACTGCCGCCGGTTACGAAAATGATCTTTTTTGATGCCGACAGGTGGAAAAATTCCAGCGCCTGCGTACGTTTTCCGGCTATATCCACAGATTCCTTTCTAATGGGGTTGCCGGTTTTTATGATGCGTCCGGCCGGGAAAAATCTGTCCATTCCATCAAAGGCCACACAAATCCGCTTCGCTTTTTTTCCCAGCCATTTATTGGTTATTCCCGCATAGGAGTTTTGCTCCTGTATTAAATACGGAATATGCCTGATAGACGCCGCATACAGCAGCGGCCCCGAAGCATAACCGCCCACACCGACGATAGCATCCGGTTTGAAATTTTTAATGATCTCAAACGCCTTTCTAACACTTATAAAAAATTTAACCGGGATCATCAGATTTTTCAACACCGATTTACGCTGTATTCCCTGTATATCCAACCCGATGATCTTATAACCTGCCGCCGGGACTTTTTCCATTTCCATGCGGCCTTTCGCACCCACAAACAGCAGCTCTGTTTCAGGATCAAGCTGTTTTAAAGCATTGGCGATAGCAATAGCCGGGAAGATATGCCCCCCGGTTCCGCCCCCGCTAATGATTATTCTTTTTGATCTCACCGATTATATTTTTTGTGATTTCACCGATTGCTATTTATGATTACACCGATTATATTTTTTGTGATTTCACCGATTGCTATTTATGATTTCACCGATTAAGTAACTTTCCTAAATTCGAAATCGAAAATCCGAAATCCGAAATTTCTTATGCCAATGCCACTTCTCTTATTTCGCCAACTATAACTTTTTTGGGTTCTTCAATATCCCGGCTAACCGACAATATAATACCAAACGCCATACTGGTAAACAGGATGGACGTGCCGCCCATACTCACAAACGGCAATGGAATACCTGTTACCGGGCCAAGCCCCACCGCCACCGCCATATTGGCAAACGCCTGTATGGTTAAGCTAAAACTTAACCCCGCCGCCAGCAATGCCCCGAAGGCTTTTGGCGCCCTTGTTACTATTTTAATGCAGCGGTATAATAAAAACAAATAAATGCCGACGAGTATAATACCACCCACCAGGCCATATTCCTCAACGATAATGGCGTATATCTCGTCCGAATATGCCTCGGGTAAATAGTTTATTTCCTCGCTCCGGCCAACGCCCTTGCCAAATACACCGCCTGTTGCAATAGCTATCTTGGCATGAATACCCTGGAACGCCTTATCAGCGTTTGCCTTTTCGGGATGTATGAACGTAGTTATGCGGGTGATATACATATGCCGGCGCGGACCTAAAAACATGATGCCCGCCAACAGTAAAGTGCCTGCAAGGCATACCACGCTTATCTGCTTAACGCTTATGCGGCCCATGATAAGCAATAAGATACTCACGCCAAACAGCATTAGCCCGGTGGAAAGATTGGCCCAGGCAATAAGTACAAAGACTACGCAAACCGCCCCCATGATGGGTATAAAGGACTGTTTTACATTTTTTATATTTTCCTGCTTAAGCGATAACGTTCGTGCCAGGTAGGTGATCAGCGCAAGCTTCGCCAAATCGGATGTTTGGAAGCTTAAACCTATCCCCGGTATGGATATCCATCTGCTGGCGTCATTTACATGGTGCCCAAACACAAGCGTATACAACAGCAAAGGGATGGTAACAATCATTAACAGCTTCGATACACCGCGGTAGTACCGGTAATCGATCTTATGCAAAATATACATGAGCCCGATACCGGCAATAATCATGGCCAGGTGCTTCATTAAAATTGATTCGGCGCCCACGCCGCGCTTATAAGCCAGCGTACCTATGGCGCTGTACACGGCCAGCAACGAGATAACTGAAAGCAGTATAACGATTAGCCATATCCAGCGATCGCCCCGTGTTTTATTGAGTATATTATTCATTTTATGATTTCACCGATTTGCTTTTCTTGATTACACCGATTATGTTATTATCTGCACATCCGCATCCCGCACGTGCGGGACACATCTGTATATCTACAACTCTTTCACCGCCTGTTTAAACTGCCGGCCCCGGTCTTCGTAATTTTTAAACAGGTCGAAACTGGCACATGCGGGCGAAAGTAAAACGGTGTCGCCTTTGGTTGCCAGGTGATAGGATACCTGCACGGCCTCCTGGGCCGAATAGGTATTTACGATCACATCCACCACATCTTCAAAAGCATCATGGATACGCTTATTGTCTTTACCGAGGCAAACGATGGCCTTAACTTTTTGCCTCACCAGGTCTTTAAGCATCGAGTAATCGTTGCCCTTGTCCACACCGCCAAGAATTAGGATCACGTCGCTAGTCATGCTTTCCAGCGCATACCAGGTTGAGTTTACGTTGGTGGCCTTCGAGTCGTTGATGAAACTAATGCCCGATATCTTGCCTACAGACTCTAGCCTGTGCTCAATATTTTTAAAATTGCCCATGCTTTCCCGTATTAACGGGTCGCGTAATTCGAGCAATTTGGCTACAATGCCCGATGCCATCGAGTTGTAAATGTTGTGCTTACCCTGCAGGGCGAGTTCGGTAATCGACATTTGAAAATGTTGTTGGTGTATGTTTATGACAATATTGTCTTTTTCGAGATAGGCTCCCGGTTCAACTTTTTGTTCAATCGAGAATGGGTATAGCGTGGCCGCGAAGCTTCTTCCGGCCATTCCTTTTATCGTTTCCGCATCGTCAGCGCAGTATATAAAAGCGTCGTTCCCGGTTTGATTTTGCGTGATGCGGAATTTCGATGCCACATAGTTTTCCATTTTATATTCGTAGCGGTCCAGGTGGTCGGGGGTAATATTCAGCAGAATGGCTATATCGGTTTTAAACCGGTACATATCGTCCAGCATAAAGCTGCTAAGCTCCAATACATACCAATCGAATTTTTCGGTGGCTACCTGGTAGGCAAAGCTTTTGCCTATGTTGCCAGCCAAACCCACATTTAAACCGGCACTTTTCAAAATATGATAAGTAAGGCTGGTAGTGGTGGTTTTGCCATTCGACCCGGTGATACCGATTATCTTTGCGTCGGTGTACCGCCCGGCAAACTCAATTTCGGAGATGACCGGTATATTTTTCTCTTTAATTTTTTTTACGATGGGCGCTTTATCGGGTATGCCCGGACTCTTAATTACCTCAACAGCCTTAAGTATATCCTCCTCGGTATGTTTATTTTCTTCGAACGGAATACCCCATTCCTGCAATTGCTTTTTATAATTGGCTTCTATAGCGCCAAAATCAGAGACAAAAACATCATACCCCTGCCGCAGGGCAAGGTATGCCGCCCCAACGCCGCTTTCTCCGGCGCCAAGAATTGCAAGCCTCACCCCGGCCCTCTCCAAAGGAGGGGGAGCAGTGTAAGATGATATATCTTGGTTCGAGTTCACTTATGTAGTTTATGATCGTGATATATTGTATATTGCTTTTTATCTTCCTTTAACCTTTAACCTTTAACCTCTACCTTAACTTCAACGTTACAATTGTCATTATCGCCAGGAGGATGCCGATGATCCAAAACCGCGTTACGATCTTTGATTCATGAAATCCTTTTTTCTGGTAATGATGGTGCAACGGCGCTAATAAAAACACCCGTCTTCCTGTTCCAAATCGTTTGCGGGTGTACTTAAACCACCCTACCTGGATAATAACCGACAGGTTTTCAATCAGGAAGATGCCGCATAGCAGCGGCACCATTAATTCCTTGCGGATCATGATGGCAAAAACGGCGATGATACCGCCGATAGCCAGGCTGCCGGTATCGCCCATAAATACCTGGGCGGGATACGCGTTATACCATAAAAAGCCTACGCACGCCCCCACAAACGCGCCTGCGAATATTACCAGCTCGCCGGAATTAGGGATATACATGATATTCAGGTAATCGGCGATGATCTCGTTACCCGATACATAGGCCAGAATGGCCAGGGTAACGCCTATAATAGCCGACGTGCCCGTCGCCAGGCCATCGATGCCGTCCGTAATATTGGCGCCGTTGGAGATCGCCGTAATGATCACGATCACGAAAAACATAAAAACCAGCAGCGAGTAATGGTTGGTTTTGGCGCCGATGAATTTTAACACCTTGCCGTAATCAAACTCGTTGTTCTTATAAAACGGCATAGTGGTTTTGGTTGAACGGACATCCTGTGTTAAAACAGGCACATTGCCCCGCATATGGAAGTGTACGGGAACATCAGAAAGGTTATTTACCTTAACCTCCTGCCGGATAATGATATCCGGATTCCCATACATCGTAAAGCCAATGTAAAGTGCCAGTCCCACCTGTCCTATTATTTTGAACTTGCCTGCCAGGCCTTCCTTATTCTTTCTGAAAACTTTTATATAATCGTCCAAAAAGCCGATGGCGCCCAGCCATATGGTAGTTACCAGCATCATGATCACGTAGATATTACTCAGCTTGGCAAACAAAAGTGTCGGTATCAATATACCCAGTATGATGATGATACCGCCCATGGTAGGCGTGCCGGCCTTTTGCATCTGGCCCTCCAAACCCAGGTTCCGTACGGTTTCGCCTACCTGTTTAAAACGCAGATAATCGATCAGCCTGCGGCCAAAAACGGTCGTTACCAGCAGCGAGGTAATTACAGCCATGGCCATACGGAACGAGATATACTGAAATACCCCCGCCCCCGGGATGCTGTAATTTTTGTTTAAATAGTTAAACAGGTAGTAGAACATACTAATGTGCGGATTTCAAATGTGCAGATGTGCAAATGACTGCATATCGCAAATTCTTACCCTTTGTTATTTTGTTGATGAAATAATTTTTCCAAGTATTCTCATAATCGATTGTACGTCATCAAGCATATCCTGCTCAAAGGGATAGCTTTCAGCATACTTGCATAACAATAACCAATATTCCGTTTCCTCGGCCTCCTTGTAAGCTACTTTACACTTATGTTTAAAATCAGCCTTGCTTTCAGCTCCTTGCGCTTCACGGACGTTCGCCCCAATTGACGTCCCGCTTTTAAAAAGCTGGTTTGCCATATTGAACTTTTTCATTGATTCAAGTATTTCGGTAAATGAAATTATCTTCAATGAAAAGTTAAACGTTAAATCAACTATCAAATTTGGTTTGTCATTCATAGCTATTTTTATTAATCATCTGCACATCTGCACATTTAAAATCCGCACATTAATTTAATTGTCCAAACTGCTCCACCAGCTCCTCCATATCATCGAAATGATTTTTCACCCCTTTAATTTCCTGGTATTTTTCGTGCCCTTTGCCAGCCACGAGCACGATATCGCCCGGCTTCGCCAGCATGCAGGCCGTTTTGATCGCCTCCCGGCGGTCGGCAATGCTTAGCACGTGCCGCCTAAAGGCTGCATCCACACCGGCCTCCATATCCTTAATGATTTGCGCTGGATCTTCCGAGCGGGGATTGTCGGAGGTCAGGATCACCTTGTCGCTCCACTCGCAGGCGGCTTTAGCCATTATCGGCCGTTTCGTTTTATCCCTGTCGCCGCCGCAGCCGAGTACCGTTATCACTTTTTCGTTCCCTTTACGGATGTCGTGGATGGTGCTTAAAATATTTTGAACCGCGTCAGGCGAATGGGCATAGTCTACGACCCCGATAATTTTATTTGGCGAAACGATATAATCAAAGCGTCCCCTGGCGCCGGTTAACTTACTTAAGCTGGTTAATATTTTAGCCTTATCCTGGTCCAACAACATAGCAGTTGCGTACACCGCCAATAAATTATAGGCATTGAACGTACCGACCATTTTAAACCAAACTTCCTCGTTGTCGATCTGCAATAACAAGCCCTCAAACTGATTTTCCAATATTTTGGCCCTGTAATCGGCCATGCTTTTCAGGCCATATGTTTTTTTGTGCGCCTTTGTATTTTGCAGCATCACGCTGCCATTTTTATCGTCGTTATTGGTTAAGGCAAACGCATTGGAAGGCAATCCGTCAAAAAATGCCTTTTTTGCTTTCAGGTAGCTGTCGAAGGTCTTATGATAGTCCAGGTGATCGTGTGTAAGATTGGAGAAGATACCGCCCGCGAACGTTAAGCTGCCAATGCGGTGCTGGGCAATAGCATGCGAGCTTACCTCCATAAAGCAATAATCGCAGCCCTGGTTAACCATCTCGTCCATCAGCCGGTTCAATTCCACCGGGTCGGGTGTGGTATGCGTAGCGGCTATAACCTGGCCGTTGATCTGATTTTCGACGGTAGACAACAGGCCGCATTTATACCCCAGGTCGCGGAATAACTTATAAAGCAGTGTTGCAATAGTAGTCTTGCCATTGGTTCCGGTAACGCCCACCAATTTCAATTTTGAGGAAGGATGGCCGTAAAAATTGTTTGAAACGATGCCAAGCGCTACGGTCGAATCGGCCACCATCAAAAAATCAACTTCGCCGGTTACATGCGCCGGCAGATCTTCGCATATCACCGCAACGGCGCCGTCTTGAACGGCCTGCTGAATATAATCATGGCCGTCGGACAGGATACCCTTGATAGCAACAAACATACAACCGGGAACTACCTTGCGCGAATCAAATACGACCGCAGTTATTTCCATATCGGCACTTCCCTGGAGTTCAGTAAATGCTAGCCCTTCTATAATGTCGCTTAAGTATTTCATTGCAGTTCGATTGTTACTTTTGACCCTTTTGGTATTAAACTTCCGCCGGTTACGGATTGACTGACCACTGTGCCGCTGCCACGTACCGCCACTTTATAACCGGCGTTTCCGAGCATATACAAGGCATCGCTCAGCCCCATTCCGGTAACCGTAGGTACCACACCACTTTTATAGGTAACGTCCTCAAAGGCGATGCCATTAGTTGTATCAACACCGCTGGCAGCTGCGTTGTTGGAAGCGTACAGCGGCTTAATACCCAATTTATTATATACCTGTTTTAATGCTTTCGGGTTTCCCTTTTTTACCTGCGGCATATTGGTATTGCCTACATAATGTACTGGCGCCGCCTGGTTTATATCGAGATCGCTCGAATAAACCCGGTCCGCTATCTCCCTAAAAACAGGACCAGCAACCACGGCGGCAAGATAGGAACCCTGTGTAGGGTGATTGATCACGACGATCATAGCGTACTTTGGATGGTTGGCCGGAAAATACCCGCAAAACGATGCCTGGTAAGTTTTTTGGACGCCATACCCTGCCGAACCATTGGCTATCTGCGCCGTGCCGGTTTTGCCCGCAGCGGTATATAAAGAGTTCTTGATCACGTTTTTACCTGTGCCTTCGTTCACCACGCCTTCCAGCAGGCTTCTCATTTTACCAAGGGTAGCATCCGAACACACTTTTTCATTGATCACCCTCGCATGAAACTGCTCCACCGTGTTGCCCAGCCTGCGTATTTCCTTTACAAAGATCGGGGCTATCATTTTGCCGTTATTTGCCACCGAGTTATAAAAGGTAAGCATCTGTAGCGGCGTTATCTTCATCTCGTAGCCATAGGCCATTTCGGGAAGGGTGTAATATTTATTCCAGGAGCGGCTTTTTGGGTTTTTAACAACCGGGATACCTTCGCCCGGAATTTGAAGGCCAAGCGGTTCATTCAAATGATAACTATACAGCTTATCCGTAAATTCGGCGGGATCATTGTTATAGTGTTGATATACAAATTTTGCGGCCGCTACGTTCGACGATTCTTCAAATGCGCGTTTGGCGGTCATTTCATAGTTGTCGTGTTCCGCATCTGTAATGGTTGGGCCTTTGGGAAACTTATATCTGCCACCCTCGGCGTTTATAATGGTGTTCGTATCGATCTTATGCTGATCAAACAGGGTCATATAAGTGGCCAGCTTAAACGTTGACCCGGGATCGGCAGCGTTGCTTATGGCATAATTTAATTTTTCCTCGTAATCGCCATCCCTGGTGTGGGTTAAATTGACAATCGCCCTGATCTCGCCGGTGGCCACTTCCATCAGCACCACGCAGCCATGATCGGCCTGTGTTTTTATCAGCTGCTTTTTTAACGCATCCTGGGCTACATCCTGGTAATTCACATCGATGGTCGAAATGATATCCGCACCGTCTTTTGGCGCTATTTCCTCCTCGCCATTGTTAACCGGCATCCACGTTCCGCCTGCGATGCGCTCCATTAAGCGCTTTCCGCTCTCGCCATTGATATAGCTGGCGTATGCACCTTCAAGGCCAACGGCGTTTTTTACATTCTCGTTTTTATAGCCGATCGTCCGGGCGGCAAGCGACCGGAAAGGCAGTATGCGTTTGTTTTGCTCAACCACGATCAACCCGCCTTTGTATTTGCCCATGTTGAAGATAGGGAACTTCCTGATCTGCTTTAATTCCTGGTAGGTCACCTTCCGCCTGATGAGCTGGTAACGCGAACCGTCCTTACGCGCTTCGCGCAACATTCGTGAATATTCACTTTCGGTTTTATCGGGATATAGCTGGGAAAGCTTTAAGGCGAGCGAATCCACCTTTTCGTCAAAGGTGCGGTCGTCGTTTATACCGGCCGCAAGCATATCCATATGCAGCTCATATTCCGGCATGGACGTGGCCAGGAGGTTCATATCCACGGAAAAAATATTGCCGCGGGCAGCCTCGACGGTTTGATACTGCGTGGAAAGCGACGAAGCCATGGCCTTCCATTTTTTCCCCTGTACCAGCTGAACCCGGCACAACTGTATCACCACGGCTGCAGCAAAGAACAGCACCAGCCCAAACGCCAGGTAAACCCTGATGAGGATATTAGTTCTAATGCTCATCGGTCACCCCCTCTGCACTTAGTTTTTGCGGCGGCTGAATGGACTCTTTAACGCCGAGCGTGTCTGCCCGCTTGGCCACTTCGGTTAGTGTGCTCTTATAGGCAAGCTCGGCTTTGGTGGCTTTATAATCCCAACTCATCTCTTTTACTTCTTTGGTTATTTTATCGATGTCGCGGATGTTTTTTTCGGCAAGGTGCCTGTTGCCTATGTATATCATTCCTAAAAAGGCCAGGAATAATATAAAGGGCAACGCGCCGGTAACTGTTTCGGCATTGAATTTTTTTGCGAAAAACTGGCTCAAAAAGTTGTCGGGGATATCCTTTACGGGCTTTTCCTCCACCACCAGCTTTCTTTCGGCTTCCTCTTCGTCTATTTGTGTACGCAGCCTGTTTGTCATTTTTTTACCGCTATCCTTAATTTTGCGCTTCGTGCCCTGTTATTTTTACTGATCTCGTCAGGCGAGGCTGTTATAGCGCCCCGGCTTACAGGTTCAAACGGTTTGTTTTCGTTTCCGTACAGATCCTTTTCCACCTCGCCGCTGAATTTGCCTTTGGCGATGAAATTTTTTACCAGCCTGTCTTCCAGCGAGTGGTAGGACATCACAACCAACCTGCCCCCTGTATTTAACACGGCTGCCGACTGGATCAGGAAATCCTTTAATGCCTCCAGTTCCTGGTTCACCTCGATCCTTAATGCCTGGAAAACCTGCGCCAGGTATTTATTTTCTTTTCCGCGCGGAATGCGCGGGGCGATCACATTCTTTAAATCGGCTACGGTAACGATGGGTGCGCTTAATCGAGCTGTGACGATGGTCTTCGCAAGCGACTTTGCATTTTGTATCTCGCCGTACATCCCGAATATCCGGTGCAGATCAGCTTCGGAATAGTTATTCACCACCTCTTTGGCAGTCAGCGTGGCCGACTGGTCCATCCGCATATCCAGCTCTGCGTCGAACCGTATGGAAAAACCACGTTCGGCCTGGTCAAACTGGTAGGATGAAACGCCGAGGTCGGCCAATATCCCGTCGACCGGGATAGCGTTATGCAAACGGCAGAAGTTTTTGAGATAGCGAAAATTCTGATCGATAAAAATAAACCGCTCATCGTCTATGATATTTTGCCGGGCATCGGCGTCCTGGTCAAAGGCCAATAATTTACCGGCCTCGTTTAGTTGCTTTAATATCTCGCGCGAGTGGCCGCCGCCGCCAAAAGTTACATCAACGTAAGTACCGTCGGGGCGGATATCCAACCCTTCAATACACTCGTTCAGCATAACGGGGGTATGATAGTTACTCATACGCTTCCCTCCTTTTGCCGCCCATAACCTCCTCGGCAAGCGCGGCGAAGTTTTCGGGCTCGCTTTCGATCATGGCTTCGTGGGCAGCCTTATCCCAAACTTCTATTTTGTTGATCTGGCAGGTGAGCACCACCTCGCTGCCTATGCCGGCATAGTCGAGCAATAGTTTCGGCAGGTTTACCCGGCCGGTCGCATCCAGCGTGAGCTCGGTCGCGCCGCGGGTGAAATACCGTATAAATTCGATGTTCTTATTTTCGTATTGATTAAGCCGGCCAAGCTCGTCGAGCTTTTTGTCCCACTCTTTTTTGGTGTAGATAACCAGGTACTTTTTAAAGCCGCGATTGATGACAAGGCCCTCAGTCTCAGCTTCCGGGAGCTTTTTCTTCAGCCCAGCCGGAATCATCATGCGTCCTTTCGCATCCAGCTTACACTCAAATTCTCCGGTTAAATAGGTCATTTTAGGAACTTTGGCAGTTTGGTAGTGTAAAAGTAGATTACTTTTACCATATTTTACCACTTTCTACCACCAAAGTTATCAACAAATTGTGAAATTCGTATGTTAATTATTTAATCGAAAAAATAGCTTTACGTAAGTTATTTCAAGCATACAGTTTTTAGCGGGTTTACTGTCGCTTAAATAATCTTATCATTGTTTAAAAATTTATCGCGGCCAATGAAGCAATTATTCATTCCTGTTTTTTTGATTTTCGGTTTCACCGGTGCAAAAGCGCAGCACCGGCGGGTGATTCAGTTCAACATCGATAAAATATTGAACGCGCGCCCGGTAACGGTGTTAAATAACAACCGGTTAGTATCATGGACAAAAGGGATCGACGGCAACGGCATGGGCGATGGCTATCTAACCCGGTCGGCCGCTTTATTTAATGGCAACAATGACGCGCATGCTCTGCCGGACGATCCTTTATTTGCAAAAAATAAATTTCACCCCGAAATAAAGCTGCATTATTCAAACAGCGGGTCGAACCGCAACCAGGCCTGCGCGATCACGGGTGCCGGGGAAATTGAATTTAACATTCCAAAAGGTCATTATACATCCGTCTATCTTGCGATCACCAGCGCGGAGGGACCGTCGGCTATCCGCGTTAAGCTTGAATATGAGCAGGATGCCACGACAGCTGATTTTATTGTGCCCGATTATTACAAGGATATCAGCCCGAATGACCCCAACTTTTCCTACCTCGCCCATGATCTGGCCAAATGGGGAAAGAAAAACAACATGACCGAAAAAGATCATCATAATATCGATCTGCTGAAAATTACGCCTAACCCGGCATGGAAGCTCAAAAGCATCCGGATCAGCAAAACGCAGCCCGGCTACCTCGTATTTTGGGCGGCGGCGGGGGTAAAATATTAAACGATGTCACTGTGTCGCCCGACAAACCTGAACACACGTGAGCACACCTGAACACAGGTGAACACACCGAACGTGTGTGTTTACTCAAACCGCTTCAAATAGCGCTTATTGATGAGCTCGCCATAGGCGATTTCACTGGGTACATCCATGCTGAACCACGGTGAGCGGTATTGCAGCACCTGTATGTTTTGAGCCGGCATAAAGCTTTGCGCAAGCATAAATAATTTTTGATGCCGGCTACCTTCTACCACATCCATTACAATAAAACAATGGCCCGGCGAACCGCCTTTGATAAACACATCGCCCGTTTTAACATCATTTGGGTTTTGGACTTTATGCAGTTCCTTGTCTAAAGATAACGTCCCGGCGTAGGCAAAAACGAGATTCATATAACGCATAAATGTTGGATAGCCGTAATCTTTTTTCGCCTTTAAAACCCAATGCCCGTTATTGTAACGGTAACCGTTTGCATAGTGTAAATAATCGCATCGGAAGCCGCTTTCAAAGTGGAAAACAATATCGCTGTATTTTTTAAGATGGTATAAATATTCGCCGCGCAACCGCATTACCGCGTCGGCGCATTGCTGCAGGTCTTCGTGCCCAACGCTCATATCCACAATGGCCGCGGTATAGACATCAGTAGCCGCAATGGCTCCGGTGTAGGTCAGGGTATGTGCGCCTGCCGGTTTGAGCGGAAGATTCTGTAGCCAGTCGCCAAAGCTGCCCGGTTCTACCTTTATTTGCTCATAGCCGTCGGGCGCCTTAAAGCGTGTTATGACGGTGTCTGAAGTCGCCAATCCGTTAAATAGAACCACAGCCGCAATGATCAGAATACTTTTCATTTCTTTTCAATTCAATAGTTCCGGGCGATATTCAAAATGCATGGTATCATAATGGTACCATTTGCCGCCCCATATAAATCCATGTTTCTCAAATATATCCACAATTATCTGCGGGATTCGGTTTTTATATTCAATAACGGCATCCTCGTTGGTACATTTGCACGCCCATTGCCAGTAATCCGAATATTTGGTGTTGATGTCGATCGTCATCCCAAAGCTGTGCATACTGGGTCTGTCGGTCCCACTGATATTGCGCCATGTAAGAGTGCCGCCGATATGGGTCAGATACTTTTTCAATTCGGGATGCTCATCCAGTTCTTTCGATATTTGCACCAATTTTTTATCGACACCGTTAACTTTTGTCACTGTGATTTTCTGCCCGACCAGTTTCGGGCACCAGGTAATTTCGGTCAAATTTTTTCTTACCTCTTTTTCCGTCGAGCCGTACATCTTCATAAAAAACGATTCGTCTCTTATCCTGCCGGGATCAAAATCTTTAGCTGGCGGAGTTTTGGGCGTCCCTGTTGTATAGGTTTGGGTGAACATATCTTTAAGATCGGGCTTTTCCAGTAACGTTCTAAAAGGTTTATTCTTTATGCCGTTGTCCCATAATATTTTGCTGCCATCTTTAAGGATCAAGTGATTATCCGAAAACCCGGTTACAAAACCGGGGTAGCATTGCATCAGTTTCTTCGCACCTGGCGGTATGGATTCGGTTTTTTCACCAAATGATCTGAGTGACAGGAATAACAAAAACAATACGACGATTCTTCTCATGCGCTTATCAGAGCGAATAAATATAAGAAAACCCATGTGTAATGGAGAACCGATAAATTTAACCAATCTCTAACCTCTAATCACTATCCCATACTTCGCCAACAACCCCGGCAATCCCTGTACGGAAAACTTCGCTTTTTTGATATCGTTATTATCCGGATCGATGATGAAATTGTAGGAAGAACTCAGGTCGGCGTTTTTTAAGATGGTGCGGTCAAAAAAAGCGCGATTCAAATTGCAGTTGCCGAACGTGGCATTCGTCAGGTCGGCTTCGGTAAAGTCGGTTTCCACCATGTAGCAATCCAAAAATTTCGCACCCTTGTTTTTCTTTTTATAAAAGGTGGCATTGTCCAGGATACAGCTTTCAAAACTCACTGCAAACAAAAAGTCCTGGCTCTTGCTAAAGTCGGCGCCGCTCAGTTTGCAATCTTTAAACCGGACGTCCTGCAAGCCGGTTTCCGTCAGCTTAACCAGCGATAGATTGCAGCCTTCGAACTGACAGTCGGTAAAAATCTGCTTCGACAAATCGGCGTACGAAAAGTCGCAGTTGATAAACCGGCAATTTTCGAATGTGTTTTTTTTACCGGTAAGCGATTCGGCCGTGATCTTTGTAAATGTTTGATCTTCGATGATATTTGTTTGCATATCCAGTAACAAACTTACGAAGTCTTTGAGACTTCGTAAGTTTTCATTAGTCTGTTAAAATTTGGTTTAAAAATATTTTCCTATACTTTTATAGAATAGAAAATCCTATATGACCAGTCTCAACAAAGCCTTCGCGTCACTCGCTGCCGCATTTATCATAGTTAGCCCTTTCGCGGGCAACGCACAAACCGCTAAGAGCAAAGAATGGGTAACCCGCTCAAACAGCTATACCAAATTGCTGATCGATATCGATGAAAAATATTCGCCCGAGTTTGGCTCACGCCAGGGACTGGCGTATTACGATACGCTGGTTTCCGTGCCGACGCTTGCCAATATGAAAGCGGAGCGGCGGGACAGGGAACACATGTTAAATATATTAAAGCAAGCCCGGGAAAAAGAAACCGATGCGGCGGTTAAGCAGGACCTGGAAATATTGATACATCAAACCGAGCTTGGTTTCAGGCGCGAGGATTTCGGGCAAAACCGCGAGGTGCCGTTTATCAATGCCGCGGGTATGGTTTATGGCGGCCTGCAGCCGCTGCTCGACGACCAAACCCCGGCCGGGCGTCGCACGTCGGCGGTGATTCGCCTGCGCAAATATGCGGGGCTTCAAAAAGGATACCGCCCGATTGCCGAAATTTTAAAAGACCGCACCCTTTTTCAGCTCGCAAAACCGGGCATGATCTATCCGTCAAAACAGGAGATGGAGGTTACGCTCGCGCATAACGCCAGTATTATCGGCGGAATTGAAGAACTGTTTAAAAAATATAACATTGCCGGCTGGGAGGCTGACTACGCCGCGATCAAAAAGCAACTGGAAGATTACGATACCTGGGTTAAAGCAACCGTATTGCCAAAGGCGCGGACGGATTTCAGGCTGCCGCCCGAAGCATATAAGCTTGCGCTGGAAGGCTACGGCATCGACATCACACCCGCCGAGATGGCTAAAATGGCGCATGCTGCGTTTACCGATATACAAAACCAGATGAAGCCTATTGCGGCGCAGATTGCCAAACAGCATAACCTGCCTTCACCGGATTACCGCGATGTGATCAAATACCTGAAAAAGGACCAGATCATCGGCGACTCGATCATGCCGGTGTACCGCAGGCACCTCGCCGATATCGAAGCCATCATCCGTGAGCACCACCTGGTAACCCTGCCAAACAGGCCGGCTATTATCCGTTTGGCGAGCGAAGCCGAGACCGCCCAGCAACCCGCTCCGCATATGGTGCCGCCGCCATTTTTACACAATACCGGTCAGCGGGGCGTTTTTGTGCTGCCGTTAAACATGCCCCCGGCGCCCGGCGAAAAGGTGGACAAATACGACGATTTTACCTTCGATGCCGCATCCTGGACCATCATTGCCCATGAAGCGCGCCCCGGCCACGAGCTGCAGTTTGATAAAATGGTTGAGGAAGGCGTTTCGCAGGCCAGGGCATTATATGCATTTAATTCCACCAATGTGGAAGGCTGGGGCCTGTATGCCGAATACATTACCCGCCCGTATATGCCGTTGGAAGGGCAGCTGGTCTCGCTGGACTACCGGTTGCTGCGCGCTGCGCGCGCATTCCTGGACCCCGAGCTGCAAGCGGGCACCATGACCCCGCAGCGGGCGCTCGACCTGCTAATGACCGACGTGGTGCAATCACATGCATTTGCTAAAGAGGAAGTGGAACGTTATACACTCAGGGCGCCCGGCCAGGCGAATAGTTATTATTACGGCTATTCAAAAATGCTCGGATTGCGCAGGGATGCCGAAGCCGCTTTGGGCGCCAAATTTAACCAGCAGCATTTTCACGATTTTATCCTTTCGCAGGGGATACTGCCGCCGGCGTTGATCCGGGAAGCGGTGATGAATGAGTTTGTGGTGAAAGAGAAGTTATAGAACCAAGATTCAAGAAGCAAGAACCAAGAGATAAGGACCGTAAAAGTTTTGGTCTTGATTCCTGGCTCTTGCCTCTTGATTCTCAACCACCCCCTACATATTCCTTCTATACTGGCCGCCCACTTCATACAGCGCATGCGAAATTTGGCCGAGCGAGCAATACTTGCAGGCTTCCATCAGGCTTTCAAAAATATTTTGCCCGGCAACAGCGGTATGCTGCAGGTTTTTCAATAATTGCGGCACGATGGCTTCATTGCGGTGCTGAAATTTGTGCAGCGCAGCTATCTGGAATTGCTTTTCTTCTTCGGTTGCCCGGATCACTTCCGACGGCACAATGGTTGGCGAGCCTTTTTTATTCAGGAAAGTGTTCACCCCAACGATGGGGTATTCGCCGGTATGTTTGAGCGTCTCATAATACAGCGATTCTTCCTGTATCTTGCTGCGCTGGTACATGGTTTCCATCGCGCCCAAAACGCCGCCCCTATCGTTGATCGCTTTAAATTCCGCCAGCACGGCTTCTTCAACCAGGTCGGTCAATTCCTCGATAATGAACGAGCCCTGCAACGGGTTCTCATTTTTCGCCAAACCCAGTTCCCGGTTAATGATCAGCTGGATGGCCATGGCCCTGCGCACCGACTCTTCGGTAGGTGTTGTGATCGCCTCGTCATACGCATTCGTGTGCAGCGAGTTGCAGTTATCGTAGATCGCATACAGCGCCTGCAGCGTAGTGCGGATATCGTTAAAGTCAATTTCCTGCGCATGCAGCGAGCGGCCGCTGGTTTGGATATGATATTTCAGCTTTTGCGAACGGTCGTTCCCTTTGTATTTATTCTTAACCGCCTTTGCCCAAATGCGCCTTGCCACACGACCGATCACCGAATATTCCGGGTCGATGCCGTTGGAGAAAAAAAACGAAAGGTTTGGCGCGAAATCGTCGATATGCATGCCCCGGCTCAGGTAATACTCAACGAACGTAAAGCCGTTTGAGAGGGTAAAGGCCAGCTGGGTTACCGGGTTGGCCCCGGCTTCGGCAATATGATAACCCGAGATGGAAACCGAGTAAAAGTTTTGTACTTTTTTATCGATAAAATACTGCTGTATATCGCCCATCATGCGCAGGGCAAACTCAGTGGAAAAGATGCAGGTATTTTGCGCCTGGTCTTCTTTTAAAATATCGGCCTGCACGGTGCCACGCACGCTCGAAAGCGCCTTTGCTTTAATGTGCTGATATACATCGGCAGGCAATACCTGGTCGCCGGTAAGGCCCAAAAGCATCAGCCCGAGGCCGTTATTGCCTGGTGGGAGAGCAGCCCCATTAGCCTCACCTAAACGGCGAAGCCCTCCCTCATCCTCTCCAAAGGAGAGGACTTTCCTTTCTGGCTGCCTATCTAGCGCATCTTTAATTGCCTTTACTACTTTTTGACTGTCATCTATTACTTCGCTATTGGAAAACCGTATGACGTCAAATCCCTCGTCATTTAAAACTTTTGTTCTAATATTATCTTCTTCCTTTGTTACTTCGTGGTATCCGCCATCAATTTCAATCACCAATCCTTTGGTCAAACAAACGAAATCTGCTATGTAACCGTTAATGGCATGCTGTCTCCTGATTTTATACCCTATTTGATTATTTCTCAACAAACCCCATACAATATTTTCTGCTTCCGTTAGATTTTGCCTGCTTTCCCGTGAGTTTGCTTTTAATATTTCCCAGATTTTTGAGTCAGCCGTTTCATAACCAAAATTCCTAATTCCCGGGGGTTGCGCGCCGGTTACCCCCTCTCCTTTGGAGAGGGCCGGGGTGAGGCCCTGGTATTTCGGCCGTGCTAATTCCTTATCATCATACAGTTCCTTAAACTTTGCCTCTACCAAATGCTCCAGCTTATGCTCAGTGATGTATTTTTCGCATTGCTGGTCGACAGCCGCATTCATAAAAAAGCCAAGCAGCATCGGCGCTGGCCCGTTGATGGTCATGGATACAGAGGTGGAAGCATGACAAAGGTCAAACCCTGAATACAGCTTTTTGGCATCGTCCAGCGTAGCGATGCTTACGCCGGAGTTACCGATCTTGCCGTAAATATCGGGACGTGTATGCGGGTCCTCACCGTAAAGGGTCACCGAATCGAATGCCGTCGACAAGCGGTGCGCCGGCTGACCCAGCGAAACATAATGAAACCGTTTATTGGTACGTTCGGGGCCGCCCTCTCCGGCAAACATGCGCGTGGGATCCTCGCCTTCCCGTTTAAGCGGGAACACACCGGCTGCGTACGGGAATTCTCCCGGAAGATTTTCCGTTAGCAGCCAGCGCAAAATATCACCCCAGGCCTCGTATTTCGGTAACGCGATCTTGGGTATGCGCAGCTGCGAAAGCGATGTATAATAAAGCGGCTGTTTTATTTCCTTATTCCTGACTTTGTATATGAAATTTTCCGCCGTGTATTGCTTTACCGTTTCGGGCCATTGTTTAAGCAGGCGCTTGCACTCAGGATGAAGATGATCTTCAAGATGCTGATAGATTTCCTGCAGAGACGCAATATTTTGCGTCTCTGCCGCGTCGTTTTCCAACAATTCAATAACTCCATTTACCTGGAACATTTGCTGCGCTATTTTGCACTGCTCGCTTACCCATTTTGCATACGCCACGTTACTTTCGACGATCTCGGCCAGATACCGGGTCCGGTCAGGCGGGATGATATATATCTTTTCCGATTCTTCACCTTTCGCTCTCAACCTTTCGGTATTATCCTCTACAAAGTCAACTCCCGTTTTGGCATTGATCATTTTAATGAGCGCCGTAAACAGCGTATTCATCCCCGGATCGTTGAACTGCGAAGCCATCGTCCCGTACACGGGGATGTCCTCATCTTTGGCATCAAACAGCTTGTGGTTGCGCTTATACTGCTTGCGAACGTCCCTGATGGCGTCCAACGCGCCGCGCTTATCGAACTTGTTGAGCGCTACCATATCGGCAAAATCGAGCATATCGATCTTTTCCAGTTGGGTGGCGGCGCCAAACTCGGGTGTCATTACGTATAGTGAAAGATCACAATAGTCGGTTATCATCGTATCCGACTGGCCGATGCCCGATGTTTCCACGATGACCAGGTCGTAACCCGCTGCTTTACAGATATCGATACTTTCCTGCACATGTTTTGACAGCGCCAGGTTGGCTTGCCGGGTTGCCAGCGAGCGCATATATACCCGCGGACTATTGATCGCATTCATGCGGATACGGTCGCCCAGCAAAGCACCACCGGTTTTACGCTTGGACGGGTCGACCGAGATGATCGCGATCGTTTTATCGGTCTCCGCCACAAAACGGCGTACGATCTCGTCCACCAGCGCTGATTTTCCCGA